>Ga0209830_10000614_pt1 | contig 36255 bp, 12 predicted proteins | sample ArcticOcean_MG_C_12_FD_187439 | JGI IMG/M metagenome (GOLD analysis project Ga0209830, IMG submission 187439) | Marine microbial communities from western Arctic Ocean - ArcticOcean_MG_CB8_130 (SPAdes) (version 2) | ecosystem: Environmental > Aquatic > Marine > Oceanic | place: Arctic Ocean...
TAATTCTCTGGTAAGCACATTAAATTACACTGTTGCATTGCTTGTAAATCATCAACGGTCGCAGATCTAATACAGACCATTTTATTAAGCGCGCGTTATTATTACGTACTAAGTGCGATATTGATTTGGTTGCTTCAAATAATAATAAGTACTGGTAAGTAAAAAAAAACAGTGCTGCTGATGGCTGCTGACGGCTGCTGACAGCTGATGATGGCTGATGGATGCTGGCTTAAAAAGAAAATAAGAAATAGATGTGATAATTCAAAAGTACGAGAAACGTTTATTTCCTCACACTGCTACAGCTTATATAAACTTAGAAAGTAATAATATATATATATACGGTATATATATAATAATAGTAAACTAATCACTATCTCAGCTGTTCTATATAAATATATTGCACAGTTTATATAATAATATAAATATAAATATAAATGTTCTCAAATTGGTTCTACTCATCATCAACAACAGAAGAAGAAACAATAACAAATGACTATCGATTGGAGAACGCAGTGGCTAGAGAGCGCATGAGAATAAAAGATGCAAAATTAATAGACGAAGCGAGAGCGCGATTACAACTCGAAGAAGTACAACAAATGAAGAGGAACATACAAGAACTCGAGAGAGAATACATAATGCAAAGTAGTTCAGGTGTTTTGAACAAATCTGTCTCCATGGCTAAACAAGAGGTTGAAACAGAGAACGAAAAGTTAAGGGAAGAGATTGATAAATTGATTAAAAAAGAACGAAATGCGAAAGCAAAGGAACCAATCGTCTTGAACGTTAAAGAAATGTACGAAGAACTTGCAAAGTATAAAAAGAAGAGTGAAATGTTAGAAAATGAAATGAAAGAATTTAAGAACGAGTTCGAGGAACAAATCGAAGAACAGAACAGGATCACGGAGATATGGAAACAACGAACGTCTGACGTTTGTGAAGTAATAGCGGTGATCGATGAAGGAGAATTTCGCGACGCAGTAGATGAAAATTTAGACGATTACGTGAACGATAATGAAGAACAAGAAGAAAAATTCGCGAAAGCGATGGAAAAAGCTACGGAAAAATTATACGAATTCGTTCAAAAACAAAGCGAGGCGAAAGATTTCATCGAAAGTTTGAAAAGCACAATTGAACATATGAAGCGCGAAGCCGATCAGCACAAGGAAGATGTGCAAAAGACATTACAAACCACGCTCGGCGCAGTTCAAAAAGAAGCAACACAGTTAACTAAAGATTTGAAAATTCGAACTGAACAATTTAACGAAGCGAATAGGAACGTTGAAATTTTAAGATCTGCGCTCGCTGGACAAGACGAAAAGGCGAATCGACTAATAACTCAGTTGCAAAAAGACTTAATGAAAGAACAACAAAAACGACAAAGCGACAATGCCGACGGAACGCCTTCGGCTACAGTAATTTTAGACACCGGCGATGAGAAAACAGACGCGTTATCGTTTGAACTCTCGAAAACAACCGCAAAGTTTCGAGCTGCGGAGACGAAAATTAGAGCTTTAGAAAAAGATTTGGATATCGCTCGCGAGCAAAGAGAGAATTTAATAGCACAAGTGCGTCAAAATAATGCAGGTGAAGCAACAGTATCGTCACCAAAATCTTCCGAGTCAAAGCAGCTAACGATGCTAAGAGCAGAGAAAGCCGTGTTAACTCGACAATTATCCGAAGCAAAAGCGCACCTGAATAATCAGCACAAACAAAATCAATCCGTCATTAATCACAATGCTACGACGTCGATGGTGCACTCTGCAGTTCCCAGAGTAAGTGGTGGAACAGACTCGGATAGAAAAGATTTAGCGCAGCTTCGTGTACAACTTAGAAAATCTGAAACCGAAGCTAAAGAATTAAAACGACGATTAGAGATTTCAGAAAGAAGAGCAGCATCGCTGTATATATCAATCTCAAGTGACAGGAATAAATAAAGTTTAGAATCGGAGAACGATTTAGAATTGTGTGTTATATACTCAGTATATTCGATATTATAAAAAGTAAATCGTTTCGCTTAATTTATCCACCAGCAAACATTACCAGCTGTCTAAAAATCGAGCGATCAAGACTCCAAATTGTTGCTTTGTCCGATGAACAAATCACTGAAGCAGCTCGCGCGCAATCATGTAAGAGACCAAGCTCTCCGAAGCACGTCCCTGGTTCGACTACGTTAACTTTCTTGGCATCTTCAGCTTCTGAAATTTTCTTGAATACTTCACACTCGCCATCCTCCAATATATACAAGCAATTCGCCGTGCTGCCTTGATTGATTATGCAATCGTCTTTTTTGAAGACTTGCTCTTTTCTCAGATTATCAACGATTTCTATTTGAATTTGATTCGATAATCGAGACATGAGCGGAGACGCTGAAATTATCTTTAAAAGTGTCTCCTTCTCACTAGCTGTAGCCGACGCTTTTGCCTCGTTCTTTTCTTCGCCTTGCTCAGCTCGATCTACACTTTCTAGACCATCGACGCAGGTTCCGCCTGAGATTTTTTCATCGTTATCTTTTCCTTCTCTTTCGCTCATACCTTCATTGGCTTTATCTTTTTTCCATTGCTTCAGCACTTCTTGACGGTCAAAACACTCTGCGGAAACTGATTGACGACGAAGAAACGTTGGACGCTCGGGTGTGGGTAGACTCAAATTCATCGACAATCCACTCACGATATCTCCAGCTTCACTTCCTTCACTACTTTCATCGTCGTCGTCATCGCTTTGTTCTTCTTTATTATCACCATCTTCTTCTTCTTCTTCTTCTTCTTCTTCTTCTTCGTTCACTTCTTCTTCATAATCATCGGCTCTTGCAGGCGCGAGCGAAGCGTTCTCATTTTCGGCTGAAACAAAATTACTCTCTGGCTCTGGCTCGGCGGAAGATGAATTATCTCTCACATGCATTCGAAGTTCTGCGATCTTGTTCTCGAGAACCTCCAATGGATCTTTCTGCGTAGTCTGTTGACTATCTACAACGAGTGAATCCGCAAGAAGTGCGAATAGATCTGATATACCTAAAACATCGTTCAAGTACTCGTTGGAGATAGTGTTATTATGTTTGACTATTACGATGGCCGATAGATCTTTTTCATCGCAATCATCGCGCACTTCTGATTTATTCACCATCGTCTCTTTTACTTCCGCGTTATTATTATCAAGTTCATGATCATCATGATCACTCGCGTCAACGCTTGAAGAAGAACAAAGTTTTCTGATATATTCTTTGACGTTCTCAGGCCTTTCTGTTAATGTTTGAGAGAGGATCCTCGTGAATAGATCATCAATCTTTTGCGTTTGAATATACTCCTCTATCGATCCAATAATAGAGCGATCGCGTTCAGTAGCCGTTGCAGTAGATGTTCTTTTTGTCGTCATCATCGCGTCGTCCTCGCGGTCTGTCCGTCCGTCCTTTTTGTGGTGCGTTTGAAGAGGTTTTATTTATTTATTTATAGATCAGCAGTACGTTTTGTACGCGATACATATTTTCGGTCAACGTTTTTAATCACGCTGCTGCTGTGAAAAAATTTAAGAGAGTGTATTTTTGGATCTTTCTCTCTCATTTTAATCAATTAAAATCGAACCGAACGAACGAAAACCTAAGAATACGAACGCGTTTAAATGGGTAACGAACGAGACGATTGCGTAGATGTAGACGTAGACGATTATGATAGCAATAATAGGATTGAACGTAATCACGTAGGATCTATTTTAAATAATCCCGTTAAAAAGGTAGAAGAGAGAGTTTTAGAAGACAGAGTAATGAACTTAGAACGGGCGAAAACGAACGCGAGACGTTTGATTGACTGCTTATGCGAATGGTCCGCAGTTATTTCTTCGTTTATTAAACGCGATTTAGATGTCACGATTAACGACGAGACGATTAGTAATAATAATAGTAATAGTAATGAAGAACAATCGTCTTTGTTGAATATTCATTCATCATCATCGACGCAAACGCAAACGCAAACGACGCAAACGCAAGGTCCTTTGCGCGAAATAGAAAGGTGGAAAGAACGAAATATTGAGAGACATAAATTATACGAGCAACTTACTTGCTCTGAGATGAAAAAGACAGAGCTTAGCTTGGAAGATTGCATCAAGCGAACGATAGAAGATCAAGAACAACACGCGAAAGCGCATCAAGTGCTCACTAAATTTCGATATTTGCGCGAAAATCTCGCCGTTTTGTGTTCGTTATCGAAAGAAAACGTAAAATTTTTGACCACTTTAGAAGGGCACTTTACGACGATCTCCAACGGTTCGTTCAAACGAATTTCAAACTGTCTAGAGCCGACACTCGAAGCGCTTAGATTAGTGTGGATCATTTCACGGCATTATTCAAACGATGATCGAATGGCTCAGCTCATGGGCCGAATAGCAGACGAACTATCGCGAAGGGTAAATTCTGAAATCAACCCGAAGATGGTTTTACGAACTGCACTAGAAAATACGCAGCAGGTTTCATCGTTCGAGGTTGATAATATGAATGAAAAATCAAAAATGATCGTCGATCAGGATATTAGTATAAATTGCAACACTAATAATATTGGTGGCGGCGATAATAATGATAAACTTACTTTATCGGAAACGTTGCGCGACGCGTCCCTAGCGCTTAGGAGTTGGAAGGAAAATTATCTGAAAGTGCGCGAAAGTATCGAGCGATCAAATCGGGACGCACGATGGGAGTTTGACCGAGAACGTCTCTTTTCTAGAACTGATCATATTGCGCGCGTGTGCGTTGATCTCAGCGAAATGCTCGCAGCTTCGTTAGATTTTCAAGCATTTTTAAGTCCCAAATTTCGAGCCGTGACTCTCGATCAAGTCGGTTTTGATGACGCCGTCAGACGAGTATCGAACATGAACAACCGGATCATTTGCTGCTCGTTCAACGCATTTCACCCATCAAAATCTGAAGATTGGGCTGATGCCGTTCAAGTTTTTCACGGAGATCGTGTTCGAATTGAGCGAGTTGTGAGATCATTCATTGATCAGTCGTTTAAAAATTCAACATCTGCAAAGGCGGCGTTTGAACTATTGCACAGTTTTAGAACTATGTTCAATGATGGATGCGCGACGACTTTAACGACGACGACGTATAGTAATAACGTCGACACTCCCAGAATATCACCTGTGAGAGATGTTATGAATAAGCAGATGCGTGATACGACGAGGGACATTTTAGACCAGTTTGGTAGAGAAATCGATCAAACGCAACATTTTTTTCTAACGCAGAGAAGAAATGTTCCTTTGATGCGTAACCAATCCAGTGTAAGCGGTAAAATTGCTTGGTCTCGTTCGTTGTTCGTATCCATAAGACGAACTATGCGCATATATAAGTTTACTTCGTCCGACGAGAATATGACTTCACAAAGTAGTACGCAGTCTCTCGATATTGAAAACAAATATTTCCACTTTTCTAAAGCTGTGCTAGAATACGAGAAAGAATTGGTTCGACAATGGAGCTCATCAGTCGTCGATGAATCTGTGGCTGGCTTACGAGCGTTCGTTCTAGTTAAAATTTCCGCAAGAAAAGATGTTTTAATTGGTTGCAATAGACTTTCGCGCGCGGCGGTACCGGTGTATCGTCCAAATTTTAATGATAACCTCTCCGTTCTCATACGCGAAGCAAAAGGGATTTCTCAATTAGGGCACGAAATCCCATCCGCTGCAAAAGATGTTATCTTGCAAGAGGATACATATCGAGCGCATTTAAATAGCTTGCGAGATTTATGTTTTGAGTATTCGCGAGTAACGTCAGATTTGACGCGTGAAGAGCTTGTTCTATTCAACGCGAAGTTGAAACTTTTAGAAGTTGCATTCGAGCCTGGTTGCTCTAAGTTAAACTGGAACGCTCTAGGATTTAAGGCTTTCCTTCTCTCCGCGAAACGTGAAATCGATTTGTTTGAAAGAACGATTGCTGAAGTGAGACGCATCTCGAAATCAATTTCTGAGCTCACGGAAACGATATCGGATTTGAGGTTTTTCTCAGCACCACAATTGTCCGAAAACGGAGTATCAGCGTTACCTGACTTGAAATTGGCGATGAATACTTTAGAAAGAACGCGCAATGAGATTGTGGAAAGAGCTGTTGGTAAGTATAGGGAAGTTTCAAACCTTTTATCCGATATCGAATTCTGCGCGATTGGTACGCGTTCGAAAAAGGCATCAGAAATGCAAGCCTTTTACGAATTTTGTGAGAGAAGCATATATTCGGCTCTTGCTAGATCTGTTTGCTCGACTTTGCGTGTATTTAGAGAAAATTACGTGACTCATTGCGGCGAGAATGCGTTTTTTCAGATTCAGATTGAATTACGTTCGAGAAGCGTAACAATGTGTCCCTCGCTGGAGCACATTTCCTCTCGGCTCCATAACTTTATTGATTCAATCGGAAATGTTGGTTCTAAATTTAAACGATGGATGCACGGAACGTGTGTAGAAATTCAGCAAAATCAGTGCACAGATGATGATGCGATGGATATTGAAGATGACAGAGATTACGTCACAGCTTTAGATGATAACGATGGCTTCGAAGAAATGTTCGAAGAAACAAACGCAGACGCGTTCGGTATCACGTTTTCGCGCGATCTCAAAGGTTCTACAACGTGCTCGAAATCCATAGATGCTTCTCATCGTGCAGTTCTGAAGTTATCACAAAAAATTGTCAAACATGTCGAAGGATGGAGCAAGTTCCAGCACGCGTTAAATACGAAAGCGCGCAAAGAGTCACTAAAAACATTTACAGAGCTTTGCGGTATTGAATTCGGACCGCTCGAGGACTCGATGAACATATTTTGTCAATATAAACGCAAAACTTTGGCTGATTCGAAAAAAGTGGTGATTTTTTCTTGCGTTAAAATCGATGCAACGCCACTTATCGATGCGATAGCCGTGGAAAGTGACATTTGGATCAGAGAACTCTCTCATATTTCCGCAGTGCACGATAGAAAGGTTTTATCAGATTTGAACTTAAAATTTGAAAGCATACACCATACTCTCGAAGTAATTCCAGTGAGTTTGGAAGATATGAAAACGTTTTTGAGGTTAGTTCAAGACGTCCGCACAGATAGCGTGACGGAGCTTAATATTCATAAAGTTAAAGATCGAGTGGAACTTCGTCTTTGCCAAGAGATGTTATTATTAGATAAACGCGGTACCGAATCGAATGATGATATGAATTTTGTTTTAGAAACGACTGCATCTTTGAAAGCTTGCAAAGAGCAATGTGAAAGAACAGACGTGGCCTTTAAGCATGTGCGGATTAAATTTGAGGAGCAGTTGCGCGACGATTTGAACGAATTCGAGAGCACGTGTGAGAAAACGCTCGATGAAATGAAAAAGACTGGACCAGCGTCAGATAAGTCTTTATTGGATCTAGAGTTAGGACTATCAAAATTAAGCGAGTTTAAGCATAAAGTATTGGATTTGTGTCAGAAACGCGCAGAGTTGCGCGACTCCGAAAAGGCGTTCCAATTCCCCCCGCGTTTGGTTTCGAGTTTGGAAACGTTGCGACAGAATATCATAGAATACGAGAGCATTTACGCTGTATACGAGAGGTTCGCTGCGAAGATCAAACTTTATTCTGATGAATTATGGGAATCTATTGATATCGATCGGTTACGAATTATCGCCGCAGAGTCCAACGAGGATTGTGAATTGAACGTAACAGAAACGCCTTCGACATCGCGTTTGATTTTGAGTTTAGAGAAAAGCATAACATTATTTAAAGATACGCTGGATTTATTTTCCATTCTGAAATCACCTTCGATGAGAGCAAGACACTGGGAAGAGCTTGCCAAGATGGCAAAAACTTCCATCGAGATGGCTACTATTTCCTTGGAAGATGTTCTGAAGCTCCGATTATACGAACACGCTCAACATGTTAGAGATATCACTCATAGAGCTGAGAGAGAAATGAAAATTGAAGATGATTTGCAAAAACTCAGCGAAGAGTGGAAAAATGCTCGGTTTGATTTGCGCCCATTCGCGAGAGAATCAAGTACTCACGAAGAAAAGACCCTCATCCTTTGCGCAATTGATGAAATTACACTTTCACTGGAAGATTCAAGTTTGACACTTCAATCAATGTCCGCCTCCAAACACGCAGCATCATTCAAAAATATCGTTCAAAGCTGGGAATATGACTTGTCACATATATCCGACGTTATAGATGCATGGATTGGAACGCAGCGCAGATGGATGTATTTGCAATCGATTTTTTGTGGCGCTGACGATATTCGCATGCAACTTCCAGTCGAAGCTGATAAATTTGATAAAATCGATCTTGCATGGAAGCGGATAATGTGCAGTACGCAAGAAGATAACGACGCTAAAGTATTAGAATCATGCAGAGTTGAAGGTCGATTAGAGCATTTGAATGAACTTTCGGCGCAATTGGAATTATGTCAAAAGTCGCTCTCCCAATATTTAAATACAAAGCGTGACGCGTTTCCTAGATTTTTCTTCATCTCCGACGATGAGTTGCTATCTATACTTGGAACTTCAGATGCGACACTCGTTCAAGAACATATGCTGAAACTTTTCGATAATTGTGCCAAGCTTTTATTTGGTCCGAATAACGAATCCATCGTCGGATTGATGAGCGCAGAAGGTGAATCGTTTGAACTCTCTGAGCCGGTTCAAGTTTTAGGTTTACCAGTTGAAGTTTGGATGACTAAAGTTGAAAGCGCAATGCGTATTACTTTGAAAGAACTATGTAAGAAAGGAATAAAAAGGTTTGCTAGTGCGACTTCGCGAACGAAGTGGATCTTGGAAGAATTAGGGATGGTTGCGCTAGTTGGCTCTCAAATCTGGTGGACTTGGGAAGTTATCGATGTATTCCGTCGCGTTAAGAACGGCCAGGATAAGATGGCTATGACATTACTTTCACAAAAACTTACATCACAACTGGTAGATCTTACAAAGTTAGTGCGTTCCGATTTGACGGATTTAGAGCGAAAAAAAGTGAACACGATGATTATTATCGACGTACACGCTCGCGATATTATAGAAAGTTTCGTTCGAGATTCAGTTCTAGACGAGTCTGAATTCGCGTGGGAATCTCAACTTCGTTTCAGATGGGATAAGAAAAAAGATGATATCGTCATCAATCAGTGCTCTGGAGAGTTCTTGTATGGATATGAATACATGGGACTTAACGGAAGGCTCGTAATCACAGCTCTGACGGACAGGTGTTATATGACGCTAACCACAGCGTTGACCTACCGCCTTGGAGGCGCACCAGCGGGACCTGCTGGAACTGGAAAAACTGAGACGACGAAAGATTTAGCAAAATCCATGGCACTACTCTGCGTTGTATTTAATTGTGGAGAAGGATTAGATTATAAAGCCATGGGGGCTATTTTCACTGGACTCGTGCAATGCGGCGCTTGGGGATGTTTCGATGAGTTTAATAGAATTGATGCTGAAGTTCTCAGCGTGGTATCATCGCAGATTCGTTTAATACAAGAGAGTCTTAAAACTAACTGCAAACGTTTCAATTTTGAAGGCAAAGACATCGCTTTAGATTCAAGAACGGGTATTTTTATCACCATGAATCCCGGTTACGCTGGACGGACGGAATTGCCAGATAATTTGAAAGCTTTATTCCGTCCAGTTCAGATGATTGTTCCAGATCTTCAGCAAATTTGTGAAATTATGCTCTTTTCTGAAGGCTTCGATAGTGCCAAAGAACTTGCGAAAAAGATGACAGTCTTGTATAAACTTGCAAAGGAGCAGCTCTCAAAGCAGTCGCACTACGATTTCGGCCTGAGAGCGTTAAAATCAGTACTAATCATGGCAGGTACTTTGAAAAGAGAGTCACCGGACCTTTCTGAACAGCTCGTTTTAATGCGAGCACTGCGAGATATGAATCTACCAAAGTTTGTGTTCGAAGATGCTCCCCTTTTTCTTGGATTGATCAATGATTTATTTCCGGGGTTGGATTGTCCCCGCGTTAGATACCCAAATCTGAACGACGCCGTGGAGAAAGATTTAGAGAATAACGGATATCAAGTTCTTACTGGGCCTTCAGAACAAGTGGACAAGGTCATTCAATTATACGAAACCATGTTAACGAGACATACGACGATGGTTGTTGGTGAAACTGGAGGTGGGAAATCCGTAGTAATTAAAACTTTGGCTCGCGCTCAAGAGGCGCTCGGAAAACCGACCAAGTTAATTCTACTCAATCCGAAGGCGCAGTCAGTTTCAGAACTCTACGGTTCATTAGATAGGGACACAAGAGAATGGACGGATGGATTATTATCGAACATATTTCGAGAAGCGAATCGACCTTTGCCGGAAAACAGAGAAAACGAGAGGCGATACATTGTTTTCGACGGCGACGTAGATGCTGTGTGGGTTGAAAATATGAACTCCGTGATGGACGATAACAAGTTATTGACCTTACCGAACGGCGAGCGCATTAGACTTAGAGATCACTGCAAATTGTTATTTGAAGTCGCAAATTTAGCACACGCATCGCCGGCAACCGTATCTCGATGTGGTATGGTCTACGTAGATCCCAAAACGCTAGGTTTCCAGCCGATTTGTACGTCTTGGGTCAAGAAGCAAAGGTCAGAATTACTTCAAAACATTCTTTCTCGCATGTTTGAAAAGTACGTCGGAGCTCTCGTGGAATTTTGCTTGGAAGGCCCTTCTGATGACGAACCACCTCCGTATTCAAGCGTCGAAAGAACGTCTTCAAATTATGTCGAGCAACTGTGTTCGTTACTTGATAGTTTACTTCCAGGAGACGAAAACGAGAAGAATGATATTGTCAATGGTTCTAATACTAATACTGCTTCTACTGCCTTTGCTGCTGCTGAAACCACATCAGCATTAGAGAGAAAGATGGAAAGAATGTTCATTTTTGCTTTGACGTGGTCTTTTGGATCTACGTTAATCAAGTGCGATAGGCCTAAGTTTGATATTTTTCTACGAACACTATCTGCTGATCCCATATGTTCAAGTCCGCTTAATTTACCGACAAGTGGTACACTCTATGATTACGGCTTTGATTATTCGCATGATACGTTCTTCTCTTGGGATTCAAAAGCTCAAAAGTTTCCTTTAGATATGCAGACGACTTCGTTTGCATCTTTGCTTATTCCTACGGCTGATACCGTCAGATCTTCTTGGATTTTGCAGACTCTTGGCAAAAAATCAAAGAAGCCCATATTATTTGTTGGTGCGTCTGGAACGGCGAAAACGGTAACGATCGAAAAAGTTCTCGCAGAAATGACGATTAATGATAGAAACATGTCATATATAACGATGAATTTGAGTTCAAGAACGAGCGCTTCCGACGTACAACGCGCTATTGAAGATTCTATCGAAAAACGTACTAAAGATGTATACGGACCACCGGTTGGTCGCAAGCTGATTGTTTTTATCGATGACGTCAGCATGCCTAAAGAAGATTTGTATGGAACACAGCAACCTATTGCGATGCTGAAGACTATGCTCGAGCGAGATGGATTTTACGATCGAGGTAAAGATTTAAACTGGAAAACTGTGAAAGATACACAATTTATTTGCGCGATGGGGCATCCAGGTGGAGCACGGAATACCATTGACCCTCGTTTTGCGTCGTTGTTTAACATTTTTGAAATAGAACCTCCGTCGGAGAAGAATTTGAAGACAATTTATCTCAGCATTCTTGAAAAGATAGCTCATAATCTCGGGCAATGTGATGATGGAACACCGCGAGTTTCTGATTTGGTATGTGGAAAAATTCTCGAAGCGACACTCGTTCTTTACCGCTACGTTCTCGAAACATTGCCTCCGACTCCTTCAAAATTTCATTATATTTTTAACTTAAGAGATTTGTCTAGAGTTTTTCAAGGCATGAGTCGTTCATCTGCTGATAGTATCGATGCAGAATGTTCGTTTGTGAGATTGTGGCGTAACGAAGTACTACGAGTGTTTCACGATCGATTAGTGGATGATAAAGATCGATCTTCTGTCAAGCAAAAAATCCAATCGCTCATTTTAGAATTCTTTGGATACAATGAGGAAATATCAAAGCGAGCGCTCATGGATCCCGTATTGTTTGCAGACTTTAGAAGTGAGTTGTTGCTCACAGGTGGAGCGAAAACTGAAGTAGAAGAAGATAATAAAGATGAGAAGGTATCTGTAGTAGAAGGTGTAGATGACGCTCATCATATCGAAGGAAATAGAGATGATACAGAAGCGAATGAACTCGAAAGTGCGAAAAATGCGCTCAGCGTGCGCTATGAGGACGTTGGTGACTACGAAGATATAAAACTTACTTTTGAGAAAGCGCTCGATATTTGCGGCGGCGGTGGAAGTAACAATAAAAAGATGAATTTGGTATTTTTTAAAGATGCACTCGAACATGCTACTCGCATACATAGAGTTTTGCGGCAGGAGCGTGGACATATGCTTTTGATTGGAGATGGTGGATTTGGGAAGCAGTCTTTAGCTAAGCTCGCAGCTGCAGCCGCAGGTTGTGCGATATTTGAAATTACTTTAACGCGTGGTTACGACGAGAGCTCTTTCCGAGAGGATTTGAAAACTTTATTTAAAAGAGTAGGCGTTGAAAACGAAAAAGTCGTATTCTTATTCACCGATAATCACGTCGCAAGTGAAGGATTTCTAGAAATTATTAACAGTATTCTAACTAGTGGTACTGTTCCCGCGCTTTATCCTGATGATGAGAAGCAGGTTATATTACGATCATTGAGGGATGATGCTCTGAAAGCAAACGTACGTGATTCCAAGGAAGATCTATGGCGGTTCTTCATCTCTCGTGCACGCAAGAATTTGCACGTTGTTTTGTGCATGTCACCTACCGGGGATTTACTGCGTTCGAGATGTCGGAATTTCCCTGGATTAGTGAATGACACCGTCATCGATTGGTTCACGGCTTGGCCGGAAGAAGCGCTTTTATCAGTTGCGACTGCTTTTTTGAGTACTATCAACGAAATTCCTTCAAATCTTTGTCAACCGATTGCCGAACACGTGGTATCCACGCATCAGCTCGTCATGGAACTTTCGGCGAAATACAAAAATGAGCTTAACAGGACTAATTATGTCACTCCCAAGAATTATTTGGACTTTATTGCAAACTATTCAAGGATGCTCGGTTTGAACAGGAAGAAAATCGGTGACTTAAAAGCACGTTTAGAAGGTGGATCTTCAAAGTTAATTCAGGCTGGAAATGAAGTTGATGCAATGCAGAAAACGCTAAATCAAGCAAAAGAAGTCGTTCAAGGGGAGACAAAAGCGTGCGAAGAGCTCTTGGATGTTATCACCGCGTCAAGTAAAGATGTCAAATCTAAACAAGAAGCAGCAAGTATAAAAGAAATAGAGCTAAAGAAGGAGAACGAAACGATTACGATCAAGAAGCAAGATGCAGAGAACGATTTAGCGAAAGCAATTCCAGCCTTGGAAGCTGCTGCACTAGCACTTAATTCACTAAAAAAAGATGATATCACAGAATTAAAATCATTCGCAAAGCCAAATATTGCGGTTCAAAAAGTCTGCGAGTGTGTTATGATTTTGAAGGGTTTACCAAACGTGTCTTGGTCTGGAGCGAAAGCGATGATGTCAGATCTAAACTTTCTAAAGACACTGATGGAGTTTGACAAAGATGGGATCAAGGATAAGCAAGCAAAAGAGCTGAAAACGTACACAAAAGATTCAAAATTCTCACCAGAGGAGGTGATAAAAATTTCAAGCGCCGGTGGTGGTTTACTAAAGTGGGTTTTCGCCATGATCAAATACAACGAAGTTGCCAGGACAGTTAATCCAAAGCGAGCAGCGGTATCTTCTGCTGAGAAATTACTTCGAACGAAAACGAATGAACTAGCGAAAACAAAAATAGAAGTTCAGCAATTATCGGAGGAACTCGCTTCGCTGACGGAACAGTTTGAAGAGAAAACTTCAAACCAGAAGAAACTTAAAGAACGAGCGGAAATCATGGAAACGCGCTTGTCTGCCGCTGAGAAACTTTTGAAAGGTTTGGAATCTGAACGTGTGAGATGGGCAAAAGAAATGACAGAGTTGGATGAAAATATGGAGAATTTAATAGGCGATTGTTTGTTGACGAGTTCATTTTTATCATACTCCGGAGCATTTACGTTTGAGTTTCGCAAAAAATTTACCTACGAAATGTTGTACGCTGACGTAAAGTCGAGAAATATTCCAGTATCGACATCGTTTCGTCTCGAAAATCTCTTGACGACGGATGTTGAGCTTGGGAAATGGGCTAGCGAAGGTTTGCCGACGGATGATTTGAGTGTTCAAAACGGTATTTTGACTACAAAGGCTTCAAGATTTCCATTGTGTATTGATCCTCAAATGCAAGCCGTGCGATGGATTAAACATCGCGAAGGTAAAAATCTCATAGGGAAGATTAAAACATTCAGCGATGGTGATTTTCTTAAACAGCTCGAACTTGCTGTTAAATACGGACTACCTTTTCTGTTTGAAAACGTTGGCGAACACTTGGATCCTGTTATTGATAATGTTTTAGAGCGCCGTGTCACTGAACATAATGGAATTAAAACGGTCCAAATCGGAGACTCAGAAGTTGAATGGGATGACAACTTTCGTTTATACTTGACATCGAAACTACCAAATCCTAGCTATGGACCTGAAGTTTCCGGTAAGACGATGATTATCAATTACGGAGTCACTCTTATCGGTTTGCAAGAGCAGTTGCTTAACGTGACTGTGAAGTTAGAAAGACCTGATTTAGAGCAACAACGCGAAACTCTCGTTCAAGAAACGTCCGTCAATAAATCTTTACTTAAAGATCTCGAGGATACGCTTTTATTGGAACTATCGTCAGCTTCTGGCGAAATCCTCGACAACGTAGAGCTGATTGCCACGCTTGAAGAAACGAAATCTAAGGCTAAAGAGATTGGTAGTAAACTTAAAGAGGCGAAAAAAGCGACCGAGAAACTTACACTCGCGAGAGAAGCGTACGAACCTATTGCAAAAAGAGGGGCTATTCTATTTTTTGTGTTACAAAACCTCAATAAAATCAACACGATGTACGAATATTCGTTATCGTCGTATTTGGAAGTTTTTAAGTTATCACTCACGAAAACTAGACTTAAAAACGACAACGTTTCAGCAGCAGCAGCAGCATTGAAAGGGGGAGAAGAAAATGATACTGCCGAGAATATTTTTGCGAAAGACATTGGGCGATTTGTGGACGAATTGACTCTAGCCGTGTATGATTTTGCCTCTCTTGGTTTATTTGAATGCGACAAACTGACACTTTCTATGCATATGACGCTTCAAATTTTACTCGGCGACGGTATCGTTGACATTGAAGCCGTAAACTTTTTCACGAAAGGAAATCTCAAGCTAAGCGATGACGATGCCATCGATACCAGCGAGAACGATGATAATAATAGTAATTCGTCTGAATCATTCATGAATTCAGTGAGCTCTATTTGGCCGAAATCAGGTTTACGAGATTTAGAACAACTAACGACGATGGACTCGAGCGGCGCAGTACTAAAATCTGAACTCATCACAGAAATCTCGACATATCCAGACGCTTGGAGAAAGTGGTTATCTGCGGATACTCCAGAATTATCCGATACACCGAATGATATACAAAAACGATTGACACCGTTTGAGTTCTTGTGTTTGCTTAGATGTGCTCGAGTTGATAGAATCACCACGGCTACGATTCGTTTCATCACATCTGCTCTAGGTGATCAATACGTAACTCCACCAATCATCGATTACGAGTCTATCTTTAATTCATCAAATTCGCGAACACCAGTTGTATTTATTCTATCACCAGGTGCCGATCCAGCGTTTGATGTCTTGAAACTAGGAGAAAAGAAGGGCTTTTGTCTAGGAGAAAAATTGGAGTTCATGGCGCTCGGGCAAGGTATGGGACCGCGCGCGGCTGAACTTATTTCATCCTCTGCACGAGACGGCAACTGGATAATGCTACAGAATTGCCATTTACTTCCTTCTTGGTTAAGTGAGTTGGAGAAAATATTGGAAGACTTAGCCGATGTTCATGAAGACTATCGATTATGGCTAACGACCGAACCCGTTGACTCGTTCCCGCTCGGGGTTTTGCAAAGTTCGTTAAAAGTTGTCACAGAGCCACCGGCTGGTTTACAGCTAAACATGAGAGGTTCTTTCGCAAAGTTATCGGAATCTGCATTAAGTCAATGCAATCATTTCGCGTTCAGAAGGCTCTCGTACGTGCTGACATTTTTTCACGCAGTCGTGCAAGAGAGGAGAAAATATGGGAAATTAGGTTGGAACGTCCCTTACGATTTTAATGAAACCGACTTTAGAATTTCTTTGTCTTTGATTGAAACGTACCTCAATAAAGTTGCTTGCATTAACGATGATGATGATGACGACGACGGTGATATTCATAATGAAAACGAGGAAGAAGAACCAGAAGAAGAAGAAGAAGAAGAGGATGCGCTAACGTCGACGTCGTCGTCTGCAACACGAAAGAAAAACCCGCCAGCAAAAGTGGCAAAAGATATTCCGTGGGGGACTTTGCGATATTTAATCGGCGAAGCTATGTACGGTGGACGCGTATCTGATTTGTACGATAGAAGAATTCTTGTGACGTATTTGAACGAATATTTCGGCGATTTCTTGTTCGACGATGAGCGTCCATTTGCGTTTCATAAAGAAAACGATGACCACGCGACCGATGAGGAGATAATCAACATCATCGAGGATGCGTCGGCGTCGGCGTCGGCGGAGGACGGGATGAAATTTGGATTACCTAAAAAGACGTCTTACGATGAATTACTTAGCGCAATAACCAGAATACCAGCCGCTCAAACACCCGAAGTTCTAGGATTGCACATGAATGCAGATGTTGCTCACTCTACAAGAGCGACAAAGTTAATGTGGGGCAATCTAATCGCTTTACAACCAAATACAAACACTCTCGAAGCGACAAACGGTGACGCGGATGATGAAGATACGAATGATAAAGATAACACTTCGGAAAAAGGGGGCAAGCGCCCTGAAGATATTCTCGATTCCATAGCAGTTGATATCATTTCAGTTTTACCGCGCGAAGCGAATAAGAACTTTGACGTGAAGAAATTGAGAAAGAAATGGATGAATGATATTACGCCGATTCGCGTGGCGCTCTTGCAAGAGTTGGAAAAACATAACAAATTAACGAGCGTTATGAAGCAAACGCTTTTAAGTTTGCGCAAAGCTTTGAATGGCGAAATTGCAATGTCTTCAGTACTCGATAACGTGGCAATGTCCTTAAACTCTGGCTTCGTTCCAAGCTCGTGGAAGAAAGAAGCGCCCGAGACTGGTAAAAATATCACGTCCTGGATTAAGTGGTACAAAGATTGCTCGAATCAATTCAATGACTGGGTTGCAAAGAACGATGGCAACTTACCGCCGTACGTTTGGTTATCAGGTTTGCACTCGCCAGAAACATTCATCGCGGCTCTCGTGCAAACTGCGTGTAGAAAGAAAGGTTGGCCCTTAGACGTTGCGAGAGTGAAAACGGAATTGACCAAAATCACTGATCCAACTAAGATCACTGACGCTCCAGAGAACGGATCATACGTCTCTGGAATATACTTGGAAGGTGCGAGATGGTGTTCTGAGACACAAACGCTCATGAAACAGCTGAATAACGAACTCGTACAGGAGCTCCCGATCATGCACATTGTACCAGTCGAGAGCTCTTCGTCCGATCAAACCGCAGAAGGCGAACAGAAACAAGGCGAGTTCGATATCCCCGTCTATATCACTCAACAAAGAAGGAACGCGATGGGCAAAGGTTTAGTCTTTGAGGCATCAGTGAGTTCGGATGTTCACGAATCGCATTGGATCTTGCAAGGTGTTTGCATGTGCTTAAACTTGGATGATTAATTATATTATATTATCATTTATATTATTACATTGTTGTATTTTTACATACGTGTATTTACCACTACACGGACGGGCCGGGCCCACTACACTGTACGTTTTTTATCACACCACTAAAAAAGCTAATATGATGTTAAAATGCTCTTAAAGTTTTTTCTCTACTTATTCGAATTAGTTTTGCGTACTCCTTGCAAACCCCGTCCTTTTCCTCCTCGCGAGACTTTCGTTTTTTGTGAGGAAACGTCATTCGAGGTTTGTGGGTACCGGCACGTTTTTTACACAACTGATGTTGGTTATTTACACATATTATTTACACACACACACACACACACACACACACACACACACACACACACACAACAATATATCATGAACATATGTAACGAAAAGGAGTATAGTACCACCTGTAAGTCGTCGTTGTTAGAGATATGATGATATTCAACGCTTCCACTCGCTGTCTCGGCACTAATGCGAGAACAAATAACTGTCGTTTCATAAAAAACTATTCAAAGAAGGAGAAGAATACGAGAAGAAGAGGAAGAAGGGGAAGAAGATGTACTAATTTGAGCGATCACTTGATCGTTATTACATCGCATGATAGTAATAATAATAGTAATAATGATATAATTAACAGTAGTAGAAGAAGAAAACCTACTCAATTCGAGGGACGGATATTATTATCTTCTTCTTCTTCTTCTTCTATAAATGTATCAAAGGAAGAATTTGAAGAAGAAGGAGATAATATAAAATTTGAGAAGAAGTTATACGCACTCTCTTTAACTGCTTGTATGCAAATGCTCGCGTTTGGAGCCGCGTGCGGATGCATCGCTGGCGCAATCGTCTACATCGACTTTGGTAATCAAATTATATTAACGTCGACTATTAAAGGCGCAATCGTCGCAGCACTTCCGTTGGGAGCAGCTTTTGCGTGTTTAATCGTTGGTTCAAAGTATGCAAGCGAGCGGTTTGGAAGGAAAGATATTTTCAGAGTAGCAAACGCGCTGTACGTCCTCTCGGCTTTAATGGCAGCAATTTCGAGTTCATTCGAGACATTAATTTTAGCCAGGTTTATTGGAGGGTTCGCATCTGGGATATCGACGGCGATAACGACTGTGTTTATTTCCGAATGCGTACCAGCTGAAACGCGCGGAAAATTTACTTCGTTATCACCACTCTTTGGAACGATTGGGCTACTTTACGCGTTCGTAAGTAGCTTAATCATATCTTCTTTGTTCGGTCTAGGAGGAGGAGGAGAAGTCGTCGTCGCAGTTGGAGGTAGTGGATTTACTAATAGTAATTTGCACTCATCACTTATATGGCGATTGATGTTACTCGTTCCAATTCTGCCATGCGCAGTGCAAGAATTAATCTTTAGACTTAAACCCGACGTTTGTCCAGAATCGCCGAGATGGTTAGCGAGTCGCGGACGATCTTTAGAAGCTCGGAAGATTATGGAAAACTTAGGACAAAAGTTACCATGGAATACGAATGAAGTAGTTGGGAGTTTAGCTACTGTGGACGTGAGACCGATGGAAGATTCGGGCTTTGTCGGGTTATTTAAAACCGCAAAGCATATCAAGGCGACATCAATTGCTTGTGGTTTGAACATGTTGCAGCAGTTTTGTGGAATAAATGTCATCGTTTACTACGCACCAAAAATATTAAATTCCTTGGGATATGGTAAACGAGAGTCTATTTTGCTCACGGTCATGGTTGCAACGTGTCAGATTTGTTTTGGAACGTATTTATCCAAGAAGATTGATGTTTTCGGACGGAAAACAATGGCGATGTTTGGCATTTGCGGAATAATATTCGGATGCGCCTTAATAGCGTTCTCGTTTACGTCATCCGCCGCTTTAAATGCTATTAATCAACTCACTGGAGCAAACTCTGGAATATTAGCCATCATTGGGATTCTTATTTTCCGAGTCTCTTTCTCTTTATCGCTTGGGCCGATTCCGTACGTCGTTTCCTCGGAAGTTTTCCCCAAAGACGCTCGAAGTTCTGGAGTTGCGTTAGCAACTCTCGTTCAATGGTTATGTAACGTTTTAGTCACGTTCACGTTCTTGAACTTTGTCGATTTGTTCGGGGCTTCAAATGTCTTCATCGCCTACACGTTCGTTGGCGTTTTTGCTTTAGCTAGCGTATATTATTTGCTCCCGGAGACGAATCAAACAAAGTTGGAGGATAATTGAATTCGTATTCCTTTTTTATTATTGTGTGTGTTGTTTAGTTTATTACCGTACAATATGCCATATAGGTTATAGCATAGCTAGCTAGAATTTCTAAATTATATATAATAAATCTGAATCATATTCATAGGAACGGAAGAAATCGCTTCGGTCGACATTCGATCTTTTGAGAACACCATGGACATTTCGCGGTCTTCGTCTTAGCGTATTTCATGCGTATCTTCTTGGTTTGCCATACTCTTATAGCGCACTCTTTACACTGCCTCGCGTGCATACACGGGTAAAACATATATCTCAAAACGTTCTCTTTCTCATCAAACGGTTCTAAACATATCCCGCAAGTCATGTAATCGCCCGACATAACGTTCAATTCAAAGTTCGTTTTATTCAACATTTGCCCTCCTTCTATTTCGGTGTTCATAGCTAGTACGTCTACATCTTCTTCTTCTTCTTCTTCTTCTTCGTCATTATCGTTATCGTCATCGTCATCGTCTTCATCGTCATTTTCTTTATCATCTTCCTTTTTGTGTTCTGTTTTCTCATGAGCGTCGTTAATAATAGTCGTTGTTGTTGTAGCAGTAGTAACAGCTTTTGCGATGAAGAATTTATAAATGCTCCCTTCATCGTCGTTAGTTTTCCTAGCTCTCTTATTACGAGCTGTTTTCGTTCGCGCAGTAGAGGGAATCCACTTATTATCATTATCATTATCAATATCATTTCCTGACGCGTTCTCGCTTAAAACTAATAAACCCTTATCATTATTATCATTAGTAAACTTCTTCTTCGTGTTTTTTAAATCGAACAAGAGTTGTTCCTCGCGTTCTTTGTGACAGTCCTCCTTCGATAATAAGTTCGAGAGACATATCTGTGCGTGCGAGTCCAATAAAGTTCTATGAACGTGCTTGAAACAGAAAGGACATTCGTTCAAGTTCGATCGACCGATTAAGATTGATTTATTGTTGTCGTTCTTGTTATTATCATTACTTCGTTTAATCATTTATAAATTAAACAATAATAATTCAGTGGATTGAGCTTTCTGACAAGTCTGACGTTGTAAAGGACGAAAGAATTCTTCGAAAAATTCAAAAACTTCAATGACAGACAGACCTGCTGCGATGACGGTGCTGCTAATATTGCCGCAAAAATGAAGCGAGTGAAAGAGCGCTATCATAAGCAGCTATAGAGGGGATAGAGGATCCCGGAGAGAGCGAGCAGCGAGGACCCATGTAGCCGAGTAAAAAAATGATCGAGTTTTTTGAGACTGTAAATAGAACAACAATCAACAACACTAATAATAGTAATAATAACATGGATAACAAGTAAAAGATCCTTACGATATGCTGATAGTACCTGGTATATTCAATACAACTCTTCTTCTTCTTCTTCTTCTTCTCATTCTTCGCTTGTTTCGTTGAGGGAGGCTGAGATTTCAACGGCCAACTCTTCCTCGGCTTCTCGCACAGCTTGGTCAGCTTTTCGAATTATCTCATCCTCGTCTTCATCTTCATCGTCGTCGTCGTCCGAGTTGTTCAAGTACGCGTGATATGGTGATTTTGGACAAATGAACACTGGTGAACGATCACTTTTAGCAGCCTTGAATGCGCTGAAGATTTCAGTTTTCGCTGGCGAATACTCTAACTCTTCTTTTTCTTCTTCTTCTTCATCCAATTCTTGTCTTAAAAGTTTCATCTCTTCCAAAGACATGGTTTGACGCCTCTTATACTCGTCTCTACTATCATCATCATCATCATCATTTTCTTCTTCAATAGGCTCTTCTTCTTCTTCTTCTTCTTCAATTTTTTCTTCTTCCTCTGCGACTGCTGCAATTTTAAGTTCTTCTTGTTTTTCGGGCGAAGAAACTGGTTGCGTCCATGAGCCGAACAAATCGTGCCCTCTCGCCGAATCCGCGTACCTCATTCTCGCCTCGCTCGTTTTTATTTCTTTATCATTATTAACAACTCGTTGTACTTGATCATTATTATTATTATTATTATTATTATTGTTATTCGTCGTCATCTGTTGATGTTGTTGTTCAGGAAACGTAAAATCTTCCAAATGAACGCCCCCTCCGTCTTTCTGCGTTTGTTTATTCGCGTCGCCGACGATTCTCGTATGCGCCATTTGCTTCGTATCGTCAATGAAATTGGAGGAGAAGATCTCGTTCCCTTTATACATAGCCTTTTGATGTAACGTGGACGTTTGTCTTATATTACTCGTGTTCCAATGTCTGCTCCTGTTCGAATCATCAAATCTGACTCCAGCGGCTACGGAGTTCTGTATAGTCTGTCTCGAATTGACGTAGAACGAATCGAGAGCGCATAAGCCGGTTTTCACAGCCTCTTCTAAACGTTCGATTAAGGCATCTTTCGATCCTGCTGGATTAACTTTCCTTTCCCTGCATGCAATTCTTAACTCTTGTACAGTCAATTGTTTCAAATCTTGTATGTTCATGATCTTCTTGTCTTCATGTTCTTTCAAGTGTTCTTTAGCAGCAGTAGTAATCGTCGGTCTCGCGTTTGGTACTACTAATCTCTTCTCAGGTGTCTTTTGTGAGAATATGCCGTGTCCGTTATGTGCTCGTTCACGATTGACGTTCCACGTTCTATGGTTCTCTTTGAACTCCTTCACTGTTATTATCGAATTATTATTATTATTATTATTATCATTACTGTTTATTTGTTCGTTTTTGAATATGCTCTCAACCATCGAAGTGATCGGTTTACGACGACTCGTGATTACGTTCTGTGCGTTAGTATCGTTTTTAGTAACAACGAATTCTGGTCGGATTTGTCCATCTTTTTCATTAAAAGTAGTAAGATTATCATCTTTTAACGATAAAGGGTTGCGACCGTTCTTGATCTCTTGTGAGTACGTTCTAATACCCATACTATCGTCTCAATGAATCAATTGATCGATTAATTAATTGATCAATTAATTAATTAATTGATACGTTATGAAATAAGTTGTTTTTGTCAAAAAAGAACGAACGATGTAATAATGGAGAAAACGTTCTTCGTTCCCCTCTTTTTCATCAATTTACATATTTATCACTCGAAGCTGTTAATAGTTAATTTCTCTCTTTTTAGACAGCCTGCATCAGCAGTGCAGCAGCAGTGCAGCAGGCAGCACTGTCAGACTCAGACTGTGATAAATATGTTTTTCGATCAGCCCTGTAAAATAAAACCACACTCATTATCACGCTTACAAGTGACTTACACTGACTTACTCATCAATTTACATATTTATCATCAACACTTCTCAAACACTTTACATTTATAATATATAATAAGTGATATGTTAACATTAAATACTACTACTAATATGATGATGATGATGACGACGATGAACCATAGATCTTCATCATCTTCTTGCTCTACATCATCACAATCATGTAATTATTATTCTTATTCTCAATCAATGAGACGAGAACGGAACAGACATACTCGTCCTACTCGTCCAACTCGGACTACTTTTAATAACCTCAAAATCAGATCTTCTCCTTCTTCTTCGAACGAGAAGACCTGTTCTACTTATATTGATAATAATAATAATAATAATAATATTATTATTATGGTTAAGGATCGATTGGCGTTATCAGCCTTGATATCAGCATCGATTGGCTTCTTACAATTAAGCACTCCTTTATTATTATCCTCACCAGTGTATGCCTATACAGATGTGACGAACGAAATCACTTTGAACGGGCCGGCGAAGTATTTACCGAACAATTTAACGAAACCGGACCCGATATTTGAGAAAGACTTTACGGTTAAGTTCGCTGGATTCGAAGTAGATCACAAAATCTTAGTTGGGACGATCATCGTTGGACAAACGATCGGATTCGCAGGAGCAATCGTTGGCGGTTTAGAGGCAAAATCGAGAGCGCAAGAGATTACGAGATTGAACAAATCTTTATTAGAAGTGAACGATCGAATTAAGCAAGAGTTGAGAAGAGAGAAGAAGAAACAGGACGGAATAAACGTGAATATGTCCATCGATAGCGATGGAGATCCATACGTTGAGAAGATTCTAATGTTATTAAGAACTGGAAAAGCGATGTTGAAGTCTGAATCGACTAAAGAGAAATTAATCGAATGTGAGAGAAAATTCGAAGAAGCTTTAACGTTGATAGTCGCCGAGAGTGGTAAAAAGAAGTTAACAGTGCCTTGGAAAGCCGAGCGAAAAGCTTTGAAAGGTATTGGCGCCGTCGCCGTTCGTTTAGGATATACTGGCAAAGCGTTGGATATGTATAAGAAAGTGTTAAACTTAGCTCTTGAGAACAAGGATATGGCAGAAATCACAGATAACTATGGTAAAATTGCGGATTTATACACCGAATTAGACCAACTAGAGTCTGCACAAAAGTATTACGATTTATACTTTTCTGCTTTAGATAACGAATACGGGTTTTCGGCTTAATATATAAACAAAATGACGACCTTTTGATTTTTTTATCTTCTTTTGTGCGTGCGCGCTAACGAGCTGAAGATATGCACATAATATAATACTTTGTAAATAACTAAAAGAGAGAACTACATATATACATACATACATACATACATACATACTTTGTGGTAAATAATAACTAAGAATTAGTGACTGATACTGTTTTTATAGCTATCTACTTTTTTCGTATCTATTAAACGCGCGGTTACGAATCGATCGACGCCGGAAAAATCACTCCGAACGCGAACGTCCTCGTATAAATTTGTATTCCATAGTGTTTCCCACACGCGCAAAGCCTGTTCGCCGCCGTGCGTTTCCAACGCGAGGAAACCACCTGGTAATAAGAATTTATGCAAAGATTTGCAAATTATATCTAAATCGCCCATACCATTGTCTCCTTTGCCGTCTAAAGCGGACATCGGTTCATATCTCCCGACTTCGGGCTGAAGCTTATTAGCGCATATATCTGACGGTATGTATGGTGGATTTGAGACTATACCAGCAAATTTAATATTATTCTTATTTTCTTCTTCTTCTTCTTCTTCTTCTTTACCGCTTGTAGCCGAAGTTAAAAATACATTTTTATTATCCGTCAACGCATCGAACCACGATCCTTGTAACAAAGTTACTTTGTCCTCTACTTTCAAACGCTCGATGTTGATTCGTGCTATATCTAAAGCTTCTTCAGAAAAATCACTCGCGTAAACTTTCGAAAGTTCGAGTTCTTTTGCTAACGCCAACGCTAAACAGCCAGAGCCAGTTCCTAAATCTAACCAAGGCTTATCCTTCAAATGCGGCTTCTTCCCGTATATTTTCAAATGTTGTTCCGCAAAATCAATCAATAATTCGGTTTCCGGTCTCGGTATGAGCACTCCTGGAGCTACGTATAACAATAAAGTTCTGAATTGAGATGAGTTTGTTAAATATTGAATCGGGTATCTGTCGTCTATGCGTTTTTCCCATAACGCTGTCAAGGCGTTAAAATCCATTCTCAATTTCACTTCATTATTATTATTATTATTACTATCATTTGTACCATTATTGACTAAGACATCTTCTATTAACCATTCGAGTTCGGTATGTAACGAACTCGCATCGACTGGGTCATAATTTTTCTCATCCTTCGATGATGAAACACTCGTCGTCGTCGTCGTCGACGTACTACGAAAGTTGTCCAAAATTTTCTTCGAAGCCCATGATTTCCATCTTAAGAGTTCTTCCTTGCTAACTGTACTTTCTGAATTCTTAGAATTACTATATTCTCGTTCAATCATTGGCTTTCTGTTACTGTCACTAGTGCTACAACAACTGTTATGTTCTCTTCTCTGTTTCTGTTTCTGTCCTAGTCGTCGTCGTTCGTGAGAATTATTAGAATTAGAAGAGTTACAGAGAGAAGATGATGTCGCCGCTGATGCCTGGGTCGTCTTTGAAAAAGTTCTGATTGCAGATGATAAATGCGTATGCGATGATTGCGATGGTGATAACATTCTAGCGATCTTTGATAGTTTCATTTATTTAGTACGCGCGTGTGCGTCTGTGATTATTATAATACAAAGTATAAACTGAATGAAAATAAAAAAGTGTACTGACTGATGATGACTGATGATGTTGACAGCACATCAGCATAGGCATCAGCAGCAGATGGAAGAAGAAGTGAAGAACAAAGAAGAGAATAATTATTTTCAAAACAACTGAAGTTTCCCCATCTTTCTTTATTTATTCGTGATAATGACAACGTCTTCATCATCGTTATCACAATCATTGGATATCAATAGTAACAACAGTAACGATAGTAACAATGAAGGAGTATATTCTTTCACTTTCGTGGTTAATATCACGAACGTATTCCTCTCGTTCCTGAGAGAGCGTTTTAGACTGATGTTTCCAACCACGCAGACTAACGAACGAGAACATTCACAGGCGTTTTTGATCGTCTTAACGGCTATTATGATCTCAGCGTTCCCGACTGCGATAGCGATTAAGAAATTTGTGATCCCGGCTATATTAAGGATATTCTTGAAAGTGTTTAAACAAAAAGGGGTTTTGATATCAATAGGCGAAATCGGGTTCTTACGCTTAAGAGATGTTGAAATCGTGTTCGATTTAGGTGATGTTGAGTTTATTAAAATCGAGGAGATTAGATACGTCGGGCGATTGAGACATTTAGTGAATTGGTTCCTGAAGACTCTATCACAATTACAAACACAACAATCACAATCGAATAATAGTAATGATAATAATGAAAACGATTCTTCGACGAGATCGAGTGAAAGATCATCATCTTCAGTGGAAGATGATAATGATAATGAAAACGTAGACGACAACGACAAGAAGAGTGGGTTAATCGCGCAAAATAGTAATAGGTTGATGAAAGTACCTATTAGATTTTTAGATGTTCAAGTGAAGAGACGAAAAAAGAATAAAACGAAAGAAGAAGGAGAAAAAGAAGAAGAAGAAAAACAAAAAGAAGATGGCGAAGGATTAGATGGCGATTATGTCGAAAAGAGCGATAACCATAATAACGACTCAGACGACGTAGGCGCAGAAGAGATTCGCAAACAAAATAATGATGATGATGAGGAAACATCGACTGTTAGCAAGCGCTTAAGAGAAAACTTTAAAAATCGCGTCTTTGCGAGATTTCTTTCACTTCTAGAAATCGTCATGGTTGACTTGAAAATTTACGACGACGAGACGTTCGCGGTTACTACGACGCAGATGATTTTGACAACGAAACCTATTCGAGACGCTTTAACAGTGTTTCTAAAAATGCCAAACGGTATTCGAATTGTCCCAAAATCAGTCCAAGTCGGTCGAAAGGAAAATTTAGCAATCGCAGTATCAAGTGTTTCATGTTCAGCGCGAGCTGATTTGATGAAAATTGGAAAAGTGAGCGATATGAAATGTGATTTCTTTGGCATCGATCCAATATTCATGGATGACGCGCAAGATTTCTTCAATCACGCGAGGATAGAACGCGTGCGCATATATCACATTCCAGAAGAAGAACAATCCGCAACTTCTATGAAACAGAATAAGAATAAGAATAGCATCAGCAGAAGAAAATCATCGTTTTCACTCGGTTATGAGATTAGGAATGCTCGCGCTGAAGGGTTTTGTGTCCAAAACACTGTGACGGATTCGCGCGTGGGGAGTCAAATCGATTCCAAGAAATTAGCAGAACGCGTGAAATCTTCAATTATGTTCACCGTTCCCGAAATTAACGGGCAATGGACAAAGAATATCAATACGAAGAATACAACGAGCAAAGACGACGACGGCGAGAATGAAAACGGTGATACTATCTCGTTCAAAATGGAACGCGCTTCGGTGGATTTTCAGGACGATTGTTCTTTTAGTATGTTTTCTCGAAAATTTGAGCTTGGTGTGCTCGAATTTAATCAAAATAAGCAACAAAAAGACGATGAAATAACGACAACATCAAAAGTGATATTGGACTACGTACAGATTGATTGGGACCCCGATGCGCATTTCTTAATCGAGACGCTTTCAAGCGATTTCAAAAAGCTCTTCTCGAATCTTTCCTGTACAAAGAAGAAGAAATCTGCAAATTTAGTAGTAGTAAATAATAATAAGAAAGAGAAGAAATTGAAACACAATTTAATAGTTTTAGATGCAAAAAATGTTTCAATAGCCGCAGATTTGACGCTAGGAGCTAATATCCGCGTTGCTTCAAAGCGTTTACATTCTGAGGATATTTCAAAAGGTGTAGGTTTTGAAAATTTTGAGATTCAAACAAACGCAGAAACGTTCTTCTCTACAGAGTCTCTCGCTCTTGAAAAGCGAAAACGTGTTGAAGGTTATGGTATTACGATTGTGAATGGTTGGGATGTTACTTCTGCTGGAGCCACTTTGAAATTCTCTCGCGATTTAGATTATGGCGATTTTCATGCGGCTTTATTAGCGGGCGAGAGCGCCTTTAGACAAGCGCTGAAAAAATTCGTTTCCGGAGGTGAAAATATCGAAACAAAGATAATCTCAAAAGCATCATTAACAAACGAAAAATTTTTCGCTACGAATTTACCAACACCATTGAAAGAAGTTCGTTGGATATCAGAAGGCGGGAATGCAATTATAATAGAAGATTCGCAAAAACTCGAGAGCTTTTTGCGAATGCAAGAAGCATTTTTGAAACCCGAGTTGGAACGTTCGAGGAGAATTTTACGTAAATCAGATGAAGTAAAAGACGCTGAAATGTTTCTGCAAATATTTCAAAACGTTGCCAAGGCGTACAAAAAAAGCGTCGATGACTTCAATAAGAGTAAGAAAGATATACGTTTCGTTAATCGAGTTGATAATATCCTTACGATTCAAGCGCAAACTCTCGATTGGTCCTTCAAATACGGCTGTGATGTCGAAAAACGAGGGGAAATTGGTAATTTCTGTCGTTTTATAGATGCCCCATATTCCAATACAGTCGACTTACAAATAGTTCAATCTCAAACTATCAATTTGGTGTGCGAAAAGTTCAACATTTTTCTTGGCGGCGAGGAATTCGCCATGTTCGAAGCAAAAATGGTTACTTTACAAGGACCTTTAGTTTTAGCTAAGCAAAGTGTTCATTCCGAAGATTCGCATTTATTACCGTTTCTAGTCGGAAAGAGAAGATTTGCGGCAATTCGCTCGGTTCAATCTCATTCCAGGCCAAGTGTTATGGCATTTACAAACTTAATTTCAACTTGGACGGACGCGAAATTGCGTTATTTGGCATCGTCAGAGCCAAAATATGCAATTCTTTCGCGAGAGATATCGAATCGCGTGGTTCCAAAATCGAGACACAGCGATGCTCCAAAGAGCAAAAGCAATGGTGACGGTGTAGATAATTCGAAGAAAATAAAGGATAGTTTCCCGTGGTGGGACAATTTAAGACACCTATGGAGAGGAGATTTCACGATTGTTGGAAAAAATTCTCAAATTGTAGTAGATTCATCGTTAAAAGATGCTAAAGTTCGCCACGCGCTAGCTTTCAAGGCTTCTAAATGTGAGTGCACGTATAAATCAGGTCACATTCTCTTACGTGCTGCGCGTTTTGCAGTTTCAAAGGAAATGTCGTTTACGAATTCATCTCCGAGCACTCTTTTTGTTGCTCCGGCGGCAGAGATAAGTGTCAAGTATGAATGGTTAACCAAAGATAATATCAATGGATACGCAACATCGTATCGCTTTGATGAAAAAACTGGTAATGAGTTACGCACTCTATCTGAATGCAAAAGTTGTGAAGGTTCGCACGAACTCAGTATACAATTCGCATGCAAAGATACTCTTTTACCAGGCTGGCGAGCAGATCTCATTCGTGGAGATACCGACTCATTCGGTGGTAGTGGCATAGAAGAAGAATCAGATGGAGAAGAGTATTTGACTCCACAAATGTCTGCCAAGAAAACTTCAGACGGCTTTCAAACTCCGCTGTCCTCGTTTCAAACGTCGTCGAATACGATGAATAATGATCCGTCTTCTCCACCCATTTTGAAATGGCAATCGGAGGATTTTGCAAACAGATTATCTACCATGAGATTATCATCGCCGGCGAGAATGTCTTCTAAAAATCGTGGGTATAAAACAAATTTGCACAGTATTCTGAATTCATTTGATGGTATTGCCTTGAACTCTCATTTTACGGAAACTCCATATTTTAGATTCAACGCCGATGATATGAAGTATATGAGAAAATGGTGGAAAGCTGTTAGGAAACCAGATTTAGTATCGTTGCGAGGCGCTTGGAAACAGAAACAATTTCACACAAATAAAAACGAAAACGAAGCAGAGCGGTCAAAGACGAAAAAGACAAAGCAGAAGTCAATGATGTCAATTTTGTATTCGAAGCGACCGAGTTGGCAAATCACAGCGGAGTACATGAATTACTCCTTACCAGTGAAGGAAAAAGAAGAAACCGTGCAAGGTATAGCCGCGTTTCTGGAAGGTTTCAATTACTCATCGAACGAAAAGGAAAGTTTGAGTGTTCATGCTGAAGATTTGCGCGTGTTTCTACCAGAAAAAGAAGAAAAGGATGTGATTCCTGAGCTTAATAAGATGGCCTCAGCAAATTTTGACGACGCCATGCGTGAGATGCTTAGAGGTGCGAACAATCAAACTCCTTCTCCGACAAAATTTCAAAATATCGGCGATAGTAGTAGTGACCGTGATTCTTCGCGCAAAAGGATAACTCACGCCACCTTACGTGAATTGGTCACGGACTCAATGTTAGTTCTTGAAAGTCGTGAGTTCCGGGTAAGAAAAGCCACGGCCGAGGATGAAGTGCGAGTGGATGTGAACGCTCCCAGAGCTCTGCTCGAGGCGAAAACGAGAGAAAAAGTTTTTTCGTGTATTCGTGACATGTGGAAAGCGTCGTTCGGAGATGAAGCCTCGATGGAAATTCCACCACCAATGTTTGAATTGGAAAAGCTTGCCAAAAATCTTGTTGACGCAAAATATACTCAAGATCATGCGAAAGACAATAGACATAAGAAGAGTTTCAGTGCAACGAGTGGTTTTAGTGAATCTTTGCAGCAGTCAAATAATGCGGAGGCAACTGGTGAGTATCTAGATTTACTTCATTTTCTCAAACCTGAGGAGAATGAAGGTATTACTGCCGCCCCGGTCATCGACAATGATGGCGGAGGTACTATGACGGACAGGAAAGCTTCAAAAGTAACCGATGAAAAATGCCTATTTGTTGTACAAATATCTGAACCGCAAATAAATTTACGTGGTATCGATCGTAATGGACGATTGCTGTTGGCGGCTGAGAGTAGTCTAGTTGTTGGTCGGCGCGTAACATCTTCCTCTGATAATAGGCAAAGATTGGTGGATGTAAACTTATCTTACGTAGAAGCTCACATCGCTCCTACGGATATTGACGTAAGAGCAGGCGTACAATGGCTTGAAGATAAATATTCCTCAGAAGGTATGGATTCGAAGACGCCACATTTGCGACCGAAGCAATCAAGTTTACTTAGACAAATTTTCGCCCCGTGCGAGATGCTTTTTAAGCACTCGACACAAATTGGCGAGGGCGGTGAAAATAATAATAACGGAGGTAATGATGATGACGACTCAGATGCACCTACAAAAATTTCCTTCAAATCTCCAGATATAGATGCTACGATGGAATCTGAACAGCAAGCGGTATTAGTTGACGTCATCGGTTCGTTGTTTCTAACACCAGCAACGTTTACACTTCCGTCGGCGAAACGCAACGCCATCGCGCTTCTGAAGAAGAAGGGACAGCGTAGTTTGTTCGATCAAGAAGACGCGGCTGCGTCGGCTATTGTTGCAACTCCTTTACTAGAATACATCAAATGTGCCCGTGCGCTCAAAATGTACGATATTGACTTCCCTACAAGTGTCAATGAGAAGGATGACCATCCAAAGCGACGGGAAATTCTCCATGAAATCAAGCGCAAGGAAAAGTTGTTATCTAAGTCAGTAAGGCGTGCAGAGTCACTCACGAAATATAATCGGAAAAGAGCTGCAATGGAGATGAATTTAGAAATCGAGCGAGGTGCGTGGGCGCTTAGAAAAGGTGGGAAAACTTTCATGAATGCAGAAATCACTAATTTAAGTTTAGTTCGAGAACGGCATATCGATTCATCGGGTGTTACTCTTTTTAAGTTGAAAGGCTTACACTTGCAAACTATTGAGAAGGTAATTTTGGGAAGATGGTTGGTAGATGAAGAGTTGGAAAACGTCCCCTCAGCATTGCGAATGAAACCAAATTTCTTGCAAATATCAGCCTATCGCGCGGCAAGCCCGCCAGAGGCGCCAATTTGGAATCATTTGGAAGTTCTCCTCTCCCCATTCCAAATTGATATAAATAAGGAAATTTATCAAACGATTTATGACTACGCTTTTCCATCAGAACGTGCAATAAAGTCAGAAAAGATGCGCGTAGAGTTTGAGAAAGAATTTCAAATAACGACCACTACAATAAAACCGCAAACAATAAGTACTAAGGACGACGATGATGCGAGCAAGAAACTAGATTTCAAAAAAGTGCTGACAGATGGGAAAGAAGAAAATACAGAGATTATTAGCAAAGATAATAGCGATGATAATGATGGTGAAGACGACGATGTCGCCGACGACGACGACGATGTGAATGCTATGACGACTGGACCTAAGGTTGTTCAAGTCAAATATTTGCGTTTTAACGAATCGAAAGTGAAGGTATCCTATCACGGTTCCGCTGGTTCGTTCAAAGATGTACGACTTTTATTAGACGCGTATACGTGCGAATCGTTCGAAGGAAAATGGAGAGAACTCGTTGGCCATTTGAAAGGAAACTTGGCGTGGTCGGCACTAAAAAGTGTCACTGGCTTTGCAGGCCGTAAACTCAATAAGATGAAATCTTCCAACGTCGTTACTGCAGAAGCTGCTTCTGTTGTTAAGCAAAGTACTATCATTACTAAAAAAGTCGCCGAAAATGATGAAGAAGAAGAAAAAGAAGAAATAAAGAAAACGGACGATAACAAAATCAACAAAAGCAACAGTAGCACCAACGAGAACAGTAGCAGTCTCGCTTCTACTCCCACGAAAAAACGTGGGTCTATTTTCAAGAAGATATTCAAAACGACACCGAAGAAGGGTAAAAAAGATAGCGGCGAGAAAAGCGAGCGAGATTTGTTCATGTCTGGCTTTACTAAGTAAATAATAGTACTAATCCTAGATAAATTAGATATATATATATATATAAACATAGTAAGTACACATAGCAAACGAATAACTATAGTAGAAGTGAAATAATTTTTCTAAAATTTGCCGCCAGATATTTGCAAGCTTTTTTCTAATACGTACGCCACTTGATTCGGTTTTAGTGAACAAAACATTCCAGTCGGTAGCTCGGAGGGCATATTTAAGCCCCCAATACTAACTCGCTTCAAATTCTTAACTTCCACTTGCGCGGCTTCGGCTATTCTTCTTACTTCTCTATTTCTTCCGTCTTCGACTTCAACTGCTATGCGGTTTTTCGGACCTCCGTCTCCGCTAATCGCTTCTACTAATTTAGGCGTCACGTGTACACCATCGACTTCGGTTCCTTTGCGCATTTTCGCAATTTGTGAAGTTGTAACTTTCTCAGACGACGTAATGATATACCTCTTAGTCACTTCAGACGATGGATGCGCTACTCGTTGCGACCAATTACCGTCAGTCGTCACTAATAACATCCCAGTCGTTTGTACATCTAACCTACCAACTGTGAACAACCTCGGTGGTAACTTTCCTGGATTCGCTTTCCTCCATTGCTCGGTCCATGTCTGTAATAAATCTAAAGCTTTCTTCCCTTGTAATCCTTGTTCGCTCACTGTCGAACACACGTAACCTTTTGGTTTATTGACGAGAAAATAAAAATGTTCTCCAGCGTATTCGACGCCGCCTTGAACGACCTTATTGTCCAACTCAATGACGTCGTTGTCTAATACGACCTTGAATTGTGGTTCAATTATTTTCATTCCGTTCACTTTCACTCGTCCCTCGAATATTATATCCTCCGAGTGTCTTCTCGAGGAGACCCCTAAGGCCTGTAAGGCCTTCGAGAGCCTTATGCCAACAGCATTCTCTCTCTGTTTTTCTTTTTGTGTTTTTATTACATCTCCGTTGAATTTAGTCTTTTGCGTTTGCGTTTGAGAAGAAAACTTAATCTTATTACTAATCTTATTACTAATCTTATCATTATTATCATTATTATCATTGTTATTATTATTATTTGCGTTCTTTTGTTCTCGTTTCTCAGCAGAAGAGGAAGAGGAAGAGGAAGAGAACGAAGCACGTTTAATGAATTGGAAATCAGTTTTGCCACTTCTCTTCTTCGTTCTCATCAGTTTATTAAAAGTTATAAATGATTGTGATCGTGATTGTGATTGAGTGCTGCGTGCACTCACAGTCATCGTCCGCGTTGTCATAATTGTCCTCTCGTTATGATAAGTATTCTTTATAGTATTATTATTGATGATTTTGATTAAAGAGCGTCGCATGTGCACTGCTCTCGTTTATGACGCAGAACATAGTATAGTATGGTCGTTTTGACGGCTGCTCATCGTGCTCTTTGATCAACTTTTCATCGAGGAAGTTCTTCTTGCTGAGCCGTTGCTTTGGATGGACTTTGCTGTTAATGGCCTGTGCTGATGCCTTTTTTGATCAGCAGCAGACTCTGCTTTTTCAGAAGTAGCAGTACCAAGCAGCAGCAGCAGCAGAAAGCATCAGTATACTTTTTATTCTCAAAAAACATCATGTTCTACGAGTACGAGTAGAGTTTTTCGAGAAAGTAGACAGCGAGGACGATTGGCAGCAAGAGCAAGAGAGAACGAAGGACGGAATCGAGACCGCGCAGTTTATTACGAGCGCAGGCGATCGATCGAGAGAGAGAGAGAATAAAGTATTTAATCATAAATGGGTTTATTAAAACAGTACAGGACGAAGACCGGCAACGACAGTAATGCAGGTGGTTTACGCGCACAAACAAGAGCTGGCTCGTCGTTAGAGACGAAAATATTTAATACACGCAGTAGTACTGATTTTAATTTTAAAACTAACACTGATACGTTTCAGAAGAAGAAGAAGAACGTGATGACGATGACGATGAAGAATGATGGTGATCATAGTAGAGATACCTATGACTGTAATAATAAAAAAGAATCGAAATGGAAGAACAGACGAGCTGGGCAACAAAAAGAACGCAGAATAAGGATTTTAAGATCTGAACCGATCGCGAGAGCGTTAACCGAGAACGAGATCGAGAAAATGTTCAAGAGGTGTTTACAACCAAAAAAGGCGAAATATGGCGGTGCCGGGTTCGCTAGGGAGTCCATGTATATAAACATAAACGATGAGAATTTCTTGGAAAAGTTTCAGACGACGTTCGACGAACACGTCGAAGGATTCAATAGCGGTCGAAAGTCATTCTCGAAGCTAGGCAAAGAGGAGATGTTATGGAAACAGAAATTGAAAGAGAAACGGGCGAAAGAAATTGGTCGTATTATTGTTAATAATAATAGTAGTAACGATAATAATAATAATAATGACAACAATAATACTGAAAACGAGATCGAGAAGAACAAACGTAGAAAAATAGAACAACGACAACAACGAATAGAAGATGATACTAATAAACCTCAGCTCTCGCGGAAGCAAAAAAAACTCGCCCTACGACGCGGTGAAACGTTAATCGTCATCAATAGTAACAATAGTAACACTAATACTAATAAAAACGATAAGATGAGAGTAGACTTAGAAAATGAAGCCAGAGAAGCGTTCGAAAAAGTTTTCAGTTCGTAATAATGATAGAAATAACAATAGTGCTCTTTAACATCACTATTAGTAGGGGCGCAGTCATCAGTCATCACATCATCACATCAGTCATCATATTTTCTTTCTTCTTGTTTAATGAGAACCATGCGCGGTGTGCATAAAAATAATTCCAGTGCTCTCGCAGGTGCAAAATATGAGCACGAGTGGGCTGGGATCAAAAGAACACTTTTGCTGCTGATTGTCATCGTGAGATAATAGAGTGCTTTATTAGCAAAAAAAATTGTAAAAAACCTCGAAAAAAAAGGGCAGGTCTGAAAAGAGCATCACTTTTTTTTCAGATAAAAAAGTACGTCACTTTTATCTGAAAAGTACGTCACTTTTATCTGAAAAGTACGTCACTTAAAAAAAGTCTAGGGGTGTTACTTTTGTTTTACGTGCGCTCGCGCGCGCGCAACGATGAAGTAAACATCATTATTTTTTAACAAACTTC
>Ga0209830_10000620_pt1 | contig 35939 bp, 61 predicted proteins | sample ArcticOcean_MG_C_12_FD_187439 | JGI IMG/M metagenome (GOLD analysis project Ga0209830, IMG submission 187439) | Marine microbial communities from western Arctic Ocean - ArcticOcean_MG_CB8_130 (SPAdes) (version 2) | ecosystem: Environmental > Aquatic > Marine > Oceanic | place: Arctic Ocean...
AACCTTTTTAAAATATTATACCGATCACACATAATCCAAATAAAATTAAAAAATATTTCATAGGATTACTTTTCATTTTTATTTCTAAGTCGTATAAAAATTTTTTCATTATAATAGACCACCTATTAAACCTACTCCAGCTCCTAAAAGAGGATTATAACCTAATGCAGAAGCAGCTACTGCTCCACCTAATCCAGTAGTTAAAGGGTTAGCTGTATTTTGATTTTGTCCTGAACTTTGTGTTACTGGAAATCCTGAAGCTATAGGAGAAACTAAACCAGCATATTGTTGTAGTGATTGGAATGGTGCTAAATTTTGTTGTCTTTGTATTTGTTCTAATTGTTGACCAGTTTGTAATACGCTTGGTGCTTGAGAAGCTATTGCTAACTGTCTTTGTCTTTCAGTATCATATTGTTGAAAAGCTAAAGGTAAAGCAGCTTTAGCTATTTGTGAAGTAATTTGTTGTTGGTTCATTGGAGATCCAGGAGTTCTTCCAGCTCCAGTAAATTGTTGATTTACATTTGTTGCTATATCACTAGCTTGATTTTGTAAAAAGGGTGAGAGAAAAGGATTTAAATATTGTCCACCAAGTGTTGCAGCTAATTGTTGTTGAGATGCTGTTCCCATAGCTTCTTGTTGTGCAAGTCCTGTAAGAGTTTGTTGGCTTGGAGCTACATAACCACTAGCTTGTACTCCTTGACCATAAAGATTTCCAGCTTCTGAAATAATTTGATTTAATGCTGGTTGTGCTGGTGCGTAAGGTGTAACGCCTTGTGTTTGAACTTGTGTTCCACTACCTGCTCCTCCTCCTCCAAAACTCATATTGTTCTCCTAATTTTTATTCGGTATTAACTTTTTAATAAAATCTAATTCTTTATTTGATATAACGCCTTTACCAAGATTAGGTACAGAATTTTTTAACATTTCTATTTCTTTTTCACTTGCTGCTGCACCAGTAATTTTTTTTACATTACTACTAAAAAAATTATTTACTTTATTTGTTCTCTTTATTTGTTCCATTTTGTTTTTCCTTATTGTTTAACTTTTTTTCTAATACTACATGGGTCATCTTGTAATCAAAGTTGTTTAATATTCTTTTCCAACCTGGTCTTGCAAGTAACTCCATCATTAAACAATCTTCATCTATTGCAAACTGTTCAATGTCTTTAACTAGGAATTGCCATTTATGTCTTTGTCTGCCTGTCATAATATATATGTGGCAAACTTTTCCTAATTCTCTTTTGATGATCTCTGTAACAACTACACCAAAATATTTTTCTCTTGTTGTCTTCTTATCTTTATCCCAAAGAACCCAAACTTGAAACTTATTTTCTTTTGACTTCTCTAAAACAAAACTTGAACTTGTTAAATTACCTGAATAAGCTAAAGCATCTTTAATATCTTTTTCAATCAATGACCAAACTTTGTCTAATTGTTCGGCAGGTATTCTAACTAATTTCATAAATAGTTAATATCTATACTATACTTAAGCACTCTTTTCGTCAAATACTTCAAGTAAAGAAGCAGTAATAACACATCTATTGGCATGACCTGCTGTTACTTGCAATACTTCATTTTCTTTCATAACTAAAGGTTCTGTCAATAATTGTAAAGTCTCATAACCTGAAATAGCTTTGTTGGTATAGATATTGAAACCAGTAGCTCCTCCAGCAGGATTACCATCATATAAAACTAAAGTAATAGTTGTTGCTTGATTAGTTTTTTCATTAGCAATAATTGACTTTACTATAGATACTGTTTTGCTTGGTGCAGTATATAAAGTTGTTACTGCATTAGTCGTTAAATCTTTTTTGGCGTTTGTATAAATATTAGCCATTATCTTGCTGTTGCTGGTACGTTATTAGTTCCTACTAAAGGTGCTTCTGCAAATGCCATATAGATGTATGTTGCACCACCTGTATTTTGTGATGTAGTTCTAAATTTAAAACCATTAGATAAAAAATCATAATCAACTCCACTTCCTTCTGCATTTGCTGTGTTAGCTTCTAAATACTTTATTACAGAATTATCTGTATCTCTTTTATTATCTGCCATAATCCAACTCTCTGCTGAATCAGTTCTTTTAAACATAATCCAAGCTGGTTTAAATCCTGTGTAAACAAAAGCTCCATCATTATTTCCGTTTCCTGTATATGAACCCATTTTAGAAAAACCTTGAACATCTGCAAAACAGTAAGCAACATAAGTACCACCACTTGCATTAACATCGCCACTATTACTAACAGAAAAATTAACAGTATCAGCAAGAACACCACCTGAAAGTGGATTGACCGTACCTAAGGCTGTAGTAGCATCTAAGTATAAATGTCCTGTACTTATTTGTTGAGGTAAAACACCCCAAGAACCTGTGCTGTCAGACCGTTTAATAATAAACATCTTAGGCTGTACACCTAAACCATGTGCTATTGCTTTAGGTTGACCACCAATTCCTGTGTATTTAACAATACTAAATCCTGAAGTTTGGTTAAAAGAATAGCTTGATGGTGTAATCTGTGTACTTCCGTTTGTAGCTATTCCACTTGTAGTTCCTGCTTTCCAGTTCCAACCTACAATATTATTTGAACCATTATTAACTTCGTCTGCATTACCTAAAGTATATCCATCAGAAGTAAAACTTTTTAAAAATTCTGAATTAGTATTATTAGCACTTGTGGCATTTGATTTTAAAAAATTATTAGCACCTATTACTGTATTAGCTAATGTATGGCTTTCTGCGGTACTTCTATTTTTTATCCAAACGAAGTCAGGTGCAAAAGGTATGCCAGTAATTGTTTGTGCAGTATCATTACCTGTCCAAAGTTTAGTGTCAAAATAATCTGTTGATTTATCTATTGTTGTAAATGCCATTATAAGTTTAATCCTTTTGTTGATAGAGCTGTAAATCCGTTTGGAACATCATATTCAAATTTACCGATACCTGATGCGTTAGTTCCTTCTGAAGTTATTTGTGTTGTTCCAAAATATCCGTTACCGAAATTAAATGATGTGTAACTTTCTTCAACTGCACAAACTGGAAACCAATCTGTTGTTGTTGATATTCCTGAAAATGCTTCGTAAGTTCCACTTGCAGGGTCGCCAACATAGCTACCACTAGAAAACCAAGTACCATTTCTTCCCCACCAAATTTTTCCATTTGCTACATCAAAAGCTGTCATAATAATATTACCAGGTGTAACTGCTACACCCCAAGTTGTTGAAGTTGTATTGTGAAACTTAGTAACTGCACCACCTTGATTTCTCCAAATATAATTTGAAGCTCCAAATGTAGAATTAGCTAAACCACCATCTATTTGTAAATCTGCAAAAGTTGCATCTGAACCATCATTAAAACTTTGTATTCCTACTTGTAAAGGATTATGTCCTGAACCATTTGTAGAACTATCTAATCTATTTTCCCAATAAAATTTACCACTACCTCTCATGGCTAATGTACTTAAAGCATTACCCCATGGTTCTCCTGAATTTCTACCAGCAGTTAAATTACCATTACTATATCTTGTGTTAGCAAAAACTATTAATGGATTTAAAGTAGCAAAAACATTACTAGGACAATCTTCAGTATTAGTTAGTGTACCACCACCTACTGTAAAGTTATTAGAATTACCTGATTGATCTGTTACTGAATTACCATCTTTTAAAATAAAGAAACCATTAGTTCCGTATGTAACTGATGGAGATGTTTTAATTTTCCATTCACCAGTTGTACTGTCTGTGCTACCAAAAGTTGATGCGTCATAAGCATAACCATCTGTGTGATGAATATGTGAATATACTGCATCTTTTGGTGATGATGAAGTCCATGTTACATCATTAATTCTAAATGCTGTTGTATTATTCCAAGATGGATTATCATAGTTTTGTGGTGGATGCTTACCAGCATTATAAGCAGATGTATCACTTGGACTTATTTGTTCGCCATTTACATAAATTTTATTTCTATTAGTATCTGTTGCTTGTGCTGTGTCATACTGAAATACTAAATGATACCAAGCTGAAGTATCTCTAAAAACTCTAGTTGTTATCATTCCATAACCATTAGAACCATCCCATGTACTAAATCTTAATGTATCAGAAGTTGTAAATCTAATATCAAATTCACTTCCTGATGCACCTGCTTGAACTAACCATTGGTCAACACCTAATTTTACTCTTTTAACCCACATTGATATTGTGAATTTTCTTCTATTTCCTGCTGAACTTGGTGTTCTTGTTATATATGTACTAGCCATTAGTTAAATTGTCCTCCACCTGTAGCACCTACTGTTACTGTAATAGAAAAAGATCTATCAGCAGGACTTTGTGATTCTAAATCTGTAGCTCTAGCTGTGAAGTTATAAACTGTTTCACTTGTAATACTTGAGCTTTCAGTTCCTGTAATTGCACCAGTTGAAGTATTTAAACTTACTCCAGTTGGTAAAGATCCTGACGCAATAGCGTATGCTACTGTACTATCAGAAGTCGCAGAAATAGTAAAGTTTGCAGTTCCACCTTTTGCAATAGAACCTAATGATCCTGAAGATGTTTGCCAAACAGGTGCGTCTGAAACTGTTAATGAAGCTGTAGAAGTTCTTACTGCAAGTCCTGAAGGTAATTCAACTCTAGTGAAGTATGTTCCGTCAGTAGGTATAGTTACGTTAGCAGTTAATTGTGTAACACTATTTTGAGTTACTGAGTTAGGTGTAATGATAGCACCAGTTGTTGAAATAAATTCTACACTAGGAGTAATAACAAAGTTAGTTCCTGTGATAACAATATTAGTTGCAACATTAGTAACTGTAGATGGTGAGATACCTGAAATTGTTGGGTAGATAATATTTAAGTTTGTTAATTGACTAGCATTAACAGCAGGTAATCTTGAAGAACCATCTAGCTGAACTAGATTGTCTGCTGTGTTTGCGTCATTAAATACATCTGCTATTATTCTTGCTTTTGTCATAATTATCTTGCTGTTGCTGGTATTCCATTTGTTGAAACTAAAGGTTCTTCTGCGAAAGCCATAAAAATATAATTTGTACCACTACCACCAAAGTTTGGATTGTTACCTCTGATTTTAAAACCATTACTAAGTAAGTCTATTGCTCTTGCAGTAGTATTGTTTTCTGCACCAGCACCATTAGGTTCAAATATTACTTGTGTTGGGTTTCCATTAGAATTAACTGCTGTATTTCTTGGTGAATCCCATAGTAACCAATTTTCACCTGCATCAACAGCCTTGTGCAATATAAATTTTGGTTTAAAACCACAGTAAACAAAAGTATTATCAGTAGCTGATCCATTCCCAAGATAAGAACTTATTTTTGAATACCCTTTAATCTCTGAAAAGCAATAAGCTATATAATCACCACTAGCATTTACTCCATCACCTGCACCACCTGTTACCGAAAATACAGTTGATGTTGGGGTTGTACTATTCCAAGCAGTTGAACTGCCTGCCGCTGAAGCATTATTAAGATAAAATTCTTTAGCATTTCCTATTGATGCATGTTGACACATCCAATTTGTAGTGTTTGCTAATGACTTAACTATAATCATTCTTGGAACTGCTCCTAATCCATGAGCAATAGTTCCTGTTGCACCTGTACCTGTCCACTTAACAATCGAAAACCCTGAAGTAGTTGATACACTTCCTGCACTATCTATACTTCCAATACCTGTTCCACTTGCGTCATTGGTAAATGACGTTCCAGCTTTCCAATTCCAAGCTACATAAGTAACTGTATTATCATTAGCATTAGTTCCTGATGTTCCCATAGTAAAACCATCAGCATTAAATGATGTAATTAATTGTGCATCAGTTGCTTCAGCATTAGTTAAACTAGGATAAATAAGTTTACTACCACCTCTTACTACATCAAATGATCTTGGGTCTTGTGAGGCACTTCTGCTTTTTTGCCATAACCAATCAGGTTGAAAACCAACTCCTGAAATAGTTTGTGCATTACCAGTACCTGTATAAAGTACAATATTAAAATAATCTGATGATTTTGGTATAGTTGTATAAGCCATTATGAATTTAATCCTTCTGTTGAGAGTGCAGTATAACCTGTAGGAACATCATATTCAAATATTCCGTTACCTGAAGCATTAGTACCAGCACTAGATACTGGAGTTGTGCCAAAATATCCGTTGCCGAAGTTAAATTGTGCAGTTTGTTGTAAACTATTATTACCATCTCCAAATCCTGCAAAATAAACACCGCTATCCGCATTTACACTATTAGGTGCTAAGATTGATATTGGATTAGTTCCATTAGCTGGGTTTGATGAATTTTCAAAAGTTCCATTTTTAGAAAAATACAAACGATTATTATCCATATCTAAAGCTATCCCTATAATATCGCCAATTGCATAACTATTATAAGTTATAACTGTTGAATCATTATGTCTGATATTACCATCTCCAAAATAAGCATAAGAATATAAGTTTGACCCTAAAAAATCCGATGTACTTGCAGTTGGTCTTTTAGCTATTCCAATTTGTACTGCAAGTCCACTCCCTGTTGGAGTTGCTGACCATTTACATTCCCAATAAAATTTACCAGTATTAACTCCTACTGTTGATGTATTATAACTATAACCAGTATTTCTTGATATAATTGTATTATTTCCATTAGAGAAAGTTCCACCAGCAAAATAGTTATCTAAAGGATTCATTGTAGCAAAATTATTATTAGGTGTGTCTTGATTTTTTGTAAGACTTCCTGATACTGTAAAAGTATTTGATTTACCTGAACTGTCTGTACCCATAGCACTTGCATTTTCCATTTTTAAAAAGAAACCATTATTTCCATAAGTTACTGAAGGTGTAGTTTTTGCTGTCCATATTCCTGATGTAGAATCTACTTCACCAAATGCTGTAGCTGGGTAAGCTGTTCCATCTATAAAATTAACATGGGTCATTAAACCACCAAAGTATTTAGACCCATAATGTCCATGTCCTCTGCCTATTCTATGTTCAATGGCACTATTTATATTTGAAGCAGTATCTAGTGGTGCTTGTGTTTCACCAGTAAATGATGTTATTCTTTCACCATTCAAATATAAAATTTGTCTATCTGCTGCTGTTGAATTTGAACTATCAAATACAGCAACAACATTATACCAAGCTCCTGCATCTTGTAGTTTTGCATTTGAAATTATATAACCTACATTAGCACTTGATATTCTGTTTTGCAGAATTAATTGATTTGCTTCATCTAATCCAATAAAACTCCAAGAAGTTGTACTTCCTGCGTCTGCATGAAAGAATGGTGCTTCTGAATTTGGGTAAGTACCACTATATCTAGTATATTTAAGCCAACAAGAAAATGTCCATTTTTTATTATTAGTTGGTGTTCCTAAAGTTCTTGATAAATAAGTTGTTGCCATAATATATTCCTAGTTAAATTGTCCTGAGTTGTTTATTGCAAAAGTTAAACCTATTGAGAAAGCTCTGTCTGCAACTTGAAGTTCTACATCTGTAGCTCTTATAGTAAAGTTAAAAGTCGTATCAGCAGAAGATCCTGTCTCTGTACCACTTATCACACCTGTACTTGAATTTAAAGATAATCCACCAGGTAATGTTCCTGATAATATAGAATAAGTTATTGTACTATCTGCTGTTGCAGCTACAGTTACAGAAATTGCTGAACCACCACCAAATGTTCCTAATGAACCTGATGCTGTAGTCCAACTTACTCCTGTTGAAACTGTTAATAATGATCCTGTTAATACTGCGTTACCATCAGGATTAACTACTGAAATTCTATATGTACCATTTGTTGAAATATTAAATTTAGCTGTAAGACTTGTTGAAGATGTAAAAGCAACTTCGTCTGCCATAATTCTAGCACCTGTTGTTGAATTAACAGCTTCTACTTCAGGTACTGAAACATAATTAGTTCCTGTAATAACGATTGCAGTTTGAACGCTTGGTATAACAACATCAGGATTTATTCCTGAAACAGTTGGTCTTACTTCAGTTGGAATTGTAGTTGATCCACCTAAAGATACAGTTGAACCATTTATAGTAACACTAGAATTAGCTAAAGCTGAATTTGGTATAGAACTTAATCTTGCATTGTTTAAAGTTCCTGAAGTTATGTTTGATGCGTTTATAGCTGCAACATTAAATGTTCCGTATGCAATAATATCTACAATATCAGATCCTTGTAAAGCTGAAGCAAAGACAATAGAAGTTCCTGATGTTACTGTTACATCAGTTCCGTTAAGCATTTTAAGTCCGTTTAAATAAACATCTACATAACCAGCATCATAAGCTAAAGTGTTTCCGTTATCATCTGTTCCTGATACTGTTGTTGGTGTTCCTGAAACTGTATATTGAAATCTAGCTGAAGTTCCATTTACTGAAGAACCAGCATTTTGCCAACCTGAACCTGAATAAACTTTCATAGTAGAAGCACTTGTATCAAACCATAAATCACCTGTTGTAGGACTTGAAGGTGCTGTACCACTTATAAAATAAGTATCTGCAAAACTATTTACATCAACAATATTAGTAGCAACTGTATTTACATTAGTTATTGAACCACCAACATTATTGACATTAGTAATATTATTTCCAACTAAATTTATATTTGTTGAATTACCTGCAACTGTAGCAATATTAGCAGTATCACCTGCAACTGTTGTTACGTTGGCAGCTATACCAGCTACTGTAGTTACATTTGAATCTATCGTTGCAACTTTATTTATATTTGTGGCATTTCCAGCTACTGAATTTATGTTTGAAGTATTATTAGCAACTGTAGTTATGTTTCCTGATATTGAAGCTACTGTATTAACTTCTGTAGCAATAGGAACTAATCTTACAAAAGTATAAGTATTTAATGTTGTTGTTGTTTCAACTAATAAACCATAAGCAACTGTAATTGGAGAACCAATCGTTGCAGGAATACCAGTTATAGTAACAGCAGTTCCACCAACTGTTGTTGAGTTTGTAGAAACACCTGTTCCTGTGTTATAAGTAAAGCTAGTCATGTCTGTAATAGATACAACTGTTCCTGTTCCATCATTAGGATCAGGGTTAGTATTAGGAAATTTTGTGTAAGAAGCTATTGGAACAAATCCACCAACATCATCTACTAAGTCTATAATTCTATTTGTTATAGCTGCTGTTGTTGCAATATACGAATCACTATCTGACCATACTTGTCCTGAGTTAATTGTTTCAGAACTATCTACATTAAAAAATCTATTGTTAGCAGCAGACGTTGTAAATACTGTTACATCATCAGGTGTAGATGTTGATTGTTCAGAAGCTGTAATTAAAACTGCGTCAGCTATTTTAGCAGCAGTAATTGCATCATCAGCTATTTTTGCTGTTGTAACATTTGAGTTTAATATTTTTGCAGTTGTAACATTGTTATCTGCTATTTTATCTGTAGTTACATTTGCATTTAAAATCTTAGCAGTAGTAACTGAATTAGAAGCTAATTTATCAGCAGTAACATTTGAATTAGTAATCTTTGCAGTAGTAACTGCATTGTCAGCTATCTTAGCTGTAGTAACATTATCGTCTGTAATTTTTACAGTTGTAACAGCATTGTCTGCTAATTTAACTGTTGTAACTTGACTATCAGAAATCTTTGCTTCAGTAACTGCATTCGTTGCAAGTTCAGGAGCTGTAATAGCATTAGTTGCTACTTTAGCATTTGTTACTGCGTCATCTGCAAGTTTAGGAGTTGTAACAGAACCATCTGCAATATTTGCTGTAACAATAATTCCTGAAGGAATTGAAGTGTTAGTTGGTGTTAATATTCCTGAATAAACTCTTAATACTTCTGAAGAAAGTTGTCCTGAATCCCAAACAACAACAACTGTAGTTGCATCAACACTATCAAATGCTGAAGAAGATATTGTTCCATAAATTGTTCCTGTTGCTGAACCAGTAACTTTAACTCTCCTATTAGCAACATAATGTGCAGTAGAATTATCACCAGTTACTTTAAATGAAGTTGTAGAAACAAAAGTTATAACTGGAGTACCTGAACCATCTCCATATTCAATCCATTGTGATTCGTTAAACCAATCTCTAGTGTTTTTCATTAATGCTCTAATGGCATTATTTAAATTTGATGGAAGCATACCCTCTGCAACATTGATAGTATTTAATGTTGTGTTTGATGCTTGTGTAGTTGAGTAATCTTTAATATTTGTTGTCATGTTTTATTTATGAAATGAACCAAGCAAACGCTTTGTTATTTTCTGTATTCTTTTCGTTAATTAATACGTTTACTGCTTCTTCAACTTGTCTTTGGAAAAATTCTTGTGTGTCTAAACTATATCTTACGTTATCTATATCAGTTTTATCTGTCATCTTCCACCTGCTCTTGAAGCTACAAAATTAACTCCTTGTGCATCCTTCCAAGCAGTACCTGCTGGAATTTTTACGTTAGCTCTAATATATCTTCCTGATTGTCTTACTGGAACTGTGCCACTTGAAACCATAGAAGAATAACTAGATGTAACTGGTTGATCTACTAATTTTTCTCTTGTGGTTATAGCTACTGTTGCGTTAGCATCAACAATCGGTCTTACTTCCGTAATATCACTTCTTAAACCTGGAAACAACTCTAATTCTGAAGTTTCTAAAGTTACTTCACCTGAATCTCCTGAAAAGATAGCTGACTCAAAACTTGAATTTATTGCTCCTAAAGACAACTGTCCTCCATCCCAAAAAGCTGTGTCTAAAGAAATGTTAATGTTATCTAGGTTTCCTGAAATTAAATCCATTTGTTCTACTGTGTAAGCTCCTAAAAATTGTGTAAAAATTGTAGAAGCAGAAGCATCTGCAATACTCCATTTTTCAGTTACATAATTATAAACAATTACTCTATCACAAATACCTGAAGTATTAGCTGTATCTTGAGATGATGGATATAACCATATTGCTAATTGATTAAAAGGATCTACAGCAGCTACTATTCTATCTGAGAATGCTTTATTTAAATCTACGTCAAAAAATCTATTTACTTTTTCTGCACCAATAGGTTTAACTTGATCTCCACTTACTTCAAAAAAACCATCATCAGCATAAAAGAAAACCCTTCTATTATCCTGACAAACTGTTTTACCATAAACAGCTCCTCTATTAGGTGAGATAACAGAAAATCTAAATACTGTTGCACCACCTACATAATCCATTCTTACAATTTCATTTTGTCTAAATACATAACCATACTCACCTGAAGTTATGGCAACAATCTGTCCACCTGAACCTGGTAAGTCTTGTGAGTCTGCTTGTTTAGTTCCTGGTGTCCAAGTAGTAATATCATTAATACCACACCATTGAACTCTATTACGATTTGCACTTTGATTACCTGTAACTAAAAAATCTCTTATGACTCCTGAAGTTCTAAATACTGGTGGAGTACCAGCAGTTGCTATTGTTGAAAGATTTGCAAAGTTAGTTGAAGTACCCATTAGGTAATACAAAGGAGCATCAACACCATTACTTGCAATAATATAATCTCCAAATTGTGTAAAAGTAAAAAAGTCTGTAGCAGTTCCAGTTAGTGAACCTTTAACAGATGTAAAAGAACCCTGATCTAATTTGTAAATATTTGTTTGTGTTGAAGCAAAGTTATTAGAAACATTTGAAGTTGACCTAAAAGAACCAGCTCCTTTTGAATTAGCACCAATATTATTTGTTGAAAATTTTACTAAGGATGGAAAAGGTTTATATGATCTTGCAGCATAATAAACATTATTAGCTTCATTTGCACCAGGATTTAAATATGCTGGTTGGTCAGGTAACCATTCTCCAAAAGGTACTTGCATTATTTTCCTTATCCGTTGTTATTAGTTATTGGAATATAGTTTTCAGAAAAAGCAGCTTGAACTGTAACGTCTCCCCTTATTTGTAAAGGAGAACCACTAAACTGATCTTCTCTGTCATTTCTTTCTAATCTTTCTAAAGCAGTAGTATATAATTGTTGCCATTGTTGTACTCTTTGAGGGTCTATTCCACCTAAGAAATTAGAAGCATGATACAATGAACCATATAAATAAATAGATGGATGATTAGTTAAAATATAATTAGTTGCGTTAGAAGCTGATAAAGCATTAAATTGTTGGTAATAATTAAGTACAGCAGAATAATTAGAATCAGGAATAGGTGAAAATCTAAAAGTATCTCCAAGTATAGTATAAACTCTTGGCATACCACTTGTATTAGTTCCTCTTATTTGATCCATTTGTGGTGGAGTCATATAAGTCATAGCATATTTTTGAGTACCTGAAAGAATATAAAAATCTCTGACTTGTAAAAAATCAGATGGTAAAGCAATCGTTTCAACACCTGCTGTAAGAGTTATAGTTGTTTGTGCTATCTGTTTTCTAATTCTTAATTTAGAATTAAAATCTTTTTCAGCAAGAACTATAAAATCATTAGCTATCTCAGTAGTTAAATCTGATCTGTTTAACCAATTAGCTAAAGATGCTTGTAATTCTGTGTAATTTGCTAATGCCATTAAATTCTTCCTTGTGATGTTCTAAAATATTTAAACTCACTACTATTTAGTTTAAGTTTAAGTATTTTACTTTGTGTTTCTTTTGGTAGCTTCCACCAATTACCTTTTGTAGAAGGATCAAATTCTGAAGCCCAAACTTGCAAAGCTCCTAAAGGAATTGAAGCCACTCTTTTTAAATCTCTTGATTTAGAATAACCATCATTAGAATTTAATAGTTCTTTATTATGCTTCAAATGTGAATCAATATTTGTTTCTTCTTTAACAATTACTTTTTCTTCTTTTTCGTCTAAATTATAAGTAGTTGTTTGTAAACCATCTTTAACAATGTCCTTCATCCTTGACCTCTACTTTTTTTTCTACTTGTTGTTCTTTTATTAAAACTTTTAGCATGACGACTAGGTCTTTTTCTTGGTTTGTTTTTAACATAAACACTTACACCATATAAACCTTTTTTTTTAGCCATTATGCACTTAGTTCAACAATAGAAATAACATCACCATTAGTTGCACTTAAACCTGAACACTTAGAACCTGGAGTAACTTTAAATATTTCAGGTTGGTCGGCAGGTATAAATATACTTGTTGCACTAGCAGTTGGAGGTGCAATAGTTGCAGTTCCACCAAATACAATATGACAATCAACTGGACTACAAACTCTTACATATTCAGTTTGCGAACCAAAAGCAGCAGTTGCTGTTGAAGCAGGTGTGCTAGGCATTGTTATATTATTTATTGTTATAGGTCTTAATCCGTAATTAAAACTCATTTTTTTTTCTCCTATTTATTTTTTGATGGGGAAATTTGTCGCTAGACTAGCTTCCCCAATTATTCTTATATACTATTATCTTCTAATAACAAAAGTACAATTTAAAGGACAAGCTCCTGTTGAAGCTCCGTCTGTTGCTACTTTTATAAAGTCACCTTCTGTTACTAAGTTTACTGCTGATGGTGTTGATGTTCTTACATCTCCAACAGTATCTCCAGCATAAGGAACAGTTATTCCTGATGATGTCATAACTGTAGATCCACCTTGTTTAGTGAAAAAAGTTATTACAGCATTTGCACCTGTAATTGCACCTTCTTGAACAGTATGAATTTTAATAACTCTACCACCATCAGGTATAGCAACAAATGCTACTCCACCTGTTGCTGATATGTCAGCTAATCTTACTGTTATAAAGTAATCGTTTAATGTTCTCATTTTATTTCTCCGTTTGTTGTTCCATCTATAATCTTATTAAGATTTCAACTTGATTAAGTGAGGAGGTGTAGTTTTTTTTAAGATTACACCCCCAACACAATTATATTGCTTATGAAGTAGTTAAGTCTGTAACCATTCCACTTGCAGCTTCGTTTCTTGACTCAAGAGTGTACTCAGCTACCATGAATCTCTGATCTGCATCAGCAGTTTGAGCAGGATTCTGTAGAGAGAAATCTCTTAAGAAAGATACAGCAAACATATCCATCTCTAATACTAAAGCATCTTGACCTATTTTTGCAGCCGTTGCATTAGCACCTCTGATGAATCTATTGGGAGCTACTTGCATAGTTCCAAAGTCTGACTCATATACATCAATAGAAGTAATTAATCTTCTATCTTCTGCTGCGTCAAATCTTGTAGAACCACCAGTAAATCCTGATAGTGTTTGTTTGTTAAAAGCGTTCACCATTATCATATTCGGATTTCCACCTGAATTGAAACAATCAACTAGAACACCTTTTAAAAGACTTTCTGTGAAAGGTCTTTGTGTTCCATCAGTTCTGATAGCACCACCACCAGCACCTGATCCACCTGCACCAGCAGATACATTAGTTTTAATCCATGTTTGGACTCCACCTAATTTTCTTGTTGGTGAACCAGCAGAACCAGCAGCAGCAGCTACGTTAGATAAAAGAGCAGTTTCCATATCTCTTTTTAATTCTTTCGCAGATTTTGCTACTTGATAAGCTAATTCAGAATTTCTACCAGCAGCTACAGTTGCTTCGTTTGTTCCTGATAACTGAACAGACTTAGAACTGATCTGAGTGTAGTTTCCTAATTTAACTGTTGGGTTAATTGTAGGGTACGTTATTGTTGCACCTTCGGCTTGAGCATTTGCTGCTACTGCAGATAAAGCATCTGTTTGCCATTGGTGTAGTGTGTTTGTCGCTTTTGTTTTACCAACACCTGACATAAAAGGAGTTTCTGTAGGTGATATATTGTAAATAATATCAGCTAAGTCTTCTCTTATACCAACTGTCGTATATGTTGCGTATGTTGCCATGTTATTTTCTCCGTTAGGTTATTAGTTTATAAATAACGCAATAACAAATCAGAAGCATCTTTTGCTGAACCTGATTTCTTAAGGTTATTAATTTTACCCAACCTTGCTTGACTATTCTCATCTGCTTTTGTTGTCTTAACGCCTGATCTTACAACTCTTGATGGCTTTTCTCTCTTGTTAACTAGGGTTGGTTTCAACCTTTTGTTATCTTGAAATTTCATTCCATCAACGATCACATCAAACATTCTTGAATCATAAACTTCAGAAACGTCTCTATTAGAGAAACCTTTTTTAAGTAAATAATTTACCATGTTTGTTCTTAAAGTATTTCCTTTTACAGGATCAGACAAATCAGGAAACTTTACAGCTACCTTTTTTTGTTCTTCCTTTAAGACTTCCTGAAACTGAGCTTGTTGATGATTTCGTAATTTTGTCTGAGCTTGAGAAAGTGTTTCTCTCCTTCTTCTAATTTTACGATCTATCCTAGCTGCTTCAGTTGGATCTTCATCCCAAAGTGCATCTAATTCTTTTGCATTTAGGTCGTTGTTCACTTCTGCATTCAAAGTCAACGTAAGCGAATTTAAATCTTCTAGCTTAGTTGTGTATTGTTTTGCTAGACGATCTTTTTCAGTTAAAATATCTCTTTTTTCTTGAGCTACTTCTTCTGTTTTTCGTCTGTAATCTGCATCTTTCTGATAACCTGCTTTTAATTCATCAAGGTCAACTTCAATCACTTCACCATTAACTTTTACCTGGTGGTAATCGGTTGTTTGTTCTTCAATAGCATTTTCTTCTGATACTTCTTCTTCGTCTAAAGATTCTTGAACTTTATCTTCAAGGTTATCTTCAGGTTTTTGTTTTACCTCTTGAGTGTCTTCAGTTGCTTTCGCTTCTTTAGGTTCTTTTGGTTCAACTGGTGCTGCTTCCTCTTGAGGTTTGATAGTTGCCGTTTTATGGTCTAGTAATCCCTCAATGGATTTTGCTGCACTTGTTACTGCTTCGTTTTTAAGCAGAGGATTTTCATTTGACATTAAGTCTCCTGTTTGGGTTTAAGCTCCTAGATATTAGGTTGGCTCATTCTAACTTGTGGCTAGAATTTTTGTTCTTTTTGAGATTGTCGGAAAATATCTAATTGCTTTTCAGCTAATTTTCCTGTCTCAAGAATACTTTGTAAATGTTGTTCAACTTTACCAACAACATTATAAGCGATCCAAAGTTTTTCCCTTGTATCACTTTCTGTAGCACCTGTTTTTTCTAAAAGTGCTTCAGAATAAATTTTTTTAAGAGTAGAAATAGACTCTTGAAAAAGTTTATCCTCTAGGATCTGTTTCGCCTGGCTTGATCTGTTGATCTCCAACGATCTCTGTGCCTGGTCTTTCGTTTCCATTTGTTCCTTGTACTTGTTTACCTAATATACTAGCAGATTTTTGTGCTTGTTCAAGAAGTTTACTGCCACTTGTTAATTCTGCCTTATCTAATTCTGCATCTGCTTTAATTTTTGCAGTATCTAGCTGAGTATTATATTTTAAACCAATATCTTTTATTCTAATCTCAAAATCTAACATCATTTCTCTATTTTGCTGTTCTAATTCTTTATATTTTAATTCAAGATCAGCAACTTTACGTTTTTCTTCACTTGCAATTCTAGTAAATTCAATTTTTTCAATAGGAGTTAATGGTGGTGGAGCAGGTGGTTGCATCATTTGTTTACCTACGTCAGGGTTTACAAAATATGCGTCAACATTTTTAAGTCCTGAGTTTTCTACTATTTTAGTTAAAGTGTTATATATATTTTTTAAATTAACCATTGGCATTTCTTTCCCACCTTGAAGTTGGAACGCTTGTAACTGTCTTTCTAAAATACCATTTAACATAACTTGTTGTTGTTGTGTAGAGCCTGTTCCTAATCCTACAGTAACTGTAATATTAAATTTATTTTTCCACTCTGTTGGTTTAATTGGGATATATTTATTGTTAAGTTTTATAATTTGTTCTTTATCTTGATACTTAACCATAAGTTCAAAAATTTTATTAAATAAATCTTTAACACCAGTTTCGGCAAATACTCTTGCTACTAATTCTGATCTCATTTGAGTTTGAGTCATTAAAGCATTTACGCCTGTAGCAGTTTTTGCGTTTAGTGTATTTGGATCTAAACCTTGAGCTTGTTTTGAAACTCCACTTCTTACTTCTCTGACAGAATCTAAATAAGATAATAATGGAAATGCTTGTTGAGAAATTGGTTGAGCTTGTAATGGTTGCATAACTTGGTTAGGTGGTTGTTTAGTTCTTACAACACCTCCAGGTCTAGTCGTTAATAAGTCATCCATATTAACCATACCATCCATGATAGCTACTCTGTTATTATTTGTTAAATACATATTGTCTAACAACTGTCTCATAACAGTAGATTTCATTAATTGAATGTCCTCTACTAATTCTGCGATTGATCTACCATAGAATCTATGTGGCATTGGAATAGGTGTTACTGAAACAAAAGGCACTCCGTCACAAGGTTCGTTTGATAAAACTTTAAACCCATCATCACCTGCTGATATAACTTTTCTTAATTCTGCTATACCATCTTCATCATAATCATATTTAATATAAGACTCATAAACTAAAACTTTTTCTGTAGAACTGTCTGTTGCAATATTAGTTTGAAAATTACTAATGTTTTGATTTCTTATAATTTGATCTTGATTAAAAATATCGTTTTCCGTTCTAGGTAATAGATCAACTTCTTCTTGGGGAAAACCCATTTGAACTATATCTGATCTTGTCATTAAAACTTTATGAGAAACAAAGTCTGCATCATCAATCGTCTTTGCAGTACGATTAATTAAAAATTCTTCAGGTGGTATAGACTCAATTTTTACTTTACCTGTTTTTGAAATTCTTTTAATTTTACAGTTATATAAAACAGGATCAGGAAATACTACTTGAGAAATATCTAAACCTCTAGCTTCAGCTTCTGCTTTACCAAATTCAATTTGTTCTGCTGCTACTTCGTCTTCAATAATTTCTTCTTCTACAAGTTCAATGTCATCTTTAGTGTCAAGCAAAGCATCTTTTTCAGCAATCGTTAAATTTTTATAAGTTTCATGTTCTACTGTTTCTGTCTCATCAAAGTAAACTTTTAAGAAACCATTTTTTTCTATTAGAGCATCTTTAAAAAAATTATATAATAACTTGAAACCTGGATTGTCTTTATAAAAAACATGATTTAAATAAGCAGTAGCCTGTTCGGCAATACCAACATCTTCGCCAGTTACAGGTTCGCAACTTACAACTTTATCACTTGCTGTAAAAACTTTTAATAAACCTGGAAGCATAGACTCAATAGTGTCTGCTACATCTGTAGAGACTACTTGCGATCTTCCGTCAATCTCAGTTCCTAATCTATCACCTAAATAATACTCTAAGGATTTTCTTCTTGATTCAGAGAGTTCTCCACCTAAAAATCCTATTGCGTTTTGAATTTGATTAGAGAGAATTGCTCTTAACTTTGGTTCTGAGAATTCAATGTTTTTTTTCTTTACCATATTATATTATGTAATCTGTATTTACTTTTATTGGTTTTGACCAATCACTTCTTTCTATAGGCTCTATCACAGCTCCGTAACGAATACTATCACAAAAATGAGAAGCCCAGTTATGAGTCGGTTTATTTCTAAAGCAACTGTTTTTACTATCCCATCTTTTACTATAGCTTTTTAACGCTTCTACAAGCGTTTTGCAATTACTTTTATGAAAATAGCATTTTGGCAATAATCTTCTTGTTTGCTCTATTCCATCTTCAATACTTAATTTTGGAGCAACCTCAAATTCTATTCCTAATTCTTTTGCTGTCTCCCATCTTGATTTGTTAGTTCCAATCTCTCTAACTCTTATATCATGGGGTGCGATATGCTTAGAATAGGTATAAGGTTTTTCATCTAGTACATTAGCATAATGCTCTAATCCTTCACTTGAGTTCTCATAGCAATCAATGATCCTTACCTCATCTTTTCTCCTTTGAGCAAAGGTAATTACAGTTGAATCATTCATTCCTAAATCCCACCATGTTTCCACATCTAAACTTAGGTCAATTTCAAAATCTTTAATTCTTTCTTTCTTTTCTAATTCTTCCATAACGCCACCATAGTAAGATCCTGACACACCAGCTTGAAACGAACACTCAAATTCTTGTAAATATGAATCAGGAGACATAGTTGTTTTAGCAGCATCCAATTCTTCTTTTGGTATAATTTTTGTTTCACTAGCTTTAAATTTACAAGTAAACCAATCTTTATTTACTTTGGCTTTTTCATGTAACTCAAAAAACCAATTTCTTCCCATTGGCGTACCTATAAAAATAGCAAATCCTTTTCGGTCAGATAGGCAAGGTCGCAAAACAGCATCAAATAAATCAGGACTTATATTCTGAGTCTCATCTACTATTACTCCATCAAAATATTGACCTCTAATTGCAGCACTATTTTCTGCACCTATAATTTGTATTCTTGAATTGTTTACGGAAAAATCTACCCTTAATTCTGACTCATTAAATTTAGTGCCAGGAACTGCTGCTGAAAATTGTTTCATGTAATCCCATGCCGTACTTTTTCCTTGAAGCCTATAAGGCGAAAGAAAGGCATATCTAGGATAGGGTTTTTTGTTAGTTAGTGCAGCTCTGATTAAATGATTTATTGCAAAGACAGTTTTACCACCTCTCCTGTGAACTATGATTACATTAAATCTGTTCACATCACATTTTTTATGTAAAAATTTTTGAATATCTCTTGGAGCATAAGGAATTACTATTTGTGGCATTAAAAAGTAAAATTCCTAATGTAAAGTTTGTTTTGGATTCTCATAAACCATTTGATCTAACATAGTTTCTTTTAAGTGATTAGAAAAATCTATTGCATCTTCTTCTGTTTCAAAGCCATGAAAACTAGAAATAACAACTGGTTTCCCAGTAACTTTATCCTCCATTATAAGGATCATTGTTTTTAATAAGAGATTATCCATTTTATACGTTTATACCTTCTATCGTTATTTTTCTACACCCACAACTCTAAAGTGGGGTATGCCGATTCAGAACCCCCACCCCTAGTGTTATACAAGTTAAACGACACAATTTTATTACAAGTGATAATTAATTGTTAACACTAGTAAAGTTTCCGATAATAAAAGGTTATAGCCGATTTTACCTTTTGTTCTTTTATTACTGTTGTATTTTTGCAACTGTTGCATAAAAGACACACCTTTTTTCTTGTATGTATATATTTCTTTTTGTTTGTGCAAGAAATACCAACTCTCTACATAAACATTAGCTTATTTAATCTTTTGAATCCCAACTAATGACTAAAGGAGATGCAGAATCACCTTTTATTGTAAGCTCAGCTTGTTTAGAATACCTTTTTGCACTTAATTTAGACGCTGACCATTGAGTATTGGCTACTAAGATCTTATAAATGTTAGTTAAGTTCTGTCCAGCTTTACCATCTATATCACCTGACTCTATTTTAGCTTCTAACTCTTTTCTTTTATCTTCTAGTTCACTTAATTTTACATCAACAGCTAATTCTTTTGATTTTACATATTTTGTCATTAAAGAATCCGAAAGCAACAATTCTTTACGAAAAGATTGCCAGGTATATCCTTCAATTTCAGCAAACGTCTCTCTTAGAGTCTTTCCATCCGAAATTAATTCAAGAATCTCTGATTCTAACTTAGCATTTAATTTTCTAGGTCTTCCAGCCATATAATACTCCAAACATACCCTTTAAATCGTCATAGATAGGTGCTGAGCAAGGTAGAAAGGGAATTAAGACCTTGCCCAGCGTTGTAGCTACAAAATATGCCTACAGAAGGGATCTATAGTGCATAAATTTCTATAACACACAATATATGGTTCTACCATTCAAAAATACCTTTTTTTTTGAAAATTAGATTAGTTGTGTTTGTAAATGGATTCTTTTTTAAGATTTTCTTTTCCATCATATCATTTAAAATTAGTTGAGCAGTATAAGCTGGAAATAATTTGTCTAAAACAATAATAACAAGAATATCTGATTTTAACATACCAGCATGATAGTCAGACCAAAGCTGATTGATTATTTCAATCTTTTCAACCTGGCTATAATTGTTATTTCTAACAGGTTGTAATGGTTTACCTTTAAAGAAGTATTGCAGAGAAGTGGGGGAAGTTCTCATTAACTTATCCCTTAAACCCTTTTAACTTCTTGAATCCTTTATTAGTATTATAAGAGTTAGTCTTACCCTTCTTAATGTTAAGCAAAATTTGGTTAGTGTCATACCCACCAGTTGATAGGGGTAACACTTCTTTTTTAGGAACTCTTAGTTCATAGAGATTAGCAGAGGTTCTTCTGTGAACAATTAAATAGCCATTTTTAACAAGCTCTTTTTTGCACTTTTGTAATGTATTTAAAGAAATGTCCAATTTAGCTTTTAAGGTGCTATTTCTTAGAGTCCTATATTTTTCAGATAACGATCTTATGTAAGTAAATAGCTGCTTACTATCATTACATAAATCATCATCCCAAATGATTTGATTAGGTACTATTGTAAAACCCCTTTTTGTCATATCCCTGCTAAACCCTATATGGCAAATTTTGGGTAATCACAAGCTGTATTTAAGGGGTTTGACATAGTGTACAAGTATGGTACAACTTAACCATGAAAGCGAATCAAAATATACAAATAAACACAAAAGTTTGGGTTCTACAAACAGATGTAGATGAAGAATGTTGGGTTGCTGGTATTTTAATTAGAAAAACTGCAAAAAGATTTTTAGTTAAAAACTTGTTGAGAGATATAACTAAATTCTACAAACATATAAGAGTTAGGAAAGAAGAAATATGATAATATACGGAAAAGCAATACACAGAAAACACACTAAAAGAGTTGCTATTATTGTGGCAATTTTTTTAGTATCAATATTAACAATAATAATAATATAAGGGGTCTAGCATGAAGATAAAAGATTGGGATATATTTAAAATGTTTAAAGGTAAGGCAAAAGAAGTAACTAAAGAAACTACTTTTGAAAAAATGGAGAATGTTAATCCATTTGAGCAAATAGCAGTTTTACCAGGTCATGTTATTTCGTTTTTAGAAGAAAAAGCAAAGAGGAAAAAATAATGGACATAAAAGACTTAATATATAAAGTAAAATTAAGAAGACATCTTAAAACTATGGATCTTGGTTTAAATTATATGGAGGATAGATGGTATGAAATATATGAAAAAACATTAATTAAAACTCAAAAAAAAGAAGAAAAAAATGAAGATAGGGATTAACCACAATTTAAGATTAAGACTCATTATAGAGGAGCTAACAAAAAAGCTAGAGTCTAAAACTATTAAGCTAAAAATAGCAGAAAGGAAGTTGTTAAAATATGAAAAAACTAAAGTTTAGACCTACTGAGTCTTATGTTCATTGGATTCTTTATATAGTTATCCAAATAGTGGTATTTTTTACCTTATTAGGTGTAATGATATGAAAGAAACGATACTTGAAATAACAGTAGCTTGTATGGTCTTAAGTTATTTAATTTACATTATATACACATTATGAATATAGAAAAGGGATTAAGAGCAGAATATGAGCTTCTTGAAGATGAAGTAAAAGAAAAAGTTAGCTTTGGCGATTTTATAGCAGATCCCAAAAGTGCTAGGTTAATAATTGAAACAGTTAAAAATGTTTTAATAGGAAAAAAAGAATATATACAAAGAATTAAACAGGGAAAAATGAAAAGTGGAATATAATAGAAATGTTAAAATTATTAGATTTATTTAGTGGAATAGGTGGTTTTTCACTAGGTTTAGAACAAACAAAAAGAATTAAAACTATAGCTTTTGTAGAAAAGGATAAATTCTGTCAAAAGGTATTAAAGAAAAATTTTAAAAACATACCAATAGAGGAGGATATAAGAAATGTTAAAGGATCAAACTACGCAGCCGACATTGTTTCAGGAGGATTCCCATGCCAACCATTTAGCGTTGCAGGAAAAAGAAAAGGAACAGATGACGATAGATATTTATGGGATGAAACTATTAGAGTCGTCAGAGAATGTAAACCTAGATGGTTTATTGGGGAAAATGTTGAAGGGATTGTTAACATCAACAACGGCTTGGTACTCAGACAGGTGCAAACTGATTTGGAAAAAGAAGGTTTCAAAGTCCAATGTCTTATTATTCCAGCTTCAGGCATCGGTGCTTGGCATCAAAGAAAAAGAGTTTGGATCATCGGATGTAATATATCCAACTCCAACTCAAGACTCAGCATCAGAGAGAACGAAGAAATACAAACAAGGAGGAACACCACTTCCATTAGCAGTAAAAATGTACCCAACTCCAACAGCAGGTTGTGTGGAGGGAGGGGAACAAAGCAACAGAGTGGAACAAACAAAAGCTGGGGGTTTTATTCTCAGGAAGAAGAACAAACCAAAAAACACATTCGGAGCAAAATTATCGGATGCGATGCTTTACCTAGAGAAGAAGAAAATATTAAGAACTCCGACAGTAAACGATTCCAAAAATTTAACATTCCCACCAAGTCAACAGAAAAGAGTGGGATCTTTAATAAAGGATATAATGGATCACCAAAAAATAAAACCTGGTGGCAAACTAAATCCGAACTTTGTGGAGTTCCTAATGGGGTATCCTATGAATTGGACAAAGATAGAACCAACAGAATAAAATCTTTAGGAAATAGTATTGTACCACAAATAGCTTATGAAATAGGTAAAGCAATTATAAATGCAGAGGATGAATCAAATTAATTTTATATGGAAGATGGCTATACTTGGTCAAGGGAGTTAGGTGGTAAAATTGTTGAGTGCTGCCTGTGTACTGAAGAAGGATTAATTATGGAAAATAATAAACTATATTGTGCCGATCATTATTGTCTTAAAACCTGGAAAAAACAGTTGCATAATGTAGATAAGTACCTAATAAAGAAAGAAGAAAATGATTCCTTTCCCAAACAAAAAATATAATATTATTTATGCTGATCCTCCTTGGAAATACAAAACTTATAGTGATCGTAATGTTTGTCCTTATCCAATTATGAAAGATAACGAAATTTATGATTTACCAATTCAATCAATATGTGAAAAAGATTGTGTTTTATTTATGTGGGTTACATTCCCTAAATTATTAGAGGGTATTAAAACAATAGAAGAATGGGGTTTTCAGTACAAGGCATGTGCATTTACTTGGGTTAAAAAGAATAAAAAAGCAGATAGTTTTTTTTGGGGTATGGGTCATTGGACTAGAGCAAATGCAGAATGTTGTTTATTAGCGACTATTGGAAAACCTAAAAGAATTGGTAAAGGTGTTCATCAAATTATTTACGAACCAATAAGAGAACACAGCAGAAAACCTGATTGTACTAGAGATAGAATTGTAGAGCTTTGTGGTGATTTACCTAGAATAGAATTATTTGCTAGACAAAAAACACCAGGTTGGGATAGTTGGGGTAATGAAATATGAAAATAAAACTAGAACCTTTTGAAGTACAGATGGCAGCAGAAGTTGCTAATAGAAGATTTATTGAAAATCTTAAAATGGGTAAAAATTTTTCTTATGGATATAAAGGAACTGTAGAGCAAACTTTAAGTTTAGGCATCATGGGAGCTTCAGCAGAATTAGCTTTTGCTAAAGCAACAAATACTTATTTTAATGGATCTTACTCAGACCAATACTCAAGATATACTGATAACGATATGCAAAAAGGCATTGAGATAAGATCGCAAAAAAGAAAAGATTATAACTTTTTATTAATAAGACCTGGAGAAAAAAAAGCTAGATATGTTTTAGTTATTGATGAAGGAAATTTTGAATTTAGTTTAATTGGTTGGTTTCCTTTTATAAATGATATGCCACAACGTCTGACAAATTTTGGACACATTAACAGACCACCAGCTTACAAAGTAGATATTAAAGAACTGTACCCAATAGCTGATTTAAAAACTTAATGTATAGGGTATTGACATTGTTTGTATAATAAAATAAAGAATCAAATATGCTTTTAAAAATTGGGAAAGAATGGTTACACAAGAAAAACGGAGGTTGTTTTTCTGCTACTCACATGAGTCCATCTCAAATTAACAAACCTATAGATCAATGGCTTTACGATTATTGTGTTCTTGATGCAGAAGATAGAAAAAAACTACCAGCTAATATGCCAATGAAATTTGGAAGCATTATAGGTACTTCGTTACAAGACATAATAGTTCATAAATTAACAATCAAAGAAGTAATGGGAGGTAAAAAATAATGTCAGACTACGATCAAGCTATAAAAGTTAATCAACAACATAAGTTAATTAATGGAAAGCTACAAATGCAAGTAAGCAATTTGCAATTTGAAAACAAGAAGTTAAAAAATAAAGTAATGGAAATGGCAGCTAAAATAAAAGAATTAGAAGAAGCTCCAACAAAAGCAATATTAGTAACAAAAGAAAAGGAATCAAATGACAGAACAGACAGCAACACCGAAAAAAACAAGACAAGTAAATAGGGAAGAAACTTCAAAAGGCTCATTTAAAGAACGATATGCTGAGTGTATTAAACAGTTAAAAACTGTTCCTACTGTAAGCATTAAAGGTAAATCTTATTCAACTGTTGCCGAAAGACATAGGCATTTGAAAAAGTATTTTCCTGAATCTAAAATAGATGAAGTATTAATTTTCCATGATGTAGATAGAGTCATTGTTAAAACAACTCTTTATATTGCCGATCAACCTTTTGCAGTTGGTCATGCAGAAGAAATTAGAAGCTCATCTTTTATAAACAAAACAAGTGCAGTAGAAAATTGTTCAAGCTCAAGTTTAGGTAGATGCCTGGCAAGTTTTGGACTTCATGGTTCAGAATATGCAAGTGCTGACGAACTAACTGTAGCTTTAATTAAACAAGGACAAGGCACAACACAAGTTTCAATCAAAGATAAAATAAACGCACATACAACTGAGACAAAGTTAAATGCTCATTATTCAGATTGGGAAAGAGAAAATGACTCTATAAAAAAGTCATTTGAAGAAAAGCAAAAAAGCATAAAAACTAATGGAGGAACAAATGCAAAAAGTTGGTAAACCCAAAGATTGGATCTTATTCAAACATGATCCTGAACATGAAAAGTCAATCAAGATAGATTTTTCAGGAACTATAAATCTAACCAATGGATTTAAAGGAACTGTCTTAGCTTCTAAAGGAGTGTCTAAAAATGGTAACACTAAATTCCTAAGATTGTTTAAACAAACTGGTGTACTTTTTCTTGGTGATGAAGGAAAGTTTACTGGAGATATGACAGACGTTGAAATAGGTGGAAAAAAAGCTCTTATAGGTTGGTCTAATGACAAATCTGAAACACCACATATTTCAGGTTATGCGAATGAGCCACAAGTTAAAGAAGAAGTAAAGGATGACAAAGCACCATTTTAATGAATATATTATTTATTATAATGCACCTTACTAATGGAGCAATAGCAGAAGCAACAGTTAGTGTTGTTGCTCCAAAGATTCTTTGTGGTGATGCAATAAAAACTATTGCTGTGTTAAGCACTAAAGAAAGCACAATTAAATATAAAGGAAATAAAGTTTACCTTTACTACTGTAAAAATAAAAAAGGAGAATACGTTGAGTAACATAGAAAACATTAGCAAATTAACTAAAGAATTAGAAAAATTATTAAAAAGTAAACAAGCACAATATGGTAGTTTTGATAACACTTCTTTTGCTATGAAGGGAATATTAGAAAGTGTTTTAGCTGCACATAATGGTCATAAGGTAAGAGTTCCTAATAATATATTTGGTTGCTTTATGCAGTTTCTTAAAATTTGGAGAACCATAACAAACCCTATGTATAAAAAAGATACTTATGATGATGTCTCAGGTTACAATGAATTGAATCGTATGCTTAAAATAAAGGAAACAGAAGATGAATAATAAAATACCTATGACACCAGTAATGCTAAACCTCTTGAATTTTATTAAAAAATATGTCAAAAAGAACAAGTATTGTCCAACTTTTCAAGAAATGGCAAATGGATTGAATTACAAATCAAAAAATTCAATTACAGTTTTAATAAACAAACTTGCCAAAAGAAATGAAGTTAAAAAGATAAATGGTTACAGGAGAAACATTGAACTTAAAAACTAAAAAAAAACTTGAAGAAAGCTATTATGATTAAAGTAGAAAAAACAACATTAATAGAAATGAACGTAGAGTTTAAACAAATTTTTGAAGGAGCTACAGTTGAAGAAGCAACTGAAAAAGCTCATAGTCAAGAATCGCCAAGTGAAACTGCCAAATGTACTATCGCAGGTCAAAGGTTTCTCAATGCGAAAATTAAACCGATCAGCGATATATCTAATGATGATAGAACCAAAACAGATCCAAAGTTTGGAAATGAAACAACAGAAGATAGTGGAAAAAATGTATAAATATAAAAGATTGTTTCTTTCATATAAGCATAAGCTACCACAAGTTTCAGAAAAGATAATGGATCTAAAACAAAGACAAGATAAAGTTAGCACTTAAATCTTGTCATACATTGATAAGTTGCAATAGGGAGTAATCTATCTTTGTCTCAAAATGAAAGGAAGTAAATGGTAAACGAAAAACAACAAATTCAAGTTACTCTTGTAGAGGAGAATGAATCTTGGAACGTAAAAATAGGTAAGGCTTTAAAATTAGAAAGAATAAGAAACGGAAAAACACAATCAGATATAGGTAAAATAATTAATGTAACTTTTCAGCAGATTCAAAAATATGAAAAAGCTAAGAACAGCATTAGTGAGTTTAAGTCAAGAAAGATAGTCAAGTCTTTTGGTAAGGATTATGAACAATTCTTAAGGGAGTACAATGTTTACACCAGTTAGAGAAAAGTTAAATACTTTAATTCCTGATGCTAGTGAAATAGAATCGTTTAATCATTTTTCTAGCATTGTGGAAAGAATGGTTATTAATGGACATGAAGCTCACAAAACTATTCCTGATTATAAAAATTGCAAACCTGAAATAGAAGCCTTTAAAGTTTTTGAAGGAATTAACATTCCTGTTCATGGTTATTGTGATTTTAAAGGAAGTGTTATCATTGAAGATAAATGTAAATTTCCTAAAAGAGGAAGACCAAAAAAAGATGGAACTAGGTCTTGGTTAACAACTAAGCTACCTGAAATAATACCTGAGTATAATTTAACTCAAGTAGATTTTTATTATTATGCTACTGGTTTACCTATTTATCTTTGCTACATTAACGAAGAAACTTTTAAAGTTTTTCACAAAGATAACTGTGAACTCTTAACTCCTGAAAGTATGGATTCAAGAAAAGAATCTTTTATACAAAAATGTAAAGTAAGACAGAACATACTTAAGATTAGCCATGATGCTAAAGTTATTAAAGACTTTGTAGTACCTGACTTTGGTCATTACTTTTGGAAAAATAGTTTAGATCCCACATATCTAGAAAAAGCAAAAAAGTTTTGGGCTAGTTAATAGTTGGTGGCAATCAATGCTGTAAGCAGTATCTCCCTGATTGCTACCTATTATTTACCAATCATTAAAAGGAATAGTTTTCTTTTCTAGGTATTCATCAAAGCAACTCTTAGTATCTTCTTTATGGGTTTCACAAAAGTATTTATGTTCTGCGTTAATTATCCAACCACCTTCATTACTCATTAAAGGTTTCTTACAAATATGACACTCTCCACATTTGATTGTTTTTACTTTTGATTTATTCCAAGTTTTCTTTTTGCCCACCATCACCCCAGTTCAATAATAGAACTACGCCTAAGAATTTGTGTATTCTTTTGCACTTATTGTACTTTTAGCTTTGTCTATTGCCATACCTTATAACCTTCGCCTTTATTTTTAGTTAAAGATTCTTTTCTATTAGTTCCATCTTTTTTAAAACTAACATGAATCCAACCACTATCAGGAATATCATTTTCATAGTATTCGCTAATAAGCTGGTCATAAAGAAAGTTATTTTTAATGTGTGCAGCAACTTGTCTATTGTCAAAACCTGGTATTTCAAAATCTATAGCAGCAGAACCATCTTTTGCACAATGTTGAGATTTGCTTGACGAACCAATAGCTTCTGATAATTTTTCCGATCTAAACCCTGATGTAATTATTATTCTTGATTCATAATATTCTCTAAGTGGTTCTAATATGTTTTCACATAGAGCTTTTAAATTTTCTATTTGTTCTTCATTAGGTGTGTTATCCAAGCCAAGTCTTGAAGCTGTGCCTGAAGAAATTATCTCTTGTAAAGAAAAGTGTTTAGTTATTTGTGTCATTCATAATACTTTCTATCATATTCAACAACTTTCCATTGAACTGATTTTTTAAATTTATTTCTTTTAGCATATTCTTCAGCTTCCTTTATAGTATTCCAAACTTCATTTGTAAAGATTTTCCACACATCATCTTTTAACCAAACTATATTAAACATTAGGTCTATTGTAGGGTTGGCAACTAAACTTGATATTAATTAAATTTTTATTAACCTTTTCTATTTCCTCAATCTTTTTAATTGATTCCTCATATCCTGCTATTAAACATTCTTTATAACTGTCATAACCTTGTGGCATTTTATGTGGGTCAGTACACTCTTTATAAGTTATTGAGCAGATTATCATAATCAATGCAAATTTCATTTTTACTCTTTTGTTTTTAGTTCTTTAAGCTCATCTTTTAATTCTTGCAATTCTTTGTTTGATCTTGATAAATCTTCATTTGTATTTTCAAGTTTTTGTAAGCACCTTTTATTAGCAGCATCTTTGGTCTTACCAGCGTCTTGTAGTTCAGCAACTTCCTCTCTAAGAAGTCTTACCTGATCTTTATACTCTAGTATAATATCCTTTGATGCGTCTGACATGGATTATTTTTTTTTCATTATGTCAGCACCTTTAAGACCATAGATAGCTGAAACAACTCCTATGAAAAGTGCTTGATACCACATTGGCATCTTATTAAAATATTCAAAAAACATTTCAACTTTAGTCATTATGGTTGGGTCGTCAGAAAATATACTCCAAATTAAAAGCATGATCGGAGCTGAAACTATAATTAAAACAAACTCATCTTTCCACCCATTAGAATTAGACTCTAAAAGTTTACCTTTATATTCCATCTCTCCTTTTGCCATAGCAGAAGCATTACGCATCTGAGCATCAGACATGAGCATTTTAGTTTGTTGTTTGTTTTTGTATATATGAGTACCAGCTTTGACACCCATTGATAATAAATTAAACCACATAATGTCTATTTATAGAAGTCTTTGAATAACCATTCAATATATTTTTTCCACAATTTTTTAATAAAACACATAGTATTTTACTCCTTTTATTAAGGTTTATAGAGAACATAACTTAATGTTAATTCTTGATTTGGAAAAATGTCTTGTGTGGTTTTAAGTAACCACTTATTACCATTCTTTATTCTGACACAATTAGGTTTATTTGAATGATTAATGAATCCTCCTAATGGAGTTCTGTATAGTTCATTTTCAAATTCAATATGAGATACACCTAACTCTGTATCTTGTCTAATTTCTTTTACTGCAAAGACTCCAAGTCCTTCAATCCAACTTGGTCTTATAGTGCAGCAAGTAGGTAAAGGATTATAGTTCATATTATTAAGGAGTTAATATAAGACTTTTAATACTTTTGCTACCATCAATATTAATCTGTAATTCTGCTTTAGATTTAATACATTTAAATTCTACATTTTCAGAAATATTACGACTAGCATGACGTTTACCTTTTAAACATTCTGACATAGAGGGTTGTATTCTATGTTCTTTAATTTCTGCTCCAACAAACATTAATAAAGCTACTACAGTTTCAATCATTAATGAACTCCGTTTCCATTTTTTCTAACTTTATCTTTTAAGTTTTCAACATCTATTAAAGTTTTTTCCAACTGTTCTCTTAAAAATTCTATGTTAACTTTGTTAGTCATGTTTTGTTCTTGTGTCTTTTCCAACTTCTCTACAGTTTTATATATATCTTCAATCAGCATAAACTGTTCTTGGTCTGTTGGTTTTTGTTCTGATTTTTTAAGTAAGTCAGCTTGAAATAACTCTCTTGATGTTTCAAGTGATGTAAGTCTAGATGTAACTTCTGTGTATGCAAACACACCCATAGCTACAGCTATAATAATACCAATCATATTTTTCATTGATAAACTTACATCTGTGTTTTCTGACAACTTCATAATATAGTTCCTTTATTTTTACCCTCTTTGATTACATACTTTTGAGTACCATTAGCACCAATCTCAACTTCTTTTTTTAAGATTCTATTTAGATATACTTTATTTAATCCCTTGTTGTGTTTTGAATTACAACAACATGGTTCATGTTTGCCACAACATTTTTTTATATTTTTTTGCATAAGGTTTAATCCTCATAATTAACCATCAGTAGTTTTATGCCTAATTTCTTTTGTTCTTTGGTAGGACTTCTACAAATTTTTCTTTTGTTTTTTAATTTCTTACCTTTTATTTTATATCGGTAAGTTATTGTTTTAATATCTAGTAGTTGTATTTTACCATCTTTGCCGACAATAACAATGTCAAAAGGACAAGCAGGATCTACTGATTTTGCTACATAATAACCAGCTTTTACTAATTTAGATATAGCATGATACTCTCCAACAGTTCCTTTAATAGAAGTTTTCTTTTGTCGTTCAGATATTAGTGTAGAAGATTTATTATTAAGTTTGTTAGACCACCTAGACTTATTGTCAGAAGAACCCATAACATTTTATATATATGATTTACTTTAATATCAAGGTGTGCAAGGTGATTATCTTTTATTGTATTTATTTTTTCATGTATCAATCTTAATTCGCCTTGTAGTTTTATAATGTCTTGCGAATTTTTTTGTGATTGAGATGTCATTAATCTATATCCTGATTCATTTCTTCAATAGTTTTAGCAGTTAAAATAATATTTCTAGTATAGATTATTGAAGCATTTTTATCTTTCCAATTTTTTGCTAAATTTATTAGTTCGTCAATTCCATTTGGACTCATTAGAGCTTCTGATAATGCTTTTGAATTTTGGCTATAAGTTCTTGAGAAAAAAAAATCATCAATAGTGCTTAATATTGGAATACCTCCAGTTGCAGTTGAAATAGGATTCTTTCCTAAATCTTTTGCAAATTGTTGTCTTATAGCTGTAGGTGAACCACTCTTTACATAACTACCTGATGATTTTAATACATCTGAAAATTTATTAACTGCATTACCTATGTCTGATCTTGAACCTTTATAACCTTGTTGTTTTGCAACTTGAAAAAGCATTTCAGTTACATTATCTTTTTGTCTTGGTGATCCAACTAAACCTTTAGAAAAATTAATACCTTTACTTAAATCATTATTTGATGCTTGTGCTTTTAAAAAATTTTGGTCAAAATAACTTGAAACAATTTTATTCCATGCTTTTTTATCACCTGTTGCTTCAAAACTTTTTGCAATTTTAGCTATATCGCTTTTATTAATTGCATCTGATCCAAGTAATTTATAAACTTTTCCAACTGTGTCCATGTTTGTTTCCCATCTTGAAGCAGTTATTCTTTTAAATATTTTAAATTTTTCTAATGGTTCAAAATAACTTTTTGTAAAAGTTTGATATGTTTTATTAGCTTTTGCAAAATCAGTATTTGCAGAAAATATTTTTGTTAAATCATCTTTAATAATTTGTGTTTGTTTTATTAAATCTATATCTGCTCCTGTCTTTTCAAATTTACCTTTTAAGGTAAAGTTTAAATCATTTATGTCTTTATATACATTATGTAAATTACTACCCTTACCACCACTTGCTTTTATTCTTTCTACAAAACTAAATAAATTTTGATTTACTTCAGGTATTTTACTCTTGTTAAGAATGTCCTCTAAAGTAATAGCAAGGTTATCTACTTGTTGAGAATCAAAATATGAATCTCTAAATTTTAAACCTCCTGAATTTTCCCACAATCTTTGTCTATTACTTTGTAATAAATTTGCAGATTTTTTTAAAGAAGAAGCCAAAGTAGAACTTGACATTTTTCCAGTAAATGTACTTTTTATTAAACCTACATCTTTGCCAAATTTTTTAATAAAATTTATTATACTTTTAGGTCTTGATTCATAGTAGGCATCAACAGCTTTAGCATTTATTTTTTGAGTTGCAATATTGGCTTCAGCAGCTATTAAATTTGAAGCTCCTGATGATTCACCAACTGTTAAAGGTAAGCCACCCTCTTTCCCAGCTTTTTGTGTTGATCTTATTTTTTCAATTATTTTTTGTTCAGGTATAAGGTCTTGTGCAAGTCCTGCAAGATTACCTTTTCTTAAAGCTAACAAATCAAGAGCAACATTTAAACCAATACCAGTTCCTGTTCCTATTGCTTCACTACCACTAAGATCTTCTGCTGCTTGTGCAGTAAGTCCTGAAACAGCACCTGTACTAGCAAACAAAGCTCTTAATCTATTAGATCCTTTGGTTACTATACCTCCAGGAGCAGCAAACTCTCCTGCTGTAAAACCATATTCACCTTGTTTAGTTTTTGGTTTATAAATTGGTTTTATTATATTTTCTCTTATTGCTTTACCTGGTTCTATTCTTGTAGAACCCATACCTGTTTTTTCTCTTAATTCTTTAGTTCTGTTTATAAAATTAGTTCCAGCTTTATCTCCAAATATAAGATTACCAGTAAGTTCCAAACCTTTATCTGTAGCAATTCTTATCCCATCTCCTATTAATTGTGGCATATCTAAAAGATAACTTGCTCCTGAAAAAGCACCAGCAGTAGTAGAAGCTGCTACATCACCAGCTACTTCTAAATTTGAAAGATTGTTGTTTGTTGTTGGTTTGTTTGATTTGCTTGATTCATTTTTATCTAAAACACTAAAGTCCACAGATTCATTTTTTTCTTTAACCTTATAATTATCAAGTATGCTAAAATCTATATTTGCCATTATTGTTTTTTAAAATATTTTTCCCAATTACCTACACCAAAAATTTTATTTAATTTAAACTCTATCACTTCATTACTAAATTCTTGACTTCTAAATTGTGAAGCCAAATCAAATACCTGATCTTTTGTAGCAGGAGTTAGAGGATTATTTTCTAAATATTTTTTATATTTACCAGTTGGTTTTCCAGTTGAATCTTTAGTTGCTTTTAAACCACTTTCTAAAAATTTATTATTTCTATCTATTAAGTCTTTTGTAAATTGTTTTTGTAATCTAACTTTTGACAAATAAACACCTGGAGCATCATCTATATTAGGAATAGACTCTTTTAAAAAACCTATTTCCTTTTCACCTGCTGCAACACCAGTAATTTCTTTTCTGTAATTGTTAAAAAATTGTTGATTAGCAAGTTGCCATTCTGATTTTCTAGCTAAAAAATTATCTAATTTCTCAGGTGTATTAAATCCTAATTTTTGAGCTTCTTGTGTTCCGAAGGCAAGAGCTTTTCCTTTATATTCTACAAATCCTTTTTCAAACTGAGCTTCCATAACATCTAGTTTGCTTAACAAATCAGAAGCACCTATAACTAATTTCTCTGCTCCTGTTGTTGCTCCTTTTGATATACCACCTAAATCGCTAACACTTTTTGCTTGAACAGATTTACCTATAACTGTGTAACCATTATCAGTTAAAGTTTTAGCATCTCTTGCTCCTTGTGGTGTATTAACATTTAATGTTTTTTCTACTCCATCTTTGTTTATGAAATTTAAATAACTAGGTTTGGTAAATTTTGGAGTCATTAATGATTTAGTTTTAGCAGCACTTGCAAAAGCAGGAATAACAGAACTAAAAGGATCATTACCTTTAAGTCCTTGACCAATAAGTTCTGAAGCTAATAATAAATCAGGATTAATGTTTTGTAATATTCCACCATTTGCTTGGTTTGTATTGCCAAGTAAACTATTGTTTTGATTGCCTGTCATGGCATATTTTTTCATTCTTTCATATATTGATTCTGCCATTATATTAATCCTCTTGTTTGTAGATACGGAATGTTAAAAGGGTTCGTATCTAAATTAGTAGCTGTTAAACCTCCATAAGGCGTTTGTGAATAGCCAAACTGATTAGCTAATGGGTTCATAGCCATAGCTTGTGCTACACTAGCTTTAGCAGCATTATAGTCTGTTTCTAGCTGACTTGAAAGACTTGTTTGACTACCTAGATTAGCAAAGTAATCATTAACCATAGATTGTTGTGGAGCTTCCGTTCCACTTGCAATAAATGGTGCATAAGGAATTAATTTGTTATAAACTTCCGATTCAGGTTGTGAGAAATTAACTGTACTTGTGTTTTCTCCACTATAAAAATCTTTAAAATCTTGACTTCTATATCCCCCATCAAATGCTACTTGATCTACATATTGTTGTGTTTCATTATCTAAAGTATCATATTTTCCGAATCCTTCTTGTTCTGCCCAATCATCTAAAGTAGAAACATAATCACCTTCTCCATAACCATCTTCACCTGTAATACCTGCGTATGGATTTTCATCTTCACCAAATTTAAAAGGATTAACTAAAGATAATAAAGAAGTTGGTATGTTTCCTTTTAATAAATCATAAGGAACTTTAGCTGCTTTAAAAAGATTACTTAATAAACTAACATTACTATCTTCACTAACATTTTCAGGAGATGTTACTGGTTCATTCCAATTTACATAAGATAATGCTTTATCATCATCTTGGCTATCGTCTGTAGTAGTTGTGTTGTTTGTTGGTGATGAATATGCTTCATAAGATGGTTGGTTTTCTTCTGAATCTGTATTGTCGCTATAACCACCTCCACCATAACCACCATAATCACTTGAAACTTCACCTTCATAACCATCTGCTGGTTCAAAACTTATAATTCCTTGAGGAGTCATGTTACCTGAACCACCAACTGATTTTAATAAACCAGCTTCTTCAGGATTTATATAAGCAAGAAAATGATTATCAGGTGCTTCTTCTTGAAGTAAACCAACAGCTTTTTTAAATTTTTGCATTGTAGAACCTTTTTAAAATATTATACCGATCACACATAATCCAAATAAAATTAAAAAATATTTCATAGGATTACTTTTCATTTTTATTTCTAAGTCGTATAAAAATTTTTTCATTATAATAGACCACCTATAAAACCTAATCCAGCTCCTAAAAGAG
>Ga0209830_10000621_pt1 | contig 35922 bp, 38 predicted proteins | sample ArcticOcean_MG_C_12_FD_187439 | JGI IMG/M metagenome (GOLD analysis project Ga0209830, IMG submission 187439) | Marine microbial communities from western Arctic Ocean - ArcticOcean_MG_CB8_130 (SPAdes) (version 2) | ecosystem: Environmental > Aquatic > Marine > Oceanic | place: Arctic Ocean...
TGATAACTTGCGCAGTGCAATCAGCAGAACTCAGGGAGCTCTGCGCGGTTACAGTTCCGAAATAGCGAGTCTTCGCTTAATCGCCAGAGGAGTCAGCCCTACTGTAATTCAGCCGCTGAAAGTTCATATGCAAGATCAGGCTACCTCTGATTCAAAAGGTGGCCAGTTACTTGGTATGGTGATTCTAACCATTGTTTTGTCCGTGTTTATATCTGGAATGAATCTTGCCATTGATACCAGTGCTGGTGAAAGAGAACGAAACTCACTGGCTCTGCTGTTGAGTCACCCCGTGTCAGTACGTCAGCTCGTTTTATCGAAAACGCTCGCTGTCAGTACATTTGGTGTCTTGGGGCTTATTCTGGTGATGCTTGTTTCAAAAATTGTATATCCGTTTGTGCCCTGGCAAGAACTGGGGTTTAGCATAAATATCAGCCTACAATTCATGCTCGCAACACTGTTAGTGGGTTCCACTGTGGCGATTTTTGCAGCGAGTATGCAGCTATTTGTATCGTTTATGGCCAAGAGCTTTAAGGAAGCGCAAACCTATCTTACTTTTGTTATTTTTGTGCCGATGGCCATGTCCTACGCTGTGACCTTAGACTTCGCCGTTGATGAACTTCGCTGGGCGCCAGTATCAGGTCAACTGCAAGCATTAATTGATTTAGCCAAAGGTAAAGAAATCCCGCTGCTACAACTTGCTGTGTCTTGCCTATCCACATTGGCACTATCCTTTGCACTAATTTTTGGTATGGAACGGCTTCTTAAAAGCGAGAAGATTGTGTTCGGACTTTAAGATGTGATCGCTCTAAAACATCTAAGAATCTAAAGAGTAGCTTGCTCTGAAACTTCTCTATGATGGTCATTAGGGCTAATTAATTTTTTAAATAATACCTAACAATAGATGCGTCAAATAAAACCCGGTATTATTTACAGCAAATACAATTTGGTGTGTAAATGGAAAATTTATTTCTACGGCTGCTAGATGAAAAACAAACCCTTCTTATTGACGGAGCTACAGGCACTAATTTATTTGCACTAGGCCTACAATCTGGCGATTCGCCAGAGTTTTGGAATACCGACTTTCCGGAAAGAGTGGCCGCTCACTATAGATCTTTTATTGATGCTGGTTCTGATATTGTCCTGACCAATACCTTTGGTGGTAATAGTTATCGAATGAAATTACATGGCGCTCAAGATCGCGTAGTTGAATTCAATCGCGCGGCGGCCCAAATTTTAGTCGATCAAATCGCTGATAGCGGCAGAGAAGTTGTTGTTGCTGGTTCAATGGGGCCAACGGGAGAGATTTTTGCTCCGGCTGGACTTATGACGATAGAGGAAGGGAGGATTGCTTTTACCGAGCAAGCCATCGCATTAAAAGAAGGTGGTGCCGACATTCTTTGGATAGAAACATTGTCCTCTATTGAAGAATGTCAGGCAGCGGTTCAAGGTGCTAGTGTCACGGGATTACCCATTGTTTTAACGCTCAGTATTGAAACAAATGGCCGAACAATGATGGGAATTACTCCCTCTGACCTCGTAGCATTGCAACCTGACCTTCCCGTCACTCTCGCGGCTTATGGCACCAACTGTGGGCTCGGTGCGTCTGAGGTAATAGCGGCTATCGTCAATATGAGGCAAGCTGCTGATTTAGTGGGCGTGGAGCCCATTCTCGTTGCCAAGGGTAACTGTGGAATCCCTGAATGGGTTGATGGAAAAATCTGCTACAGCGGTACGCCAGAACTGATGGCTAACTATGCGCAGATGGCAATTGATGCGGGTGCTAGAATAATCGGCGGGTGCTGTGGTACCTCTCCTAAGCACGTTGCGGTTATGCGCCAAGCTATAGACAACCACACTAAAGGCAGTAAGCCTTCTCTTGAAAAAATAGAGTCAGAGTTAGGCGTTATAACTAGCGGTGCTAGGGCACAAATGAGTGGTGACTTAAGTATTGCCGGTGGTGCTGCAGGGCCTGGAAAGAAACCTTCAAATCGAAGTAGGCGTCGCTAAAAAAGAAAAAGAGTTCTTTGCTCATTTTTAAGCGATTTGCAGCGCATATCATTTGAAGCCTTACTGAAGCTAGTGGTATGATCTCTGTCTTCTAGCGATTCGCTTGAAAATTACCTATTTGGAGTACTCATTCAATGAGCGAAAATATTGTTCACGTTACCGATGCAAGCTTTGAAGCCGATGTCTTGCAAGCAGATACCCCAGCACTGGTCGACTTTTGGGCTGAGTGGTGTGGTCCTTGTAAAATGATTGCGCCGATTCTTAGTGAAATTGCCGATGAGTACGCCGGTAAAATGAAAATCTGTAAAGTAGACGTGGATAGTAACCCAGAGACTGCTGCCAAATTCAATGTCCGTGGTATTCCAACCCTACTCGTTTTTAAGAATGGGGCCGTTGAAGCGACTAAAGTTGGTGCTCTTTCAAAAACGCAATTGGTAGAGTTTGTCGATGGTCTAGTATAAATAAGTTTCTGACCCTGCACGCAGGGTCAGAAAATTTTCTTGCTCTTTTCATGAGTAACGCTATACTCAACCCCGTATCGTAACTCTCCAAGCCTTTTCTGACGAAACTTAAAGCAACCATTTGCGCCACTCAGGCTTGAAAATACCTTTTCCTAAAAATAGCTGAACGCTAACTCCACCCCACATTTAATTCAACCACTCCAGAAAATCCTATCTATGAACCTATCAGAACTGAAACAAAAACCCATTGATGAACTTCTAGAAATGACAAAAGCCTTAGGCCTCGACAATCTAGCTCGTTCCCGTAAAAATGACATTATCTTTGCCCTACTTAAAAAACACGCTAAAGGCGGTGAAGATATCTATGGCGATGGAGTTCTTGAAATTCTCCCTGATGGTTTTGGGTTTTTACGGTCGTCCGACGCATCTTACTTAGCTGGTGCAGATGACATCTATGTTTCACCGAGCCAAATCAGACGGTTTACCCTGCGTACTGGTGACGCGATTTCTGGAAAAATTAGACCACCGAAAGATGGCGAGCGTTATTTTGCGATGCTCAAGGTTGATACTATCAACTACGATGCACCAGAAAATGCACGTAATAAAATACTCTTTACCAATTTAACCCCCTTATTTCCCGACGAGAGACTGACCCTAGAAGCCGGAAATGGATCTTCTGAGGACATCACAGGTCGTATTATTGATTTGGTTGCACCCATTGGTAAGGGTCAACGAGGATTGATCGTAGCGCCGCCAAAAGCCGGTAAAACGATAATGATGCAGAATATTGCTCAGTCGATTGTTCGTAACAATCCAGAGTGCTACATCATCGTACTATTGATCGATGAGCGTCCTGAAGAAGTCACTGAAATGCAGCGAACCGTTCGCGGTGAAGTTATCGCCTCCACCTTTGATGAGCCACCTACTCGCCACGTGCAAGTCGCTGAAATGGTCATTGAAAAGGCTAAGCGTTTAGTGGAACACAAGAAGGATGTAGTCATCCTTCTTGACTCAATCACACGTCTGGCAAGAGCCTACAACACAGTAATTCCGTCCTCAGGTAAGGTACTTACCGGTGGTCTAGATGCCCATGCCTTAGAGAAGCCCAAACGCTTCTTTGGTGCGGCGCGAAATATCGAACACGGTGGCAGTTTAACGATTATTGCTACGGCTCTTGTAGAGACTGGATCCAAGATGGATGAGGTGATCTATGAAGAATTTAAAGGCACCGGTAATATGGAATTAATTCTCGATCGTAAGATCGCAGAAAAACGTGTTTATCCGGCGATTAATGTACGTCGCTCTGGTACACGCCGTGAAGAGCTGTTGATTGAGGAATCAGAACTACAACGCGTCTGGATTCTACGCAAACTACTTCATGATATGGAAGATTTAGGGGCCGCAGAATTTGTTGTAGAAAAACTTAAAGGCTTCAAGAACAATGCTGAATTCTTTGGCGCCATGAAGCGTAAGTAATTCTGCATCAGCAGAACTCAACGCACAGGGCACAATGGGTATGAAAACGTCTGATCTACGAGAATTTATTGCTCTCCTCGAACAACGAGGCGAGCTAGTGCGCATCAAACAAGAAGTCGATCCCAATCTTGAAATGACCGAAATCAGCGATAGAACCCTGCGCGCTCAGGGTCCGGCGCTACTGTTTGAAAATCCCAAAGGTTACGACGTCCCCGTGCTTTGTAATCTGTTCGGTACACCCGATCGCGTTGCCCTTGGTATGGGACAAGAAAATGTCAGTGCGCTGCGCGATGTTGGTGAGTTACTCGCCTTTCTGAAAGAACCCGAACCCCCCAAGGGTCTGTTAGATCTTTGGGAGAAACGTCACGATTTTAAACAAGTCCTGAACATGCCGGTTAAGGTGGTAAAGAAAGCCCCTTGCCAGCAAGTAGTACTTGAAGGCGACCAGGTTGATTTAGACAAACTTCCTATTCAAACCTGCTGGCCCGGTGATGCTGCACCCCTAGTGACCTGGGCATTAGCAGTGACTCGTGGCCCGGACAAAGAACGGCAAAATTTAGGCATTTATAGAATGCAAAAAATTGCCAAAAACAAACTTATTATGCGCTGGTTAGCCCACCGTGGTGGTGCCCTGGACTATCGTGCGTTTCGCAAGAAAAATCCCGGCAAGCCCTACCCTGTTGCCATTGCGTTAGGTGCTGATCCAGCAACCACCTTAGGTGCAGTGACCCCAGTACCCGATACTCTGTCTGAATACGCCTTTGCAGGATTATTGCGCGGGGAGAAAACCCAAGTGGTTAAATGTTTGGGTAATGATCTTCAGGTACCTGCCAGTGCCGAATATATCCTCGAAGGATTTCTACATGGCGATGAAGCCGAAGAAGGCCCTTTTGGAGATCACACCGGCTATTACAATGAGGTAGAAACCTTTCCGGTGTTCACCATCGATCGTATTACTCACCGTGAAAATCCCATTTATCACAGTACCTATACTGGCCGCCCGCCAGATGAACCAGCTATTTTGGGCGTCGCATTAAACGAAGTGTTTGTGCCTATTCTCAAAAAGCAGTTTCCTGAGATCGTAGATTTTTACTTACCGCCAGAAGGCTGCTCATACCGCATGGCCGTAGTCAGTATGCAAAAGCAATATCCAGGTCATGCCAAACGCGTGATGATGGGCGTTTGGTCTTTTCTGCGACAGTTTATGTATACCAAATTTGTGATCGTTACCGATGATGATATAGATGTTCGCAACTGGGAAGACGTTATTTGGGCGATGACCACGCGTATGGACCCCGTGCGAGACACAGTCATGATTGAAAACACCCCCATCGACTATCTTGATTTTGCCTCACCCGTGTCCGGCTTAGGTTCTAAAATGGGGATGGATGCCACTAACAAAATGCCTGGAGAAACAGACCGCGAGTGGGGTGAACCTATCGCGATGGATGATAAGGTAAAGCAACGTGTGGATGATCTTTGGAACGAACTTGGTATCGATAAAATATAAAATTTTTGTCAGCTTAAGCTGTGTGCTTCTGCAGTTCCGCATTAACACACAGCCTACATCATGAGCTTAGTCACGTGATTCCATGGCGCTTTTGAAATGCTTTAAATCCCAACCCCCACTATTAAGTAGGGGTTAGCGGTGAGTGCTTAAAACCCAAAATCTGGCTACGCTTCTTTATCTAGATTCCATCGCACAAGATTTTTAGCTTTGAGCCTGTTCGTAAATAATGTGTACCGACTTCGCTCTTCGTTCCACTCTTCTAACCATGTCTCGCCTGTACGTTCTGCATCAACAAAAACAGCGTTGGTTACTAAAATCGGAATCAAAATAGTTAGATGGACAATGATACTCGTGATGATGCTATATCCTAACCAACCAAAATGGTAAGTCGCAATGAGTCCAAAAGAGACACTCCAAACCGTAAACAAAACGACCATAAAGTAAGCTTGCAAGCTGGGATCTGGTATATATTTCAATGGATTAAATTTTACATCCATCACTCGCCTCCAAAGATGAACTATAAACATCGTTGATCTTCTAAAAAGACTGGGTTTAATCATAGTACTTATCCTCTTTTATTTTACCGATCAACTTTACTCAGATTTTCCTCGTACTAGGTGAATCTGTGTTTAGCCTACAATTATTTTTATTTCTTTAATATTTTTAATTCTTTAGTGAGTGAATTGTACGGTAAAATTTTCGCGATGGGTCACAAATTTGTTGATCAGGTATACTCATGGCTAATACGCACCAGAGGTTTTATACAGATATGACAGCATATATTTCCGGCTTTGCACTTGGGCTATCACTAATTTTAGCCATTGGAGCACAGAACGCATTTGTCCTTAAGCAAGGTCTAAAAAAACAGCATGTCTTTTTAGTCTGTAGCCTTTGCGCTGTATCTGACGCCATACTCATTACTTTTGGGGTTATGGGTTTTGGCGCGCTTATTGCTCAATATCCTTGGGTCGAGCAAATAGCTCGCTATGGTGGTGCCGCTTTCCTAATTATCTATGCTGCAATGAGTTTTTACTCCGCCTATAGTCAAAAACATAACCTAGTACCCAGCGATAATGCGTCCGAGTCGGCATGGAAAATTACCTTAATGTGCCTTGGTTTCACCTGGTTAAACCCGCATGTTTATCTCGACACCGTGGTGTTTTTAGGCTCTATATCAACACAGTTTTCAGCGGACATAGAAGCCTTTACTCTAGGTGCTGTCACCGCCTCTTTTGTTTTCTTTTATAGTCTCGGTTTTGGGTCGCGCATTTTGATTCCAGTGTTTGAAAAACCAAGAGCCTGGCAAATACTTGAGGTTTTCATTGGTCTCTTAATGTTAACTTTGGGAGCAAGCTTAGTTTTCACTTAAACACTTTTATAAGGTAGCAATATGAAAAAAGTCATGACAGGATTACTTTATACTGGCCTACTTATAGTCGCCTTGGCGCTCGCTGCGTATTTTATGGCGCTTAATGGTTTAAACGAGCTAGATCAAAAAGCGCGTGACAATCTGGGTGGCCTCTATTTGCAAACTAAACAGGGCACGCTCTCCTACACTCGCGAAGGCCCCATCAACGCGCCAGCTATTATATTAGTGCATGGATTTAGTACACCAAAATTTGTGTGGGAGCAGATTACCCCATCGCTGGTTAAAGAAGGTTATCAGGTAATTACCTTTGACCACCTGGGCCGTGGTTTCTCTGATCGGCCAGCAGGTCCTTACAATGCTGACCTCTACCAGAGTGAAATCTCTGACTTAATTACGGGTCTAGCCCTTGAAACTCCGCTCACATTGGTGGGCTACTCCATGGGCGGCGCTAATGTTATTGACTATGCAGCCGTGTACCCCGAGCAAATTAAACAGCTTATTTTAATTGCCCCAGCAGGCTATATGGGCGATTCCGGTTCAGCAGCATGGGTTACTAAACCGGTCATAGGTGAATGGCGTGCCACCGTGTTTGGCAGTCAGTATGCCGGCGATGCTATTGAAAGCGAAGTAGCAAAAGGTTTGGCGCCAAAAGACATGTATACGAAGTTTCAAAAACAAGCCGCTTTTAAAGGCTATACCGGTTCATTGCTATCCACCCTTCGCCACTACCCCATGCATGATCTGAGTCACCGCTACAAAATAGTTGGTGCAGCAGGCATACCGGTGTCGGCTATATGGGGGACGGCGGATCAAGTTGTGCCTTACTCAGGTGCCAGCGCTATGGTGGCAGATGTACCGCAACTGCGCATTGAACCTATTGAGGGTGGCAACCACAACATAGCCTATGCCCAGGCTCAGTTAGTGGCCAATAAAATTTTAGTAGCACTGCGAGAACACAAGGATGAATAACGTAGAGTCGCACATTAGCATTCAGTACTTTCAACATGCCTATGCTGAATTTATTTTGGGCTCCTATAATAATGCGCTGTGCCTCTGCGATTTTCGCTATCGCAACATGCGCAATGCGGTGGATAGCCGCGTTCAACAGTCACTAAATACAAATTTTGTTGAGCAAACCAGTGGTGTGATTGAAATGACCAAGGTGCAGTTAAACGACTACTTCGTAGGAAAAAGACAGAACTTTGATATTCCACTGGTAACCGCCGGCTCGCCTTTTCAAAAAACCGTTTGGCACGCACTGCAGACCATTGGTTATGGCACGACGCTTTCCTATAAACAGCTGGCTGCCGCCATTAATAATCCAGATGCTGTTAGAGCGGTGGGTACCGCCAATGGTGCTAATGCCCTAGCTATTGTTATTCCCTGTCATCGAGTGGTTGCCAGCGATGGAACGTTAGGTGGCTATGCCGGTGGTTTAGCTCTAAAAAAACGTCTTTTAGCGCTCGAAGAAAAAGTGCTGGCCTACAAAAAAACTTGAACAACGGTAACTCTTAAGGATAAGTAATATGGTTGAGGTTTATCTGCAATACGAATATTGGGTCGCCGTTGTGCAGTTAGTGCTGGCAATGTTAGGTATGGGGGCTGGACTGCAGGTAGCTGATTTTCAGAAAGTGCTTCAACAACCCAAAGCGGTTAGCCTAGGGTTGATGATGCAGCTAATAATGGTACCACTTATTGCCTTTGGTTTTATTAGTTACACAAATCTCTCCCCTGGCATGGTCATTGGCATCGCTATTATTGCTGCTATTCCCGGTGGCGCAACGTCGAATATTTTTACCTTTTTAGCCAAAGGCAATATACCCCTGTCGATCAGCATAACGGCCTTGACGTCGTTTGCCTGCTTAGTAACAACACCGATAATACTCGATTTTTTAATAGCCGACTTTATGCCTAATGATTTTTCAATGCCCACCATGCGGGTTGCTATTGAGATTGGTCTTTGTCTTTTGGTCCCCTTATTAGCAGGCATGAGTTTTTTAAGAAAGTACCCGAAATATGCCCCACAATTTTCAACGTTTTGCGTAAGAGGATCACTTTTCGGTATTGTCGTTATTGTTCTTGGGTCTCTAGGTGCTGGGCGTATTAATTTTGTCACAGCTTCCGCTATGGATCTCGCATGGCTATGTCTATTTATCCTCAGCCTCACCATTGCGGGTATTTTTATCACCAAAACCTTTGGTCTTAGTAAGGCAGAAAACACTGCGATTGAAATGGAGGTGGTCGTTAGAAATATTAATTTAGGCCTTTTGATAAAGATTTCTTTGTTTCCGCTTATTGCTGGCCAGACAAATCCTACAGCCGACATAGTGCTTCTATCGCTGCTGTTATATGGCGGCTGGCAGTTGATTATGGGTTTTATATTTATTACTTGGCGACGCAAGCAGGCGTCTTAGTAATTTAGGAGAAGGAAGTTCGCAAAAACCAGCCCACTGACCCCCTCTGAAAAGTTAACGCCAAACTGTTATGCAGAGCGAGAGTTTTTTAATTTACTTAATAGCTCGCAATAAACGGCCCATAGGTTTTTGCCCCAGGTCAGATGCAAAATTATCATTCTCCCACGCGGAATGCCCTCCGATCATGACCAACGGAACAACATTATTTGAGCGATTAACGAGTTGCTCGTGCTGAAATTCTTCGCGGTGTATGCGCTGAACATTACTTTCGCCGTCATACTTGGCAAGCTGCTCCGGGTCAACGAGAATTAGGTCTGCAATATCGCCCTGGTGAATGGTCCCACCAGCTACCCCAAACACGTCTGCAGCATCTTTAGTAAGTCGCTTAACCATATAACTGACATCACCATCGCCACCCTCGGCGGCCAACTTTAGGCTTCTCAGGTTTACATCGTAAAAAGCCATGTTGGTTAGGTGCGCACCGCTGTCGTTAAAGCCTGGTAACAATTTGGGGTTCATGAGCAGTTCACGCACCACTTTCATGTCGCGGTTTGCTGTGACGGTACTCCAGCTCAAGTCGGTATCAAAGGTTCTTAACATTTGCAGCATAAAGTCTCCTTCATCAGCAATCCAGAAGAAGTCTTTTTGTATTAGCTTTTGCTCAGCTTTGGTCACAGGCTCTGCATACTGGTCTTGCTTGATCGCAACGACACGATCAAACACTGCCTGAAAGTCCATGCCCTGCCAGTTTTTTTGTGGGCATCTCTCCACTGTCATGTCAGCTAGGGTTCGATTAAAGGCAAAGTCTTCAATGTTAAGCTTGCGCTTTAGCCGGTCAAGATTCCAGCCTTGCTTTCCACGCATCCACATAGACTTAAAGGACTGAATGTAGACCGACTCATGCATAATTTTACGGCGCCCTTCGCGGTCTTCAATATCAGTTTCATTGAGTCGCCGCAGTTCTGGAATTTCCTCTGCAATGGGCGTGATGGCGCCGTCTGACCAAATTTTGAAAGGTGCACCCAGCGCTTGCATGTGAAAGTCACCCTGGACTAACGAGGAGTTAAGTACGTTTGACAATGTCTTTACCATTCTGGAAAGCTTCCAGTTATTGGCAATATCTAGGGCGGCAACCACGGTAGTTCTTAACGGCTTGCCGTGCAACCGGCCACTGGTGAGTAAGAAGGTTTTTAAGGTACCTATAACACTGTCTTTTGGCGGTGTTGCCTGCCATGTAGAGCCCTGCTCTCTGACCACCTGAGCTAACGCTTTGAGCTCACCATATTTGGCAAACTGGGTTGGAATGGTCTTTTCGCAGTGAGGCTGAGCCGCTAAGTAATGAAACGGTAAGGCATCTGTAGAGAAGCCTGCATAACCGCATTTCAGGGCGTCCGAGAGGGTGCCTTTCATATTGTTGAGTTCAGCGCTTGTAGGATCTCGGGTAACGCTATTATCAAAACCCATGGCGTCTATACGCAGCATTGAATGGGGAAATAATACTGCTACGTTGGGGCCCAAATTTAAACCCTCTAAATGTTCTAAGTAGGCTTTTGGGTTATTCCAAGTGATATTGTCAGCACAATTTTTTAGCACTGCTTTGGGAATATTTTCAACCCGCGCGTAACAACTTACAACGGGGTCATTGACGCCATCGCGCTGTGCGCCAAAGGCAAGCCCCAAACTACAGTTTGCGATGACAACAGAGGTGGTGCCGTGACGAGTTGACTCAGGAAGGCCTGGAGCAACTTCTAATTCCAAATCGTAATGTGTGTGTATGTCGAACAACCCCGGCATCAACCACATGCCTTCTGCATCGATAACTCGGCTTGCATTGGCCTCATCCAGGTTACGCCCACGTGCGACAATTCGTCCGTCACTCACTGCCACATCTTCAATGACCGCTGCCTCACCATTGTTAAACACTTTAGCGTTTTTAATGAGGGTATCAATATTTTGAATGTCCGCATGCATTAGGCGTGAGTCTCTTGAGGTTTGGAGACTGTTAGTATTGCACTTACCAGAAATTAAGGTCAAGCTTCTACCCAATGGTACCGTGACTTAAGGGTACTGATAACCCATCCTTGGAGCGTTTAATAGTGTTAAATGGTAGTCCTGATTACGTCAGCCCAAAACAATGGCAGTCCCGGGGTAAGCTAGAAGCAGTGCTTGGCCATTCAATTTTTGTGGTTGATGAAGGGGATTCCAGCCTACCGACTATTGTCTTACTACACGGCTTTCCAACCTCTAGTTGGGATTGGCAGCCCATTTGGAGTGAGCTGGTAAAAAACTATCGTTTAATAGCCTTGGACATGTTGGGCTTTGGCTTCTCAGATAAGCCTAATAGTCGTACTTATACCATTCACGGCCAGGCCGACATTGTTGAAGCCTTAGTTGAAATAAAGGGGCTCAAAAGCTTTCATTTACTAGCCCATGACTATGGCGATACGGTAGCGCAGGAATTATTGGCGCGGCAGCTAGAGGGTGCTGGCGCAGGAATATGGCTGTCTTGCTGCTTTCTTAACGGCGGGTTGTTTCCCGAAACACACCGAGCGCTACTCACACAAAAATTACTCTTGAGCCCGCTGGGGCGATATTTGAATGTTTTAACGGGGTTTGCAAAGTTTGGGCGTAACTTTAGCTCAGTGTTTGGCCTACAAACTAAACCCTCAAACCAAAAATTAGAAGATTTTTGGTGGTTAATTAACGTCAACGATGGAAAACATGTTTTCCATAATGCTATTACCTATATACGTGACCGACTTGAACACCGAGAGCGCTGGGTGGCCGCTATGCAACAATCGACTATTCCAGTGGCGGTAATTAATGGCTCAGTGGATCCTGTATCCGGTGCCCATATGGTAGCTCGCTACAAAGCACTGAATTGCCGATTAGACTATCTCGCGGAACTCCCTTTGATCGGTCACTACCCGCAAGTGGAAGCCCCTAATGAAGTACGAGTACATTATGAAAACTTCCTAGGCTCGTTATTAATCGATAACAGCGAGGGCTCTAATGGCTGAAAAACAACCTAATAATCCATTGCACGGAATTACCCTAGAAATGGTGGTATCTACCCTCGTTGATCATTTTGGTTGGGATGGCCTTGCCCAGCGTATCAATATTAACTGCTTTAAGAGTAACCCTTCCGTTAAGTCATCCTTAAAGTTTTTACGCAGAACGCCCTGGGCTAGAGACAAAGTAGAGAGCCTGTATATATTAACGTTTGAGTCACCCTCTCCCTGGGGAAGCCGAGCATCGAGTGGCAACAACGCAGTCCAATAGTAGACTGACGTAAAGGAGCTTGTGATGACCTACATGCAATTAACCTATCTTCATCTTGGCACTTTAGCACCAGCCTTCGTCATCGGTACTTATCTGCTACTGAATCGTAAAGGAACACCCGCCCACAGGCTGCTGGGTAAAATTTATATGGTGCTAATGCTATTTACCTCCATCGTTACACTTTTTATGGAAGCCGTTATCGGCCCTCTGTTTCTAAATCATTTTGGTTACATCCATCTGCTAAGTCTATTTGTTATATACACAGTACCCACCGCCTATACGGCGATTCGTTCTGGCAATATCGGGGTACATAGACGCAAAATGATTGGTTTATATGTGGGCGCTCTTCTGGTGGCAGGTAGTTTCACACTGACGCCTGGGCGCTTAATGCATAGTTGGCTGTTTGGTTAAACCCTATCTCGCCGCGGTCGAAACACATCGCTTGCGGCCTCAGATTCCAAGCAGTAGCATAGAGATACGCACACTCATTATTCGGATGCCGTTGCCATCAAACAACTAGCCATTAATTTATCCTTTATATTGACTCTGTGGAGCGCTGGCACAAACGTATCTGCCGATCAAGTTAGAGTGGCCGTGGCCAGCAATTTTGCCACTGCAATGAAAGCCCTCACGATGGAGTTTGAAAAGACAACGGCTCATCATGTCGTACTTTCGTTTGGCTCTACCGGCAAACATTATGCGCAAATAAAAAACGGCGCGCCTTTCGATGTATTTATGGCTGCCGATATTGAGCGTCCGCGGCTTTTAGAGACGCAAGGCCTTGCTCAGACAGATAGCCGTATGACCTATGCCAGGGGGAAGTTAATTCTGTGGACCTCGAAATCTGGAATCGATGACATTAAAAACACCCTGCTGATGGGTAAAGACTTTCGCCACTTGGCGGTGGCCAACCCAAAATTATCCCCTTATGGGTTGGCAGCACAGCAAGTTATGATAAAGCTTGATGTATGGCCAAGGCTACAACCCAAGCTAGTGCGAGGAGAGAATATCGCGCAAACCTTTCAATTTGTGCACAGCGGCAATGCTGGGCTGGGGTTTGTGGCTTACTCCCAGGTAATTAATCCTGTTCGGTCGTTGCAAGGATCATTTTGGGTGCCGCCCGAATCACTGTATAGCCCGATTGATCAACAGGCCGTATTATTAACGGACAAACAAGCCGGAAAAGATTTAATGGCATTTTTAGAGGGATCTTTAGCGCGCCAAATAATTCAAGACTATGGGTATGATGTACCGTGATACTTAGCGAACAAGATTTGACCGCACTATGGGTGACTATAAAGTTAGCATCAGTGAGTACTCTCGTCTTATTGATCATAGGCACTCCTATCGCATGGTGGCTGTCACGCAGTCAGTGGCGTTTTAAATTTATTATTGAAGCGATTATTGCCCTACCCCTTATTCTACCGCCCACCGTGCTGGGCTTTTATTTATTGATTTCACTGGGCCCTAATGGCCCTATCGGAGGGTTGGTTAACCTCCTTGGCGGCGCTCCATTGGCGTTTACGTTTACTGGACTAGTGATTGGCTCAGTCTTTTATTCCATGCCTTTTGTTGTACAACCTCTGCAAAACGCGTTTACGTCTATTGGCAGCCGGCCTTTAGAAGTCGCAGCAACACTTCGAGCATCGCCACTAGATCGTTTTTTCACTATTGTTGTACCCATGGCTAAGCCGGGCTTCATAACAGCAAGCGTTTTGGGTTTTGCTCACACTCTAGGCGAGTTCGGTGTGGTACTGATGATTGGCGGCAATATTCCCGGGAGTACGCAAGTGGCCTCCATTGCTATTTATGATCATGTAGAGGCTCTCGAGTATGGCCAAGCACACTGGCTGGCTGGCAGCCTTTTGCTACTCTCATTTCTATTGTTAGTCGTTGTGTATGGCGCTAACCGCCGCTACACGGTGGCCCAGCCATGAGCATAGCGCTGCGCTTTAATATCCAACGTGATGCGTTTACCCTCAACATAGATACGGTCATTCCAGAAAACGGCGTGACCGCTATTTTTGGACCTTCCGGTAGCGGCAAAACAACCCTATTACGAGCCATTGCAGGGTTAGAATATACTGAAGATGGTTACCTCAAAGTGGGTGACATTTTGTGGCAAGATAATAAAACCTTCCTACCCACGCACCAGCGTAAAGTCGGTTATGTCTTCCAAGAACCCAGCCTATTTTCACATCTCACCGTAGCGGCTAATATTAACTACGGTCTAAAACGTTCAAAGAGTCCGACATCTCAGGATGGTCTGCAGCAAGCCTTAGATCTGTTAGGTATTGAACACCTGCTTGAGCGTATGCCATGGCAGTTGTCCGGTGGTGAACAACAGCGGGTGGCCATTGCCCGGGCATTAGCCACAAACCCCTCAATGTTGTTACTGGACGAGCCTTTGGCAGCCTTAGGAGATGAACAAAAAGCCGCAATATTGCCGTACCTTGAATCTGTTTACAAAACGTTAGATATTCCAGTGCTCTATGTCAGCCACTCACGTAATGAGGTCGCTCGTCTAGCTAATCATTGTCTGTTGCTTGATACGGGTGAGCTAAAAGCCTGCGGACCCATTAGTGAGCTATTTACCGCGCTGGATCTGCCGCTGGCTCGTCAGGCAAATGCTGAAAGTATTATTGAAGCCTTGATGTCTAGTTATGATGAAAAATATGGCTTGGCAACCTTGGTCTTTTCGGGTGGTCAATTTTCAGTAGCCTCCAAGCCATTGCCATTAAACGCTAATGTCCGCCTACAGGTCCTCGCCAGGGATGTAAGTATTACCCTTAAACAACAAATCAATACTAGTATTCTCAATATAATTCCGGTGACTATCGATCAGATGGTAAAAGAAAATAATGCTCAGATGACTGTTCGATTGATCGCCGATGGTACGGTTCTACTCTGCAAGATTAGCTGTAAATCGGTAGACGATCTGCAGCTAAAGCCAGGTGATAAGGTTTTTGCACAAGTCAAAACCGCCGCCATACTGATCTAACGACTTAACTTTAAAGAGTATGCGCCTTATGAATTGGGTCTTTGGAATGCTTTTGGGTCTGCTCATCGCCGTTATTTTGTGGCGACTAATCTCTCAGCATGAGAAAAAATATGCGGCTAAACGCGAGGCTTTAATCCAACAGAAGCTCGATCGTATTGCTGACACTAGGCAGCGCGAGACAAAAAAATGACACGGTTAATACGCAATGGTTGAACTACGTAATGCTGAGGCCCATGAGCTAGAAGCCCTAAAAAACTTCTTAACAACCCATGGCGCTAATCAATGGAACTACCTACCTGAGGATGGAATAGACGAACAATTTCAGCGTCTTTATAAGGGTACCGATTACTGTCTAGTGGCCATTGATGGCGGCCATCCCGTGGGTATTGCTGTTTATAGCAAACCGGGCGATATTCCAACGCTGTTTGAGCCCTATGTTGCAGAAAACGCAGCGGTCTATGTCGCCGAAGTCACGGTACATACAGAATGGGGTGGCCAAGGTATTGGTAGTAAGCTACTGAACCATATCGCGGCTACGTCCAAAGCTAGCGGCGCTAATGAACTTATGATAGAACGGCATGAACAAAATATTGCCTCTGCGGGAATGATGCGAAAAGCTGGATTTGTCGAAATTGACTGTTTTTTAGACCTAGAACGTCGAGAAACTGGGAGTCGTAAAACTACGGTCCTTAGCCGCAATTTAAATACATAAACGTAAAGTGTTAAAGTGGTAGTATCAAGCGATGGTTTAGCAGATGTTGCTGGCGGCCCTGGGATAAAAAGGTTTCGATATAAGCAACGAACCTTGTGCCTATTGACAGTGTTTTAGGTGTATCTTAACCCGCTAAATAGCGAGAACTTAATGGAACAATCTAATCAACCTAAGAGTCAGTTTCATTTATTTACGCAACGAAGGTTCTTACCCTTTTTTGTCACACAGTTTCTTGGCGCGCTGAATGACAACTTGTTCAAAAATGCTCTCTTAGTCATTGTGGTTAGCTCAGCCGTTGCAGGGTCGGAGGCTAGCACTAACTTCACCACTAATTTTGCGGTTGGCCTGTTCATCCTCCCGTTTTTCCTTTTCTCTACCACCGCCGGTCAGTTAGCTGATACCTATGACAAGGCAATGTTAATGCGCAGAGTTAAGCTTGCCGAAATTTTGATTATGCTCGCAGGCAGCTATGCTCTGATGACCCAAAACCTCAACTTTATGCTGTTAATCTTATTCTTGCTGGGCACCCAATCGGCTTTTTTTGGCCCTGCAAAATATTCTCTCATTCCACAACACCTCAATAGCGATGAGTTATTAGCTGGGAATGCACAGATCAGCATGGGAACCTTTGGGTCCATTTTGCTGGGCACTTTGATTGGCGGATGGATGGTCACGCTTGAGAATGGCATTACTCTGTTAAGTGGGGCTATTGTCTTAGTCTCTATTATTGGATGGCTGTGCAGTCGCGAGATCCCAGAAGCCCCCTCTGAAAATCCTAAGCAAAAGCTTAGCCTAAACCCCTTTGCCGAAACAGCCGGTAACTTCCGTATGGCACGGGAGAATCGCACGGTGTTTCACTGTATTTTAGCGATCTCTTGGTTTTGGCTCTACGGTGGTTGCTTTTTGACCCAGGTACCAAACTTCACAGTGACCGTCCTTAATGGTCACCCCCGGTTAATCTCAATTTTACTGGGCGCATTCATTGTTGGCGTTGCGCTGGGTTCGCTGTTGTGTAATAGGCTATCTCGAGGTGTTATAGAACCAGGTATTGTCCCCTTGGGAGCGATTGGTCTGAGTATTTTTGCCTTTGATCTAAGCTTTGCGTCAATTGCCTATCAGGAGACGCATGGTTCTCTAAGCGCAGTAATGCCGATGCAATTTTTAGGCCTCGATGGTGGACCACATATACTAATCGATTTAGTCTTGATTGGTATGTTTGGTGGTTTCTTTATCGTGCCTCTCAATTCTATGGTCCAGCAGCGAACTGCGGCTAATAATCGTGCACGTGTTCTTTCCGTCAACGCCATTATGAATGCCGCCTATATGGTTGGCGGCAGCCTATTGGGTATTTTTTTCCTCAGTATTTTAGGCTGGAGTATAATGTCGTTTTTCATTACTGTAGCGGTAATGAACGTCCTGGTTGTCGGCATTATTTTTGTACGCATCCCTGAATTTTTCTCAAGATTTAAACTCTGGTCTTCCAGCCGTTTTAACTTATTATCTAATCGCTAAAAAGGAGCTCTAAGCGCACATGCAACTTTCATCGAAAATTCTATCAGGAATGGTACTTGGCATTATTCTGGGTTTAGTACTGAATGCACTAGGTGGTGCTGATCCTGAAAAAACACCTCTTATTGCTTGGTTTGTAAACAATGTTTTTGATGTGATAGGTCAGATTTTCGTCATTTCTTTAAAGCTGTTAGTAGTACCTCTGGTGTTTTTCTCTTTGGTGTGCGGTTCAGCCTCGATGGGCGAGGATGTCAAGATGGGTCAGGTAGCCCTTAAAACCATCGGCCTTTACTTAGTGACAACGGCAATTGCAGTAAGTCTCGCTCTGATCATCGCCAATATCGTCGACCCTGGCGTAGGCATCAATACCTCTGAGGCGGCTAACTATATTGCCAAACCCGCTCCATCGTTTAAAGAAGTCTTTATTGGAATTTTCCCCTCTAACCCATTTCAGGCAATGGTAGAGGGTAATATGTTGCAAGTTATAGTGTTCGCCATTTTGGTTGGTGTTGCTATATTGCAGGCGGGTGATTCTGGAAAAACCGTTTTGCGCGGCTGTCAGATGATTAGTGATGTCATTATGAGAATGGTGTCTATTTTGATGAATCTTGCGCCTTATGGGGTATTTTGCCTGTTGGCGAAATTATTTACCAGCCAAGGGTTCTCAGCCATTATTAATCTGGCGCTGTACTTTGGCACGATAGTATTCGTTCTATTTCTCCATGCCAGCGTTGTGTATACCAGTATATTTGCTCTACTTACCCGCTTAAATCCACTGACTCTATTTAAAAACATGCGCCCAGCATTATTATTCGCTTTTAGCACCTCATCGAGTAATGCAACGATGCCAATCACTCTAAATGTAGCTCGAACAAGAGTCGGCGCGCACAATTCAATTGCTTCGTTCACTATTCCCTTAGGAGCGACAGTAAACATGGATGGCACCGCAATTATGCAAGGTATTGCGACCGTCTTTATTGCTCAGGCCTATGGCCTTGATTTGACAATGGGCGAGTACCTAGCCGTTGTTGCTACCGCCACATTAGCATCCATCGGCACTGCTGGGGTACCGGGCGTAGGGTTAATTACTTTAGCCATGGTCTTGCAGCAAGTTGGCTTACCTGTCGAGGGCATTGGCTTGATTATCGGTGTTGATCGCCTACTAGATATGATGCGAACTGTCGTCAATGTATCCGGTGACGGCATGGTGACCGCTGTAGTCGCCAATAGCGAAGGACTGTTAGATAAAGACGTATTTAATGATCTTTCTGAGCAAGACGATCACAAAGACACACAAACAAGCTAATGTAATCTCATGAAAGCTATTTTACGTATCAGCACAGTAGCTTTTCATTAAAAATACTAATCCAGTGAGGGCGTCAACGCTTTAGTTTTTAAAGCGTTAGGGCTCTTTACTGAATGATAATTTTTGTATGCGTGCCGCAATCGAGCTTTATTTTTGCCAGGGTACGACCGATAAAAAGGTTTAAATGAAATGCCGTTGCTCAGCCGTAAAGGAATCGTAACACTCATTGTCTTAGGCCTTGGTCTGCTAATGATTGTTTCTCTCGCCATGCTCAAATCAAAGCCTCAGAGAGAGCCCCGAACGAGCCGACCATTGCTTCCAGTGGACGTTCTAATTGTTGTTCCTGCCCCTCTTACCGTGACCGTATTGAGCCAAGGGACAGTTGCTCCCAAACGAGAAATAGATCTAGTTTCGCAGGTTGCTGGCCGTGTTGTGGCCGTTGCGGCGCAGTATGCGAATGGTGGATTCTTTAATGCCGACGAAAAACTGCTGCAGATCGAACCTGAAGACTATGAGTTTTCTGTCACCCGCGCCAAGGCGCAAGTTGCCAAGGCGCAAGAACAAGTTGCTCTAGAGCAGGGTCGTTCGCGCCAAGCTAAGCGTGAATGGCGAGAGCTTGGAGACAATACTGCCAATGCACTATTTCTCAGGCAGCCACAGTTGAACTCTGCCGAAGCTGCATTAGAGTCTGCGCAAGCTGATCTAAAGAAAGCCAAGTTAGATCTTGGACGGACAGCCATTAGTGCGCCTTTTCCTGGGCGCATTCGTGAAATCTATGCTGATCTTGGGCAGTATGTGAATCCAGGGGCTCGAATCGCCAAGGTTTATAGCACCAATGTGGTGGAAGTGCGCCTGCCTCTCTCTGACAGACAGGCCTCATTGATTGAGCTTCCAACCAATTACCAGAATAACCAAAAGGCGAATTTCCCCAGTGTTATATTGCGTAATAGTGTCGGAGAACAGACCTATGAATGGCAAGGTACTATTGTGCGCACTGATGCCTCAATTGATATTGAAAGTAGAATGACTTATGCCGTGGCGGAAGTGCAAAATCCATTTAAAGCGGATAGCTCGGTTAATCGCCCTCCTTTAAATATAGGGCTTTTCGTACAGGCGGAAATTTCTGGAAAAACCATTACCAACGCTATAACCCTTCCCAAGGACGCGGTGTATCAAGGCGACCAAATTCTGGTGCTGAATGAACTTGACCAGGTTAACTATCAAACAATCTCCGTAGTTCAGACCGGCACAAATAACGTAACAGCGATTGGCATTACCCCCGGGACACGAATCGTTTCTACCCGCATTCCCTTGGCAATCGCTGGTATGAAGGTAGTACCCAAAGAACAAGGGTTGGTCAAAAATCAATCCGTCAATGAGGAAGCGATCCTTTGAATGCATCTATTAGATGGTTCGTTAACAATCCAGTAGCTGCAAACCTACTGATGCTGTTGATTGTCATCGGTGGTTTCTTTGGTGCCTACGGTATTGGTAAAGAGGTCTTCCCATCAACTTCTGTTAATTATATTACCGTCAACATGCCTTATCCGGGCGCCGGCCCAAAGGAAGTTGAAGAACAGATAGTCGTGCGTATTGAGGAGGCTATTTATAATTTGGAGGGTATTAAAAGTCTGTCCTCTGAAGCCCGTAAAGGACGTGGCTCTGTAACAGTTGAGGTAGATACCGACTATGAAATGACCAAAATGCTCAATGATATAAAGAGCAGAGTCGACGCTATTATCACCTTCCCAAAAGATGCCGAAAGGCCTATTGTGACCGAGGTTGTCGTTCGTGAAGAAGTCATAAGAATTGCCTTATTTGGCGACGCCGATGAACGTGTTCTTAAAGAATATGGCGAACGTATTCGTGACGACCTTGCCGGTATGCGTGGCGTGGATTTTGTCGAGGTCTGGGGGGTTCGTCAGCCGCAAGTTGACATCGAGCTTTCTGAAATCGATATGCGCCGCTACGGTATCTCTTTTGATGACGTCGTCAGTGCAGTGCGCCGTACTTCTATTAACTTACCCGCTGGAACCATTCGTGCCGACAGCGGCGATATTCAAGTTCAAACTCGAGGGCAAGCCTACTATGAAGACGACTTTAAACGCATAGCGGTCACCAGCGGTAATGACGGCACTCAGGTCATCATCGGTGATTTAGCCACGGTCAAAGACACCTTTGAAGAGCGCAATGCCGTTACCCGATTCAATGGTAAAAAAGCGATATTTTTGGCTATCAGTGTGGGCGAAGATCCAGATGTGATGGCCACAACCAAAGCCGTCAAAGACTATGTCGCCAGTGGTGCGTTATTTTTACCCGATGAGCTGGAAATGGATACTTGGAGAGACTACTCGGTGCTCTTTGAAGGCCGCTTATCATTGCTAACCAAAAATGCACTAGGGGGTCTAGTGTTAGTGTTTATTGTACTGATGCTATTTTTAAGCCCTCAATTAGCCTTTTGGGTGGCATTGGGTATTGCCGTGGCCTATATGGGCGCGTTATGGATTCTACCTGGGGTCGGTCTGACCCTAAACATGCTATCGATGTTCTCGTTTCTACTCATTTTGGGTATTATTGTGGACGATGCAATTATTGTCGGAGAAAGCGTATTTAGGCATCAAGAAGAAGGGCTTGACCCTCTCTCAGCAGCACGAGCAGGCACCCAAGCAGTCGCCAAGCCAGTATTCTTAGCAGTGCTCAGCACCATGATTTTTTTCTCGCCAATATTTTTTCTCCCTGGGTTATGGGCAAAGTTTCTCTGGGCGATACCGGCGATAACCATCGTAGCGCTAAGCTTTTCGCTGATTGAATCTCTTTGGATACTGCCCTCTCACCTTGCTCAAATGAAACCTAGTAAGCCACCAACATCGCAGTTTGGTACCCAATTATTAAAAGTTCGAATGGCATGCGCCAACGGTCTAACTCGTTTTGCTAAAAATGTATTTCGTCCCCTATTAGAAAAAGCACTGCACTGGCACTACCTAACACTAACCTTGTTCTTCTTGGCATTAACCCTGTCGCTAACCTTGGTTGGAGCGGGCTACGTCAAACAAGTACAAATGCCAAATGTGGCATCGGACTTTATTTCCATGCGCTTAAACATGCCCGACGGTCACTCAAAAGAAGCGAAGCTGGAAATCATGAAGCGCGCAGAGAGCGCCGCTAATCAGCTCGCTAACGATGCGGTTGTTCAGGAAAGTATCGTGACAGACCGCTTAATTGCCAATCAACTCTCGTTCATGTGGGGTGACACTATTCGCCTGCTGATTGAGCTCACTCCCGAGGTTAGTGGGCAGATAGATCCGAAACTCGTAGGAGAACGGTGGCAGGCGGCTATGGGTCCAGTTCCTGAAGCCAAAAAGGTCACCCTAGATACTACTCTTGGGCCACCATCGTCGATGTTCTCCATTTCACTCACCTCATCCAATGTTGATGAGCTGGCAGGGGCCGCAGCGTTTATCAAAGAACAGTTAGGCCGACTTCCTGGTACTAAAAATATTCGTGACGATCTGCATTCTGGTCGCGCCGACATTGATATTAGTTTATTACCCAACGCGGATAGTCTTGGAGTGAGCCTGTCTCAGGTGGCCACTCAGGTGCGCCAAGGATTTTATGGTGCCGAGGCTCAGCGCATACCTCGGGAACGAGATGACGTCCGAGTCATGGTTCGCTACCCAAAAGATGCACGATCTCAGGTTGCGACCTTGGAAGATATGCGTATCCGCACTGCAGGTGGCGCAGAAGTGCCGTTCTACTCGGTTGCTGAAGCGAATTATGTCCCTGGATATTCGCGGATTAAGCGTACTGATCGCGAGCGCAGCATCCGTATTACTGCCCTACCCTCTACGGGAAAGCTAACCGTGAGCGAGATAGCCGAAGTTATATATGGCGATGTCGCCACAGAGATGCGCGAACTATTTCCCGAAGTATCCGTTAAAAAAGATGGTCAGCTTGAAGACCAAGAGGAGTTTAACAGTACCGGACTTAAGCTCTTTGGCCTGGCAATTCTGTTGATTTATTCTTTGATGGCTATCGAATTTAAATCCTACCTAAAACCCATTGGCGTTTTGTCTGCCATTCCCTTTGGCATTATGGGGGCTATTTTTGGGCACCTCCTCATGGGTTTGGACTTTAGCTTGCTGTCATTGGTCGGCGTGCTTGCAGTCTCTGGCGTGGTCGTCAATGACAATTTGGTTCTCATTGACCGAATTATTCAGCTGCGAGAAGGAGGCGAGGATCTCTATGACGCGCTTGTTAGAGCCAGCGTAGACCGGTTTAGGCCCATTATCTTAACCTCGATCACAACCTTTATCGGTCTTACGCCAATCCTTATGGAGACTAGCCTGCAGGCACAGTTTTTGATCCCCATGGTTGCTTCATTGTCTTTCGGTGTGCTATTTGCGACCGCCGTAACACTGCTATTTGTACCCTGTCTCTATATGGCTGGCGCTACGCTTAAGCAGAAAATTACGGGCGATTCCTCAGACAAGGACTTACGCACGAACTAGCCGGTTAATAATACGCGGTGGGCGATGTAGTCAGTACCAACGGCGATGCCACTTCCTCGCGCTTAACCACACCACAGAGTTGCTCAACTAGCTCCAAAGCAAAATCAATGGCAGTGCCTGGGCCCTGACTGGTTACACAATTTCCATCAACCACTACGCGAGACTCAGTGTCTACCTCTTTTGCTTTCATACTCTGATAAAACTGCGGATGGCAGGTCGCTGTCTTATCTGCCAATAGGCCCTTTTCACCAAGGACTACCGCCGGCGCCGCGCAGATGGCACCCAATAATCGTAACTCTTTGACGTGTGTTTGCAATAATTGATCAAGCACAGCACTTTCAGCCAGATGCTGTGATCCGGGGACACCTCCTGGAAGGGCAATCAAATCCCAGGCCTTGCCTGCGCAGTCATGAATACTACAATCAGCGACGATACGGGTCCCTCGAGATGCCGTAATCTTGAGATCTTTAGAGTCACTTACCGATGCCACAGTGACTGCGACTCCCGCTCGTCGCAATACGTCTATTATGGTTACCGCTTCCATTTCTTCGCTGCCATCGGCAACGGGGACTAACGCTTGTTTAGTCATGTTATTTCCCTTTTTATCCAACATCTGTATAGGTTACACTGTGCCCGAAATCAACGGTTCTGTCACGGGAAGTGCATGAAAATTTACATCATACAAAGTCAGGATATGGCTACGCTGGATAAGCACTTAGAGTGGACTCATAATAGTGAATCCAGTGGCCTTTTTTATACTCCTCACAGAGATATAGCTTTGAACCAACTGATTGAGTTAAACGCGAAAGATATTAGCTTAAGAGCTGACATCGTTGAGTGCGCAGCAGATCCAAAGGGGCGACCTGTGGTCCTGCTAGAGGCTCTTAATACTGAACAAACCGCTACTGATGAAAATCAGTCTAGCGCAGCCTAAACAGGATTCTATTTTGTCTTTAAATGTTAAGCTAGACTTGTTCAGCAACCCTACAAAAGCAGATCGATTAACCGGCATAGCCCGGGGTATTGAAAAAGAAAGTCTAAGAGTGGAGGTGAGTGGACATCTTGCTAATACACCGCATCCTAAAACGCTAGGATCTGCACTGACTCATCCCAACATAACCACAGATTTTTCTGAGTCTCTGTTAGAGTTTATTACTGCGCCTTCCTCGTCGATTGACACCGTAATGAGTCAATTAGAAGAGATTCACCGCGTTACCTACCAAAACATTGGTGATGAGTTACTGTGGGTCAACAGTATGCCCTGCCAACTCGGATCAGATAGCAGTATCCCGATTGGAGAATATGGCAGCTCCAATGTTGGGAAAATGAAAAACATCTACAGGCGTGGACTTGGAAATCGATACGGCCGCTTAATGCAGACCATCGCGGGTATCCACTATAATTTTTCAGTGCCAGATTCTCTGTGGGAAGACTTACAAGCTAGCGCCGGCAACCAGCAATCATTGCAAGATTTCAAGTCTGATGGTTACTTTAGCCTGATTAGGAATTTTCGACGTTATTCTTGGCTACTTCTCTATTTGTTGGGCGCCGCGCCTGCAATCTGTCGAAGCTTTGTCGGTGATAACGATCACCGTTTGGCCCCCGTTGGTAGTGATACACATAGCTTATATCAACCGCATGCGACCTCACTGCGAATGGGTGATTTAGGCTACCAAAGTGATGCTCAGAGCTCATTAGTTGTTTGCTACAACGATCTACCTCAATACACCACCACGCTGAACAAGGCTCTCTCACAGAGTTATCCACCCTATGATGCGATCGGTTTAAAAGATAGTGAAGGCAAGTATCAGCAACTTAGTACTAATCTCTTACAAATTGAGAATGAGTTCTACAGTACAATTCGACCGAAACGGACTGCCGCCTCTGGTGAAACCCCGGCACATGCTCTTATCGAACGTGGCGTAGAGTACATTGAAGTGCGCTGTGTTGATCTCAACCCACTGTTACCCTGTGGAATCGATGAAGAAACAATCTGCTTCTTAGATACTTTTCTACTGTTTTGTTTACTACAAGACAGCCCTCCGACTGATACTGAAGAATATGCCTGCATCCCTGAAAATATTGATCGTACCGTTTACTCTGGCCGCGATCCAAAATTGACGTTGCTACGAGGCAAGGAAGAGGTGCCGCTAAGAGAATGGGGACAAACGTTACTTGATGACATGCGTCCGGTGGCAATACTTTTAGATAATGCCAACCAAACTGACAGCTATACTCAAGCTTTAGATGTGATGGTAGTGCGCATCCATGATGATAGTTCAACACCCGCAGCCAAGTTGCTGGCAGAAATGCATGAGAATGATGAAACCTACTATGCCATGGCCATGCGTAAAGCCTGTGAGCACAGAGACTATTTTCAGGCCAATCCACCCAACGTAGATACTATGCATAAGTATAAAGATTTAGCTGAAAAATCGTTACAAAAGCAGGCGGATATAGAGGCACATGACAGACTTTCGTTTGACGATTTTTTGGCTGACTATTATCGCTAGCCATGCCCTATAAGAGAGCCTAAGTTAAGGATAAATGGAGTCATCATTGAGTTATCTAACCTACAGAGTAGTAAACCTTTTAGGAGCGGTTGGTTGTGCCGGCGCACTAATAATAGCCGTTGTTTATTTTCAACAGCATCTCGGCCTTGAGCCGTGTTACCTGTGTATTACCCAGCGCGTGTTTGTTGCTATTGTTGGGATAATATTTTTAATCGCGGCACTGCATAACCCCCTAGGTCGCGGGCAGAAAATCTACTCTGGACTTGGTATTGCTGCGTCCATTAGCGGCGGGTTTTTCTCAGTCAAACAGCTGTGGTTGCAAAATCTTCCTGAAGACTCGATACCCGCCTGCGGACCCCCAGTAGACTATTTGATGGATGTTTTTCCAGCGTCCGAGGTCATTACCATGCTAATTCGTGGGGATGGCAATTGTGCGAAAGTACAGTGGGAGCTTTTTGGTGTGAGCATGCCAGGCTGGGTACTCTTCGTTTTTATCGTACTCGCGGGCATAGGACTCTTCCAATTATTGCGCAAGCACTGAGAATCGTTTGCGGGCTATTAGGCCTCGTTGCCTTTCAGTGGTTGGGAGAATTACTGGTGCTATGGACCGGTGTTATTATTCCTGGCCCACTGTTAGGAATGCTCTTACTGCTAGTCGTTCTTATGGTCCCAAGCCAACTTGCGAATTTCATTCAACCGACTAGCAGTCATCTGATTAAAAACCTTTCGCTACTATTTATCCCAGCCTGTGTCGGCGCGTTTTTTCTCAGCGCCCAGATTAATGTGCAACTGCCCATGCTTTTACTTGCGATCATTATTAGTACTCCGCTGACCATCGTCGTAATGACTCTGCTAATCATATCGACCAAAGGACACAAGGATGCCTGAGCTGATAATGCAACAATGGCAGCAAATAACTGAGAGCTCCTGGTTAATACTATTTTCTATCCTTGGTTTTGGTGTTGGTGTTTTTGTCTATCGGCGCTGTGGTAAGCACCCATTGAGTCATCCCTTGCTAATAAGTACCCCTCTTATAGGTCTGGCGTTATATTTGTTAAACATCGATTATGTGGATTATTACGCCGCAAATGGCGTACTAAATTGGCTACTCGGCGCTGCAACCGTCGCCTTAGCCGTTCCTTTGTCGCTACAAATAAAAAATCTCTCTTCGCTGTGGCCAGTCATCCTGTTAACGGTGCTCATTGGCGGTTTATTTGCTGCGGGGAGTGTTTTAGTGATTGGCAACTGGTTTATGTTAGAGCCCACAGCTATCCTCTCATTGGTGGCGAAATCAGTCACCACTCCAATTGCAATGATTATCACTGAACAATTAGGCGGCCTAATCACGCTCATTACTGTTCTGGTGCTGTTTACAGGAATCATCGGGATCATTGTCGCAGAGCCTATTTTTACGTTTTTTAATTTGCAGGATGAACGCTGGCAAGGTCTCATATTGGGCGTTTCTGCACATGCCATTGGAACACTTAAGGCCTTCGAGAAAAGTCCTCGATGCGGGGCCTTTTCAACTATTGGTATGGGTCTAAACGGTATTTGGACGACTCTCTTCCTCATTCCTCTTATGCACGCTTTTGGTCCATGAATGATTATGCTTTTATGCAAAAAGAGGTACACTTAGGTAATTGTTAAATACCCAGGTACAAAGGTAATGGTTAAGGATAAGGATAAGGATAATCAAAAACTACACTCTCACTGGAGTAATGTCAGCACAATTATTGAGCGATGGCTCGAAGAGCGTCGTGAATTACTCGCCCAATACTGTGATCTGACCGAAATAATCGATATTAGTGATAATGCCATGCAACATATCGAACAGATCCAAGCGTTCTGTGAGCTTATGGTGGATTACGTATCCGTTGGCCACTTCGAAATATTTGACCAACTACACCAAGAAGGAGAGCTTTTTAAGGATGTATCTGGATTAGACAAAGAACCCAATTTACTTGAAAAAATTCAAATAACAACAGAGCATGTTCTAGATTTTAATGATAAATATTTAAGCTCGCAGGATTTAGATGCGCTCATTATTGACCTCGCCAGTCTCGGTGAGGCATTTGCAAAGCGCTTTGCGCTTGAAGATAACTTGATCGATGTATTGCACAGTTCTCACGTGTCCAAACTACTTGAAGAAACCGCGCCCAGTTAAATAGTATTGATTATTAATCGTAAAAAAGCCCCGACCAGCGGGGCTTTTTTACAACTATCCATAGTGTAACTGCACTATTCGCTATCAATGTTCGCCTGTAGTAATTCAACTTCAAAGATTAACAATGAGTTAGGTCCTATAGGGCCAGATCCACCGGGTCCATAGGCAAGATCAGCAGGAATATATAGCTCCCACTTAGAACCCTCAGGCATAAGCTGCAAGGCTTCAGTCCAACCAGCAATCACTTGAGTAACGCCAAATTGAGCCGGCACACCACGCTTTACCGAGCTATCAAATTCGGTACCATCCAGTAATCGACCGGCATAATGAACTTCAACAGTACTTTCAACCGATGGTTGCGCGCCGTTCCCCTCAATGAGTACGCGATACTGTAAGCCAGTGTCCGTGGTGACCACGCCCTCTTTAGTGCCATTAGCCGCCAGAAATGCTAGCGCCTCGGCTGCGTTACTGTCCGATTGAGCAGACACTGATTCTTGCTGCTCCGCTTCCATGATCTCTTGCTTTGCTTTCATCTCGGTCTCAAAGTTCTTGATGACCTCGGCAATTTGCTCATCACTCAAACTCGGCTTATCACCTCTCAAAGCAGTTTCAATCCCATCTTGGAACGCGGCAGCATCAAATTCGATGTCCATGCTCTTTATATTATTACCATTATCCAAGCCCATCAGATAACTAATTTTTTGTGCCTGGCTAGTCAACTCTACTGCCGTTGATTGATTCATCGGCTCTGAGGCAGTCTCGGTATTCTCGGCAGTGTCACAGGCCGTTAAAAGCAGCAGCGCAGTAAGGGGTAAAAATTTTACTAAATTCATTATATTTCCTTTATAAAGTAGTCTTATGTTTATCAATGTTGGTTAATTTAGGGCATTTCTAAACTAGTATCAACTAGTTGTTCAAATCCTGTCTATTGAAGCCATTTTCAAGGCGGCAATCACCTTAGCAATGCACACTTAATCAATGACAGATAGCGTTTAGTCGGTTTTTTTAAATACCAAATCCCAAATCCCATGGCCTAACCGTTCACCACGTTTTTCAAATTTAGTGATCGGCCGATAACTAGGTCTCTCAGAATACTGCCCAGCACCTGCACAATTCTCGAACCCCTCTGCTTCACTTAAGGTTTCCATCATTTGCTCAGCATAATGCTGCCAGTCCGTCGCCATATGTAATATTCCACCAGGACGCAGCTTTGTCCTGACCTGCTGGACAAATGTGGACTGCACAATTCGTCGTTTATTGTGCTTTTTCTTATGCCATGGATCTGGAAAGTAAAGCTGTAATCGATCAATACTTTGTGTATCAAAACATTCGTCTAACACATCGTTGGCATCGGCTAAGTAAACGCGTAAATTAGATAAACTCTCAAGACGCGCACTATTCATTAAGGTTCCAACACCTGGAGGATGGACCTCTATACCAATAAAGTCTGTGTCGGGGTTAGCCAACGCCATCTCAATCAACGAAGTTCCCATACCAAAACCAATCTCAAGAACTTTTGGCCCGGTGCGGCCAAAAACAGCATCTGTATTAATGGCGCCATCGGCTAATTTTAAACCATATATCGGCCAACTAACATCGAACGCATTCCGCTGCGCTTCGGTCATACGACCTGCTCGGACGACATAGCTACGAATTGATTTTTCTCTATACTCCGGCCGAATATCCATCTATTGATCGCGCCTCGCTGCAAAAAACAATAGTACCCAACCAACAATAAACGCAAGGCCTCCAACGGGTGTAATCATACCCATGGCAGGAATATCTGCTAGCACTAGCAGATAGAGCGAGCCTGAAAACAACAGAATCCCCAGGGCAAAGCTGATTGCCGCCCAGGAACACAATGAAGCCTTGGCACGTTGATCCGGCAAACTGATTACAGCCAGTACTGCCAAGGTATGTAAGAACTGGTAAAACACAGCGGTTCGGAAGGTGTCCATGTAGCGGTCCGACAACTGACCTTCAAGGCCATGAGCCGCAAAGGCCCCTAACAGTACCGATAGAGCCCCACTAAGGGCGACAAATCTAAGCCAAAATACATTATTCATAGCAATAAAAAAGCCGCACAATCAATTAGCGCGGCTCCTTGTAGTCGTTTATTGAGTTAGCCTTCCATTAACAACCGAACTTTTTTCATAGCGTTTTTCTCAAGTTGGCGAATCCGCTCAGCAGACACATCATACTCAGCAGCCAGTTGATGCAAGGTCGCTTTAGTATCATCCAACCAACGCCGCTGAAGAATGGCTTGACTGCGTTCATCAAGATTCTTAAAAGCTGCCGCTAGACGTACGTTGTTGTCGCCTTCAAAATTTTCGTTTTCTATTTGTTCGGCAGGATCGGCGCCCTTCGATTCTAGGTACAACGATGGGGAATAAACATTGCTATCCTCGTCGTCGTCAATCGGAGCATCGAATGTCGCATCTCGCGATGTCAGTCGCATTTCCATTTCCATGACGTCTTTAACATCAACGCCTAGATCATCTGCCACTGCTTTTGCTTCGTCCGCAGACAGCCACTGCAGTTCTTTTTTCGCGCTCCGTAAGTTAAAAAACAATTTACGCTGGGACTTTGTCGTAGCAATTTTAACTATGCGCCAGTTGCGAAGGATAAATTCATGTATTTCAGCTTTAATCCAATGGACCGCAAAAGAAACAACTCTAACGCCTTTCTCGGGATTAAATCGGCGTACCGCCTTCATTAAACCAACATTTCCCTCTTGAATTAGGTCAGCCAATGGCAACCCATATCCGTTATATGATCGGGCGATGTGCACAACAAAGCGTAAATGCGACATGACTAACTTTCGTGCAGCATCCAAGTCATCTTCATAGTACAAAGCTTCCCCTAAGGACTTTTCCTCATCAAGGGTTAAGATAGGCACAGTTCCCGTCCCCTGAATGTAAGCATTCAGATTAGCGCCGGGGGTCATCCATTCCATTGTTTGTAAAGCTTTACTCATGACTTCCTCTTAAAGTCGCTGGTCGATCATAATAGCATTAATTGTTTAGTCGATCCAAATCTTAAAAAGTTTACTGCAATATCTTATTTTACGCACATTTCTTCACTTTAGCCCAAAATGTCCTTACCTGGGCTCAATGGCCCGCAGATTCTGCATCACAGCAAGCCAAGCACCCATAAGTCCAATCAGTGCGCCGAGTGAGCAAAGAGCCGAAATACCAGTCAATCCGGGGCCCATAAGCTGGAATTGACTCTGATATAAATTAGCCAGCACAGCTACTGACTGGCCAATCCACAAAAAGCTTCCCAGCAGTAAAATGGATGCTAAAATCCCGCCAAACAGGCCTAGCAATAAACCAGTGTAAAGAAACGGGCGGCGGACATAAGCATCTGTTCCACCCACTAGTTTTACCACGATAATTTCCTCTCTTCGGTTTTGAATCGCCAGGCGGATGGTATTACCAATGACCAGCAAGACACCAATACTAAGCGCAATACCCATAGCTAGTACTAACTTTTTGCTAACCTCTGTCATCATGGCCAATCGTTGTATCCATAGCATATCGACCTGAATATCTTCCACTGCGGTCAATTGACCAATCGCTTTTACCAGCTCTTGCGTCTGTTGGAGACCTGCAGCACCAGACGTCTCAGGTTGTACCAAAAATACCGCTGGCAATGGATTATCATCCAAGTACTGAAGGGCGCTACCGAACCCTGATAGTGCTTTAAATTCTTCCAGCGCCTGATCTGCTGAAATAAAAGCGGTAGATACTACCTCAGGCAAATCATTTAGCTCTTTTTCCAACTGTTTAATCTGTTGGCTATTTATATCTTTTTTGACGAATACGGTTATTTGGGCGGAAGACCCGAACCCACTACTAAGCTGCTGTACATTGTGTAGTGCCAGAAACATCACCGAGGGCAACGCTAACGCAATGGCAATGACCACTACCGTTAGTGTCGTTTGTAGGGGCTCACCCAGCATTTTTTGCAGTGTTGTTAAAAACGTCGTTCGATGATGAGCTTTATAGCTGCGCCAACGATCTACCAGTCTGACCTTCTGGTCCCTAGCGCCACGAGCCGTCGACTCGTTTTTCGTTAGGTTACTAGCCATTAGAGCGCACCCCATCATCAGTCAACATGCCATCTTCCAGATGCATAATGCGGTGATCCAGAGAATTGATTAAATTGATATCGTGCGTAGCAATCAAAATTGTCACACCAACGCGTTGAAACCGTCGAAAAAGGGCCATAATTTCAGCCGACAAAGCGGGGTCTAAATTGCCTGTTGGCTCGTCCGCTAATAATATTTTTGGCTTATGGACGACCGCTCGAGCAATACCAACCCTCTGCTGCTCACCTCCGGACAACGTCAGTGGGTTGTGTGATTCTTTTCCAAGAAGACCCACCCCATCAAGTGCCGCACGCACACGTCGCCCAGTCTCTGACGGCGGATATCCTGAAATTTGGAGTGGTAAAGCAACGTTTTCAAAGACAGTTCGATCAGACAATAACTGATGATTTTGAAAGACCACACCAATCTGCCGGCGGTAAGAGGGAATGAGTGATCGCGAGAGGCGGTTTAAATTTTTACCATTGATTAACAAAGTTCCAGATGAGGGTCTTTCCATCAACATTAACAATTTCAGTAAGGTGCTTTTACCGGCGCCCGATGGTCCGGTAAGAAAGGCCATTTCTCCAGCCTCAAGTTCGAAGTTGACGCGCTTTAACGCTTCCAGCCCGGAGGGGTAACGCTTGCTGATATTGTCGAAGCGAATCATGGGTACAAGACCTATTCCTCCCCATCCAGCAATGCCTGAACAAAGTCTTTAGCATTAAAGGGCTGAAGATCATCCTGCCCCTCGCCAACACCAATAAACCTTACTGGAACCGAAAATTTATCGGCCAAAGCAAAGATAATTCCACCTTTAGCCGTACCATCAAGCTTGGTTAGAGCAATACCAGTAATGCCAACCACCTGATTAAACTCAGCCATCTGTGCTACGGCATTTTGACCTGTGCCAGCATCTAGTACGAGTAGAACTTCATGCGGTGCTGTTTCATCTATTTTGCCGGCAACACGTTTAACTTTTTTCAACTCTTCCATTAAGTTGCTCTTGTTGTGCAAACGCCCTGCGGTATCGGCAATAATGACGTCGGCACCACGCGATTTTGCGGCCTGAATACCATCAAAAACAACCGAAGCACTATCGGCTCCCGTATGCTGAGCAATTACAGGTACTTGATTACGCTCACCCCAGACTTGTAACTGCTCAACCGCTGCCGCTCTAAAGGTATCTCCAGCGGCCAACATAACTGACTTACCCTGCTTTTTTAGTCGACTTGCTAATTTGCCGATGGTGGTCGTTTTACCAACGCCATTGACCCCTACCACAAACATTACAAAGGGCTTGCCAGGGGCGTCAAAATCAATCTCACACTCACATACTCGTAGCCTATTGATCAAAATTTCTTGAAGTGCAGACTTTAAGGCGGCGCCATCTTTAAGTGCCTGACGACTCAGCTGTTTAGTCAACTCGGCGATAATCGACGAGGTAGTCTCAATGCCGACATCAGCCACTAACAATGCCGTTTCTAACTCATCTAGTAATTCAGCATCAATGGCTTTGTCGCCTAGAAAAAGACCGCCAAGGCCCTCCCCTGTGCGTGATAACGCAGAGCGTATACGCTCCTTAAAAGAGACTTTAACCTCCGGCGCCACGCTATTTGACGCTTCAACAGGCGGCTTTTCAGCGGTTTTAGTACCACCCCGAAAGCGATCCAAAAACGAACGTTTGGCCAGCTTTACATCGTCATTGTTAGGTGACTGAGAATCCATATATATACATGCGCTACAGTTAACAAGATTTGGTGTATCCTATCATTTACATCGGAAAAAGTGGTCAAAAGTCACGCTCTTGGGGCATCAATTTGTCGATTAAAAAAAATAAGTCGCGCTCGCCAGAAATCTCAAGTCTAAGAATTATTGGGGGCCGCTGGCGTAGCCGCAAAATTTCTTTTACTGAGGCTCCAGGCTTAAGGCCCACCGGTGAGCGAATTAGAGAAACACTGTTTAATTGGCTAGCACCCAGCATTAATGGTGCTAACTGCCTCGACCTTTACGCGGGTTCCGGCATCCTTGGCCTAGAAGCGTTATCCCGAGGCGCTGCAAAGTGCACCGCTCTGGATAACAATCACTCTACCACCCAAAAACTACAAGCAAATAGCGATTTACTCGATGCCAAGCTTACTATTATCAATACTAACTGCACTGACTTTTTGACTAACCAAAAGACTGATATCCGGTTCGACGTGGTCTTTATTGATCCGCCGTTCGCTAAAGATCTCCACAGCCAAAGCTGTTCGTTACTAGAGCATAATGGGTGGCTAAAAGACGACGCACTCATTTATTGCGAACTGCCCAGCAACGACCTGAGCTTTGTCGCGCCAGCAAATTGGCAGTTACAAAAGGACAAAATAGCCGGTGGTGTAAGATACATGTTGTATACTCGATTTGAGTCAACGGCTTAATTTAAGTAACATACGCGGCCAAATACTTTACAGCGGTGGTTTTAGTCCATGAAGACTATTGTTTATCCAGGCACATTCGATCCTATTACCAATGGCCACATCGATCTTATTGAAAGAGCATCAAAACTGTTTGATAAAATCATTGTGTCTATTGCCAGTAGCAAAAAAAAGAGCCCTCTCTTTACTATAGAAGAGAGAATCTCACTTGCGACAGAATGCCTCAGCCATTTGCCCAACGTTGAAATAAAAGGCTTTGACTATTTGCTAGTTAACTTTGTTAAAGACTGTGATGGTGATGCGGTTATGCGCGGCCTTCGTGCGGTATCAGACTTTGAGTATGAATTTCAGTTGGCCAACATGAATCGAGCCCTGAGCCCTGACGTAGAAAGTATTTTCCTAACTCCCGCAGAGAAGTTTTCTTATATTTCATCATCACTGGTGCGTGAAATTTCATCTTTACAGGGTGATGTGACTAAATTTGTTCCGCCCAATGTGGCCGATGCTTTAGTAAAAAAATTCCAGTAAGAGCGTTAGTCACCCAACACTAGCGCTGACACGTTGGGCAAAATACTGAGCTACGCTGACCGAGGCGCAACTCTTTAAGTACGGTGTTGCAGTTATTACAGTCTTTGCCTGCGCGACCATAGACTGCGAGCGTTTGCTGAAAATATCCTGGCTCGCCATTGCTGTTAACGAAATCACGTAGGGTGGTCCCTCCCTGCTCAATAGCCGCTGCTAATACCTCTTTGATATGCTCACCCAATACTTGATAGCGCTTTTGGGACACTCTCCCAGCGGCTCGGTCAGGCCTGATACCGCTGCGAAAGAGCGCTTCTGACGCATAAATATTTCCCACCCCAACGACCACTTTATTGTCCATAATAAAGGGTTTTACCGCGATCTTTCGGTTCTTGGCTAGCGCCCAAAGCCTATCGCCATTAAAACTGGGCGTTAAGGGTTCTGGTCCCAAATGTTGTAGTTGGTGGTGTTCCTGTTCACTCCACAGCCAACAACCAAAACGTCTTGGGTCGTGGTAGCGTAAGGTCGCGCCATTGGCAAGTTGCATTTCAATATGATCGTGTTTGCGCCACTCCATATTGGTTTTAGTAATGCGCAAACTACCACTCATGCCTAAGTGCACCAAAATTGAGCCATGTGAAAGCCTTAGAATTAAATATTT
>Ga0209830_10000622_pt1 | contig 35890 bp, 38 predicted proteins | sample ArcticOcean_MG_C_12_FD_187439 | JGI IMG/M metagenome (GOLD analysis project Ga0209830, IMG submission 187439) | Marine microbial communities from western Arctic Ocean - ArcticOcean_MG_CB8_130 (SPAdes) (version 2) | ecosystem: Environmental > Aquatic > Marine > Oceanic | place: Arctic Ocean...
CAATACATTATTTTCTGCTCCAACACCAACAAATAAACCACATTGATAACCAATTGCAACATTTGCATTTGTTCCAGTATAAACATTAGTTTCACCCATTAAACATTTGTATCCAATTGCAGTATTATTAATACCAGAAGAATTCCAATATGAACATTGATACCCAATTGCAGTATTATTATTTGCTGTATTTGAATATAATGATTGATAACCCATTGCAACATTTGAGTGTCCTGATATATTTGCTTGTAAGCATTCTTTACCAATTGCTACATTTTGATAACCTCCTTCATTTGCTTTTAGACAATCTACACCCATACCAACATTATCACTTCCTCCAATATTCACTAACCCACATTGATAACCAATATAAGTATTATTATCACCTATAAATTTATTTGATATAGTAGAGTGTCCGCATTTATATCCAATTAATACATTGTTTTCTGCTCCACTTCCAACAAATTGACCACATTGATAACCAATAGCAACATTACTATGACTTCCAGTAAATAAATTGGTATCAACTGTTCCTCCATCTGCTGATGTACCTCCTCTTAAACATTCATATCCAATTGCTACATTATATTGACTAGTACTATTATAATATAAACATTCATATCCAATACCTACATTATATCCTACTAGATTTTTTTTATCAAATCTCACTTGAGATTTGTGACCTAATGCAACATTTTTATCTTCTCCAACACCAAGATTAATCCATTTTATTAAATTTCTTGTAGCAATTATTGGATCTAAACCATCTAATGTAATTCTTCGTCCTAATTGGACATTTAATGACATTTAATTAAATTATATAAAATTATTTTATAAATTTAAATTTAAATAGTATTGTAAAATAAAAATATAATATATAATAAAATAAATATAATATAAAATGATTTAAAGATAATATAATACTATAAATTATGTTAATACATCCGCTTTCTTAGCTCAGTTGGTTAGAGCGATCGACTGTTAATCGATAGGTCACCGGTTCAATCCCGGTAGAGAGCGTTAATTTTTTTCAACAACTCATGGAACCTCCGATAGCTCAGTTGGTAGAGCGATTGACTGTAGATGTCTAAATTGTAATCAATTGGTCACTGGTTCGATTCCGGTTTGGAGGATTTCCATGAATTGTTTATAATAATATAAACAATTATTTTGTCTAAAACTATTTAAAGACATTTAACATTTAATTATTTAGGGAATTAAGTATCCCTATTTGCTCTCGTGGCGCAATTGGTAGCGCGCAAGACTTCTAATCTTGAGGTTGTGGGTTCAATTCCCGCCGAGAGTAATTATTTTTCCAAATTTTACAGCTCCCTTAGCTCAGTTGGATAGAGCGTGGTGCTTATAAGCAGTACCACTGACTAAGTTACGCCAAGGTCACGGGTTCGAGCCCCGTAGGGAGCATGTGAAATTTTACTTAAAGTTTAATAAATATTATTATTAAAATGGACGAACAAATATTTTTAATAAATTTACCAATTACAATTACCTTTTTTTATTTTACATATACGATTATTGATTCATATTTTTATAATAAATATGTTATTAAAAATATTAAAAATAATAATGAAGAAATATATTATGACTTAGATGCTATGCAATCAATGTTAACTAAATTAAAACCTCTACAATGCAGTAAAACTTTACTTAATTTTAATAGCTATGATAATGATAATGATAATGTAAATGAATTAGAAAACAAAACTATTAGTGAGAGTAGCGATGAAAGTAATTTAGAAGAAAACAATATCACCGACACTTCTTCTATTAATACCGACGATGAATCAATTTTTGATGAACAAATAAATGATGATAACGAACCAAAAACAGAATATGAAATTGTAGAAGCTAAATCTAAAGAATATAATACATTTATTTCTACAAATTATGAAGAAGAATTTAAAAAAATTAATAATCCATTTTATAAAAATTTAAATATTAAAATTGAAGTATTATTTGATAAAATTAAAGATAATGATTTAACATTAATTAAGGAAATTATTGATTTAATTAATAAAAACAATTATGTTCTTGAAAAAGAAAATGATGAATATTATAAATTAATAATAGATGGAAATAATTTCAAATTGATATTTAATAATTTATTTATAATTTTTAATAAATATTATTTAGAAACATCAAATATAAATATAGTTTTTAATAAGGAACAATTAAATTTTTATAAAAAATATATATATAATGAAATAATTCAAGATGATAATAAACCGAATTATAAATATTTAAATTTTAATATTGTAAATATTAGTGATTTATATGGTTATATAAACAATGAAAAAAAAATATTGAATTATAATGATATTAATTTTAAAAATGTTGAAGACTTAAGAACATATTATAATATTGAAATAATGAATTTAGAAAATAATAAAGATAATACAAATTTATTTGAAAATATTATGAAAAAATTTTATTAATTACAATCATTATAAATAATATAACCATCTTTCATATGTTTTAGTTTACGTCCATCACCAATAACACAAAACTGTCTATATTCGCTTAAATTTATTTCTGATAATTTAGTTGGAACCTTTGGTTTTACAGGTTCAACAACAACAGGTTCAACAACAACAGGTTCTTCAACAACAGGTTCAACAACAACAGGTTCTTCAACAACAGGTTCAACAACAGGTTCAACAACAACAGGTTCAACAACAACAGGTTCTTCAACAACAGGTTCAACAACAACAGGTTCTTCAACAACAGGTTCAACAACAGGTTCTTCAACAACAGGTTCAACAACAGGTTCAACAACAGGTTCAACAACAACAGGTTCAACAACAGGTTCAACAACAACAGGTTCAACAACAACAGGTTCAACAACAGGTTCAACAACAGGTTCAACAACAGGTTCAACAACAACAGGTTCAACAACAGGTTCAACAACAGGTTTAGAAGTTTTGCTTTTTTTACTCATTTATAATAAAATATATTTTTATTTATAAATTTTTAACAATAATTATTTAAATTTAATTGAATTTTTTTGTCTACTATTAGCAATTATTATTAATAAATTATCAATATTTCGTTCTAATGACATTAATGGATCAATATTCTCCTCTTTAATACCAGTCTTAGCTTCTAACACCTTAAAATCTTTATTTTTCTTTTGTTTAGGTTTTGCATAACCATCATCAGTAACATATTCATTCTTTTTATTAATAAAAAAATTAATATATTTTTCTAATTTGTCCATCAATTCATTATTATTTCTATGAAAGTTTGCTAAAGATAATTCAAATATAATACCACCTTCATTTGATATAAATCCATAATCCTGTTTTAATAAATTATTTTGAGATGTCCAAATATCGTAATATTCTTCTTTAGACATTTTTTCTTTATCTAATAAATTTAAAACATTGGAAATAATTTTATTTATATTTTCTTCATTATATTCTATTAGAGCTTCTTCTAAACCAATAAAAGGAATATTCAATTCGCCATGTTTTATATATATCTTATCATTTGTTTTTACATTCATTATATTAATAATAAAGTATTATTATTTTTAAACAATTTTAATTTATGCGTTATTAAGTTATTTAAAACTTCTCCATTTTTTTTAATAAAATGAATGGGTTTGGATCATTGAACGAAAATTTATTACATCCACAACTTAGTACATTAAATGAGGTCCCGATGGATGGAATTGATTTAATTGTAAATAAAAGAAAAATGAAATCTGGTGATATATTATCGATGACATCCGAACAAAGTAGAATTATAAGTGATAGTGATAGTTCTAGCGATAATGATTTTAATCAAAATACTACTACTAATAATACTAATAATAATACTAATAATAATACTAATAAAAATATATCAAATTTAAATAATAATTGGAATGAAGATTCATCAAGTGATGATGATAATGTTCAAAATATAACCAATAAGTTTAATAAAAATAATACCTCTGACAATATACCATATCAAGAACAAGAACCGGTTCAACCACAAACACAAAATTATTATGAGGAAAAGGTTAGAACTGAAGAAGATGTTATGAATATGAAACGAAAGCTACTCTATCAATTTGATAGACTTGAAAAACGAGGTGTAAAATTACCACAAAAGTTTTCATTAACATCTAGTTTAGATGAAATGAAAATGGAATTAGATAGAATTAATAATGATAAAAAAGCAGATGCTTCTATTAATTTCCAGCGAAAGGCTTTAGTTGCATGTGTCACTGGTGTTGAATTTTTAAATACAAAATTTGATCCAGTTAATGCAAGATTAGATGGATGGTCTGAAAGTGTAAATGATGGTATTGATGATTATGATGATATTTTTGATGAATTGCACGATAAATATAAAGGTGATAGTAAAACAGCTCCAGAATTAAGATTGTTAATGAGTTTAGCAGGTAGCGCTTTCATGTTTCATTTAACAAATACAATGTTTAAATCATCATTACCTGGTCTGGATCAAGTTATGAAACAAAATCCAGATTTAATGAAACAATTTGCAGGTGCAACTGCTAAAACTATGCATGAAAGTGGAACAGACCAAACTGGTATGTCTGGAATGTTTGCAAATATGTTTAATAATGGTGGGCAAAAAATGCCTCCACCACCTACAAGACAACACGAACAACCTTCTCAAACCCAAATGAGAGGTCCATCCAATATTGAAAATATTTTAAATGATATTGAAAATGATGATGATGATAGACTTGAAACTTTTAGTAATATATCGGGTAGTGAAATTAGCGATTTACCCGATAATGCAAGTATAGACGGATTATTATTAAATAGCGAAAATAAAAAAATTTTAAACATGAATATTTAAATATGTAAAATAAATAACTTAAATTATTATTTTTAAAAATATTTTATTAAATAAAATGGAAAAGTCCACAATAAATAAAATAACTGATTTTTATAAAGTAATTAGTGATAATAGTATAATAGGTGCTTATATGACCAAACGAACTAATGTCGAAAAATTCCAAGATTATTATCAAGAAGATGTACCATTATACATTAAAGTATATTTAATAATTGTAACATTATTAAATATTTTTATTTGTGCCTGGGCACTGTATACAGCCATGCAATGTGCTGAACCAATATGTAATTTCATGGTAGCTTTATGTGCACCTCACGTATATGTTGTATATAGAATGGCTAGACCCTGTTTGGGAAAAAAATGATAATATTTATTAAATAAATAATATATCTTTATTAATAAAATAAAAATGAGTTATATATTAGAATTAATTAATAGTAGATTACCTCTTTTTAAATTCTTCGAAGAAAAATTTAAAAATAAATATGGTGTTGAAAAATTTACAGGTCATTGGAATGAGACTTATTATATATATATATTTGTGATGTCTTTAGTACATATTTCATTATTACTTTATACATTTTATTTATTATATACATGTTTACGAGTAAAAAGAGTACAAGGTAGCGGGACAACATATGTTAATGGTTTTTGCGATGTTTTATTTGCATGTGCTTGTATGCCATGTTATATAATTTATAGAGGATTTATTAACCCGTGTAAAGTCCTTAAAGAAGTAAAAGTTATAAAAGAGTATCATTCAATACCAGCACAACCAACCTATCAACCAGCACAACTTACCTATCAACCAACACAACCAACCTATCAACCAGCACAACCAACCTATCAACCAGCACAACCAACCTATCAACCAGCACAACCAGCACAGCCATCCATAATTGGTAGAACTGAAACTACTAAAGTAGTAGGAGGTTCTTCAAATAATAAAAAAAGAGGTAAATCAAAAAAAGTAGTTACATCAAATAAAGTATGTTTATAATATAATAGAATGGATCAGTTAATAATCAAACAATTTGTTAAAATATTTTTAAGTTATGGATTACTTCATATGATTTTAAATATAGCTATTCCAGCAGCATATTTAAAATTATTATTATTTGTAACATTAAAAATATTATTTGATTACACAAAATGCACTTTTAGTTATTTAGAGATTAAACTAAGAGGTGTAAAAAAAGAAGAGGGATATTTATATAATCTATTAACATCTCTAAATGAATTAAGATATGATAGAGATTTCTTAATATTATTATTTATAATAAATACATTTTTATTTTATAATTTTATACAAAATAATTTTAGTTTTATTTAATTTATTAAATTTTATTTTTTAATAAAAAATAATATATTATTTTTTATTAAATGGTTAATAATTTAACACAATTTTCATTACATAATATGCTTATTTGGATTGTATCTTTTTCAATTATAGAATTTCCAATGAGATACTTCTATTTAAATATTGTAGGTGGTAAAAATGTTGAAAAATGGTATAATTTTAAGGATTTTAATATTTATAATGTTATTGCTGGCGATTTATTTTATGTATTAGTCGGAATAATTATAACATATCGTATATATAATTATTATTTTAAAAATCATAATAATATTTTAAAGTTTTTTGCTGTATTCTTAGTAGTTCAATTTATTGGAGATATATCATTTTATAATATTGTTTCGAATATTCCAAATACATATAATACAAAATGGATAAATTTTTTTAAAAATTATGGTAAAACTTCGGGAATTAATGCTGTTTTTGGAGATAGTATATATATTGCTATATGGACCATAGTTGCATATTCAATACGTAATTTTTCATTAGATATATTACTATCTATATTATTTAGTTTTATTTTTATTGTAAGTGCTATTGCAGAAATGTAAAATAAAAATTATATTAAATTTTAAGCACCACAATTTAAACATTCAACCTCTTCAACCTCTTCAACCTCTTCTTTGTAATTTGTATTTTTAGTTAAATTTGATTTAGATTTTCTAGGGTCAATTGTAAATTGTTGCGTTGACGCTTTAGGTCTAGTTCTTAAATAATACATTCCTGTTTTCAATCCTTTAGACCAAGTATAAAAATGCATTTTTGTAAGGATATTTGGATTTGGTTCTGCAACAAACAAATTCATAGATTGTGCTTGGCATATATATTGACCTCTATCTGCAGCCATATCAATAATTACCCTTTGTTTAATTTCCCAAACGGTCTTATATATTTTTTTAATATCATCTGGAATTCCAGAAATTGTCTGTATACTTCCATCATTAATCATAATACTTTCTTTCATATCATTATTCCATAATTTTAGTTTTATAAGATCCTTAACTAAAAACTTATTAATTAAAATAAATTCTCCTGCAAGTGTTTTTCGCTTATATAAATTTGATGTAATTGCTTCAAATGCTTCATTATTTCCCATAATTTGAGATGTTGATGCAGTGGGCATTAACGCAACTAATAGAGAATTTCTAACACCATGTTCTACTATTAGTCCTCTTAATTCATCCCAGTCGTATAATTTATTATCTTGTTTAGCATTCCACATATCAAATTGTAATATACCTTGACTAATAGGACTACCTTCATATGAAGAATATGCTCCTTTAAACTTTTTAGATAGATTTCGTTCCCATTTATTTAAATTTAAATGTTCTTCAATTTCTTGTATTTTAATTAAATTTTCATTTAATCCAGTAGTAGCTAAAATTTTCATTTCATCGTATAGTCTTTTTCTTTTTTTACTTAGTTCCATAGAGCACTCAAGAGATCCATGATAAATTGTTTCAAATATACGTTTATTTAATTCGGTTGCATCCAAACTATCAAATGGTATTCTCATTTTAATAAATGTATCTGCTAATCCTTGAACCCCTATACCAGTTGGTCGATGTTTCATATTAGACCGATATGCTTTATCAACTGGATAAAAATTTCTATCAATTATTTTATTTAAATTCTTTGTTATTATCTTTGTAATACGATGTAATTTTTTAAAATTATATATGGGTTTATCATTTTCATAATCAATAAACATAGGAAGACATATTGATGCTAAATTACATACAGCAATTTCGTCCGGTGCAGTGAATTCATTAATTTCAATACAAAGATTACTCGATTTAATTGTTCCAATATTCTTTTGATTACTTTTAATATTAACAGCATCCTTATAAGCTATATAAGGGGTTCCAGTTTCAATTTGCGATTCTAGTATTTTAAACCAAATAGATTGTGCTTTAATTTGTTTAATATATTTTCCTTCATTTTCATAATGTGTATATAATTTTTTAAATTCGTCACCATATACAGATGAAAGACCTTTACATATATCTGGACACATTAACGACCACATTCCATCTTCTTTAACTCTTTCCATAAATAAATCTGGTATCCACATTGCATAAAATAAATCTCTTGCACGTTCTTCTTCAGCACCATGATTTTTTCGTAAATCTAACCAATCCATAATGTCTCCATGCCATGGTTCAATATAAACAGCAATAGAACCTAGACGCTTTGAACTTTGATTAACATATCTAGCGGTTGCATTATATACTCGAAGCATCGGAATAATTCCATCAGTATTACCATTTGTTCCTCTAATAATACTATCTTTACATCTAATATCATGAACATTAATACCAATACCTCCAGCATATTTTGAAATTTGTGCACAGTCTCCTATATTTTCATAAATTCCTTTTATACTATCTTCCACATCAAGTAAAAAACAAGATGACATTTGAGGACGCGGTGTCCCTGCATTAAATAATGTAGGTGTTGCATGAGTGAAGAATTTTTGTGAAAGTAAATCATAAGTTTCTAATGCATCTTTAAAATCTTTACCGTGAATTCCAAGTGCAACTCTCATCCACATATGTTGAGGTCTTTCTATAATTATATCATCTTTACGAAGTAAATAGGATCTTTCTAGAGTTTTAAATCCAAAATAGTCAATTAAAAAATCACGACTATAATCAATATAATCATTTAGTTTTTCTTTATTTTTAATTGTGATTTCATAAATTTCGTCAGATACAATTGGATTTTTGATACCTTCAAAATTATTATTATTATGTAAAATGGATATTGTTTCAGAGAATGATGGAGAGGTTCGTTTTTGATGATTAGATATAAGAAGACGAGAAGCAAGTTTTCCGTAATCAGGATGTTCAAGAATTAATGATGAACATAATTGAGAAGCAAATTCATCTAATTCATATGTTTTAACATTATCGTGAATTCGTGCACATACTTTTTGAGTAATTTCATGAACATTAACATCTAAATCATCCGAAACCTTTTTAATTCTATGGAGAATTTTATCAAAACTCACTTCTTCTTGTGAACCGTCTCTTTTGATAACATACATTATTAAATATAATATATAAATATTTTTTAAATAAAAAATTTGAAAAATATTTAAGATTATTTTAATATATACTAACTATATACAAATATAATTTAAAAAATACTTAAAAGACCGCAATTTATTTTTATAATGTCTTCATCAGAAACATATGACGACATTTGGGATTTATTTTCTGATTTACAAAATCAGAACCCTTTAAATATTAATAGCGATATTAATAGCGATATTAATAATTGTATTAATAATGAGTGTAATTCTACTGACATTAATTTACACGAAAACAATTATATTTGCAGTAGATGTAATACTGTACAAGAAAAATTTATAGACAATCAAGCAGAATGGAGATTTTATGGAAATGATGATTCTAAAAAAAGTGATCCTACTAGATGTGGGATGCCTGTTAATGATTTATTACCTGAGTTATCATTAGGTTCTGTAATTAGCAATGATTATAATACATCTTATTATATGTATAAAATTAGAAAATATCAAAAATGGAATTCAACAACTTATAGAGAAAGAAGTCTTTATGAAATAATAGATAATATTACTTTAAATGCTAAAAATTCAGGAATTCCACAATCAATTATAGATGAAGCAAAAATACTATATAAGGATATTTCTACAAAGAAAATTTCAAGGGGAGTAAATAGACACGGATTAATTGCATCAAGCGTTTATATGAGTTGTAAAAAACATAATGTTCCACGAAGTGCAAAAGAAATTGCAAAAGTTTTCAAGATTGATGTAACTACTATGACAAAAGGATGTAAAAAATTCCATGATATTACAAAATCAAATGTTGTATGTTCTAATCCAGAAGACTTTATTGTTAGATTTTGTTGTAATCTTAATATATCAGATAAATACTTAAATTTATCTAATTCTATTATTAATAAAGCAGATGAATATTCTATTGTTAGTGAAAATGCACCAACATCAATTGCTGCAGGTGTTATATTTTTAGTTTCTAATTTATGTAATATTGGAATACAAAAAAAGGATATATCTAAAAAATGTGATATTAGCGAAGTTACTATTAATAAATGTTTTAAAAAACTAACTAAATATCAAAAACTTTTAATAACAAAAGAAGATATTGAAAATTATAATATTAAAATATAATTTTAATATTAATATTTTATTTTTTAAATATTATTTGTAATAAATGAAAATATCCGCAATTAAAATAGTTATAATTCAATTTATAGTGACATGCTGTTTCTTTTATATAGAAGCATTAATGCATTATAATATAGGAAAAACTGGGGAAATAGCTTGTAATATACCACCTTTACAAGATAATTTAAAAATAATGGGTATAATTAGTATATTTTCAGCACTTACTTCAATAGTTACTTTTTTACTAGAAAAATGGTTAACAAAATAATTAAATAGATTATTTAAATTTTTTTTAAAATAAATATAACAATATATTTAAAATTTAAAATCATCATTAATTTTAAAAATAATAAATTATATTTTATTAAATAATATTCAGTTTTTGAATTTACTTTATAATATCTATCTATTATTTGATTAGGGTTATAATATTTATAATAAAAAAAACCTAAAAATGCTATAATAAATAATATTATATTTTCGGTAATATCATCTTTCATTTTATTTAAATTAAATAAATATTTATTTACTATATTTATTTACTATTTATTTACTATTTATTTACTATATTTAGTTAATATTGCTTTACTATATTTATTCCTTTTTATTTTTTTTTTTATTTATTACATTTAATTTAACTTCATTTACAACTGTTTTTAAACTTGATGCTGGTATATTAAAATTAAATGATAAATTCACTTCATTACATAAACCTCCATCAATTTCATATAGTGATCGCTTTCTATTTCATCAATATTTTGTAATTTTTCTTCATCCATTAATATTTCCGTATCACCAGTTCCACAAGGTGGAATTTGACCTAACATTATATTAGCACTTACACCATTTATTTTATCATATTCACCAAATAACCCTGCCTTAATTAACATATCACTTGTTTCTTCAAATGAACACTTAGCAAATGGTCCAATATCACTTCTATTAATTCCATGTCTGTCAATTGACAATAACGCTCCTCTATTAGTCATTGTATCAACTAGTAAAGATAAATGTCTGAAATTCACACCTTCGCCTTCCAATACTTCATTAATTTCATTTAATAATACTTGACGTGCTGCTTCAATACCAAGTATTTCATAAACCTCATTTACGTCATTTGATATAGTTTTAACAGTATCAATATCTTTTTGAATTAAAATATCTAATAAATTATTTCCATTTGTTTCCATATACCATTCTGTATTTGTTTCGAATAAATGTGTGTTAATATTATATTTGGTGTCTTTATCTTCTAATAATATAACTTTATTAATACCTTCTACTCCTTTAATAATTATTTTTTCTACTATTTTTTCTTCAAGTGCTTTTAATTCAGTTATCATATCGCGTTTTTTTTCATTATCAACAATAATAATTTTTATTCTAAAAATTAATTCATCTGCATTATCATCGCTAAAATGACATTCAATATCATCATTATAATATTTCTTTATATTATAATAAATATCTTGCATATTAATATCTAAATGATACATTTTTTCTTTATTAAATTTAAATCTTAATAACCATGGTGAGGTTACATTACAATCTTCTTCAAATAATTTATATAACTTTAAAAAATCGGTATCATTTTCAATAGTGGTTTTATCATTATTTTTATCATAATATATTGCTGATGATTTAATAATATCTCTGATATAGGTTGTTTCTAATAAATTTAATATTTCTTTACATTTTGTGTAATCCTTATTTATAGTCTCTTTAATATAAACTTTTGTTGATGGTCCTTTAATATTTTTACTATTACTTAATAATTCTTTGATACGTGGAACACCACGCACTGTTTGGGATGCAGATGAAATTCCTGCTGAGTGAAATGTATTAAGCGTAATCTGTGTGCATGGTTCACCAATTGATTGTGCAGCAACAACACCTACCATCTCACTTGGATGGACAATACTATCTCTAAACTTTTTCTTTATTTCATTAACTACATATTCAAATGATAATTTATTTAATCTATGTTGTAAAATAATTTCTTTCGGAGATAAATTCATTTTTAATATTATTTGAAGCAATCTATTTCCTTTATTATTATCATTTAAATATAGTTCTTTCCCTAATTGTTCAATTGTATCTAATATGTAATCTGGGGTTAGGTCAGTTCTGGTTTTATTTTTATGAAATAGATTTTTAGCGTTATTTATTAATCTTTTTATTGAAATAGGATATAATAAACGTGTTTCATTTTTATTTAAAAATACTTTTGTAATTAAATATTCACGTTCTTCTAATAAATCTTTAAAATAATCTAAACATCGTTCATTCCATTTAGTTTCCTTATTTAATTTTTCAAATATTTCTTTACGGAATACATTCTTTATAACATCATTTCCTCTAAATAAATAAGTTTTCTCTAATTCACTCATATCCATATTTATGAATTTCAAACTTTGATTCTCTAATTTAGTTGCATTCATACCATCTTCGCCATATAAGAACTGGATAATATACCCTGTTGCATTTCTAACTGTTAAATCATAGTTAACTTTACAATCTTCCATTGATTTTATTAATTTTCTTTGGATATATCCAGTTTCCGAAGTCTTAACAGCAGTATCAATTAAACCTTCACGTCCACCCATTGCATGGAAATAAAATTCTTGAGGTGTTAATCCATTAATAAATGAGTTCTCTACAAATCCTCTACTTTCAGGACCATCATCATATTTAGTATAGTGTGGAAGACTTCTATCATTATATCCATCTGGTATTCTTTTTCCATCAACATTTTGTTGACCTAATGTTGAAACCATCTGTGCAATATTCACTGGATTACCTTTTGATTTTGATTTAATCATATTTATCATCCTATTATCATCTGTAATATTTGCCAACGCAATTTTCCCTACTTTATTACGTGCATCATTTAATAATTTATTCACTTCATTCTCAAAATTCTGTTTATTACTATCAAATGAATTATTTTCATAAGTATTTTGATGAACTTTCCTAATAATTTCATAAACCTTTTTCTTCATGTTATTAATTACATCTTTCATTTCAGTATCAATATGCTTTGATATAACTAAGTCTGATATTCCTACACTAAATCCACTATAAACTAACCAGTCACAAATCAATTTCTGAGTGTTATCAAATAAATGTCTAGCTTCTTCTGGACCATTGTCATTAAACACTGCATGAACTATACCATTTGTTCTATCTTGGTATATTTTTTTATCAAAGATACCTTGTTTTATCTTTCCATTTTCAATTACTATTAAATTTTGTTTATTATTTTTATTATCTTCATCATATTGATCATTTTGATTTATTATATTTAAATTCGGTGGTAATATTTCAGATAATATTTGTTTACCATTCCATTTTCTAATATTTTTATTTATATATATTGGTAATGGAACATCTCCAATAAATTTAGTATTAGTCATCATTAAATTAAAAACTTGTTTTTCACTTAACATTGAAGTCTCTTTAGTAATTCTATATAATCCTAAAGTAACATCTTGAACTACAGATATTATTGGTTTACTTTCACGAGGACTAATTATTTGACTTGTAACGTTTGATAGCATTTTCAGTTCATTTTCAGTTTGAACAGATTGTGGTAAATGTAAATTCATTTCATCGCCATCATAATCTGCATTATAACTAGGTGTTACTGCTGGGTTTAATCTAAAGGTATCGTATTCCATTACACGCACTTTATGACTCATCATAGACATTTTGTGAAGTGATGGTTGTCGATTAAATAATACAAAATCTCCATTCAACATATGTCTATCAACAATATCATTATCATCTATTGTAATTGTTTCAATATCTAAATTTTTTAGACGAATTGTTCTATAATCCTGATTAGCTTTACGTATATATTTAGCTCCAGGATAATTATCAGGTCCATTTTCAATCAATTTCATCAATTTAACTCTATTATACTTATTGACTCTTTCCGGATATGTTAAATTCATTGCTATTTTAATTGGAACTCCTAATTCATTAATACTTATACAAGGGTCTGGTGTAATAACACTACGTGCAGAGAAATCAACACGTTTTCCCATTAAATTACCACGTATACGACCTTCTTTGGATTTTAGTCGTTCACTAAGAGATCGTAATGGTCTACCAGTGCGTTGTTTAGCCTGCGGTAATCCTGGAATTTTATTATCTACAAAAGTTGATAAATGATATTGTAATAATATCGTCCAATAATCAATTTGATCCTTATTAACATCTTTCTCTATTTTAGTTTTTAAAGTATTATTTGTTTTTACAATATCGCATAATTTATGGGTTAAATCATCTTCACATCTTTGTCCCGTATCGTTTCTAACAGAAGGTCGAACCGCAGGTGGTGGAACTGGAAAAATTGTACATATTAGGGTTTCTGGACCATTAATAGATCGAGGAAAACCTATAATATTAGCTTCTTCATCTGTAATTCTTGATAAAATACGATAAATATCATCCGCGAAATAAATTAGATTATTATCTTCGTTTTCATCGCCTTCTTTATCTTCCTTATTTTTCCATTCTAGTATAATTCTACCAACATGTGTATCCTTCGTTATTTTATCCGGTTGACTACATCCACACCCATTAGTTTCATTTTCTTTATTACCACATTTTTTTATTTTATTTTTCGAACAAATTTTATAAATTGCTTCAAATTTTTTCTGTCTAGATATCTTCTTATTTAATATTTTTTTTAATTCTATCTGATTTTTATCAATTAATAACTTGGAGCATTTAAAACAAATACATTTCATTATTTTTTTAACAGTATCAAAAAATTGAATATAGAATAAAGGTTTTGCTAATACAATATGTCCAAAATGTCCTGGACAAAATGTATTCTTTTGCTCACAAGTCTGACATATTTTATTATGGTCTATTACACCCATACGTGGATCAAATAATCCTCCAATTATAGGTTCATTGCCTGCAAATGTATCCGTTGATACAATTTCTGCAACACTTCTATTTTTTATTTCTTCAGCACTCATAATTGAAAATTGAATTCCAGCAATTGTATCTACATCTTGACTATATGACAATTCCTTATAAATAGACATTTTATTAATCTAATATTATTTTATATTATTATAATAATTATAAATATGTTTTAAAAATTTTGTTCTAATATATTTATATAATATTTTCAAATTTTATATTTAATATAAAGTATTGGAAAAATAATTGTTTTATATTAATAATTTTATGACTATACAGGAAGTGTACTTGCTGGAATTGCTTGTAAACCAGCATAACCAGCACTACCTCCATTATTTGCACCAGTATGACCATTCTTTAATTTCATAATTTCATATGATAATGATGCCATTAATGTGAAAAGACCATCTTCTGAATATCTTTGATTTTGTCCTCCTACTTCTAATATCGATGGTTTTAGAGTATTATCAACTAAGCGATTACGTGCTTTATGATTAGCAATTGATGATTCATGTGTAGCTACTCCTACTGAATTTGTTAAAGTTACAGTTGAATCATCATCTGGTTCAATTGCTAAATCTTTAATTAAATTCTTCTCATTTGTTTTAATAGTAGCTTTAATGGATGATAAATCACTTATCATTTGATTAATTAATTGATATAACCCAATATTATCAAATGGTATAGCACCAGCAGTTGCACTAGAAAATGTTGTAGATGTTCCTTCAATAACCCCAGTCATATTTAAATTTTCAATCGTTGCTGTTACATTTATAATTGTAGCCATTTTAATATATATTAATAAATTAATTTTAAATAAAATATTTAAAATTAATCCTCTATAATTTTATATAATTAATATTTAATAATTAAATTATTTTTAATGGAAAATTCTAAACCTAATACACGTAGTCACACTAAAAATAAAAAACCCGATAATGATAATATTTGTAAAATAAATAATAATAATGATGATGATTTTGATGATGTAAATAGCGATGATGAAAAAAGTGATCTAAATAATATTATAGATGACAAAGAAGACATTGCAAATGAAACATTTTATAAAAGAAAATTTGAAGATATTTTTAGTAATAATACTATTATAATTATAAACAACAATAAAGACAGTGAAGATCCATCTAATATTAATGATTTTTTTTCAAATACACAATTTGAAAATCTTGAGGAAAATATTGATGATGATGATATAAATGAAAAAATAAATGACCCTGACTATAAAGAAGATACTAATATTAAAGAATATCATAATCTTCATAATAATATAATTAAAAATAAAAAATATATTAGACAAAATCCAAATTTTATAAATTATAATAATAAAGAAGCTAATTATTTTTTAAATTTAAATGCTAATAATAAATATATTATTAACCAATTCGAAAAAAAAACTATAGAACTTAACAAAGATGAAATACCTATAAGATTTAGAATTATAAATTCCAACCTTGATGATGGATTAAAAGCTATTGCATTAAAAAAATTAAATAATCTGAGTTCTATGAATGAAAAAAGTGGTGAATATTTTAAAATATTAAATTATATTGAAAATTTATGTAAAATTCCATGTGGAATTTATAAAAAATTAATTATTCCTGAAAATAAAAAGGAGGTATCTAAATTTTTATTAAATTCATATAATATTCTTAATAAAAATGTATATGGTCATAACAAATCTAAAGAACAAATTATAAGAATTATTGGACAATGGATATCTAATCCTGAATTAAAAGGAAATGTTATAGGTATTCATGGAAGTCCCGGATGTGGTAAAACACGATTAATTAAAGAGGGATTATGTAAAGCTTTAAATTTACCTTTTGTTTTTATACCTCTTGGTGGTATAAATGATAGTGCATATTTAACCGGTCATTCTTTTACCTATGAAGGAGCAATTCATGGTAAAATTGTTGATTCTTTAATTAAAGCAGAATGTATGAATCCAATTATATATTTTGATGAATTAGATAAAGTAAGTGATAGTTCAAGAGGTGAAGAAATAATAAATACACTTATCCATATGACTGATAGCACCCAAAATGACATGTTTTATGATAAATATTTTTATGATATTCCATTAAATTTATCTAAAGCTCTTATTATTTTTACTTATAATGATGATAAACAAATTAATAGAATTTTAAGAGATAGAATGATTAGAATAAATACCGATATTTATAATAATAAGGATAAAATTGAAATTGCTAAGGAATTTTTGATACCAGAACTTCTAAAAGATTTTAATTTTACTAAAGAAGAATTAATATTTGAAAATGATATAATTAATTATATCATTACTAAATGTGAAAAAGAAGAAGGTGTGAGAAATCTAAGAAGAGCTATTGAATGTATTATTAGTAATATTAATTTATTTAAATTGCTTAATAAAAATAGTAAATCATCCACTGACACTGAAAAAAATAATAATGAAACAAATGATTTATCTATTAATAATCTAAAAATTGATTATAAAACTCCTTTTAAAATTAATACAAAAATTGTAGATTATTTAGTAAAAAAAAATTATAATAACGACTCTTTGACCCATTTATATACTTAATTTAGATTAATATTGAAAAATCCCTCATTACCTTCATCATATATTGGTTTTATAGGATTTATTACCTTTGCTATAACTATCTTATTAAATGCTGATTTATTTAATTGTGGATTATATGTTATGGGACAAAATGTATTTTTCTTTCCACCATCATAGTCAACTGCATAATGATTTTTTAATAACCATGTATTTATATTTTCTTTTTTATAAAAAATTTCTGCTAAATATCTACCATATTTATCAGTATTTTTAATTTCTATTCTAATCATTTTATTCATTATTTTTTCACTTAAATAATCACGGATTTTTAAACCATAATATTTTTCAATATTATTTTTCGTTTTGATTTCAGGTGTATCAATTCTATTTAACCGTATATTGAATTTATATATTTTACCTCCTTTTAAATTTGGAACACGTGCTGCAATTGTAATACTATCACCATCATATACTTTTATAACACGACCTTTTTTAATGTTGGGGTAAAAATGAGATAATTCTTTAAATTCTAATGTTTTTGGTATTTTTCCAAAAAAATTATTGTAGATTTTATTAACAACATTACAAATCATTGTTTAAATTTTTTATATATAATATTTAAATAAATATTTTTTAAATAATTAATTAAAATTCTTGTATTTCATATAATTTTATATTATAATATCGATGATTAAAATATTCTAAACAATTAAATATTTCTTTATTATAATATTTAATAAAAAAAAAATCAATGATATCAAATATCATTTTTAATAATATTTAATTATAATTTATTTAAATAATATTTATGAAATTCCAATTAAAATTAAAGCAATTATAATAATCTTTATCAATATTAACAAATAATTCAATTATAAAGAAACTTCAATAATATTTAAAAAAGTTGCAAATATCAACCATACCATTAATGGAGTTAATAATAATTTACTTTTCATTTCTACAATTGTATATATGACTAATATATTTAGAATAGATAGAAATAAAATATATATTGCTTTCTTCTTTTTATCATAACATCCATATATAATAATCCATAAACATAATAGTAATGATAGAGTAAAGTATAATAAATTAATTATTAATGTTTTATTTGTTTTTGATAATATAGAAAAATACCATGATAATCCAAAGAGTAAATACAATATTGGCCAAACAACACCAAATACCCACCCAGGAGGTCTAAATGGAATTGTTTTACCTGATTTTTCACCCACATTACAAAAATATGAAGTTATATATCCCATTAACGAAGGTATGAAAATATATAATAAATTATTCATTTATTTAATAATATTTATTATTATTTTATGTATTTATTTGATTAATTAATTTTTATTAAAAAAAGGTCAAAATAACAAAAATTATTGTTTTAGAAAGTTTTTGAGAATTATGTGTGATTTTACCCCCTTTATTTTAAATTATACGAAATCTATATATAATTATACAAATTATATATATTTAAGACGAAATCTATATATTAATAAAAAAAATATTATATATATAAATGGTAGAATACAAATGTGAGAGATGCCATTATGTTGCTAAACATAAGGGTTGTTTTAAAAAACATTTACAGAGAAAATATCCATGTAGAGCAATTCATTCAGATGTAAGTGTAGAAGAACTTTTAGAGAAATTAAATAAAACTAAAGAAGGATTTGCTTGTAATAAATGTAATAAAATATTTAAAACAAGTCAAGGAAAATATCAACATCAAAAGAGATGTAAAAAAGAATTAGTTGTTTTTGAAGAGAAGAAAAATGATATTGAAGAAATACAAGAATTAAAGAATGAACTAAAATTAATGAAAGAATTATTTATTGATAAAATGAAAAATCAAAATATTACAAATAATAATAATAACATTACTAAAATTAAAAATCAACAAAATAATACAAATCTTTTTATTAATTTTAATGATAAAGAAAATATACATAAACTTATAAAAGGATGTCAAGAAACAATATTAGAATTAGAAAAAGTTAGAAGTAAAGATAAATGTTTTTCTATATATATAAATGCTGCACATTTTAATCCAAAACATCCAGAAGCACATAATATTCGTTTAACAAATTTGAAACCAGATTATAAATTAATAGATATAAGAGATGAAGAAGGTATATGGAAGAAAGAACCACAGAATAATATATTTAATAATTTAATATCAAGTTCAAAAGATTTCATAACAGATATAGTAAAAGAAAATAATCCGGAATTTGATAATAGTAAAAATATTGATGATTATGATGGAATAGATGCAAAAGAGAAATATGTATTATATTGTAATGAAAAAAATTATAAAGAAAAATTAGAAAAAATAGCAAAGAATGCTGTTTATATGAAAAACAAATAATAGTATAAAATATAAAATGTGAAAGTTATAATTAAGTAAAACACTATCAAGTAAATACTTTCTACGCTAAAAATGGCGTTCTGTTTTGGAGATGTTACACATACATCTTGGGAAGACTTCCAATTTTTAATGGAAACAAATCGTCGTAATATTAAAAAATGGGAAGATATTCCTCCGATGCTTAGGAAATTGCAAACAAAAGATTACAGAGAACAATGTTTTGTTCATGATGAATCGCGAGAAGTTATTGATTTAATGAAAAACTTTAAAATTACTGAATTAAAAGAAAAAGTCACAAACAATTTTGTAGACCTGTCGAAAATGACTGGTAACAAATCATGGAAAAAAACATGGGCAAAAGAAATTATTAAAACATATAAATGGGGTTTCAATACATTTATGGTTGCAATGAAAAGTGATAAAACACACGAATTATATGGACAAATAGATATATTGTTAACAATACAGAAATTTATGTAAATTAAGAATAAATTAAAAAACAAAAAACAAAATTAAAAAAAAATAAAAAACGTAACCGTTTTTTTATTTGAAAGAGTACCCTAATATGTCGAAGCAAATGTCATCTGGGGTAATGATTGCATTGCGTCCAGTGATATGTCAAGATGTTGGATTGAGAATTCAAAAGATAATAAAAGATGAGTATCATAAAGAGTTCAGACAAGAACTTCTGGAGAAGGTCTATAAACATCTCATTAAAGAATGTGAAAAATACTCTTGGTGTAATACGTATTGGAGTTGGATTGACCATAGAGAAAGTTGTTTTCCAAACGAGATTGGATGTAATTGCTGCGAAGGAGGATATCCATCGATTAATTGTGAAAAAAAATGGTCTAAAAATCAAAAATGTCTATGTAATATCAATAAAAAAAAGGGGAATTACTGCGAATGCGATGCTCCTTACAGAAGACAACACGAAACGCATATGAACTGCTGTGATATTGAATCTCAGGATTATGAATTCTTTCAAAAGATGAAATAAAGAATTAAAAAAAAAAAAATAAAATAAAATAAATAAAAAAAAAATAAAAAACGTAACCGTTTTTTTATTTGAAAGAGTGTCCTAATATGTCGAAGCAAATGTCATCTGGGGTAATGATTGCATTGCGTCCAGTGATATGTCAAGATGTTGGATTGAGAATTCAAAAGATAATAAAAGATGAGTATCATAAAGAGTTCAGACAAGAACTTCTAGATAGTGTCTATAGATATGTTGTGAGAAATTGTGATATAAGATATAAATTATTAAAAAAATATCATCCTAGTAATTTTGGAAACAATTCTTATTTCGAATGGATTAACTATAGAGATATATGTTTTCCAAATGAAATTGGATGTGTTTGTTGTATACGTGGATATCCTAAAATTAATTGTAAGAAGAAATGGTCATTTTCACAAAATTGTATATGTGAAAAGAATAATATATCACCAGATTTGATTGTTTACTGGCCAAATAATACTAATTGTAAATGCGATGCTCCATATAGAAGAAAACATTTACTATGTAATATAAATACAGACCATGATATAGAATCACAAGATTATGAATTCTTTCAACAAATTTTGATGAAAAAAATTGAATAAAAATGAAAAAAACTAGAATAAAAATAAAAATAAATAAAAAGACTGATAAGTTTTTTATTGATATAATATTTTCACACTTCAAAATAAAATTTGAAAACTATATATAAGTGTATATTTATAAACTAAATAATTCAATTATATATGGATTCTGTTTTTAAAAAATATAATGTTTACGAAGATGTTGCAGATATAATTGCAAAAGAAGTTCATAAAGGATATCAAAAAGAAATTAATAAAAGAATTAAAATTATGATTGGATTTGATTGGGAATATAATTATTGGAATGGTATGAATACAGAAGATGAAATACCCAACTATAGTATATATATATGGATGGATAAATATTTTGATTCTTTACATTGTAAAGAATTAAACTTTAAAGAATATGAATATATGTGTAATAATAAAAAAGTTTTTAGTTTAAATAGAAGTTTAAGAAGAAATTTATTTATAATAAATGGTAATGACAGAATAAAAAACGAAATTAAAGACAGGAAAAATGAAATTAAAGAAAGTAAATTTAATTTATTAAATAATGATATTAATATTGAAAATGTCAATTTTTTAGAACGATCAACTGCATTTTTAGAATGTAAATATTCAGATTGGTTACGTAATTTATTTATGTTATTTTCAATTAGTTTAACTGGTATAACAGGTTTATCTGAATTTACAATAAAGTATTTAGATTTTTAATTAAATATTGCGAATATTTGAATCATTTCAAATATTATTAAAATATTATTAAAAAAATCATTTATTAATAAATGATTAATTATAATTTTTTATTATGTAATGGATTAATATTTATATTTTTTTTATTAATATTATTAATTCAAATTTTTAGTATTACAAAACCAGATGATTTTTCAAAACAAAATATATATATTGTTAATCCAACCGATGCATATAATACAATAATTAACAATGGATATATAAATACATTTAATAATACTGATATGAAAATTAGAAAATGTAAAAATATAGAAGATTGTAAAAATTTATATAAAAAAAATTTTATACATTTTACAAAAAATGAAAAACAAGTATTAGTTGATTTAGTAAAACAAACTAATAAAAAACTAAAATTTTTTACTAAATTATATAATTTACCTTGGAAGTTTACTAAAACTACAAATAAAATTGATAATGGATTTCCACATACTCACAACGATACAATATATTTATCAGATGATTTTTTTAAAAATAATAATATAAAAACATTAATACACGAAAAAATTCATTTATATCAGAAGAAATATCCATATAAAACAGATAAATTATATAAATTATATAATTATGAAAAAATAGAGCGATTAAATACAAGTAATAGAAGAGCTAATCCAGATTTAAATAATTATGATTATAAACATAATGGTAAAATATTGTATTCTGAATATAATGACAATGCTGATAATCTATCTGATATTAAGATGAATAATTTAGAAGAAAATGCTTTTAAAAATGAACATCCAGATGAATACTTTGCATATTTAATAACAGATAAAATTATTGGAACTTTCGATGAAAACGACCAAAAAATTATTGATTATATAACTTATTAATAATACAATCATAATGTATATAATTATCACTTATATTTAATACAATATTAGTATCTATAAAGTCATTTTTACATATATGACAATGGGTATCATTAAGAATATCATTATAGATATCATTATTTAATTTAATCAATGAAAAATGTTTTACATAATTTGCCCAATAATTTATAGTCCATGATTTATTTTTTAGATAAAATTCATCCATAACCCATCCATTCATAATTAATTTGTATGCATAAGTCAGTTTATTAAAAAAATGATCTCTTAATATATTACACAATTTATTACCATTTAATAAAAAATATTCTAAATTTATAAAATTCTCTGCTAAATAACAGAATTTGCGATTATTTCGACGTGTTATTAAATCATCATGGGTAATATGAAACTGATCATAACTTAAAAAGGGTGTGTCAAATTTTGTATATATTAGATTACAGTCGAATAAACTTTCGGATGAATTATAAATATATTTAGATAAACTATAATTAAAGCAATATATATTAAATTCTTCTTTTTCCTCTTTAAATTTTATAGTAATAATATTATAAAATTTGTCAATATTATTAATTTCTACATTATCAGTTACATAAATTTTTAATAAATTAAATATTTTGTCAATATCATATGTTAACAATACTTTAATAGTAAAAAGGGGTTGTAATACATTATTAATAAGGATACAATCCACAGATAATAATATTTTAGATATTAAATTGTATTTATGATAATAATCATCCATTTTAAATAAAATTTGAATTAATTACTTAAATAATTTCTAAATAATGAGATGGTTTTAATTAATACTTTAAAAAAAGAAACGTATTTAATAAAAGATATAATGAATAAAAGAGATTTAGAATCACTTAAAAGTGATCCTATAATTTTTTTATCAAATTTTAAAAAAAAAGAACTAGTCAATTTAATCCAAATCTTAAATTATTCGTATTATATTGATTGTAAAAGTTTAGTTTCAGATGATTTATATGAACATATTAAAAACAAATTGTATATAATAGACCCATTAAATCCTTTGTTAAAAAATATAGGAGTGTCAAATAAAAATAAATTAGATTTACCTTATCATATGGGGTCAATGGATAAAGATAAAAATACACATAATCTACTTACAAATTGGGTTCAAAAATATAATGGTAATGGTTATGTATTATCTGATAAATTAGATGGATTATCTGCTTTATATGTTAATAATAATAATACTAAAAAGTTATTTACACGTAAAGGTATAGATATTAGTCATTTAATTAATTTTATAAAGGGATTACCTAATACAAATAATAATATTGAAAAAGAAAGCGAAATTGCAGTTAGAGGTGAATTAATTATAAGTAAAGAAAATTTTAAAAAAATAAAAGTTGAAGGGGTAATAATGAATGTTAGAAATGTGGTAAGTGGTGTAATTACTGCAAAAAAACCCAATTTAGAAATATTAGAATTTATCGAGTTTGTAAGTTACGAAGTAATACGTCCAGAATTAATACCTAGTAATCAATTTAAATATTTAAAAAATAATAATTATCAATGTGTATATAATGAATGTATTAATGACATAAATGTAGAGGTTTTATCAAATTTTTTAAAAGATAGACGTGAACACTCTAATTATAATATAGATGGGATTATAATTACAAATGATAGTTTAAATGTGAGAAATAAAGATGGAAATCCAAAATATTCATTTGCTTTTAAAAATATTTACACATTGAATAAAGTGGAAGTTATGGTTTTAAAAGTAGATTGGAATATTACAAAAGATAATTATATTCAACCTGTTATAGTATTTGATGGTATTGAAATAGATGGGGTAATCGTAAAAAGGGCAACTGGTAAAAATGGAAAATTTATAATGGAAAATAATATTGGTCCAGGTAGTAAAATAATAATTGTAAGAAGAGGTGATGTAATACCTCACGTCCAAGAAATATTATCTGCAAGTGAAACGGGTAAAGCACAAATGCCTGAATATAAATATAAATGGAATGATACAGAAGTTGAAATAATTGTTGATACAAATAATGAAGAATTACTGAAAGAACGTAATATAAAAAATATGGAAAATTTTATTGTCAAAATGGAGTTTAAAGGCATTTCAATTGGTATTATAAAAAAATTATATAATGCCAATATTAATACAATTTATAAATTTATAAATGTAGATAAAGATGTATTATTAAATATAGAAGGGATTAAAGAAAAAAAAGCGAACAATATTTTAGAATCTATTAAACAAGTTATGGATAATGTTGATTGTATAAAATTAATGATGTCTTCTAATTCATTTGGAAGAGGTCTAGGTAAAAAAAAAATTAAATTAATAATAGATAATATAACTGATAAGTCTTTAAAATTAAGACCTACAATGAAAAATCTAATATCGATTAATGGAATAGAAAAAAAAACAGCTGAAAAGTTCATAGAAAATATAGATAATTATTTAAAATTTCTTGAAGATACACAAATTAAATGTAATTTTAATGTAGATGTATTAAATAAAAATAATAAGTTTAAAAATATCAATATTGTATTTACAGGTATTAGAGATAAATTATTAGAAAATAGAATTGAAGAGGAAGGTGGTAGTATTAAAAATAGTATAACAAATAATATAGATTATTTAATTGTTAAAGATCATGAAGCAAAATCTTCAAAGATTGATAAAGCAATTGAATTAGGAATAAAAATAATAACTATAGAGGAATTTAATAAAAAATTTAATTAATATTTTTAACAATTAAAATATTTTACATTATACATATTATTTTTTAATAATGTTATTAAAATATAGCACATAATTTACACAGAAATTTTCCTTCATATTTATTATAAATTGCGTTAGGTTTTTCTTCTTCCTTATAAAAGGAGCAAAAACCTCCTTCACATTTTCCACCACAATTATAGGTAGAGATTGTATCTACTGTTTGGAATGGTTCTATTTGGAGATTATTATATATTGGACCATATTTTGAATGATTATAGGTTGGGTTATTTAGTTTAGAAAAATCAATATATGATAAATCTATAAAACTACATATATTATCATCAATAAAACTTTCTAATTCATAAAATATTATTTGTCTTTCGATTTCATTTAATTTTTCATTTAGTTTTTTTTTTTTATTAAAAAATACGATTGCCAATTTATTTAAATAAATTTCATATTCTTTTTTGTTATTAATTTTATATTCATTAGAGAGATGATATTTACAAAAAATAGTATTTTTGTCTATATTTTTTTTACAACTATTCATTTGACATTTATTTATACTTAAATTAAAATGTTTTATACATTTATTACTTCGACATTTTGCAAGCGAACAACAATTTTCAATATAACATATTTTTCTCCATGATAATCCATTTTTTAAACCTTTCCTATATAGTGTATTTTTAAAGAACTTATATTTATATTCATCATAGTTAATTGACATTTTATTTTACTAAATAATTAGTAAATAAAATTGTTTCAAATTTTATTAAATTAATTTATAATTAAATTAAAATATTTTATTAAAATAAAATGAATTATAATAATAATAAATGTTTAATGAATTTAATTTTAATATCTGTAATTGTATTACTTTCAGTGCAAATGATAAAATCTCTAAATAAATTTAGTTTAGTTGAAAACTTTTTAAATGAAATTAATGATAATTCTATTCCGACTACTGGTCAAAAGGTAGGTAAAGATGTTTTAGGTTCAAAAGACCCAATTGTAATGTTTGGAACCCCTACCGGGTTAGATAATAACCGCGTTTTATCTAATTCAAATTCAGATGAGAATGCACCTAATGATGGAAAAGGTAATAAAACAAAAGTATTATTTAAACATAGTGAATGTAAACCAGAATGTTGTGCATCTAGTAGTGGGTTAGATACAGGTTATTCATGTGATAGAGGTTGTATTTGTATGGATAAAAAACAGAATCATTTAGTTGCAAGTAGAGGCGATGGTGTTTTTCCAAATAAACCAGAAACAGAACTAACTTATAGAAATAAATGTATAGTTCAAGATGAATGGTGTAAAAATGATAATTGAAATTTTATGTTTAACTATTTAATTTTATTTTATTATTATATATTATAAAAATGGGAATTATAATTAATGATATCATTACTTTTAATAATGGAATAAAACAAACTGATTGTTATTGTAGTATACATGATAATATGATTGATATTAGTAAAAATAATGAAAATAACACACATACAAATCAAAAAAAATATAATGTAATATCGTCATATAATATATGGGCAAGTAAAGACGCACGGAATAATAATTTAATATTGTTAGATAGAAAAAATATTTCATTAAATTTAGATGCAAATGAATTAGAAACGAATGTTAATTTATTTACATTATTATATAATAAAATTAAATCTGATTATACAAATTATACTGATGATATTTAATAAAAAATTTTGTCTAATCCAAATAATTTAATAAATAAGTATTAAAAATTTTTTATTAAATTAATATATAATTTTTAGTATTTGGTTCAATTACAACTTCACATTATTAAAATGTGAAAGTTGTAATTGAATATTACACTATCATCAATATACGCTATAATCACCAATCAAAATGCTTTGTTTGACTAATGAAGTTTTTTTAAATGCGCGTAGGTGTAATCTACCAAGAAGATGCATTGGTATTTTATGGAGTGATATTATGGGGTATTGTGAAGAACATGAAAAAGCAGGAGAGAATGAACAGACCACTATGTTGAATTTATCGAATGAAATTATTTTGTTGCAAAACAAAGTATTTTTAAATAAAACTACTCCAGTTGTTGAAATGACACCCATACCAGTTGTTGAAATGACACCCATACCAGTTGTTGAAATGACACCCACACCAGTGGTTGAAATGAAACCCACACCAGTGGTTGAAATGACACCCACACCAGTGGTTGAAATGACACCTGCACAACGTAAACTCTTTAAAAAGAATAAACTAGAAAGAGACTTTCTTAATAAACTGAGTATTGAAGATGAAATTCCAGAGAAAGATGAAATAGAGAAAGAGAATGAATTTATTAAAAAAAATTTATTTGAAAGAGAACTTGTTAAAAAAAACAAATGGCAGTGGTCAGAAGATCAATCATTTAATATGTGGTCTTTCTATGTAAAAAATCCAAAATGTTTCGATATTTGTACATTGTCTGTATGGGGGATATTATGTGTGTATGATGAAGATGAAATAAACGCAATAATAAGTTTAGTAATTGGTCAAAAAGGGCTTCATTTCAAGCAATGGACCAGTTATTGGAATGTGGGAAGTATAATGTATAACAACAAAAATATGACAATTGACATTGCTTTATTAAAAACCGACAATGGTAGAAATATAAAATTTAATGCAATGAAAGAATTTATATTAGCAAGAATTGATTGGAATGCAAAAAAATATATACAACAAAAAAATGAAATTTAAAAAAATAAAAAAGTAATGAAAAGGTTAATTAAGAACTAAACTTTTTCTTATTAAAATAAAATTTGAAATTAATTTATTTTAAATTCAATCTAATATTCTACAATATACAATGTTTGATAGATGTATTCAAAATGCCCATGCACTTGGTCTTCCACCAAGAACAATAGGAGTACCGTGGTCACAAATAATAGAGATTGAAGATAGTTTAAAAAAAAAAAGTAATAATGTTATCAATTTTGATAAACAATTTGAATATCATATTATTAAACTGCAAAACACCTATCATAAAATAAGACTTGAAGCAGCTGAAAAACTTAGACTTGAAACAGCTGAAAAACTTAGACTTGAAGAAGCTGAAAAACTTAGACTTGAAGCAGCTGAAAAACTTAGTCAAGGACTTGAAGCAGCTGAAAAACTTAGACTTGAAGCAGCTGAAAAACTTAGACAAGAACATTCAAATAAAAATGATAATATCAATACAATATTAAAATATATAGAAGATGATAAAGATGATAAAGAAGATATTAATTCAATATTAAGAAAAATTGAAGTAAGTAATTATAAAAATAAAAGAAAAAATAATAAATTAGAAATTATTAAGAAAGAAAAAAATATTAAAAATAATAAAAAAATAAAGAAAAAAATTGATTTATTAAATAAGGGTGATATGGATGTAATACAATATGATAAAAAAACTAATACATCTTATCAATATTACTATCATCTTAGAGAACAAATAATATCAATTGAATATGATGGAGAATACGATATTGAAGGTTTTAAAAATACTTTGATTGCAATTATATTACAAAATAAAAAAAAAATAGAAAATATTAAAACAATTAGTAAATGTCAAGATGTATTTTTTAATACACAATTTAATTATTTTAAAATAATTGTATTAAAAAATGATGAAAACCAACATAAAAAAATAATAAATGCAACTATGTTAATTTCAAATATGATTGCAAAAATGAGAGAAACGATAGAAAAAAGTAAAATCTATATGAGTAAAACAGCATTGATGATATAATCGCATATAATTGTATATAAATCATAATATATTATAAATTTAAAAATGTTATATTTTTTTTAAAGAATATTTTTTATTAATTTTTTTTACATTAAATTCATATTTATTTATAATTCTAACAATTCTTTTAAATAATTCCTTTCTTTCTAAATAAATACCTCTAATATTATTTAATACCTCATCATAAGTAAACCATTTAACATTTATTACTTCTTTTATTTGTATTTTATTATTTGGATTAAATAAATTTTCAATTAATTTATAATCCTTTGTATTACATTTTGCTATAAAATAAATATGTCTATATCTAATATTATTAACAGCAATATATACTTCCTCATAAGACTTATTATTAATAACTCTTATATTTTTACATGATAATCCACTTTCTTCTTCAAATTCACGTAAAGCAGTTGTAATATTGTTTTCATTTAAATTTCTTCTACCTTTAGGAAATTCCATTTCAGTTTCTTCAAAAGTATCATTCTCAGTTTTTTTTATTAAATAATTAAAATCTATTACTTCATTATTATTTATTAATCCATTTTTAAGTTTATTAAATTTTGCTTTTGATATTCCATAATCTTTCTTAAATTTTGAAATTGTATAATTTTCCCATAATAAATTCCATAAATAATCAAAATCATTATTTAAAATTCTTATTTTTTCATTAATAGTTATATATTTGAATAATGTAAATAAATATGGTATATTATCTAATTCATAAAACCCCCGCATAAATTCTATATAACATAATGAATCTTTTCGCTGTATCATTAAATATTTAATATTATTATCTTTAACGATATAACATAAAATACCATATGACGTAATTGGATAATTACATGTTTTTATAATGTGTCCATAATAACCACAATTTAAACATTGTAATTTTGTATACTTATTTGTTTTTTTTTCTTTTTTTAACATATTATCATTAATAATATATATCGCTATATTTAAATAAATTATAAAGTTAATTTTAAATTTAAATCTTTTAAATAAATAAATTATGACAAATAAAGAAATATGGGGACCACATTTTTGGTATACGCTACATTTTATAGCGCTCGGTTTCCCAACTGATGCTTCTTCTATTGATAAAAAAAATTATAAAAATTTTTATATTAATTTACCAAATGTAATTCCATGTGAAGAATGTGCAAAACATTTAATAACTAATATAAATAATTTTTCAATTGATAATTATTTAGACACAAAAAAGAGATTATTTGAATGGACCGTAATATTGCATAATGAAGTTAACAAAATGTTAGGGAAAAAAGAATGGGGATTAGATAAGGCATTTAAACATTATTCTAATTTTAATATAAAATTAGAATATACAAAAAAATGTTTTAATAAATCATATTTAATAATAATAATATTATTAATAATAATATTGTATTTTTTAATAAAAAATAAAAAAAATAAATAATATAATAAATATTATTACTACTTTATAGATTGGTTATATTTGAATATATTATACTCTATGAAAATTTACAATTGCTTTTAAATGAAATCTCCAGGGTTCGCTATATTTAGGCATATTATTTATATTTATATTATTGTCTATTAAATATTCTCTAATATTAATCATATACGACATTTTATTTTTTCTTTTGTGTAAAATTAAAACAAGATTATCTACATTTTCAATATTAGGATTAGGTGAATTTAATTCTTCTAGTATTTCATCATTTACTAAGTCTGTTAATATTTTATAATATAAATAATTCTCTCTAAAAAAATCTAATACTATATCCTTTTCTAAAACTAATATATTATTCATTTGAATATTATTAGGTTCAAATTGTTTAATATCATACATTATAGTATTAATTCCTTCAAGCAAATTAAAAAAATTTAAATTACCTATATTAGACCTATCCGTGTCATTTGCATTAGAATTTGTCAATATTCTTCCTATTAGCCAATCACTTATTCCTAATATATTATTAGGTCCATATAATTTAATATTAGTTTCATTATCAATCTGGATATCTTCTCTATTAAATGTTAAATTATCATTTTTAAGTTTTATTATAAATTCTTCATCAATATATATATGAAAATTATATATCATATCATTAATAAATGAACTTTTACATATATTATTATCTAGAAAGAATTTATTAAAATTAGATTGGAATACATTTAAATTATCAAAAAATACATTAAAATAAATTATAGTTGATTCATCAAATATAGATTTTGTTATTTTTCTTTCGATTGTAATTTTAAATACACGTTCATTGAAATAATTAGATAAGTTTTTAAATTTTTTACATAATATAGAATGTTTATTAATATCAACTTTAAAATTCAATGTAATATTTATTCTAAATAATTCTGCTTTGATTTTAATATTATTATTTTTAATCAAATTATTGAAAAATTTATTTGTTTTACCTAAGTTTATTAAATCACTATGACTTTCGGTTTTATTCATTATAATGTAATGAATATCATTTGGTAATTGTTGTAAATTCATTATTATGTTCTACTATAAAAATTTTAGTATTCACATTAGTTTTTCACATTTTATTAAAAATCCCAAATATGATTAATTTTTTTCATTAATTCTTTTTGTTGACTAAACATAGTTGGAGCAACTATTAATACTGCAAATTTATCTGGATTTTTAAAAATTTTAAATGTTCCTTTTAAAATCATATTTATAAATTCTCTAAACGTATAAGTTGTTAAAGCAATTAATGCAATTTGTAAACAAACTTCTAAAAATAACTCTATCTTTGTCTTTGTATTATCATATGTAGGCATAAGTTTATTTAATAATTCACCAATACTAACACTAAATGTTAAAAATAAAATTGCATATACAATAATCCATATAGCATATTGTGGATAAAAAAATTGTTTCATTTATTTTATACATTTATTTTATATTAAAAATATAAAGACCTAATAATATTAATATAATTCCTACTATTTCCTTAATAGATATTTTTTTTTTATAAAAAAAATATGATATAATTGTTATAAATAAAATTGTTAAAGGATTAATAGTATTAACTAGTTTATGAGCATCTGTATTTTGTAATAAAAAGTACCATAATATAATTGTTATAACAGAAATAAACACATCTATAAATATATATATCCAAATTTTTGAATCGAGGTTTTGTATTTTTTGAAAAATATTTTTATTTATAAATAAAATATAAAATACAGATACAATAAATAATAAAATATTTTTAATACAAAAAAACTCATTTTTAGTTAAATTTTTTAAAATATAATGCTGTTGAAATAATATTATTATTGAAGATAAAAAAGCAGTTAATATAGTTAATAATAATAATTTCATTTATTGTATTAAAATAAAAATATTTGAATTATAATATTAAATTCTTTTAAAAAATTCTTGTTGAGCAATTTCAAATAATTTTGGTATCATTAGAAAATCACTTAATTTTATTAACAACATTATTTCTTGTATATTTAAATTTGATAAATTATAATTTTTAGGTGAATCTATATAACTTAGTAATATTTTCATTTCACAATCTGATATATCATTTAATAAATAAATATTTCTATTATCTAATTTAAATAAATTTTTAAAGTAAGGAATTTTTTCTAATTTTATTTTTTTAATTTCCCATATTTTTGATGGTATTGTATAATTTAAATTAGTGGAATATAAATCTAATTCCATAGTTTGAAATTTCATTATTTGTTTAAATTATATTTTTGTATGTTGTTTAAATAAAAATATAAAAAATAAATTAAACTATATAAATATGGTTAGAGGATGCTCAACTTCAACAAATCAATCAATAATAAATAATCAATTAATTGTTGGAAATAGAAGGGCTGCCGGAAAAATACAAATAAATTCAAATAATAGTAAATCAATATCAGTAAAAGTTCCTGAAGGTTTACCAACTGATTATACTTTTAAATTACCTAATGAAATTGGTAGTGTAGATGAAGTTTTAAAAATAGATAGTGTAGTTGGTAGTGAGGCTATTTGTTCATGGGGATCAGGCGGTGGTTCAGGTATTGTTAATAATAGAATAGATGGCGATTTAACTATTGGAGAAGATGATAGTGAAATTCTTACTATTTCTAGTAAATTAAATATACCTCGTGGTGAAACAGGTGAAGTATTAAAAAAACAAACAGACGGAACAGTTGAATTTGAACAAGATAGTAGTTCTACAAATACTTCTTCCATTATAGAAATAAACAACACATTGGATACCCACACGAAAGGATTCGGACAGGCGGTAGCCAACAAGATGTTACAAGTAAACCCATTAGGAGATGCTCTTATTTGGGGATATCCTGGAGGTGTCACATTTTACAATACCCAATCTGATATGCAAGATGCTGTAAACGAAGAAGGAATATATCTCGCGATTACTGGGGGTGCATTTTTTGTGAAATTGATAATCACACCCAACGTGTCCGCATGGTACAAAGTAGGTGTCATCAACGAAAATCCAACGTGGGTCTCATGGAACCAGGTCGATAGTACCTATAACACTACAATCATAGAAAATTGGAACATGTCTGGATCCAAGACATGGATTTTAGGTACTGATGCCGAATATTACAAAGTAACTGCCACAGACCCTGAGGGAATGCCAGTCACATTCACATATACCGTGAAAAACTCTTACAATACTACAGTGGTCGCTTCACCTGCTGACACTTACACTATGAGCATGGCTACGATCGTGACTAACGGGGACACGTTTATTGTGACCCCCCAACAACAAAGCGCGAGTAACAGTGGTGGTTCATTTACAGTCACGATCCACGCTTCCGATGGATTAAATTCGGTATCAGTAACGAGTACGTTTAGCCAGAGTTTTTAGGTGAATCTATATAACTTAGTAATATTTTCATTTCACAATCTGATATATCATTTAATAAATAAATATTTCTATTATCTAATTTAAATAAATTTTTAAAGTAAGGAATTTTTTCTAATTTTATTTTTTTAATTTCCCATATTTTTGATGGTATTGTATAATTTAAATTAGTGGAATATAAATCTAATTCCATAGTTTGAAATTTCATTATTTGTTTAAATTATATTTTTGTATGTTGTTTAAATAAAAATATAAAAAATAAATTAAACTATATAAATATGGTTAGAGGATGCTCAACTTCAACAAATCAATCAATAATAAATAATCAATTAATTGTTGGAAATAGAAGGGCTGCCGGAAAAATACAAATAAATTCAAATAATAGTAAATCAATATCAGTAAAAGTTCCTGAAGGTTTACCAACTGATTATACTTTTAAATTACCTAATGAAATTGGTAGTGTAGATGAAGTTTTAAAAATAGATAGTGTAGTTGGTAGTGAGGCTATTTGTTCATGGGGATCAGGCGGAGGTGGTGGTTCAGGTATTGTTAATAATAGAATAGATGGCGATTTAACTATTGGTGAAGATATTAATGAAATTCTTACTATTTCTAGTAAATTAAATATACTTCGTGGTGAAACAGGTCAAGTATTAAAAAAACAAACAGACGGATCAGTTGAATTTGAACAAGATAATAGTTCTACAAATACTTCTTCCATTATAGAAATAAACAACACATTGGATACCCGCACGAAAGGATTCGGACAGGCGGTCGCCAACAAGATGTTACAAGTAAACCCATTAGGAGATGCTCTTATTTGGGGATATCCTAGAGGTGTCACATTTTACAATACCCAATCTGATATGCAAGATGCTATAAACGAAGAAGGAATAAATCTCGCGATTACTGGGGGTGCATTTTTTGTGAAATTGATAATCACACCCAACGTGGCCGCATGGTACAAAGTAGGTGCCGTCAACGAAAATCCAACGTGGGTCTCATGGAACCAGGTCGATAGTACCTATAACACTACAATCATAGAAAATTGGAACATGTCTGGATCCAAGACATGGATTTTAGGTACTGATGTCGAATATTACAAAGTAACTGCCACAGACCCTGAGGGAATGCCAGTCACATTCA
>Ga0209830_10000623_pt1 | contig 35826 bp, 36 predicted proteins | sample ArcticOcean_MG_C_12_FD_187439 | JGI IMG/M metagenome (GOLD analysis project Ga0209830, IMG submission 187439) | Marine microbial communities from western Arctic Ocean - ArcticOcean_MG_CB8_130 (SPAdes) (version 2) | ecosystem: Environmental > Aquatic > Marine > Oceanic | place: Arctic Ocean...
ATAATATTTAGTGACCAACCAATAACAGAAAATCTGAGTATTGATGTAGAAGGGGCCCCGAAGGATAGTATCGCCATTCCTAATTCCCATGCAGCAAATGGAAGTGCGAGTATAATACCCCGTTTCCACAGGGTTCCAAGTGCACAGAATAACATGCCATAAACTAATGTTGCTAACATTGTTGCGAATATTATAGCCATCCACATTCCGAGGTCTGCAAATCTAAAAAAACTATCACCAGGTCCAGCAAAACCGGAAATGATTGCGACTATTATGCCCATTCCAATGATATATGGCCATACAATGCCTAAATATCCTACAATCCTGCCAAGGAATATATCACGTCTAGCAATTGGTTTTGCAAGCATGAAATGTATCGTTGAATTGTCCATCTCTTCACGAATCAGCCCAGTTGCTAAGAATAAAGGTAGGAAAATACCTAGCAAGAATACGAATCCCATTTTACCGATTGCCAACAAAAATGCTCGATGGATGGCCTCTTTGGCATATTTTTCTTCATCGGGGTCTTCATCGACGAGTCTATCACTATTAGGCTCGGACCATTCCCCCCTCATTTCATTATAATCTAAGATGATATCACATTCAATATTATTCCGATTATTATCTTTTTGACTCTGAGTTGAATCGGCAAGTCGGCAATCTCCATCATCATCGTAGCCTGCAGTAGTGTCTCCACTCGCAGTTAGGTCCCAATCGAAATCATCTTCATTGATCCATTTCTCAGGTGGGTCAGGGGCAATCGGGGGATTAAATGTTCCAGGATGAGATTCTGGGTTATCGGGGTCTGTTCCATGTATTCGTTCTTGGCCAGTCGGATATCCATCGCCATCCCAATCCATAGAGTCGCCATCATTATCAATCGCTTCAATTTCTTGTTGCATTGAATCAACATAGAATAATACTACGATAAATATTGCAATAGCTCCAACTCCCAATATTACCCAAGTAGATAATTTGGTACGATATTGCCTCATAGTAAATTCTGCAACAGCGCCGAGTTTCCTGTCCAAAGCCCTAAAGACATTATCTTTTTTCGGTGGAGACATCATCGGGCTAGACCTCCAGTTAGGTGATTTAAGATCGATTCCAAATCATCATCCGGATTATCAATCGACGAGACTTTGTGCCCATTAGTCACAATCAAAGCAGGTAATTCCCTATGGACGGCATTTAGATTATGTGTTTGAATTTGTAGACGATCTCCACTAGGGAAACTGATGCCATAGACTGCAGCATTATTGATAATGTCCTTGGCTAATTCCTTTGGATTTTCACAACCGATACTAATTGTATGCGGTATATTATCCATCTTTTCTCTGATTGCATGAAGGTTTCCTAAAGCGAGTAAACGCCCGTTGTGAAGGATGACGATTTGCTCAGTGATTCGTTCAATTTCATTTAGGATGTGGCTGCTGACCAAAACGGTACGGCCCATTTTTCCTAACTCTCTAATGACATTCATTATCGTGGTTCGGGCAAGTGGGTCACATCCTTGTAACGGTTCATCCAATACGATTAACTCCGGGTCATTTACCAGTGCATGGGCAATTTTAACTCTCTGCCGCATTCCTTTTGAATAGCGCCCAAGTTGTTTATGTGCAACATCGGTTAAACCAACAAAGTTTAGCACTCTGTCGGCTTCAGATTTCGCTTCTTCTCTTGTCAATCCGTTCAATCTAGCAAATAATGATACAAATCCATGGGCGGTCATCCAATCGTGCATTTTCTCATGCTCTGGAACGAAACCTACTCTTGCATATGGGGCAGGGTTCTTCCATGGGTCTGTACCGAATAGTTTGATACTTCCACTCGAAGGTTTTAATTTACCCATTAGCAAATTGAATAGGGTTGATTTGCCAGCACCATTGGAGCCTAATATTCCTGTTACACCACCGGATAATGCCAGAGTGATTTCCGATAATGCGTGAATTTTTCCATATGATTTGGAGACATTTTCAAGCAATACCACAGGTGCGGTAACATTTGGCGCCCACTGTTGAGTTTCCCCTTCTCCGACCTGTTGAAGATCTGGCATCATTCTCTAGTCACCTCCATAGATGAAACGCGACTACTCAATACATACAGTGCGATTGCATTCATTACAATTAACGATGCTAGTGACCAAGTCCAAGAATACTGGTCATATGTGGGTTGAGTCCTCACTAATGTTTGGCCAACATGAGCCAAACAATCATACGGTGATAGAAGATATAGTATCTCTCTCTCAAATAAATTCTTTACAATTATTGCTAATGTTTTAGTTCCTAAAATAATAGCTAGCAATCCAATCCCAGGGAAGAATTTACCTTTGGATACGCTGGAAAGAGCCAATCCTATGCTCGTATAGGTTATAATTAACAGAACACCACCCATCAATGCACCGAGGAAAATTGGAAATGTATCTACAATCCATGCCCAACCTCGACCAAAGGCAATTATCTCAGTAAGATAGTACAAAAAGAGAGTGAATATGATAATTATTGCTTGGATAAATGCGACAGAGGCATACTTCATCCCAATATAATCAAAACGATTAATCGGCCTGGAGAAGTAAAGTGCAGAAGTTCCATGAAGACGATCTTCGGAAATGACTCCGCCTACCAATAGTGCTGCTACTATCGGGTAATACATCACATTGCGTGGGAAAAACCCGAGTACGTGACCGTAGAGGTTGTCTCTGTTTACACCCCACCAGCCATGGAATTCGGAGTCTCCAATTAACGATGCAAGTAAAGTGAGTCCAGCATCCGATAATGATGCAAAGAATACGAGGACTAAGAAAATTCTTGTTGGAATACCCCATGGGCGATGACCTTTTTTGAAAATACCAAGAATATGGTGCCGTAGTATTGCCCAATTACGCATCCATCTGGGATTTAATTCCCCCCTCCATGGTTCATAATTTTGTTTAAAGATTTCACCAGTGTCATTCTGGCCAATAGATGCCATTTCAGAAATATCTTCATCACCTTCACTTGAACCCCAGGCAGTATCCATTCGTGCTTGGCCAGTCACAGGTGCTTCCGCCGTTGCCATCTGTATCTCCTCGGTCGCCTCTTGTTGCATTTGTTGAACTGGTTGAACTGGTTGAACTGGTTGAACAGGATGAACTGGTTGAACTGGATGAACTGGATGAACTGGTTGAACTGGATGAACTGGCTGAACAGGCTGAACTGGATGAACAGGCTGAATTGGTAGAACCGGCTGAACAGGCTGAACTGGTTGAACTGGTTGAACTGGCTGAACCGGCTGAATTGGTTGAACAGGCTGAACTGGATGAACCGGCTGAACTGGCTGAACTGGCTGAACTGGTTGAACTGGATGAACCGGCTGAACTTGTTGTGGGGTCGATGGAATCGGTAGTTGAGGCAACGGGAGAGGGTGAGGTGTAATCTCTTCATCTTCGCTCATGAAGCACCACCACCCATGTGCCCTGGAGCATCTACTTTTCTTGCATGAATTGGATGCTTGAACAAGTCTTCACTACTTTTGACATCATAGCCTAAGTTTTCCATTATTACCAAGAATAAATCTTCGAGGGATGCTTCATACTCATGCATCCTTCTTATTTGAGCCCCTACTTGAGATGCACAGAGCAATATTTCACTAGTCAATTCTTCGGATTCGTGGGTGATTCTCATTACTCGCCCCTCACGTCTGACTCGCATTCCACGTTGAATCATTGCTGCCTCTAGTTTAGATGCTCCACCCCAAACGTGAATTTCTATTTCACGATCGATCGCTTTCAAGTCCTCTATACGTCCTTGTGCAGCCAGTTTACCTTTGTGTAATAGTACGATGTCATCGCATACTCTTTCAACATCATCCATTAAATGCGATGCCATTAATACTGAACGGTTACCTTGTTTGACAGTATTGATCAAGGTGTCAATCATAAACTCACGAGCAGTAGAATCTAGCCCATTGCTGGGTTCGTCAGCGATGATTAATTCAGGGTCATGAATTATTGCGCATGCCAATTTAGTAGCTTGTTTCATGCCGGTTGAAAATGATTTTATCTCTCTATATCTTTGTTCTCCAAGACCTACGTATTGCAATGATGCATGAGCCCGTTGTAATGCTACAATTGGATTCATTCCAAGTAATTCGCCTGAGTATCTCACTTGATTTATTGCATCCATGTCAGGGTTCAAAGCATCATATTCTGGCATGTATCCAATCCTTGAACGAATAGCGGCCCCTTCAGTTCTGATGTCGTGTCCCAGAACAGTTCCTTCACCAGAAGTTGCTTGTATTAGGCCCAATATAGTTTTCAAAAATGTTGATTTTCCTGCGCCATTAGGTCCTAGAAGGCCCGTTGCTCCCTTTTTAATGTCCAAATTAAGGTTTTCAAGAGCCATATGAGGTCCATAGAATTTTGATAAATCCTGAGTTTGAATGATACGCTCCGGTTCCAAACAGTTCCCCTCAATTATGTGAGGCTAAAGACGACCTTTCAATGCTTGCGCGTTAAGAGTAGTATATCGTAGCACTGATAGAGACTTTTGATTCAAACGCTTTCACGTAATCCGCCACGCGTCTTTATACCAATACCTTTACTGAAAGTTGCAAACTCTTCAGAGTTGCAATTTGAAATTCCATGTCCGAGTAGTTGTCCCTTTTTATTTACGATAAGACAAGTTCTTCCAGGTGCGATCCATGGATCAGTTGCCAAAACGAATCCATGAAATACATTCCTTCCCTTTCGAACAAATGGTTCTGCATCATCGTTCACAACGACCCATGCAGGGCCCTCTCCGATGTAATTCCATGATTGTGTAGTCTCAAACTTAGAGGGGCATTTTCGCTTTCTGTGGCTGTGCAACTCTACAGCACCATCATCGGTCAATGAGATGCCACCATCGGTTAATCTTGGGCTTACGATATGTTTTCCAGAAGATGACATTGCATTTTTTATTCTACCATGGCGATTGATGACAAAAGTTGCATCTTGTATCAATTCTTTAGCGAGTCCATATTCAACATTGAGGAGGACGGTCATTTTGTCACTAACATGTCGGCAGCGTACTTTGTTGGTGGCAATGATTCGCCCTTCTTGGTCAAGGGGTATTTCACTAGCATCCTCATCGGTGATTGATTTTATTACGCCGGCTTCAACAAGAGTTTCCATGCATCTCGCTTGAATTCCATCTCCTTCTAAATCACAAAGTATAATCCTTCTGTCGCCCAATTCAAATCGTTCCAATTCTCTTCTTATCCAAGATAAATCCGGCTTTCTTCGCCAAATCCATTGAGGTCCAGTTACATGTGAGAATGGATTCAAATCTTCCATACTATAGGGCAATAGTCCAAGAGGGGTCAAAATCATTACTTCCATTCCCTCTGCATGATGGGCCAGTCGAGTCATTAAGTCACTGCATCTTTCTCTCCAAGGACCTGGGCGACCATGTAAAATCAGAACATCTCCTGAACCATTTCCTACTGGCTCAGGGGCTCTCCAACGAGAGGCTAGTTGCCTTCTTGCTTCAATTATGTGAGGGCGGAAATATGTGTCTTCTCCTCCCCAAGATACGCCTCCCTTTTTAGGGGATTCTTGGGCGCTGATTATCCAATCCCAAGAGTGCTCCCAAGAACCTCTAGTAGAATCTCTATCCCTTGCAGCAGCCCGGTCTGTAATCGCTAATTCTTCGAGGTCAATCATTGCCAAACCTGCTTTATTTGGGCTTGTTGTAATCCATAAAAAGGCCTCGCGCAATGCTGGATGTTGATGGCTACGTCTTTCAGCAAGTCTCCATATTGTTCCATCTCTAATCGCTTGCTTACATCTTGATAATTCAGCAAGTGTAACTTCTAAATTATAACGGGCTAGAACCTTGACCTGTTCTGCAGGATCCAAATTTCTAACCTCTTCAGGAGAGGTATATGCAATACAAGGCATAGTGACTGGCCAGTCGACAAGATTGATCAGTTTTTCAGTACCCCATGGAGTTAGAAGTCTTCCATCCTTTGCAAATAATGCGTATGCTGCCGAATCAAACAGATCAGCACCTAGTGCGATAGACATTGGGAAAAGCATAGGATGTCCACAACCAAACATGTGAACGGGGCGATTTGGTGGCAAATAAGGTAGTGACGAGAGCATAATTTTTGCATAATCTTTGTACATATGTTGTTCCATTACTGGTACAATGCCGCCAATTGGGTGGATAGAGAAATCATGTGTTGCCATTTTTTGAGCAGATAATGTTCTTAGTTCCTTAAACAAGCCACCTTGAATTGGCCCATTTAACATTGTACTTCCTGCGCTTTCAATGCTGATAGAAGCCCTTGCTTCTGTTTCCAGTACAGCACTTTTGACTTCTTCTTCAGTCATATCAGGTCTAGTGAAAACATCCAGCATTGTAGCAATATCAACACCTATACTTTTTTGGAATTCAACTATTTCCTCGACTCCAACTTCTACATCACCGTAAATATAGGCTTGGAAAGTACCTGAATCGGTCATTATCACTCCTGGAAAATCAATCAATGAATGAACACCATCTTTGATTGCCTGTTCTTTCAAATGTTCATGCTTCCAGATGATATATGAATTAGTAATTATGGCAGAAATACCGTATCTATCCCACATTTCACGAGGTTCAATCGTTCTAATATTTGGATTGATTACGGGTAATAGGGCCGGAGTTTCTAGTATGCCGTGTTTGGTATGTAAGCGGCCTAAACGTGCCCTTCCGTCGCGGTTTGTCACTTCAAATAAACCAACATCTTGTTCTCGGCAAGGTTCAGGGTCGTCACGTCTTCCCTCTTGCCAAGCGCTCATAATTTTGGGCGGTGGCCTATCGGTCTTGAAGTCCTCGCTTATACGAATTTAATAAATACCTAATTTGCGTGCCAATAATATCGCCATTTTCTCTTCAATATGGCGCAAATGTCCTGAAACAGTGACTCGAGCAATACCCATTGCATCTGCGACTTCACCAGTTTTGATACGGGAGTCCTTTTCGTAGAATCCCATTTCCCAAGCAAGATTGAATACTTCCAATTGTTTATCCGTCAAATCAGTACCAATGAGGTTCTCATTTTCTTCAACTGGCATCACAACAGAGATTTTACAACGAGGGTTCCATTTTTTGAAACCATTTACTATTGAGGTTATTCCATCAGGAGACCCTCGTAAAATTAGCAGGCTACCTGTGCGGCCAACTTTAGAACCAGAGACCACATATGCGCCGGCAACACTGCCACCAATGTGTATCGTCTCATGGGTATTGCGAATAATCACACAATGGATCTCTTTTCCACCAACAAGTTGCATGTGGAGATGTTGGTGTAACTTTAGGTAAGGGATTTCATCAATTTCAGATATCTGAACACCTTTTGCCAACTCAATCTCCACCATTTGGTGTAGGCATTGATTCTCATAATCCCTATACACAACTCCCATAAAGGTCATGTTAGAGATTCTAGTAATCTGTTCCTTAAATTCTGTATTCATCAAGGTTGCGCCTTCGTATTCAACTCTTACTTCGCGCATATAAGCAGGCATTTGGCGTGTATATTTAACTATGAATGCGTTTTTCAACTTATCCAATAATATTTTTCTCTGTATCAACTCATACAAAAGTGACTGAACCATGTGCTAAAATGAATTCTCTGCCTAATTCGTCAAAGGATTCTAATAAATTCGCCGAAAAGCGGATACGGTATACTTCATCATCGGATTCGAGGTCATGCTTGATTCCATCAAGTGTACCGGGAGCCGCTCCACAGGAAAGACAGGCCCCTGTTAAATCTAAAACCAGGTCGATTGAAGGTTTCTCGTCAGGATTTGCAACAACTTCGATAGAACTTACGCTAATGCCCCCACCATGCCCATCAAGGGCAGCTCTAACCTCGCCTAGGCGTGACAAAATCGCAGGAACTAATTCATCATCTTCGAGTAGTGTCAATAGTGATGTATTGCGCAAACGGGCTTCTACAATTGGGTCGGTTGATTCCGCAACTCGCTTTGATGCCTCTTGTTGGATTGCAATTTTTGCTTCAGCAGCGTATTTTGCTACTAAATCCTCAACGGTCATATCTCTTCGTCGTTCAACTGCCATTTCAAGCCTCGCATTGCGATTTTAATCAGCAAAATACTACGCTGCTTAAAATAGACAGAAATGAATGGTTAAGGCACATTTTGAGATTATATTGATATGTTTTTTGTTTTCAACTGCTTCGTTCTTAATACACTTATTGATAAAGGGGTGATAGGAGGCAAGATTGGTAAGAGACATGACTGGGGAGATACTCAATATTTCAAATCTACATGTAAGTGTCGAAGGAACTGAAATCATCAAAGGATTGTCATTGGCAATAAGCAAAGGTGAAGTTCATGCAATAATGGGTAGAAATGGCTCCGGCAAGTCGACACTTGCGAATGTTTTGATGGGCCATCCTGCATATCAAATCACCAGTGGAGAAATCTCATACTACGGTCAACCATTAGAGGAATTGGAAGTGTTTGAGCGAGCAAGAGCAGGTATGTTCTTGTCATTCCAATATCCATCAGTATTACCAGGTGTTAAAGTTGGTACCTTTTTGAAGAAATCGATTGAAGCTGTAAGTGGAGAGGCTGTAAAACAAAAAGATTTCAGAAATCAACTTAAGGCAGCAATGGCATTACTTGATATGGATCGCTCTTTCTTGTCAAGATATGTTAACGACGGATTTAGTGGTGGAGAAAAGAAGCGTTTAGAGATTCTCCAATTAGTTCTACTTCAACCATCCTTAGCCATACTCGATGAAACTGATTCAGGACTTGATATCGATGCATTAAAAATTGTTTCCAAGGGAATAAACCAAGTTATACCACAGGCAGGTTGCATAGTAATTACACATTATCAAAGATTATTAGAACATGTCAAAGCAGATTATGTTCATGTCATGATAGACGGTAAAATCGTAAAATCAGGCGGGCCAGATTTGGCACATAAACTGGAAGAGCAAGGCTACGATTGGCTTGAAGCCAAAGCATAAGAGGTGATTATATGAGTGATGAAGCAATTTCTGAGAGTGATGAAGCAAGAGATCTTGTAGGTGAGTATCAATTCGGATTTCACGATGAAGACAATTCGGTAATCCGATTCAACAATGGATTATCCGAGCAAATCGTTAGAGATATTTCAGCGATAAAGAACGAACCTGAATGGATGACAGATATTAGGGTGAAAGCATATCACCATTTTGTTGAAAGAGAGATGCCAAAATGGGGCAGCCCTGAAATTTTGAATAATATTGATTTTGAAGCGATAACATATTTCTTACGTTCCACAGATTCGACCAAGGATGATTGGAAAGATGTTCCTGAAGATATTCAAAACACATTTGACAAAGTTGGTTTAAGAGAAGCAGAAGGCACATGGCTTGGCGGAATTACAGCACAATATGATTCAGAAGCAGTATATCATTCAATTCGTGAAGACCTTGAATCACAAGGTGTTATTTTCCTTGACATGGACACCGGACTCAGAGAACACCCGGAACTTGTAAAGAAATATTTTGGTAAAGTTGTACCGCATAGTGATAATAAATTTGCAGCCCTAAATACAGCAGTTTGGTCTGGTGGTTCTTTTGTTTACATTCCAAAAGGAGTCCATGTGGAAATGCCAATACAATCATATTTTAGAATCAATGCCGAGAATATGGGCCAGTTTGAACGAACATTGATCTTGGCCGATGAAGGCTCGAGCGTGCATTATATCGAAGGATGTACTGCACCATCATTCGCCTCAACTGCTCTACATTCAGCAGTGGTTGAACTGATTGCAATGGATGGAGCAAAAATAAGATATTCGACAATTCAAAATTGGTCAAATAATGTTCTGAATCTAGTAACCAAAAGAGCCCATGCAATGAAGAACTCAACAGTTGAGTGGATCGATTCTAACATTGGCTCTGGTTTGACAATGAAGTATCCAGCAATTCTTCTCAAGGGTGAAGGTTCTCACGCAGAAGTTGTTTCAGTTGCTTATGCTGGGAAAGACCAACACCAAGATACTGGGGCAAAAGTGCATCACTTAGCAGCCAATACAACATCAAATATTATTTCAAAATCGATTAGTAAAGATGGAGGTCGCTCAACATATAGAGGGATGTTACAAGTTTTACCAAAGGCGCATAATTGTCGTAGCAAGATTGTATGTGATGCCCTCATGCTAGATCCGGATTCACGCTCAGATACATATCCTACGATGGAAATTGGCAATTCTAGTGCAGATTTAGAGCATGAAGCAAGTGTTAGTAAAGTTTCAGGAGATCAGTTATTTTATCTGATGAGCAGAGGATTCAATGAACAAGAAGCAATGGGTCTAATCGTCAATGGATTCTTTGAACCATTTACTAGAGAATTACCTGCTGATTATGCAGTTGAAATGAACAAGTTACTCAATATCAAAATGGAGGGTTCAATTGGTTGAGTTATATCGAAATGTCTCCCCCTCCACGCGCTAAGCATTTGTGGAGATATACCCCCTGGGAAAAAATCAAACCTCAAGATGGTGTGCCAGTAGCTGACAAAGTCTTATTCTCTATCGATGGGGATATTGCTTTGCAATCAGGTGCGCCAAGAGCGGTATTAGAATCTGATATCGCTCGAGTTTTTTTGAGTGAAATCGGTGGTTCATCGCATACATTACATATCGACGGTGATTTTGGACTAATACATATTCAAGCAAAAGCAAGTGGACATGTAGCAGCAGGACATTTACATATTGATTGTAAAGGTAGTTCTACTGTTATTCTTCATCTAACAGGCGAAGCAGATTGGAGTGGATTATATGTCAGCGGAGAAGTCGCAGATAATTGTAAACTAGCCTATGGCTTTGTCAATGAACTGTCCAATGATTGTAAGTTATTACATTGTGAAGATTGGGCAGTTGGAAGAGATGCAATAATGGAGATTGCCGCACTCAGTGTTGGCGGATCCCGTTGTAAAAGTGATGTTAGAACTACATTGATTGGAAGTGGAGGCTCTTTGAAACAAGCAGTTACCGTTCACGGACTTGGTTCAAGACACATTGATAATCATATTGAAATTGATCATAAAGTTGCTAACTGCAATTCTAGACTAGTGGTAAATTCAGCCTGTGCTGGTTCGAGCAGGTCTATTACTACAGGACTTCTCAAAGTAGCAGAAGGTGCTAATTTGACAGATGCAGGACAAGTATTTCGCAATTTATTGTTGAGTGATAAAGCAAGAGCAGATTCAATCCCAGAACTTGAGGTTTTGGCTGATGAGGTAAAGGCTGCTCATGGTGCTGCAAGTTCTCCTGTAAATCCTGAACAAGTTCATTATTTGATGAGTCGGGGTCATTCACCACAACAAGCAGAGACTTTGATAGTCGAAGGTTTCCTAATAGATGCATTTTCCAATCTAAGAGATTCAGATTTGAAAGATGTCTTAGCAACGCGAATGACCGTACACTTGGAATGTGAATTAAAGAGGTGAATCAGTTGTCACTAAAGGATGATTTTCCTATATTGTCGAGAGAGGTCAACGGCCATCCACTTGTCTATTTAGACAACGCAGCAACTACTCAAAAACCACAAGTTGTCATAGATGCAATGTCTCAATATTACTCTAATTCCAATGCCAATGTTCACAGAGCAGTACACACTCTTGCCGGTGAAGCAACCGAAGGATATGAAGACTGCAGGCGCTGGATAAAAAGTTGGTTCAATGCTGAAAAGGCAATATTGACAGGTGGAACTACTGAGGCAATTAATTTGGTCGCACATGGGTGGGGCAGAGCAAATCTTCAGGCAGGAGATGCCATTGTCCTCACTGAAATGGAGCATCATTCAGATATTGTTCCTTGGCAAATATTATCTGAAGAAAGAGGAATTGAAATTAGATATGTGCCAGTCTTAGATGACTTCACACTGGATATGGAAGCATATATTGCATCATTAGAAAACGCTAAATTAGTTTGTGTCGTTCATACATCAAATGTTTTGGGTGTTAGAAATCCAGTTGATGAATTAATTTCTCTAGCACACAAGGCTGGGGCTAAGATTTTGATAGACGCTGCTCAAGCAGTTCCACATGACAGGATTGATTTTGAACAATTTAACGCTGATTTCATGGCTTTTAGTGCCCACAAAATGTGTGGTCCAACTGGAATTGGAGCACTTCTAGTAAAAAACGATGCCTTTGAACAAATGCAGCCATTCATGGGTGGTGGCGATATGATTGAATCTGTCACAACTTCAGGTTCAACCTACCAAAAAAATGAGCATAAATTCGAAGCAGGGACACCAAAAATTGCTGAGGCAGTTGGTTGGTCAGCAGCATTTGACTGGATGTCAAAGATCGATTTACCTGCCCATCATGAACGATTGTTGAACATTGCAAAGTGGACTGCAGAACAGTTAAGGGGACTCGGATTCACCGTTTACGGACGTCATCAAAGTGGTGACGGTGCTGTTGTTTCATTCCTTCATCCAACTATACATAGTGAAGACTTTGCACGTTTCTTAGATGCTAAGGGTTTCGCGGTTAGAACCGGCCACCATTGTGCCCAGCCTCTTCTCAACCGTCTAGGTATTACTGGGACAATCAGGGCATCATTCTATCTATATAATACTCAGGATGAAGCCGAAAAGTTCATTCAAATAGTGCAATATATTGTGGAGAAATTCGCATGAACTATCCACAGGCATTACAAGAATTAATAGATGAATTCTCTTTTATTGATGACAAAATGGAAATCTTAGAATATGTCTATGAACTATCGGAAGAAGTGGTTGAGTTTCCAATTGCTAATTGGAGTGAAAAAACAAGAATAATTGGTTGTCAATCCGAAGCCCATTTAGAAGTGGTTGTCAAAGACGGAATAGTTGAATTACGTTGTGGTGCAGATTCTAAAATCGTTCAAGGAATGATGGGTCTTGTTACAATCGCAATCAATGGTAGAACAGCGGAAGATGTTTTACAATTAAAACCGGACTTCGCACAAGAAATGGGTATCCTCAATTCACTATCACCAAGCCGTTCTAACGGCTTTCGAAACCTTTTTGACAAGGTGATGCTAGAGATAAGAATAAAACAATGAGGTGTGATTATGGTATCCAAAGAAGATGTATTAACCCAGCTAGATTCAGTGTTAGACCCAGAAATGGAGATTTCTATCGTACAACTCGGACTAGTTTACGATGTTCGTTTTGAACAAAAGGAAGGTGTTACACATGCTGAAATAGACATGACACTAACCAGTCCAGGATGCCCAGTCGCACCGGAAATAATGGCCGCAGCCCACGTTGCTGCTATTGCAACTGATGGAGTAGAAAGCGTTCATATTAATTTAATTTGGACTCCACGATGGGATCCAAAAGTACATGCTTCAGAAGATGCGAAGTTCGATATGGGTATTTGGGAATAATCATCGTTTTACGATGACAGTCAATACATCTCCATCCTTTAACAGATGGTCTAATCCAACTCTTTGCCAGTCAAATTTAGCACTTGGCCCCATGACCTTACCAAATCTAAACTTGCGAACGAAATCTCTGTGCAATTTATTACATATTTGCCTTACAGTTGAGTCATCTTTGACGATTAAAGGCTCTTCCATATCGGCATCCTCACCCTGAGGTTTGAGATATACTCTCATGAATCCAAGATTATCATAAATGAAATCCTTCAACTCTTCAAGACCAGTTCCTTTGAACGCTGAGATATTCATTACCGGCCAATCCTTAGGCAGAGACTCTCTAGCGATTTTCAATTCTTCATCGGTGGCAATATCTATTTTATTGATTGCAACAACCGCTTTTTCGTAGATTCTATTCTCTGCTAAACAATCAACAATTTGCTCTGCAGTAGCATTGTTTCTTAAAGTGACAATTGCAGAAGTATAACCAAATGAACGAATGATATCACCCATTTCCTCTGGTGCAAGATGTGTTTGTTCAACAGTAGTTCTAACATCAATACCACCTTTTAGTGTTCTCTTGATAAATACTGGAGGCTTAGATTCATTGAGTCTTAGCCCAGCATTATGCAATTCGCGATGTAGAACATTGAAGTGAGCATTCTGGAATGGGTCGACAATATACAAAACCATATCAGCACTTCTGATGACGTTAAGAATTTCTCTTCCTCGACCCTTACCTTCTGCTGCACCCTTGATTAGACCAGGCAAATCCAAAATCTGAATTTTTGCTCCACGGTGTTCCATAACTCCGGGAATACAAGTCAATGTAGTAAATGCATAACCGGCAACTTCTGAATGAGCATCGGTAACTTGTGATATCAAAGTTGATTTTCCTACAGAGGGGAAACCTACCAATGCAACTGTAGCATCTCCGGATTTTTTAATTTCAAACCCTTTGCCACCACCACTGGCCTTAGAATGGGCATGGGCTTTTTCTTCTTTGAGTTTTAATTGGGCGATTTTAGCCTTTAATTTACCAATGTGGCCATTGGTGGCCTTGTTTTTTTGGGTCTTGTCAATCTCTGCTCTGATTAAATCAATCTGCTCTTTAATCGTCCCCATTCAACACCCTCCCCACTGAAGGGGCGCGTCAACCATTCTTCAATGTGCTTAACCCAATCTAATATTAATCCCCAACAATCTCTTGAATAAGAAACCATATTGTCCGATTAACTGAAACAGAATCACAGTTTGGAGTAATACATGGGGATAGAGATGGTGCTACTATTGGTCGACATTCCGTGTCTTGAAAAAATCCTCTCAACTACTTGGAATGACCTTTATAGCGGCCTTGAAAAGGGTAGTCTACGCGAGTTGCGTCCTGCTCAAGATGGGCAATTGAAGTCCATCTTTGCCATCGATGCTGAGGCAGAAATCCTTGATTGGATGGATGAAAGTGTTAAGGAACAAACAATTGATCAATCCCAGTCAGTGAAAACTAATCTGCAAGCAATAACAAATGGTGAAGAAGGACTTCTAAAAATAATGCATTGGGCCAGTCCAGGTGCTTGGGAAGTTTGGGAGGGACGTGCTTTCCTTTACCTTGAAATGGCTCATGGGCAATCGGTAAACCATGTTGAAGATTTGTACACACAATGGCTTTGGGATGATATTTGCCAAAAACTAAACGGTTATCCGCAAGCAGAGTTTGCTTCTAATGTATGTCTCGATTGGATGCAACGGCGAAAACAATTGGGCGAAACACTCGATGAAAATTTAGATCCAAAAATAATACCGACCTACCAAGCCCACGAGTCGGCCAGCACTAAATTGGTCCATGCTATTACCCGCTGGCAAACCGAGCAAGACCTTGTTGGAATATTGGGCAGAGAGCACCTTGATGCCCCGAAATGGGGTCATGGAGAGATGAATTTACGCCAATATTTGCAATCTTAACATGCGTGGGGTTCAAAATCCTCCGCCGCTGCGCCCTAATTGATGTCAGACGATATTCCGCTCGATGACGAAGTCGCAGATGATGAAATACCAGTTGTTTCAGAAGATGGTGAAACATACGAAGTTACTGATGAAGGCGAAGTTGAAGAAGTCATTGACCCGTTACAAGAGGCTATTCAACGAGCAGAGAAAGCTGAAAAAGAAATCGCCTACAAAGAGGCAGAGACTCAAAATGTCAGAAAGCGTATGCTAACCGAGAAATCTGATGCCATCAAATATGGTGGAATGGGGATGGCTCGCCGCATGCTGACAATCTTAGCCGATGTTGATAGAGCGCTCTCAGTACTTTCAGATGACGATGAAACAGCAGTTGCCCAAGGTTTACGCCTACTAAGGAACAAGATGTGGCGTGAATTGGAAGCAGATGGAGTAAAGGCAATAGAGGTCAAAGGGAAAGCATTTGACCCTTCAAAAATGGAAGCAATAACTACAATTCCTTCATCTGAACATTTCGCAGCAGGACAAGTTGTAGATGTCTTGGAATCTGGATTTATGTATAAAGATAGAATCATTACAGTTGCAAGAGTTGTAGTCGCATCTGAATGAAGATAGTAATTCTCGCAAACAATGATACATTAGGTGGTTAATCCCCTAACATGGTCAAGAAGGTAGCGGGTAGATTCGCAGGTGCTGCGAAAGGCGTGGCAAAGAAGGCAACTAAAACAGCCGCTGATACAGTCAAAAGACAAGTGGTTGATGAAATCACTAAGCCTGTTAAGAATGCGATAAAAGATAAGGTGGATAGTGCAACTTCTGCAGTCAAGAATAAAGCGGAAGAAAAGGTAAGAGAAGTAGTTGCACAACAAATGAAGAAAGAAGCTAAAAAGAAGTTATTTGGTAACAAGAAAGGCTGAGATAATTCCCTTGAGTATTAACCACTCGGCTTTCTAAAAATTACTAAAAGAGATATAAATCCTGAGTCTTTGTAAGCGTCTTTTTTTCCTGTAAAATCTGTCTGTCTCAAATCAGCAAGTTACTTGGCTGTTTTACTCCAATCCCAAGTATTCTTGCGCTGTATATTTATACTCAGAAAAAATATAGAGGGGTATGCCAGCCGAGAAAAGAGGCCCAGCCCCACCTGCTCAAGGCCGTCCAGCCCCACCTGCTCAAGGCCGTCCAGCCCCACCTGCTTCGCCGACAGGTTCGTCAAATAACACCAATACCGGTGGGCTCAAGAATAATTTGAGCAGTGTCATATTACGAGCAATCGAGTTAGAAGAATCCAAGGAATTTTCTGATGCTGCTATTCTTTACCGTTCTTCTGGATTGGTCGCAGATGAAAACCGCTGTCTACAATTAGCACTCAATAAATCACAAGAACAGAAGACAACTATCATTAACCATGGAGATCGAATCATTCAAGATTCTGTAATCATGAATCAAGACGACTAAGCTGTTTTAGCCAATTCAGGCATAACAAGAAGATCATATAATTGGCCAAAACCAAATAATCCAAATGTCAAGACATAAATGATTCCTGAAATAGGTTTATTGTAGTAGAATCGGTGAATTCCGCACAAGAATAAAAAGCAACAACACCACAATAGATAACCCGTTGCGATGCTTTTATTGTTTGACGGCGCAATTGCATGTTGCACTATAATTTGTTGCGGCTGATTATAATTTTGTGAATTGCTAAGCATTGCTTGCTGTTGCATCATCATTTGCTGGTTTTGTTGATTCATCATCATCATTACTAAGTTGGGGTCGGCAGAATTACTCTGAGGTGCAACTGCGGCTGGTGCAACCGCAGCAATTGCAGGGGCTGCAGGAGATACAAATCCGGGATAGTGTTCAAGTGTGTACACTTTAGCTTGGTCAACATTGTAACCTTGCTGCAATAATGATTGGTAATACGATTCTGCTTCACTCATTTCATTCACCCAACCCAAGTACTTTATCAACAATTTCAACCAATTCAGTAGGTGCCAATTGACTCGTCTCAGATAATTGCTCCATTTCGTGGTCGACACCAACTGAAAGCATCAACATCAGTAGACCTAAAAGGGCTGTTATCAACAATGATAGTGATAAAACACCTGTACTCGGTAAATAACCTTGAGAGGCAAGGTAAAGTCCTATGCTCCCTATACCTATCATACTCATACCGAGTTTGGCCTGCCAGTGAAGTATACGACCTTGAACCATGACACCGTATCTATATTTGTAATATAAAGGCCTCCCAAGATAATTTTTCAAGTATTGGTGAGAAAGTTATTGTCATCAGCCAAAAGTTGACGCATTAGTTTTTGTAAGCGTCTTTTTGTCCAGTCACATCTGCCTTTCTCAATTCAGCAAGTTGCTTTAGTGCTTCCATCTGAACCATTGGGTCAGTTGCAGATGCTGCAATGTTTTCCAGCACCTCAATTGTTTTGTCGGAACTTTTAGCATGCTTATCAAGTCGCTGTTGCTCTTGTTCAGAATCCATTTGCATACGGTCTCTCTTTCGTGCCTGAACTTGCTCAAACAGGTCCATTGCCTGCTTGGTTTTATGTTCACTTACCTCGAGGTCAACCGATACTCCTTCTCGTTTGATATCAGCGTTAAGTTTAGCAACTTCAACTCCAGCTTGTGCATTTTGAATGGTTTGGTTACGCATTGATTCATTCTGTGCTTCTCGGACGCGATTGTTTTGAGTCCAGGTTTCAAAGTCGATTTCACCAGAGTTTCGGATTTTCTCAAGTTCAAGGTTCATAGTTGCCTTTTCTTTGGCTTGGATGCCAACGAGTGCCATGCGTGCTTGAAGTTCATGACGACGCTGTTCAGTTCGTATCAACTGGTTAAGTTCCAATTCTTTTCGTTCACTCGCATGATCACTTTCTATTGTGATTCGTTCAAGTTCTTGTTCACGCTTCAATCGCTGTTCTGCAACCGATGCACTCCAAACAATATAGGCGCCATTATACATGACTCCACATTCATCAAAAGTAGTTCTAAGTTGTGTCTTGAGGTGGAATATGAGGTCATCGTTATTGATAGTGGACTTCATCTCATCCTTGCTAATAGTTCTCAAAAACTCCATCGAAGCAGATTGTACTGCACTTGAAAACTCAGAAGCAAGGTCGGTTGTGTGGATGGTATTGATTCCACGTGCTGGGAAATTGAGAAGCCTTGGAGCGGACTCACGGGTGATTTCAAGTTTGAGAACAACCATACAGTTTATTTCCTCACCATCAGATGATTGACCCTTTACTTGGATCATGACCTCATGAGGTCCCGAGAAACAAAACATGAATGCACGATGCGGATTTTTCTTACCAAATAACTTTCCAATTAATCCAACCTGTGGATTTACCTCAAGATGTTGCTGAGAAACGGAACCAACTACTTTTCCATTCTCAAGGACAACACAAATTTCGTTAGGTTTCAAAATTACTTCAGCCTTTTCAGGGACTGCTTTATCAAGCATGTAAGTCGCAAGTACTGAGGGGTTGTTTCTCCATTTAAAATGCATTTATTTCACCTTTTTATTAGTCCGTCGATAAACATATTCCTTTCCAAGAAATGATTTCTCGCTTGAGTGATTTTATGGTGCCATTCCGAGGCCAAAGTTAGTATCTCCTCTTCACTTGATTGACCTGCTGCCTCAGCCAAAGCATTTCCCATTCGAGTGGCTTCAACCAGTGAATTTAGGCTCGCACTATCATGCTCCACTAGTTTGCGAACTGCTTTTGCTTTTAATTTACCAATACCGGAGTGACTAGATAAACTAGTTCCAGATAATGCGAATTGGGCATCCCTGCGAGAAGTTTGAGTTGATTCAATGATTCTGCCTAAAGATTGACGAGCGTTGCGGAATCCTTTTTCATGACAATCACGTTCAAGTTTTTCAGCATGACGATTGAGCATCTCACAGCGCCGTTGAATCTCTGACCGTACGGCTTCATCAGTTTTCATGAAGCGCCCTTTTTCATATCCATCATAAACAGAAACCACCACTTTTACTGCTTGAATTGCAGTAGCAAGCGTGGCGGTAGAGATTCCCATAGTAGGGGATAGTGTTACTCGTTTAAAGTTCCTTGCCCAGTTCTGAATCGCGTTCAGATTGGATGGATTCGCTTTAATTGTCCAATCGGTGGCAATAGTCACCGTTGGTCATTCATCGCCATACGATAGGCTTCAATGGCAGCCCGTGCGATTGCTTCTGGATCATTGTTTGTGGTGATATTGTGGGTCGCACCCACATGCATGTCTCCACCGATGGCAGAATCATGTATGCCTGAAGTTGCCGAAGATGTAAACGAGGTCCGCATCACAGCCATCTCATTCTCCATCTGTAACTTGGCCTGATGAGCGTTCTCGGCTTCCTGTTGCAACCTGTACATTTCAATTTTCAGAGCCGCAACTTCTGAATCTGTCGAAAACGCTTGACGCTGTATCTGCTCACGTGCTACAATAGCTTCAGCGTTCGCCAATTTCTGCTGCCGCTCCAATTCCTCAATGACGCCTGGGGGCGATGTAGATGCTAGGTGGGCACGGATTTCTCGTGCACTGTTTCCTGGCAGTAACGCTGCTTTGGTCTGGACCACGAGACCTTCCCGTGTGTTGACCCAGAGATCAATATCATAGGTTCCGTCGTCATTCGCAGTTCTGACCACTCCTCCGTCAAGCCAGCATTGGTTAGTAGGACTGTTGTAATCGACCTTGTCGCCGACGCCAAAGACTGGCGTAGCAAGCCGGATGGTGCCGGGTACTGTGCCGACGCCAACGGCATACTTTGTTTCGATTTTCTTAACTCGTTTGATAACATCAATGGCGACCGAGCCATCGTCATTCAATGCGGTTACCGTGCATTTGCTGAGCCACCGTTTATTGGTTGGGCTGTGATACTCAACCGCATCACCTATGGCGAGGTCGTGAGGTTTGCGAATAGTTCCAGGCGCTTCCCCGAAGACTACTGCGTACTTATTCTCGATGATTACTCCATTCTTTGTGTTCTTCCATACATCAATTTGAAATGTACCATCATCATTGATTGCACTGATTATACTACTATCGAGCCAACGGTTGTTGGTTGGGCTATAGTATTCGACTTCATCGCCGATCAAAGGAGTATAGGCGAGCCTGATGTTACCTGGAGCATTACCATTTCTAACAGATTGCTTATTCTCAACCCTGCGAACGTTTTTCGTTACTTCAACTTGGTAAGTCTCATCATCGTTCACGGCACTAACTATTGAATTGCCAAGCCATCTTTCATTGGTAGGGCTGTAATATTCTACTTTGTTACCGACTTTAATCAAGTCACCAGTATCGCGCATGTGAAATTCTATTTCAATTTGCTATTTGTTCTTATCTATCCAAATACACTTGCATTTAATTGGACTCCAATGTGGTTGCAATGAGTTCTTTACAACTCTAGAGTGCCCCTCAAAGAGCCCGAACAGAGACTTCCCTAATGACAACAATCAAAACCATGTGACGCTCATAGTGCGCATGGGTTCAGACTTGAGACAGCACTACATTCCTATTTCTCGCTCCAAAGTTAAGGAGGAATTATTCCAGTTAGAGGGAATGACAGATGAGTTAAGCGAAGGCCTCGGTAAAATCTCTCAAATGCTAGAGGTGATTTGGCACCATTCATCGCATGCACAGTTAGAGAAACTGAAAAACCTCTACGAGAGCATGGACCCTGATGGCATTGGTGCCCCTGATTCAGTGGGTAAAGAGGGATTCCTTGAGACATTGAGAGATACATTACACAAAGGTAACTGGAAAGAGATTAGTCCCGAAGAGATGGATGCAGCTCATGAAGGTGAGAATGTGTTTCCCATCAGCCTTGATGTTCGATTAGATGAATTGGTTACATCACATCTGTTCAAACTCGGAGAGACTTCCCACCCTGAGGTTCGCACTTCTTTGTTCGGTTTGAAGAAAGAGGAGATTATAGTCGAAGCCTTTGACAGAGTCATCCAAGTTCTTCAGTACCATGATGAAGATTGGTTCGAAGATAAGAAACGTATGAAACACTATCCAGGAGAGGTCGCCGCTGGATTGCACCTAAGGCTGTTCAAAACCGTCCCCAAACTCGATTTAGAGACGGTCTTCCCTAACGCATCACCAGAGATGCGTATTGTTGACAAGGTCAAGATAATGGCTCCTTTAATGGGTGGTTTATTCACACTTGCCATTAAATTTGGACCCTTATTAATCGGCGGTAATTCAGGAAGTACTTCGACATCCATTATCGGCGGTATCTGTGTCGCATTCGGCACCTATGTCCTAAAATCATACATGTCCTACCAGAAGACTCGGGATAAATATCAGTCACAAATCTCAAGGAATCTGTACTTCAAGGGCCAAGCCAACAACGCTGCGGTACTAAATATGGTAATCGATATGGCTGAGGAACAGGAAGTTAAGGAAGCACTCCTAGCATACACCTTCCTACTCGTAGATCAGAAAAATCACGATTATGACTCTCTTGACCAGAGGATAGAGCAGTGGCTATTGGATACATTTGATGTCGATGTTGGCTTCGAGATTGAGGATGCTATTAGAAAACTCGGTGACATGAAACTTCTGTCCAAGAAAGATGATGGTTCGTTGGTAGTATTGCCAATAAAGGAGTCCTTGAAAATACTCGATAATTACTGGGACCAAATTTATGGTTACTAATTTTATTGCTTTAATTCAATGTTCACGAAGGGTATATTTGTTTGTTATTTTATCCATTTATTGAGATTTGCAAACCTGCATGATTGAACAAGGTGTTGAAGAACCCCATGCCTCCAGCCTCAAACATGCCCCACGAAGGCGACTGTTTTCTAGTTCCTGGCCCAGTCAGGATGGCGCAAAATTGCTTAGATGCAATGGCGACTCAAACTATTACCGCAAGGGGTGGAGAATACAGGGATGTAATGGCTGATTTGAACTCAGGATTACGTGCAGCGTTCAATCTTAGTCCAAGCCAAGCAGTCAAAAAAACTCAGTCTTGGACTGGTGAAGATCAATACAAAGTGGTAGTAGTTTCAGGCTCTGGCACTGCTGCTATGGAAATGGTAATAGCCAATAGATTCAGAAAGAACGACATCGTTTTAGTACCAACCAATGGTAAATTCGGTGAAAGAGTTGCTGAAATTTGTGGGCGCTTCTGTAGTGTAAAACATCTACAGTATGAATGGGGCAGAGCATTTGATTTATACGAATTAGAACAACAATTAGAACGCAAATGCTACGAGGCTCTATTGATTTGCCATAATGAAACAAGTACCGGAATCACACAGGATGCAGCAGCTATTGCTGAGATGTGTCAACGTCATGGTGTTGCACTTATCTTGGATGGAATCACTTCGGTTGGTGGCTGTGAAGTTCAACCACTACAATGGGATGCAGAAGCGGTAGTAGTCGGTGCGCAGAAGTGTACTGCAGGACCGTCTGGTATTGCTGCAATAGCAATCAATGAAAATTTCGAGAAGAGGGCAAGAATAATTGCTAAGCAAGGAGATGTTAATCCAACTTATTACCTAGATCTACTGGCAGCATTGAAGAAAGGAGAGGACGACCAAACACCTTGGACACCAGCCATTAACCTCTCTATGGGTTGGGCTGCTGCACTAAATAATTTGAAACAAGAAGGACTTGAGAACCGTTGGGCTCGTTGCACAAAGATGGCCAACGGAGTTAGAAACTTATTCTTGGATATTGGATTTACATTACTTGCAGATAGCGGTCAAAGAAGTGACACTGTTACTGCCATCATGTATCCAGAAGGTATTGACGATTCATGGAGAACTGCTCTAAAGGAAAAATACGACACCCAAGTTATTGGCGCCCAAGACCATCTTAAGGGTAAGATGTTTAGAATCGGTTCAATGGGTGAGACACCAATTGAAGAAATGATTGAAGGGTGTAAGAGAATGCTTGATTGCTTTAGAGACTTTGATGTTGAAATCGCCCAAGTCGATGTTGAAAGTTATTTTCAGTGAGGAATAAATATGACTCGTTTTGTGGTATTGGGTCGATTTCAACCCTTCCATAAGGGCCATCAATATCTGGTTGAGAAAGCGCTTTTACTTGCAAAAGATTCTGATGAAGTGATAGTTGCAATCGGTTCTTCTCAGGCTCAATATGAGCCTACTAATCCTTGGACTGCTGAAGAAAGAGTTGCGATGATAAATAGTTGGGCAGATAAAAATAACTACCAAATTACTATCGTTACAATAGAGGACATAAACGATGCACCAAATTGGGTTTCTCACGCAATTAAGTCACATGGTGAAGGGACATTAGTCACTTCAGATGGACCTACTGCTCAACTGTACAAACAAGCGGGATGGCCAATAGAAATTATTGAGATGTCTGAGCGAAAAGATTTGGAAGGATGGAGGATTAGGCAGACTTTGAAAATGCTTTCAACTGTTTATGATGATGATGCAACACGCCAAGTTACTGCTTCTTCTTTACCGAGTTCGGTGATAGAGTGGATGATAGAAAATGATGCTATATTCAGGCTTTCTACGTTTGAAACTGGCTTTCATGCCGGCTAATTACAGAGGTGAATGGATGATTAGAATCGGCGTAGCAATGCTTCAAGGTGCTAGGCATGAGCACAAAGAAGCCTTAATCGCAACAGCAAAAGAACTGGCAGTTGAAATAGAAATTATTGAACTGCGCCGAGCAGATCAAGTCGACAATACATTGGATGGAATAATACTTCCAGGTGGAGAATCAACTGCTATGAGAAAGGCCAGTGAAAGTGAATTATTACTCCCTGCACTATTTGATTGGATGCAACAATTCCCTGAAAAGCCAGTACTAGGGACTTGCGCAGGGGCTATTTTGCTAGCAAGTCCGGGTGAAGATTATCAACCATTCATCGATGTAGGCATTTCACGTAACGCATGGGGTCGGCAAAGAAATTCATTTGAAGCAGAAGTAAAACTATTACCACAGATTCTTGATTCTATAACCTCAACCTCAGTGGCGAGTGAGCCGATGTTACAGCAAAGAGATAGGTTCAATCACAAGCCATTAGATATGTCTCATGAGGCAGCACAATTGAATGAAATTAAAGAAAACTTTCCAGGTATTTTTATCAGGGCACCGAGATTTGAACAAGATACAATCAATTGCCAAAAGATTGCAACCATGGAAGACGAAGTTGTCGGAATAATGCAAGGCAACAAAGTCGCAGTAACTTTCCATCCTGAATTGACTCTTGACCGACGCTTCCATAATTGGATTATCAGTAGTTGCAATAATCAGTAAGTTTTAGTGAACAGATTATTTCCGACACAGGAATTCTCTTTAAACGGGTAAGTGTTAATTATTATTCACATTCACGACCGGTCATGAAGAAGCCAATTAGTATCATATTGTTGCTGTTATTTTCGCAACTCGTTTTCATCGCTCCTATCCAAGCACAAACGCCTACGCCTACAGCAGCGATATCCTTAACATGCAATCAAACGATTGAAGCAGATATGTTTTTGCACAATGTCACTCAAACAGTCAATATCACATGTGTCGTTGAAAATCCTACTTCATGGATAGAAAAAGTGGCTATGTCGGCGACTTCAGAATATTCAACTAATAATGGGAACGAAAGTGAATATACAACTCATAATGTGAACGCAAGTTTCGAGATTGGTGGGGGTCAGGAGATTACAATCAGATTTGAAGTGGATATTATTTTTCCAATGACTGGAGTAATAAAAGTCTCAGTAACTGTACAGGAGATTAATGGAGTACCTCCTATCAATCAAGCTGATGCTACATACATTATCGATGAATCATCAATAACACAGTTTGGTGATGGTTGTGCGACTTATGGAAATCCTACTTTTGGTGATGAAGATATGTTGATGAATGTGTCATGGATTGATAATAATGGTGAGCCTAGAACTGAAAATATTACTTTACAATTAGATTATTTGGCAGCACCGATCAACAGCAATAATTTTAGGATATTATCTGAATTAGGTTGCTATGATAATGTTTCATTCCACAGAGTGATAAATAATTTCATGATTCAAAGTGGAGACTTCACCAATGGTGACGGAACTGGAGGTCATGCTGGTGCATGGTATGGTTATTGCAATGGTGTTCATCAAGGAAATGCATCGGATTGTGATATCAGTTCATGGACCATCCCAGACGAAGCGAACAATGGTTTGAATCATACAGCAGGAGCACTTTCTATGGCGAAAACAAGCGTAGCACACACCGGTGGTTCTCAATTCTTCATCGTACCGAGTGATGGTGGTGCTTCTCATCTAAATGGAGTACACACTGTATTTGGCTACGTTACAGATGGCTTGGAACATATTGACTCGATTTCAGAAGTTCCCACAGAAGCTAGAGACCGACCACTATGGAATGCAACAATTAATCATATCACTCCAATAGTAATTCTCGATAGCGACGGCGATGGTATCGCTGATGAAGATGATGCTTTCCCTCAAGATGCTAATGAAACAAACGATAGTGATGGCGATGGTGTAGGGGATAATTCGGATGCTTTCCCTCAAGATTCGAATGAAACCAATGATGATGATAGTGATGGAGTCGGAAATAATTCGGATACCTTTCCTCAAGATGCTAATGAAACCCACGATGATGACGGAGATGGAGTAGGAAATAACACAGATGCTTTTCCTCAAGATGGAAATGAAACGATTGATTCTGATGGAGATGGCGTAGGTGATAATTCAGATTTCAAACCCAACGACCCATCGATTAGCACTCCAATTATTGTTAGTGATAAATCAGCAAACTTGCTCGGAGGCGCAATTATCTTCCTCGCATTAGCCATAATATTAGTTAGAAGAAAACAACCTCCACAAGAAAATGAAAAACAATCCACATTTGTTAGTGATGAATCAATTTGGAATGATTGAACTTTCTAATATCATCATTGCTTCAAGGCAAATAATGAATCGATATTGGTTTTTTGCAAAGCGATGCCTTCAAACCTTTTTGCTTGGAGGATTGCCCGAGCAGTATGGTTACCTCACTCCCAATGGCCAGCGAAATCCTCCCTGCAGAAGCGGGTGAGGCCGAAGGTTGTGTCCAATGTCAAATTGGAAGTAAACTCGTTTTATTCGTTACAGGAAAGTGTCATTGGGGTTGCGATTATTGCCCTCTTTCAGAAAACCGAAGAGAGTCACCCGATATGTTTGCTAATGAACGCAGATGCTCTACGTGGGCGGATGTAATCGAGGAAGGTCATGCAATGCGGGCTACTGGTACAGGTATTACTGGTGGAGACCCAATGCTTGACATGGAGAAATCACTTGAGGCTGTAAAGCAATTGAAAGCAGCATTTGGTAAACAACACCATATCCACTTGTACACATCAATTCCATTTGCAGCGGATAGAGCAGCAGACTTTGGTGCTGCTGGATTAGATGAAATTAGATTCCATCTTTTGGATGGAACTACTACAAAATATCGAGAAACAATGCAAGCCTGTAGTGATGCAGGAATTTTTGTCGGCGTTGAACTACCTTGTGAGCCAGACCAAGAAGAAAGATTGTTCAAATTATTAGATGATCTAGAACAAGCCCCAGTTCATTTCCTAAATCTCAACGAATTAGAAATTACAGTTGGTAATCAAGAAAATATGGATGTTAGAGGTTTCAATTTATCTGGTGGAATTACTGCAGCAGCAGAAGGTTCGGCAGAACTTGCGATAAGGATTAAAGAAGCATCCAAAGATTATAATTTCCATGTTAAGTTTTGTACATCACATTACAAGGATGCAGGTCAACTGAGAAACAGGTTCCGCCGCCGTGGTGAAGCCACTTTGAGAGCATATGAGGTGCTATCCGATGATGATACAATCTTATTCGGTGCAATCCCTACAAGTCTTGAGGATGCAACTGATGATATTGAAGAATTACAGCAAGAATTGGATATTGCTGACGGTTGGATTCGCTATGATGCCAAGACTCAGAGAATCGAATTGCCATTGAGTTTAGCAGAAGAACTTTCAGAGGTTTTATCGGTTCCAGTATTGATGGTTGAAGTACACCCAACTCATGAGAGATTAGAGGTTGGCGTTGTTTATTTGAATGAGGCACGTTAAATAAAGTTCATCAATAAACAGCAGTACGTTGATGAAGAGTAACTTTTTCACTCTCCTTATGGGGCTACTTGACCAAGTGCAATGGAGCGTCCTCAAAGAGAAGCAGACTTGGCAAGCTTTTGTTATAGCAATCCTAATGTTCAGTACAGTTTCCTTTGCTGCATTAACTATGTTTGACAGCATGGATGAGATTTTTCAATCTGATGCAGAACCTGAACCAATACCAAACATTATCTTTGAATCCTTGAATAGAACTGGAATTGAGGATAACTTAACTAATGAAACAGGTTGGTTTGAATTAGACAATTTGCGTGGCAATATTATCATTTTAGATTTCATGGCACACGATTGTTCCAATTGCCATGCAGTTCAGCAGCATTTAGAATCTAATATGGACGCTTGGCAACAAACAGCACAAGACAATGGTAAAGAATTGATTATTATTGGCTACGGTGCATGGTATACTGAAGATATACCATATCTAAACAGCTCGGGTGGAGAATATACAGTACCGCTTTATCCAACTGGATTGGGTAGTACTACCGCCGCGTTGATCAGCAATAATACAACAGCAGATCCAGTAAGATTATTCACAACAGCAGGTACTGGACAAATTCCAGTAGTGATGGTTATTGATGAAGCAGGCTATATTATTGCCCGTCAAGCGACTGGAACTCCAACTGATAAGTGGTCCGATTTTGATTCAGTAGTGAATAAAGCAATCTCAGCGGATGCAGATACCAGTGATTACAGAATCGCTTGGGAAGAACCAGAAACATCGCTGGCAGCAGTATTCGTGATAGGTCTAATATTATCTATATTGGTCTATTTCTCACCTTGTGCATTCCCTGTACTCCCAGGTTTTATCTCTTATTACTTGTCATTGGGCGCAAGAGAAGATGAATTAATTGAATCTGGGAAACTAAAAACTAGAATGCCAAATTCGATGGTAATCGGAGTCTTCTCTGGATTGGGTATGTGGACATTCTTTGCTATGATTGGGGTTGTCGCATTGTTAATGGGTGAGGCCTTTGCACGTTCTGGATTAATTCATTATCTGGCAATTTTCATTGCCCTACTTTTGATTGTTTTGGGTTCCATGATGCTGCTTGGAGTAACTGCACATTTGATGGGATTCGTTCAAAACTTTGTTGACAAATACAGTACCACGGAAGATGATGAAACTTTCACTCCGCGCAGAAATATGTACCTTTACGGAATCGGTTACGCAGCAGCATCAATAGATTGTACTGCAGCTGCAGTTCTACCATTCGTTGTATTATTGAGCACTTTAGGTGGCTCGGCAATAGGTGTTGGAATCGGTGGATTAATGATTGGTTTACTGGTTCTAATGATAGCGGTCACAATGCTTGTTGGACTTGGTCGTGGCGTGATGATCAACTTCCTTAGAAGAGCAACTGGAATGATAAAACTAGTAGGCTCTTGGATGATGATAATGGCCGGTATTGGTTTGACATTATATTTGACAAATCAACAAGCAGTCGCTCTGATTTTCGGTTAATTGTCCAAGTAGTGTTTCCCGGATAACAGTAGCATTTCCCATTTTAGTGATTTATTTGTTGATAATCTCGGTTAATATTGTACTTTTAATGCGAACTTTGATAGGGTGGTAGGAATACTGTCTATCAAGGGGGAATACCAATAGCCATGCAAGAACTTACAACAGAATTGATACACATAAATGCGCAATTAAATCATGTAAAAGGAAGAATGAGACTCGACGGACAGATATTCAATAACGGAACACAACCACTTGAAAAAATCAAAATAACCGCTTGTTTTAACCGAGCAGATATATCTTCAATCGGACCTTCTGGAGACACTCTTCATTATCTTCTACCAGGTCAATCTTATGAAGTCAGTATTTGGTTAGAACCAAGGGTTTCAGCAGAGGATATCATCATTGGTTTGAAAGTGCGAGCAAAGTCTAGTGGAGACTCATTAAAAAACACAGTCTATTTGGAACCATTTAATCTCAAGTTGAAAGGTCGACCTTATCAAAGTGAAAGAAAATATTCACAGTTCTGAGTCAAAAACTTCAGAAAATATTTTTTCACCTTGTTCGCCACCGATTCTATCCAAAGTGGGTTTGAACCAATATATCCAGCATGCTGATCCATAAATAATTCCTGTAACTACATCAAATACGAAATGTTGTTTCACCATCATTGTTGAAAGAACTAAAGAAATCCACGCTAACCAAAGCAGACCATGAAGAAGTGATTGAATAGTTGATTTTGCAGGAAACCAACGACGAATAATTAACACAATTAGTAAACTTTGCACGATGTGGAGGCTTGGCCAAGCATTCCATGGCTCATCAACGCTGTGCATCATATCAAATTGTGATTTCCAAAATATTGATTCAGGAATATCCATATTACCGCGCAAGTCGATTTCAACTGGCAATACCATGAATATTACAAATACAATCCAACAAGACATTATCAGCATTTGATGAAAAATCATATTTTCTCGCAGCATACTTTCGCTTTTTATTCCAAACCATGCCGCCATAGGGTAATAAAAATAAAGTGTGGAATAAGGAATCATCATCCAATAAACAAATGGAATTGAATCATCCAGTATTGTTTTTGGATCAAAGGCAGACCAACCTATTAGAGCAGCTAATTGATTGGTTATGGAGTATATTAATGCAGCTCCAACCAGCATTGCTAACATAAATGCCAAAGAAATCCTATGACCGTTCCAATCGGCTCTCCGGCGCCATGTAGAAGCCCAAAACCGTCTAGGAATCATCCCCCAGTTGATTTCCATGACTCTGCGTAATGTCTTACCCTCATCAATTGTTTGCCGGAATAATCCGAAATTTACTAATTAAGTAGTATTACTTGAAGTGCCAATCTCAATTGATCGCTTAATCATCCAATTGATAAAATTTAATTTACGAGTTCTTCCCATTTGATTACTCTATCAGAAATTAGCTTGGCTTCCTCGGGGTCATGAGTGACGTGTAAAGCACTAATCCCTTTTTTGTTTAGTATCCGTTTTGTTTCAATTGCGATTTTCCTGCGTGATTCAACATCCAATGAGGAAAATGGTTCATCTAGCAATAGTAGTTTTGGTTCAGAAATTAATGCTCTAACCAAACATACTCTTTGTGCCTCTCCACCAGAGAGTGTTTCTACTGAGTTCTTAGAAAAACCAGATAATCCAACATCTTCTAAATATTTTTCAGTAACTTCATATCTCAATTTTCTTGAAGGCGGTTTAGACATTCCGAGAATAATATTTCCCGCAACATTGAGATGAGGGAATAGAACCGGCTTTTGAAAAATAAGGCCTACTGATTGGCATATATTTTCCACCTTGATATCCTGCATTGCTTCATCCGCATCACTGAAGGATATGGAACCAACTTCGACTGATTCGAGACCACAAATCATTCTCAGTAATGTGGATTTACCACATCCACTCGGTCCCAGTAGCGCAACAATTTCACCTTTTGAAATATTAATATTAATTGCAGAAAATATTGTTTTTTGAGAAAACTGTTTGCTTAGGTTTTCAATTTTCAGTATATACTGTTCATCGTTTTGTTTCATTATATTCCGCCTCCGTCCCCGCTAGGTCTGAATCTCTCAGCAATAAAAAATAGAATGAATGTCAGTATCATCAGCATACTAGCAGTAGCCATAGCCACTGGTTGAACCATTGGGTCAAATTTTGGACGAGACATTAGTTGGTCGACAAGAATTGATAGAGTGTCCCATGAACCTGACCGAACTAGTATCCAAGAAGCGCCGAATTCGCCAAGTGAAAATGCTAGTGTCAAGGATGCAGCAACGACTGCTGGACCTCTCAAAAACGAAAACCTTCCATGCCACCAACACATGATGGGATTCAGATTCAATAACCTCGCTTGATGCTCAAATACAGGGTCAATCGCTCTCATCGCAGGTGTCATTATTCGCACCACAAAAGGTGTTGTAAGCATTATATGTGGCAATACTGGTAGCAAAAAGAATCCAAACATATTTGGATTATATCTTAGAATCCCTAGTAGGATTCCCAGGCCGACCATAACTGCGGAAATGGCCAGTGGTAGCATAGACATGACATCAACAATCTTTGCTAGTTTCATTTTATTAGATTTTTCGAGTGAGTGAATTGTTGATGAAAGTATCCATCCTAGAGGTAATGCAATCATCAATGTAACGATGGCATAGATCAATGAATTGGCCATCGCCTCAGATGCTGCCACATAAGACAGGTCTCCTTGCCAAGCAGCCACCCAAGCATCAAAGGAATAGCGCTCTGTGAATTGCCCTTCACCAATAGCGCTTCTAATTTTAAATGAAGATAAAAATATGCTAAGCATTGGTGCTAGAGTGAAAATAATTCCAAATAAAATAACCATCATTCCGTTTTTACTTATTTTCCCTCTATTGTGCCGTGCAATATTCTCCGAGATCATACTAACTCTGCTGTTATTTCTACGTTGTAACATAGTGATTAGAATTAATGTTAGCATTAAGATGATAAATTGTATAACCGAAGTAGAAAGAATAACCACACTCGCATCTAATCTATACCCTTCTATTCCAGCAGCACCACCCATATTTGCCATTGAGGATTCCATTGTTTGAGAAAAAGGAGTTAGCCATTTTACCAGTGCAAAAGATGTGAATGAAAAAAGAAAAGCCATCATCCCTGCGCAAAGAACAGCGGGACCAATAAATGGAATCCACAAATTACGTAATCGGTTTAATCTAGTATTTCCACCAGGCAGTACAGATAATTGCTCTTCCCATCTCGGGTCGAATGTTGCCAATGGTGGTTCCACAAATCGAATCACAAGAGATAGGTTGAACCATGCGTGAGCTAAAATCAATGCGATAAAATGGCCAGGGTGTTGCCAGCCAAAGTTATCGGAAAGTGCTCCAATAAGACCAGTTTCCAATCGCAAATCAATACCTAAATTCCATAAGATTCCCCCTTTGGAAATGAGAGCAAGAAAACCCATCGCAGCAACAATTGCGGGCGTAACAAATGGAACTGCCAATAACGCCCTAACCAATCGAACATGCTTCCATTCACCACGGGCCAAATGCCAAGCGATAGGAAGTCCGATCAATACTGTAGCCAGTGCAGAAACAGTTGCTTCAACAATTGTAAAAGACAAAGCATCCATGTTGGCTGGTCTATCAGCAAATGTTGAAATGGCACTTATTACGGACTCACCAGTTACCATCTGCAGCCTTTCAATCGCAAAAAATAGCGGCGCAAACGAAATAATAGCGAATGCTATTACAGCAGAAAGTGAAATTATTATATTAAAATAATTAAAATATTTATTTCTGCTGACCGAGGCATTCAAAACTCCACCTCAACAATCCATTGGGATAGCCATGATTCCATCTCTTGTGAAATTCGTTCACTAGATATTGAACTTGGTTGAGTCGGTATATCGGAATGATATTGATATCCAGATGTTTCTGGTAGGTCTGTATTATCTAAAACTGAATACATTAGATTTGCCTCGGGCATCAGTGTATTAATCTCGGGGCTCAATAGATATTCGATAAATTGATTCGCAGCATCCACATTTGCAGCGCCATTTATAATCCCTGCATATTCAACTTGATGAAACGATGTCAGTGGTAACATCAGTGAAGTTGAATGAGTCCAATTTGAAGAATAGTAGGCTTCCACACCAGGAGAATGGCAATAGGAGATGGTCATGGCAGCATCGCCAATATATCCATCAGTCCATTCCCCATAACCACCGGTGTAATGAGTCTCATAAGATTCAGTCCAACCACTGGTTATAATCGCTCCGTTCTGCTTCATTATCCTCCACCAATCAAATGCATCTGTTGTGTTATCCTCATCATTTTCAAAATAATCAATAGTTGAAATCATGAATGAGCGGCCAGGGGAAGAGGTTACTGGTGATGGGAAGGCGATTTTTCCATTCCACTGAGGTTCGGTCAAATTCCAAAGTGATGTTGGAACAGTTACATTTTCGCCATCAACATAATTCTCATCATAATTTATACAAACATAACCTTGGTCAAATGGTGTTGCAAAATTACCATCATGATGAGATAATGCAATATCTGAAATATTATTGACACTTACATTTTGATATTGTAGAAGGCAATTGTCAATCGCGGTTTGCAAATAGGTATTATCCAAACCTAGCATTAAATCAGCCTGCTGCGCATTTTTTGTTTGCAACATTTGCTCAAGTATTCCGCCAGCATCTTCGGTTCTAATTATCTCAACTTGATATCCGCTCTGATTAGTGAATTGTGTGATCATTTCATCTGAAATAGCATTGATGTCATAGGTGAGGATGCGCAAAGCCCCATCATCGGAATGCCCAATTGGAGCACCATCGCATGAACCGGAGTTTGGACTATAGATGGTATTCTCACTTCCATCTAAATCAAAAATACATCCAACCATGGATGAAGTAAGCATCATTAGTAGAAATATAATTGGCATTGTCAGTTTCGTATTCATCTTTCCACCTCCAATTTGAACCCGGATAGAACTTGATGGCAACGGTCAATCAATTCAAGAGGATTGTGAGCAAGAATATACAAACTTGGTTCCCAACCAAATGCGCCCTCGTCAAGTAACACATCGAACTTTGAAACTCCCTTTGCAATAACTCCTTTAGGAGCCATAGCCAACTTATATCCTAAATCTTCACATACAGACTTAACTTTTGCAATATCTACTCCATCTACTAATAATGGTGGTTTTATATTTAGAATTGCGATCTTTTCAGAATCTCTATTCATCACTTGTATTAACATGGTTGCCAAATGAGTCGATGCTCCAAATGATGGAGTTTCGTGATGACGCAGTTTTCCATCTACTATGGTGATCTTGCCAGGGAATGCCGCTACATCTTCTACAACCTTTGCACCTTCTAGAGCAGAAGCAATATTGAGTCCAACCGCAGGCATTGAACCAGATACTTTGCGAATATCTAAGCGACCTGCTGCCCATTCTAATCTTCTCAGCAAACTTCTCTGTACTTGGTCTGTATCAAGATCCATACCTGTCAAAGTTTTATCAAACCTTAATGTGTGATTTCCGCCGAACTGAAATTCAAGAACTAATCTTTGCCTAATCACATTAGATTTTGGACCCATCGCAATCAATGCTTGAGATAACTCATGGGCCCATCCATCAATCATTGATTCGTCTGCGGAAGCGCTTAAATCAACCGGTTTCTTCATCATTTGCCTAGAAATTGTACTCTGAGTCGTCCCTAACATCTCAGCAATTTCTACTTGTGACCAATCATTTGCACGTAAATCCTTAGATATCTGTTGATGCAATCTATCGAGCCACTTCGAGCCTATTTCTCCCAGCATGATGTGTCCTTTTACCGCAGTCTATTCAATGTTGCTAAAGAAATATGCACTATGCATCAGTTTCTTAATGATGGTTTTGTAAAGCCGTTAATGTAAATATCTCACTAAATGAGTCCATAATCAAATATCATTCAGCGTTTAGTGCTTCTGACAGCATTGAATAGGGTTTTAATCTTTCACTGTTGGAGATTACAGCTCTCCCAGAAGGGGAAGGTAAAACCCAGATGTCGAGATTATTTATTTGCTTAGGCCAATGCAATGGGCGTAGATCAGCATCTTGCAATCCATGTTCGCATGTTGCTAGAGATTGGCTGAATTGTTGCTTCCATTGTTTCTTTCCGACAAAGCATATCCTCTTTAGTTGACTGTTTATGCTATTCGCATAATTTTCTATGCGGTTAATGAATAATTCTTTATTGGCGATGATGTCGGCCATTTTTATTGCATTCGCATCATTTCCGGGTAGTTCTATGAAATCCGTGAATCCAAAACCGTTCGCTACCATCATGTCATCATTTATTTGTATTCTCTCAGTATCATTTTCTTGCTGAACAGAATCCAACAGTCCCGAATCATCAATCAATTTCCAAAACTTATTTGTTGGATTTGCAAAATAGTGTCCTGTCTCCCACGTAGAATTACTCGGGTTGTGGCCAATGAATAATGTGTGCATTGAAGAATCACCAATCTTCACATTTGGGATTTTGGCTCGGTAGTTCTGCACAGTTGTTGCATATGGCCGGAGTTCTTCATTTTTGGTGCTGGGGGATCTAAACTATTACTTTCAGGCCTTAATGCTATGAACCCCTTCGGTTGAGGTGGGATTATGAGTGAAGAGATGGCTGTGAATGATTTCATCGACGCGCTAAGTGTGCGCATCGTCAGTTACCTTGAAAATTCGGAAACTCCAGGTAAAGTGGTTGATTTTTTGCCTCCGAAATCCTTGAGAAAAATCACAGATCTAAAACTGCCTCTTGAAGGCAGAGGAATCAATGCA
>Ga0209830_10000624_pt1 | contig 35749 bp, 29 predicted proteins | sample ArcticOcean_MG_C_12_FD_187439 | JGI IMG/M metagenome (GOLD analysis project Ga0209830, IMG submission 187439) | Marine microbial communities from western Arctic Ocean - ArcticOcean_MG_CB8_130 (SPAdes) (version 2) | ecosystem: Environmental > Aquatic > Marine > Oceanic | place: Arctic Ocean...
GTTGTACTGTTTGCCCTGCGGGTTAAGGAAATCCAGCTCCTTGGAAAGCTTCGCCAACTCACTCTCCAGCATCGGGTCGCCAAACTTTCCCTGCATCATGCTCTGCAGCTGCTGTTGCTGGTCAGGACTAACGGAATTAAACAGTGACTGTGTTGCTGCGACCTGTTGCAGCATTTGTTCAAGTAGCTCGTCCAGATTGGCTGGAGGATTGTCACCAAACAGGTCGCCATACTTGTCCATGAATGTGGCAAACTCGGGGCCTTCACCCGCGATTTTTTTGACCAGCATATCGTTCAGGTCCGTCACCATATTCGTCATGCGTTCGATGTCGTCATCTGACATTTCATTAACCATGTTCTCGACGTTCTTGAAAAAAGACTGAGTTATGGCTTTGCGAAGTTGTAGCGTTAATTTCAGGAACTGTTTTTGCGCTTCTGTGTTCAGGAACTCATAGCCCTGCAGTACCTTGAACTTTCCCGCGGCATCGTCCGGCAGGTTTTCGATGAACGCCTTGCTCTGCTCGCCGATGTCGGCCAGAACATGGCTGGGAAAGTCCTTCCCGTTTTCGTTGTCAGGGTCTTTTTTTCTGTTGACCCACTGGTTGATGGTATTTCGTTCCATGCTCAGAATTTCTTCAAGCTGTCGCTTAATGTCTTCCATGACACCGCTGATATCGAACCGTTCCAGGAGTCGCTGGCGTTCTTCCTTTAACTGACCAACAAAATCTCGTAGTCCCTTGATGTAGCTACCATCGGAAGTATTCATACCCCGTTGCATTAGGTATCGGGTTGCCTGTTGCAGATCTCCAAACTCCATCAGGTCTTCCGAAAGCGCGCTCAGAATGTCATCTGCGTCCAACGCTAGACCTTGGGAACCGTTCCAAATGGAGTAGCGATTAAGTGAAGTGAACTTGGCGCTCATTATTTGACCTGAAAAAGCAGTTAACTTGAGTAAGTAATACGTCCGCCGACTCGATCCTTGTTTAGCATTTGGTTGATATGCAATCCGTCTAGAATAAATTCGACTGCCGATGCGCGACTCGCTGTATTTGCGCCAGGAACAAGCTGTTCAACGGCTTCGGCCAGCCCATCAATCTTTTTGATAATGTCCTCGTACTCGTTTGAAGGCATCGATTCACCGGTTGTGGCGTGAATGCCATCTGCGAACTGGAGAGCCAATGGTTCAAGGTTGATGCCTTCTGTGAATCTGCTGAAGACAGCTTTGGTAGCGTCCTGGAACAAACGCTCCATGATTTTTTCTTCACGACCTTCTTCCATGGCCTCGAATTCAATCTTGCCCTGCAAAGAAGGGATAATAAATGGTAGGTCAGAGATTCTAGGTACAACGTCTTTTTCACCCACGGCGATCGCGCGCCTTAGTGCATTGGCAAGTAGCGCCTCGTAGTTTGAGACCGAGGCCCTGACCGAAACGCCGGATCGTTGATTGATATCCGGAGATCGCCGCGCTTGTTGAGTGATTTCAGCGATGAGCTGCGACATGAAGGGGGGAACATCTTCCCGGTATTCATCCAGGTCGAGTTTCCGCTGCTCCTGTTCCATGATTGTGATTTCTTCCAGGATAGTGAGCGGGTAGTGGGTTCGTATCTGTGAGCCATAGCGGTCCTTGAGAGGGGTGATGATACGCCCGCGGTTGGTATAGTCCTCTGGATTCGCTGTTGCGACAATCAGGATGTCGAGGTCCAGCCGAACCTTGTGTCCCCTGATCTGGATATCTCTTTCTTCAAGTACATTGAGCAGCCCAACTTGAATCCTCTCCGCCAGATCGGGCAGTTCGTTAATAGCAAATATCCCCCTGTTTGTGTGGGGGATCAGGCCGAAATGCAAGGCTTCTTCATCAGCCAGGTATCGCCCTTCTGCTATTTTGATGGGGTCTATTTCACCAATCAGGTCGGCGATGGTGATGTCTGGGGTAGCAAGTTTTTCACCGTACCGTGTGTCCCGGTGGAGCCATTTAATGGCCGCTTCGTCGCCCTGTTCCAGCAGGATTTTTTTCCCTTGAGCGCTAATAGGCGCATAGGGGTTCTCTGGGATCTCGACGTCTTCAAGAACGGGCGTCCATTCGTCCAAAAGGCTGGTCAGGCTGCGGATAATACGCGACTTGGCCTGCCCGCGTTCACCGAGGAGAATCACATCCTGACCGGACAAAATCGCGTTCTCAAGTTGCGGGATAACAGTGTCCTGGTACCCAACGATATTCGGGAAGGCATCTTCTTTAGCCTGGAGTTTAGAAATGAGATTTTTTCTCATTTCCTGCCTGACAGTCAGAACCCGGTGCCCACTTGATTTTAGTTCACCCAGGGTTTTAGCTTCTGTCACAACGATCTCCGAAATTCATAAGTTCAATTCTAATCTAACCAGTTCGGTGCAGCGGTTTGCAAGTATTCCGGTAGTATTGCCGTGGCCCAGAATGAATTGTCATAATGAGTGATCAAAGCAGGGGAAACGGGATTGATTACCACGGATCAGGTACAAATTGCAGCGGCAGAATACCTCGGCGAGAAGTGGGGTACGTCAGTCACGGTCTGTAATGTCGAAAAGATATTTGGAGGAGCCTCTCGCGAGACTTACAAGCTCTCGCTGGAAGTTGATGGCGAAACCAGGGGCGTGATCCTGCGTCGTGATCCGCCTTCGAGCCTGATCGATACTGAACGGCACCTTGAATACGGTGCATACGACCGAATCTATCCAACAGACATACCTGTCCCGGAGCCACTTTTTCTGGAAAACAGTCCAGATTTTCTTGAACAGCCGTTTTCCATCATGGCCGCGGTTGAAAACCCAATGAGCGACGTTGCTCAGCTATCTAATGACCAGAAGCAAAAAATCGGTCAGCAAAAGTACGATCTTTTGGGGCGCTTGGCGGCAAAAGACCCGCTTGCGCTAAAGTTTGACGAAATCATGACTGTTCCAAAGGTCGTCTCGACCGCAGCGGAGCAGCTGGCATACTGGCAAGGGATTATTAACGAGGACGAAATACACCCGCAGCCTATTGCTCAGGCTGCAATTCGCTGGTTGGCGGCGAACTTACCTCCACCAGCCCAGAAAATCTCCATTGTTCATGGTGATTACAGAACGGGTAATTTCCTGTTCAATGACCAGGCGCAGATTACCGCCATTCTCGACTGGGAAATGTGTCACTTGGGTGATCCGCTGGAAGATCTGGCCTGGTCTTTAGACCCGTTATGGTCAGGGGAAGAGCTGGCATTAGCCGGGCGGCTAATTCCTCATGGCCAGGCAATCCAAATATGGTGTGAGGCGAGTGGACTGTCTTGTAACGAACAGGCACTTAAATGGTGGCGGATTTTTGTTTCGGTTAAAGCCGTGGCTATCTGGATTTCGTCTTCTGAAAATTTTGAGAACGGAGAAGGCAAGGACGCCATATTAGCAATGGCAGGCTGGGTAATGACTGATCGACAAAACCGTATCCTGCTGGATTATCTTGCGCCGGAGGTACTGTCATGATTCCGCATGCCGATGATGCGCTCAGGATGCTGAGCCAACGCTTAGTGACACAGTTGCTGCCTGACCTAAAGAGCCTATACAGTTTGTCGGATGGCGCGCTGATTGGATTGCTGATTAACGCTATTGCCGATGAGACGGCTGAGGGTATCCAGCGCAGGCTGGATGATATCGCTGAGATGAAACGCATTTTTATAGCAGGCGAGGCGTTGCTGTCGAGCAAAGACAAAGAGGTCACTGGTGCTGAACTGTCTTCCTATCGACTGACTGATGTAAACGACCACCATGATGCGCTCACACGTATATTGGTTTTGTTACACGAAAAGTCCGAAGATAAGGGATTCGAGGCGCTTAACCAATCAATCTGGGCTTACCTTCGCAGGCATACACAACGCCATAAGATCACCGCTGTTCCCTAGTGAAGTGCCCTGCCGGGGCGGCGACCTAGGCCGGTCTTCGTGCTACTTTCGGTTTCGTGCTACTTCCGGTTTCGTGCTACTTCCGGTTTCGTGCTACTTCTGGTTTTCGTGCTACTTCTGGTTTTCGTGCTACTTCTGGTTTTCGTGCTACTAGGATCGCCCGGGTGGGTGCTGGGTAGCCTTCTACGGTTTTGGTTTTATCCGTGGGGTCCAGATAGTCCGCGAGTGACTGGAATTGCATCCACCTGGTTGCACGTTGTTCTTCTAAACTGGTGACATTGACATCAACTGTTTTGACGTCGATAAACCCCGCCCGCCGCAGCATCAGTTCCAGCATTGACGTCGATGGGATAAACCAGACATTCGCCATCTTTGCATAGCGGTCCTGCGGAATCAGCAGCGTGTTTCGATCACCTTCCACTACCAGGGTTTCCAGTACAAGTTCGCCGCCAGGCTTTGTAAAACTGAGTAGTTCCTTTAGATGATCTATGGGGGATCTTCGGTGATACAGCACGCCGAGTGAGAAAACAGTATCAAACCCACCGAACTGAGGGAGGTGTTCACTTCGCAACGGCAACAGATAGGCACGGTTTGGGTGACTCAGCTTTTGAAGCAGGTTGAACTGGTAATTGAATAAAATGGTAGGGTCGATTCCAAGGGCTAGGTCTGCGCCTGCGCCGAGCATTCGAAATAGGTGGTAGCCATTGCCACACCCAATATCCAAGACCTGTTTTCCCTTAAGAGGTTCGATATTGCTGCTGATCCGTTGCCATTTCCAGTCACTACGCCATTCTGTGTCAATCAGGGTTTTACCGACCTTAAGGGGGCCTTTTCGCCATGGCAGGAACATTGACAGGACTTCCTCAAAGTCCGCGTTCGGATCGCCGACACTAACAGTGTCTGAGTCAAACTGGCTGGCTCTGGTGTTGGATTGAATCGTCGCGAGTGCTGCATCCCATTCCTCAGCGCGGCCGTGAAGTCGGGTCTCGGTCGATAGGGCCGCACGCAAGGGGTCGTGAAACGGTGCTAGAAAGGTGTCGACCGTTTCAGTCATGAAACGGTCTATTTCAGCGCGCATTTAGGGTTACTTCTATTCGTTCACTAAGCATGTCGTGAGCGTCATAAGACAACAAAATCGCCTTGGCCAGCCAGTTCATAGTGACGACATGTCCTAGACGATAGCAATAGGTAAATGCCACAAAATTGGCGAAGAGCCGCTTGTGCGGTAGGCAAAACATCATCCTGCAGAGTCCTTTATTCATTGCTGGCAAGGTATTCGCATATTACTTGATGCCAAGGAAGGTGGAGAAGTTAAGGCAACGCATACATTGCTCGACGACTGAAAAACCTGCATCCCGCATTCTCTGCCTGTGTTGCTCTTCGGTATTAGGAATCAGCACGTTTTCCAACGCGGCCCGCTTTTGTGATATTTCGAGATCGCTATAGCCATGTTGTTTTTTAAAGTCATGATGAAGTTCCGTCATCAGCGTCTGCTCGGAAGCGTCTTCAAATTTCACTTTTTCGGCTAATAGCAGAATACCGCCGTCGTTAAGACCTTCGCAAACTCGTGCAAGAATCTTTCTTCGTTCCTCGTCCGGCACGAACTGAAGCGTGAAGTTAAGAATAACGATCGACGCGTTGTCGATTTTTGTTTCCCGCAGATCTTCGAGCAAAATCTCATAGGTGGCAGCGGAATGATCCCGGCTAAGATTGGCTGTGCATCTTGATACCATGGCTTCTGAGTTATCGACCCCGATCACATGGCAATCATCCGGAAGGTGTCGCCTGAGTTGCAAGGTCGATGCACCCAGTGAGCAACCGAGATCATAGGCTTGGGTACCCGGCTGACCATACTTTTCGGCCAGCACCCCAATTAGTTGCAATACAAGCCCGTATCCGGGAACACTGCGTTCGATCATGTCCTGAAAAACGTCCGCCACCGACTGGTCGAACCGGAAAGCTTCGATCGAAGGCATGGGCCTGGAGTAAACCTCGTCCTTTGGATTTGCCATTGTTCAGACGTGCCTGCGGAGGGCCGCAAAGATTATCATAAACGGCGATAGACTTGCGCCAATGCTGGTGATGGATTTAGACGAATTAAACTGGTTTCGCTAACCTGTGGTGTTAGAAAATTAAACCGAAGCGGGAATCCTCGGCTTCTACGAATCGATAGTGCTGGGGTCCTGATGTCTCGTGCACCCGGCAAGGGCCTTTTTAGCGATTAATCGACCTACTAGTCTGTCCACCAGTCGGTCGGGTATGGTTTTTCTGATTCGCGTTTTATAGGCGTGTCGGTTAGCCTGCGACGATGAAAAGAAAATTAAAAATTCTGCACACCTCGGATATCCACCTTGATAACAATATAGGCCTTGGTGCGGATGCCAGTCCGGGTCAAAAGGGTTTTACAGCGGTTATTGATGAAGCCATCAAGCATGATGTCGACATTTTTTTGTTGGCTGGCGACTTGTTTGACCACAACAGGGTCAAGCAGCCCTGTCTGGACTTTACCACCGAGCAACTCGCCCGACTTAAATGTCCAGTAGTGATGATCACCGGTAACCACGACTGCATGGCAGACTATTCGGTGTATCACCGTTATGATCCGCGAGATGCCGGCGCACATGTTACTTTCCTTCAGGAAGAATCAGGGTCGGTATGCAGGCTCGAAGACTATGGCGTCACGATCTGGGGACGGGGAATTGTTGATCATCATCCAGGCCATAAACCCTTAGAGAGTGTGCCACGACATGAGCATGAAGGCTGGTATCTGGGGATGACTCACGGCTACTATGTCGACCGCGGTGCTGAGATGTTTTCATCGCTAATTACGCCGAGTGAAATAGAAGAGAGCCAGTTCGACTACCTTGCGCTGGGGCATGTTCATGTGTTTTCAATTATGCAACACGGTAAAACGATCGCGGCCTATCCAGGATCGCCAAATCTTGGCCAGGGAGCGAAAGAAATGTCCGTTGCATTGGTTGACCTAGACCCGATGCAGGGTGTCACCGTCGAGAAAATATCGTTGTTACCAGGGGCGGCGTGACGCCGCCCAGTCAAAGGGGGTTGTTCCTGAAGCTGTAAGCTGCATGATCTTTGCCCTTGGCGCTGGTTCGTCAAGGTACAGAAATCCGATTGTCCCGAACTGCAATGACAGGTTGTGGGGGTAGGTGGGTGATCCAGGATTGATGCACAGGGTATTGTCGATCAGGTCGATTTGTTCGACGTGGGTATCGCCATAAACCAGTACGTCTAACAGAGTATCGGGAAACATCCGATCTTTCCATTTCCGTACGGTCAGGCTGGGTGGAATTTCAGGCATTGGAATATAGTGGGTAAGGCCAATATTGAATCCCTGTAGGCTAATCGTCCACGTTTCCCTTACCCGGTTGTCATGGGGTTGAACTGCCCGTCCGCCGGAGCCATCCTCGCCATTGCCCCGTGCAGCGTAAACTGGCGCAATTTGTTCAAGACGATCCAGTACAGAAAAGTCATAAATATCCCCCGCATGTAGAATGCATTCCACACCCCGAAACGCTTCGAACACGTGGGGCCAGAGTTCCGGCATAGCTTCCGGAATGTGAGTGTCCGAGATTAGTCCAATTTTCATGTCGTCACGCCGTCAAGGATTATGCGATGGTGCCATTAATCTTAAGTTTGTTAATGATGTCATCAGGGATGTTAATTTCAGCAAGAATAGCCTCCGTGTCAGCGCCCAGTGCCGGGGCACCGTGTCGTAGTTCTAGAGTGCTTTTTGAGAACCTGGCAGCAGGTCTCGTCTGCCTGATGGTGCCTGCTTCTGGATGCTCAAGTTCAATAATCAAATCGCTTGCAACTACCTGGGGATGCTCAATGACTTCTTTGCGTTTGAGTACCGGCGCGCAAGGCACGCCTGCATCGTCCAGTAAAGCCAACCATTGCTCTGCGGACCGGTTAAGCAGTGCTTTCTGGGTCAGTCCAAGCCGCTCATTGGCATTGAGATCCCTTTGCGCAGGTGTACTGAATCGCTCATCATCGGCCCACTCGGGATGGCCAACCGCGGCCGCTAGAGCGTGCCATTGAGTGTTAGTCATGGCTGAGACACTGATGTAGTCGGTCTTTGTTTCGTAAATCAGGTCAATAAAGGTAGCGGCTCGCTGCGTGCTTACTTCCCGGCCCACGAAAGTCTGTCCGCCAAAGTCTGATGCCCACAGGAATGAAATCACCGCATCCAGCATGGAAACCCGAACGTGTTGGCCTTCGCCGGTCCTTTCTTTATGGAGTAATGCGGTTGTAACAGCTTGAGCTGTTGTCATGCCCGTTAATTTGTCGGGCACAATGGTTCTTACAAGTCGGGGCCTTTCTTCATCTGACCCCCCCTGTATTGTTGTCAGTCCACTAATAGCCTGGACGATGGGGTCGTAAACAGGCTTATGCGCCCAGGGGCCTTTTTCTCCGAACCCGGAAATTGAAACATAGATAATATCTTCCTTCACCTTCCTGACTTCTTCTTCACCAATTCCCAGGCGCTCCACCACACCTGGGCGAAAGTTTTGGATAAAGACATCTGCCGTTGCGGCGAGCTTCAGCAGGATTTCCCTGCCTTCATCCGACTTTAGGTCCAGCGCCAGTGATCGTTTATTTCGATTATTGTTCAAAAAGGTGGCGGTGAACTTGTTTTCTCCGTGACCTGCGCCTCTGGCGTGATCGGGTCTTGTCACACCCTCCACTTTAATAACGTCTGCACCTTGGTCTGCCAGAAGCATCGTGGCAAAAGGGCCAGAAATAACGGTGGTTAGGTCAAGTATTCGGTAACCGTGAAGGGGTCCGGGCATGGTATGACTCTATGTCAATGATCGTATGATTTTATCAGGGTATGTTTTTATTTAAGTATTATAATCTTAGGGTATCACTTTTTTACCGCATCGGTTTTGCCTTGATTCAGCATTGGCGGCATCGGGCATTCGAGCGTGTCCGCGATTGTGCGCAGGAGTTCTGACTCGATAACGCTGACGGCCTGGTCGGCGGTAACGGTTTTAATACAGGCTTTAATAAGCTTCGGTTTTCGCAGGGGATGCAGTTCCGCCAAGGCATTCAGGGCGGCGTTCATTTTTTTAAAGTTTAGGTCTTTTTTGTCTTTGAGTTGAACCTCCAACCCGAGTTCTGTCTTGCCAGCCAAAAAAGCAACGACCGGAGAGACACCGGACTGTTTATCGCAGTAGGCAAGAAGTGAAAGCAGTACCTCACAATGGCCGCGAACGGATTCCAGTGTATCGTGTCTTACGCGGCTATGTTTGGCTTCAAACACTTCGCCCAAGTGCTTGCTGATCATTTTCAGCACCGCCCACTCAGATAGGCTAACGATGTTATCGGCACGCACCATAACGTTTAAGTTAGTCATAAACATTTTGTATTGTGCATAGCTAAGCTGACGAAGCGTTGGGAAAGTGAGTTCCAGTAGTGGCAGTTTCATTTCTGGCTTTAGCCGGTGCTCGTGTTTGATCAGTGCTTCCAGAACATCGTAAACGCCCAGGTCTGATGATGCTTTCAGGTGGCTAAGCTGTTGTGTGCGAGCGTCATTGCTTTGATTTAGCATCAGTAGGTAAACAAGAGCTCGTGCTGAAAATGGTTCGCGTGCAGCGGCGGTATAATCGTCAGGTAACGAGGCGATAACCTGTCTTGCCAGGTCTACCTGGGATTGTTGTGGGTTACCGATATGGTTGAGTACTTCATCAGCGTCAATATTAACCGATGATGAAAATCCCATGACGCCTGCAGGGCTATGTTTAGCGGTAGTGGGTTCAGGCGGGGTAGGCGCTAGAGCCTCGCCATCCCAAAGTGGTTCAATTCTTTTTATTCTCTCGGTCAGGTCGGGGTGCGTTGCCATGAGGGACGCAAAAGAAAAGCTCACGCCCTGAGAAAAAAAACTGTGGCTGAGCTCCGCGCTTTCAGGGTGTTGCAATACTGAGCCGGCTTCGTAACCGCCAATGCGTTTTAGGGCATCCGCGATGCCTTTCGGATTACGAGTAAACTGAACAGCCGACGCGTCTGCCAGAAATTCTCTCTGCCTACTTACTGCGGCTTTAATTAAATTACCAAAGAACTGGCCAAGAAAGCCAACGAACATGAGCCCTACGCCCAGGACCAGGACAGCCGTGTTTGTTCGACCACGCCCACGAACGCCGTAGAGAACCGCGCGGCCAACCAATGCCAGCATCAGGATTCCGTAAAGGATTCCCATTAGTCGTATGTTCAGGCGCATATCGCCATTTAGGATATGACTGAATTCATGGGCTATGACACCCTGTAGCTCGTCCCGCGTCAGGCTTTCCATGGCGCCGTAGGTTACGCCGATTACAGCGTCGCCAGAAGAATACCCTGCAGCGAAGGCGTTAATCGCAGGGTCAGCGATCAGGTAAACAGGTGGGACGGGTGTCCCTGATGCGATGGCCATTTCTTCAACTACATTAAGCAGTTGATGTTTGTTCAGATCACCTTGCGCGTTTACCAGTAATTCGCCGTCCAGGAGCTCGGCGATCGCAGCCCCACCTTTTCGTAGCGACAGGAGTCGAAATAGGCTGGCAAGGGTGATCAGAAGTACCACGCCGCAGGAGGTGGCAAAAAAGGCTTGCCATGAAAAGTTATACTGACCGGTTTCGATGTGCGTCGTGTCCTCGAAGTTGATGAAGGCAAACAACAGCAGGTTGGTTAAGACGATCAGGGAAGCAACGGCCAATAGGAACAGCAGAAGCAAAAACCTGGTGTTTCGTAGTGCCAGACTTTGAGACTCGAAAAAGTCCATGTCAGTTAGTTATCTCACTAATGTGTCGAGCTTGTCACTTAGAATGAAACGCTTGGGGCGTCCTGAATGACCTCGCTGTCTGCGAACTCCAACAGCTCCGCATCCGTCGGGTGTCCAAAGCTTGCCGCCAGCACAACCTGTGGGAACGATTGGCGGTAGGTGTTATAGCTCATTATTTGATCGTTAAATGCCTGGCGGGAAAAGGCAATTTTGTTTTCTGTGCTGGTCAGTTCTTCAGTCAACTGCATCATGTTCTGACTGGCTTTAAGGTCAGGGTAGGCTTCTACCGCGATACTGAACTTTCCCAGTGCGCTCTGCAGGACGCCTTCCTGTGTGGCGAGGCTTTTAATCGCGTTAGCGTTACCAGGATCTTTCGCTGCATCTGCCAACATGGATGCGGCCGCATCCCGGGCTTTGGTCACGGCTTCCAGCGTTCCTCGTTCGTGTTCCATGTAACCTTTAGCGGTGTTGACCAGGTTTGGAATCAGGTCGTAACGACGTTTTAGTTGGACTTCGATCTGCGCGAATGCATTTTTATATCGGTTTTTTAAGGCGACCAACTGGTTGTAGATGGCCACGGCCCACATGGCAAGCGCGGCGAGTACGACAAGGATAATAATAGTCGAGACATCCATAGGTTGGTCCTTTTTGTTAATGGTTTCTGTTGTTTTAATCGCTCTAACGGTCGATTGCAAATAGGCTTTTTACGAAAAATTTCTTTTCGATGTTATTTTTCAAACTCTTCTCTGATTTTGTCATTATGCTGCCCCAGTTCGGGCACGCTTAAGGAAGTAGGCACTTTTCCCTGGATCACCGCGCCTCTACTCAACGCCTTAACGGTGCCGTTTGGCGTATCAATGTCCCTGAAGCGATTCTGTGGATGGTTAGCAAGATCATTCAGGTCGCTCACTCGACCATAGGCAATATTTGCTGCCGCAAGTTTCTCGATTACCTGTTCACGGTCAAATGCAGCAAAGCTTTTAATGATGATCTGCTCAAGTTCTTCCCGATGCGCTAGTCGGCGAGAATTATTTGAAAAGTGTTTATGGTTAGTGAGCGTTTCATCATTCAGCACCTGATGGCACAGGTCTTTCCATTCACGCTCGTTTTGGATGCTAAACAGAATCTGCTTGGCGTCGCCGCAGACGAAGGCGCCATAGGGTGCAATGGAAGGATGCTTCAATCCCTGATTCTGTGGTGTGAACTGACCGTATCGATGTTGCAGATATGGGACGTTCATCCAGTCAGCGGTTGCGTGAAAAAGAGAAACATTGATAATCCTGCCTTTATGTTCAGAATCTCTTTCACGGGCGAAAAGTGCTTGGAGTATGTCCTGGTAGGCCGTCATACCGGCAGAAATATCAGAGACAGACACTCCGACACGGGTGAGTTCGTCATCCACACCGGTGATTGAACATAGACCAGTTTCCGCCTGTATCAGCAGGTCGTAAGCCTTTTGTGTACGGTAAGGGCCGGTTTCGCCGTAGCCGCTGATCGAACAAATAATGAGCTCGGGGAAGTCTCTGCTGAGCTGTCCTGGTTCGAATCCCAGGCGATCAAGTGCGCCAGGGGCCAGGTTTTGGATAAACACATCTGCGGTGCCAAGCATGTTCCGAAATAGGGCCGCGTCATTCGGATCTTTCAGGTTGAGCGTCACACTTTCTTTGCCAGCATTCAGCCAGACGAAATAAGCGCTTTGGCCGAGCACCAGATGATCGTAGTGCCGAGCAAAATCACCCTCGGCTCGTTCGATTTTTATAACGCGGGCACCAGCCTCTGCCAATCTACCTGAAACATAAGGGGCTGCCACGGCCTGTTCCAGGGCAACAACGGTGATGCCCGCTAGGTCACCTTCTGGGGCATTCATCAGGTCGGTGCCAATTCTGGTTGGTGTGATTCAGGTTGTTGTGAGTCAGGGTAGTGCAAGCCAGGCAGTGCAAGCCGTGACCAGTGAATAAGGCCGCCAGGAATATTGGCGACGTCCTTGAGACCTGATGCTTTTAGGATCTGGGTTGCCATGCCAGAACGCTTACCGGATTGGCACATTGTCACCACGGGCCTGTCTGTTGGTACTTCACTAATCCGGTCCCTGAGTTGGTCCAGCGGTATCAGTACTGATCCTGCAATGTAACCCAGGTCCCCGGAGTATTCAGGCTCACTTCGTACATCAAGGACACAGATGTCCGCCAGATGACGGGCGACCCAGTCGGGCTCGACTTCCGGAATTCCAGCAAAAGTCACGTTAATAGGCGCCCAGGTGGGTTTCGAAATGGGTGCTTCAGGTTTACCGGACTTCAAGTTGGCGGGCACCGCTATATCGAGCTGTTTGGGGTGAGGCAGGCCGAGGTTGTTCATGTATCCGGCAAAATCCTCTTCCCGGGCATCGCCACCGATCCTGGGGTTGAATTTTTTTTCTTCGGTCACCGTTGAAACGGTGCGCCCCATATAGTCATGCCCCGGGTACAATAGGCACTCGTCCGGCAGGGAAAATATTTTCCCCCTGATACTGCCCCACAGGGTGTGAACATTACCCGATTGAAAGTCGGTTCGACCCGCGCCGCGAATCAACAAACAATCCCCTGTAAACGCCATCGTCTGATTGCTGGTCACAAACGTGAAACAGCCGTCTGTGTGACCCGGAGTTGAATGAGCCGTAATTGAATAGTTTCCGAATGCCAGCACCATGCCTTCTTCCAGTTCAATATCAATGCCAGCAGCGCCATATTTTCCGCATAGAGCGATTTGCGCCCCCTCGGACTCTTTCATCAGCCACGAGCCGGTCACGTGGTCTGCATGGACGTGGGTATCAACCGTATATTTTACTTTTAGGCCCAGTTCTCGAAGTAGTGCTGTATCCCGCGGATGCTGTTCAAATACCGGATCAATGATGATGGCATCATGGGAAACGTCACAGCCAATCAGGTAAGTATAGGTGGAGGAAGTCGTGTCAAAGAGTTGTCTGAAAAGCATCATCGCGAAAACAGTCCGTGTGGAGTGTTGTATTATCCACAAAATGAGTCACAGGCGTATTGCTCAGGGTCAATTGGCTTGCTCTGGAAGCGAATCATCCCGATATCCTTTCAGGTAACGGGATTGGCTGTGATGGCAGCGTTAAGCCGCTCTTTTCGTGTGATATTCCTTGTGACTTTGCGCAACGTCGGCTTACTGTATTGGCTCCAAGCCCCTTTGGGCACGGTGGGTCGGTTGCTGGTAGAGGTGTTTGCGTTTTGCAGGAGGAGATAAACAATATTTTGACACTACGAGTAATTGCTTTCGTCTTTTTAGTGATGGCGAGTTCAGGTGGGCACGCATTTGAGACACCGTCAACGGCACCGGACTTTGTCGGGGGCATGGTTTGCAAGGGTTGCCATGAAGAGTCCTTCGACAATTGGCAGGGCTCGCACCATGACCTTGCTATGCAGCGGGCGACGAGCGGGACGGTTTTAGGTGATTTTGACAATGCAAGCTTCACTCAATTTGGGGTGACTTCCGTCTTTTATAAGCGGCAAGGTCGGTTTTTTGTGCGGACAGAAAGCGAAAGTGGTGAGTTGCAGGAATTTGAAATCAGTTATGCCTTCGGTTTCTATCCACTTCAGCAATATCTCATTGATTTTTCGGGCGGTAGAAAACAGGCACTCAGTATCGCCTGGGATTCAAGGTCGGCAGAACAAGGTGGGCAAAAGTGGTTTCATCTTTACCCGGACGAAAAAATCAGCCCCGGGGACGTCCTGCATTGGACCAAGCCAAGCCAAAACTGGAACACCGCCTGTGCAGAGTGTCATTCAATGAACTTGCAAAAGAATTACGACGTCGCGAGTGCCAGCTTTGATACGACCTGGACGGATATTGATGTGTCCTGTGAGTCCTGTCATGGCCCTGGATCGAATCATTTGAATTGGGCTAAAAGAGTCCCCGGATGGGATAGCATGCAGGATTCTCTAGGGCTTCTTTTACACTTCGATGAACGAGAAGGGGTGCTTTGGCAAACAGACCCAACCAGTGGCAAGCCAGTTCGCAGCGAGCCAAAAGTCACCGATAAAGAAATAGAAGCGTGCGCGCGTTGTCATTCGCGGCGTAGTCCAATCAGCGAAAATTACGTTCACGGGGAGCGGCTTATGGATCATTATTTACCCCAAACGCTCGACGCCGGAATGTACCATGACGATGGGCAAATTGAGGGTGAAGTCTATGTGTATGGCTCTTTTCGCCAGAGCAAGATGTATCAAGCCGGCGTCACCTGCAGCGATTGTCACGAACCACACAGCAACGAACTAAAACTACCAGGAAATACCGTTTGCCTGCAGTGTCATGAGGCGAAGACTTACAGCAAGGTTAACCATCATTTTCATGAGGCAGAAGGCCCAGGTGCCGCCTGTGCTGGCTGTCATATGCCTGCAAAAGACTACATGGTCGTCGACCCACGTCATGACCACAGCCTGCGTGTTCCTCGGCCCGATCTCTCCGAGAAATTCGATACTCCAAACGCTTGCACTAATTGTCACTCGGATAAAAGTGCCAGCTGGGCCGCGGATAAAGTTCGAACATGGTATGGGCGAGACGCTAAAGGCTTTCAGGGATATGCCGCCGTGTTATCGGCTGCTCGCCGGGGAGAATCGTCAGCGAGTGATCAACTCGCTGAGTTGATAAGAGATACATCCTCCCCTGACGTTGCCCGCGCTACTGCACTGATGGAGTTGGGTCCGTCGTTGAGCTTGCAGACGATCGATGTGCTACCGCTTGCGCTCTCTGATGATGATCCGGCAGTTCGTACCGCCGCTGTGTCGATTCTCGATCGGACGCCGCACGATGTTCGCGCCCGGCTAGCATTTCCGATGCTGGAGGACCCCGTCAGAATGGTTCGCATTGAGGCCGCGCGTGTTCTCGCGGCCATTTCTACGGGTGACCTTGGAGCGAAGCGTCGCGCGCTTTTAACCCGCGTGGAAAATGAATATATCGCCGCGGAAATGGCAAGTGCAGAGCGACCAGAGGCATGGACTAACCTTGGCAACTTTTACGTGGCAAAGCGGGACTGGCCAAAAGCGATTGGGGTCTATCGGAAGGCGATCGACACTGACCCCGTTTTTGCGCCAGCCTATATCAATCTTGCTGACGTCCACCGGATACTCAGTGACGAGACCAGCGCAGAGAAAGTCCTAAGGAAAGGCTTGGTGTGGAATGAAGGTGACGCAACGATTCACTATACGCTTGGGTTGTCTCTTATAAGGCAAAGTCGTATCGAAGAGGCCGTTATTGAGTTGGCGATCGCGGCCGGCAGCACCGTAACTAACGCGCGTTATGTTTACGTCTATGCCGTTGCGCTGGACTCTACGGGCAAGACCGTGGACGCTATCAGCGTCTTAACGAGGGCTCACAACGAGTACCCTAACGATCAGGACGTCTTGCAGGCGCTTATCGCCTTTAATCTAGAGCTTGGGAACGATGAGTTGGCGAGGGACTATAGGCGTAAACTTGCCGTGGCTAGATAGGCATGGCGCGTGACTGAACTGTGTTTGAACGAATGATGACGACGATTAATATAAAAGTTTTTAGAAGGCTACCAGAGCAGTTCAAGATAATTAGTCCCAGTAACGATAGGGCCTGAGTTTTGGCAGTAAAATTCGCGTTCATCTAAAAAGTAAATTAGCTCACTAATGGAAAAACACTCAAGCGATCAAGACCATCCACGTTACGCTTGGCTAATGGTGGCCGTTGTTTTCACGATCAGTGCATTGGCATTCGGAGCCCTGGGTTCTATTTCGGTGTTCCTGAAACCGCTTACCTCAGAATTTGGATGGGGCAGGGGACAGACGTCTTTTGGATATACCACCATCTCATTTGCAGCGGCTGTCTTTGGCATTTTCTGGGGGTTCGTTGCAGACCGCTATGGTACGAGATGGTTTGGCGTTGTTGCGGCAATCTTCATGTCATTTAGTCTCTTTATGCTGAGCAGGCAAGATTCTATATCTGAGTTTTATGCCTACTATTTTTTGTTTGGTGCTTTTGGGACGGCGATGGCCACAACACCACTCTATGCAAACGTTGGTTTCTGGTTTCGGCTGAATCCGGGCCTCGCGTTAGGCATCGCCGCAGCGGGAGGAGCGGTCGGTCAGGCGCTGGTTCCGTATCTGTCTGGTCTGAGTATTACGGCCTACGGGTGGCGGACGACATATGAGTATCTTGCGTTGAGCTATCTGATTATCGCGTTGCCGATCGGTTTTCTCATCAGAGAGTCCCCGTGGCGTGAACGAGTAAGGGTAGAACCAAAGACTGACTTTCGAGAATTCCCATTGTCTGAATTAGAGGTCATTGTATGGATAAGTGTGGCAGTGATTTTTTGCTGCAATTGCATGGCGGTTCCTATTGTGCATCTTGTCCCGATGCTGACTGACCAGGGCAATACACTTGAGTATGCCGCAAGAGCGCTGTTGATTCTGATGATGGTTGGTGCTCTTGGCCGCATTATGGGCGGTAAGCTGGCCGATACAATTGGCGCTTTACCTGCATATATGTTGATGTCCGTTGGCCAGACCGTTTCTGTTATGTGGTTTCCGCATGTCGAAGGCCCAACTGCTTTGTACCTGCTTGCGATCTTTTTCGGGTTCACCTATTCCGGTGTGATGTCCAGCCTGCTGATCTGTACTCGTATGATGGTCAGCGCCAGGTTTGCGGGTCGCGCCATGTCGATCACGGCCTTCTTCGGATGGGGTGGTATGGGGATGGGCGGGTTTGTCGGCGGATACTTTTACGATGTGACTGGAAACTACGAGTGGTCATTCGGTTTTGCCAGTGCAGCAGGGGTTGTGAACCTTTTTGTGTTGACGCTTTTCTATTTTCGTATCAGATACAGGGTGAAGGCAGTTCACGCCAGGTTAGGGGTATCACTGTAGAGCGTCCGTATGAACTTCGCCTTCATTCATGATGGCGCGAGTGAACGGTGGTCAGTCTGTTAGCACTTGAAGCCTTGAACTGCCTTTGGGTTTTCAGTGGGTAGGCGATTATTTTAAGGCATCAGATGGTTGCCGTTATCCCAGTGTTGCCTTCTATCCCAATATTGCCTGGCCCAGTGTAAGGCGAGTTACATTACCGGCCAGCTTAAGACACATAGCTTAAGACACATAGATCAAGAGACCGACCTTAATATATAGGTTCGCCACATAGAGATACCGGGTAATAGATCAACGTGACCTGCGACCTCTAGACCGGCGATCGATGTGACTTCGGCTTCAAACTGATCTGCCGGAATAATAAAACGATTCTGATAGCTGGTGCGTGCCCGTTTATTTTCGTGCTTTTTACGTCTCGAGGGCTGAAGGTTTCCATCAACCCAAAGTGACACCAGTATTTCGCCGCGGGTAACGCGTGAAAATTCCTTAAGGATTGTGTTTCTATCTTCAGGCAGGCCAATGTGATGCAGCAGACGCATACAAAACAACAGATCAACGGACTGATCAGGCAGGTCAATGGCGAAAGCTGAAGTTTTTAATAATTTGGTTTTTTTAACCTGCTCCTTTATTAACCTGCTCCTTTATTAACCTGCTCCTTTATTAACCTGCGCCAAAGGGCGGGCGCGAGCAGCGAGATCCAACATATCCTGACTGTAATCGGCAGCAATCAGGTCTTGAACGCCTGACAAAAATAGCCGATCCCAGAAGCGACCGGTGCCACAGGGTAAGTCGAGGCAACTCGATGTATTGGTTGTGAGTTGCAGCGCTTTGCCGGCCATACGTTGTTCAAGGTAGTTTGAGACACGTCTGCTGGTGCTCGCCTGGTGCTTGTCGAGATATGCTTGGCAATGTGTAGCATCGTATTTTAGGGAAAACGGTAATATTGTTTCTTCAGTCGGCATATCAGTTGTCTATTGCTCTTAGTTCTAGTTTGATGCAAATCCGTCGATAATCAGTCGGCATCTGGCCTTTTTATTCAGGCCCGCTATGGACGGCATATCTGAAAAAGTAGGCTTTAGGGCCTGCTAATAATTTCATCTTCCATCTGCTGCTTTGACCTGGCAAGGAAGAGCTTAGCGCCGTTCGATGACTCAAGAGAGGACTGGGACCGTTTAGCAGGCCTTTTCCCGGTTATGTTTTGGCAGTCGAAGTGACGCCATCAGTCCGACAACACCCATAACGCTCGATAGCAAAAACACGAGGGTAAATGAGCCGCTCAGGTCAGCAATAAAACCACCTATGGGTGGCGAGATGGTTTGAGCGATGCCAAACGTCAAGGTCGCTGCTGCAAAACTTGGCCCATAGTCCTGTGCGGTCGTGTTCTCGACGACATAGATCGTCATCAGTGTCGGCAACGCACTAAAAAGAAGTCCAAGGCCGAGACATGCCGCTAAAGTCGGCAGATAAAATCCTGTGAGAACAACCCAAACGAGCATAGGCCAGAGACCGAATGCGATGGAAAGTGCCAGCCGCACGCCTACTCGATGGGAAATGGCAACAAAGGTCGGGCCACCAAAAATCATGGCAGAGCCCATCAATGTGAACGCGATTGCCGCGTCGCCGGTGGTCCACGCGCTGTCGTCTTCTAATCTTGTGGTAAGAAAACCAATCACAAGAAGGTACATAAATCCAAAGGTGGCGTATGCCATAATTAATGGGAGCCATCGGTGCATTCGTCGCAAAGCACCGAACCCACCGATTCCACCGCCGCCCCTGGGCCGAGCCTGAGCATGGCGAACAATGAGTAGTGTTGCCGCTAGAATCAGCAACGCGATGTAGAACAAGACCTGGTATACGCTGGACCACGCGTGATCGCCCTCGGATGAACGCAAAACGCCGCTCAGGATGCTGGCAAAGACGACCCCAAGCCCGATACCGGAACTCATCAGGCCGACAGCGAGTGGCTGCCGAGCGATAGGTAACGCGGCGGACGCAATAACCGGTGCAGGAATCCATAGAAATGCACCACCCAGGCCAGCGACAAACAAGGCCATTGTCAAAAATAGAGGTGAACTGGCGACACTTGCGAGTAATAAACCTAAGGTGGTCATTATCAGGCCAAGACGCATGACGTTAAGCAATAGATATCGGTTTGTTGCCCAGGCGACGAGCATGGTGCCCAGTAAATAAGCGCCAACATTTGCAGCACCGATGAGTCCTGCCTCTGTGTTGGTGATGCCCATGTCATCTCGCACCGCGGGCAGCAAGATACCATAGGTAAAGCGGCCGAAGGCTTGGGCAACCGCAGAGGCCAAGGCAATTAGCAGCACCGTTGTCCAGCCGGAGCGGATCATCGATCTTAGGAAAGGCATGGAGGTGAGGGAATTAATCTGTTGGATATCGCTGCTTCTAACGGCGGATTATAGTGCATCGATGCGTTCGATGTCACATTCCAAATCATGGACATGCGAGGTAATTGATCAATCGCTTTAGTGAACCGTTGCGGCCACCTGGCATTTCTGCGAGAAGTCGCGCCGGACTTACTCGTGACAATCACCCGATGAGGTGGCTAGAGAGTTTCAAGTCCGATTCACAATGAGCCAATTAGAAATTCAGGCAAGCACGTCATCGGCAACGAAGTACTGAGGGTCTTCGATGACATTGACTTCGACCAGCCCGCCGGCTTTCGTCAGTAGGCGACGACATTCATCGCTTAGATGTACAAGGTGCAGTGTTTTTCCTGCACTGAGATATCTGTCTGCTAGTGTGTCTATGGCTTCCAGACCGGAATGATCAGCAACCCTGGAGCGCGCGAAATCGATAATGACATCATCGTTGTCCTGAGCAGGGTCGAAACGATCCAGGAATGAAGTGACAGAGCCAAAAAAAAGCGGTCCAGTGACGGCGTAAACGGTGGAGCCGCGATGGTCTTCCCTGGCTTCAATAAGGATGTGCTTCGCGTGCTCCCAGGCAAACACCAGAGCGGAAACAATGACACCAACGATAACCGCGATCGCAAGATCTGTAGCCACAGTAACTGCTGACACAAGGATTAGGACCATGGCATCTGTTCGAGGGACCTTGCGAATGACGCGAAAACTACTCCATTCAAAGGTACCGATCACGACGATGAACATCACTCCGATCAGTGCCGCCAAGGGTATCTGCTCAATGAGTGGTGATGCCACCAAAATAAACAGTAACAGGCATAGCGCCGCGGTGATCCCCGACAAACGTCCGCGGCCACCAGAGTTGACGTTAATCATACTTTGTCCAATCATGGCGCAACCGCCCATGCCACCGAAAAGCCCCGTCGCCGTATTAGCGACGCCTTGGGCAACACACTCACGGTTACCACGACCACGAGTTTCAGTGACTTCGTCAACCAGTCTTAGGGTTAGCAGAGATTCGATCAGTCCTATAGCGGCGAGAATAATCGAGTAGGGCAAAATGATCATCAGTGTCTCGAATGAAAACGGGACTGCGGGGATATGGAAGCTAGGGAAGCCACCCTTGATCGATGCGATATCACCGACAACTCGAGTATCCAGATCAAGACTAAATACCAACAGACTAACAACGAGGATGGCGACCAGCGAAGAAGGAATTGACGTCGTGAGACGGGGTAAGAAGTGAATGATTGACATAGTGATGAAGACTAGCCCAATCAACATGTACAGCTGTTGCCCTTCCAGCCAGGCAACATCCAAAATGCTCCCCTGCATGAAAGTTCCATTGAGCCAACCGGGTTCACCTGCGACCCCAAACTGACCAAGTTGGGCAAGGAAGATCACGATCGCCAGCCCGTTAACGAATCCCAGCATGACAGGGTGCGGAACCATGCGGATAAACTTACCCAGTTTGAGCAGACCCGCGCCGATCTGAATGAAGCCCATCAATACGACCGTGGCGAACAGGTATTCGACACCGTGGTCTGCTACCAGTGCGACCATGACAACGGCCAACGCGCCTGTAGCACCGGATATCATACCGGGTCTCCCGCCAATACAGGCGGTGATTAAGCCGACCATAAAGGCTGCATACAAACCGACCAAGGGCTCTACACCAGCAACAAAGGCAAACGCGACGGCCTCCGGTACAAGCGCAAGTGCAACGGTGATGCCGGACAATAGATCATTTTTAATGGTGGTAACTTTAGAGGCTTGTATCTCAAACATTCGAAACCTTTAGCGACGATGAAAGCTTCTGTGTGACTAAGTCGCACAGCGGGATGATACCAATCGTCAGTAAATGATTTTTTGAAGCGACGGGCGGGGCGCGCAGTCTACCTATTACTGCAGGCCGATACAATCAGCTGAACCCTGCAGAGAAATCATGAGTTGTCTCTGCAAGCTTATCCGCAGGGATTAATCACCACGGTGGGTAGAGAAATATCAGCGTGGCTAGGTTCCAGTTGCCTGGACGTGGCTAAAAATACCGGTAAAGCGCCTAGGGCAGCCCGATGGTCATGCCGCCGTCTACGACCATTTCTGCGCCAGTAATGTAGATGCTTTCATCGGTCGCCAGGAAAACAGCCATATTTCCTATATCTCTGGCAGGATCACCCATGTAGCCGATAGGTAACTTTTGTTCAATTTGGCTACGGAGTGCTGCTGGGTCGTCCACTGCGGCGAAAACGGGGTCCATAATAGGCGTGTCGATGATACCTGGATGGATAGAGTTGCAGCGAATACTGATCGCGGCATTTTCCAGCGCGACAGTTTTGGTCAGTAGCCGGACGCCACCTTTGCTTGCGCCGTAAGCTGCGCCGCCTAACTGACCGCGAAGCCCGACGACGGAAGACAGGTTAACGATTGAGCCGCGAGTCGCCCCGGTATTTTTTTTCATGGCACGAACGGCGTGCTTACATCCAAGGAAGACGCCGGTGAGATTAACGTCCATTACGCGCTGCCAGTCTTCTAGCAGGGTTTCGTCGACAGGGCTGCTGCTGAAAATACCTGCATTATTCACGAGGACATCAATGCGACCAAAACGGGAGACCACCTGTTCTATCGTATCGATCCAGCTCTGCTCTGCGGAGACGTCCTGGGTCAGGAACTCAGCGCCGAGACTTTTGGCAACGGCCTGTCCCCTTGGGTTGATATCAGTGATGATTGTTTGCGCCCCCTCTTCGACGAAGCGTTGCGCGATGCCGGCGCCCAGACCAGAAGCACCTCCCGTTACTAAGGCGATTTTATCATTCAGTCGTCCCATTGTTCCTCCTTTAAGTCCCGCGTAAGTCACGCGTAAGTCACGCGTAAGTCCCGCGAAAGTCACGCGAAAGTCACGCGTAAGTCTGGCGTCAGTCTAACGGCTATGGTTAAGCCTGTCACAAAATTCCGGCTAAATTGGATTGGGATCCTTGCTTAGCCCCCTTTTGATTGCCGCTAAAGGTGATATTTAGCCCTCAATTCAATTTTTATGCCTCGAATGACATGACGAGAGCCCGAACAGGATAAGATGACGGGTCTTGCATACTAGCAATAAAAAAAGGATCTGAACCTGACATCCCTACTGGATTTACCCTTACACAAACAGCTGTTCAAGGCGCTCGAAACATTGGGCTTCAGTGAGGCTACCGAGGTTCAAAGCAGCGCTATACCAGCAATTCTTGACGGTCGGGATGTCATGGTGTCGGCTAAAACCGGCAGTGGTAAAACTGCCGCCTTTCTGCTGCCTATGCTGGACCACATGCTTCAAAAGAATGGGCCAGGTCACGGTACACGAGGATTGATACTCCTGCCGACACGGGAACTTGCACTCCAAACGGTAAAGACCTTTGAAAAACTCGCAAAATTCACACCTATCAAGTGTGGCATTGTGATCGGTGGCGAAGCTTACAAGCACCAGATTGCATCGTTACGTAAGAACCCCGAAGTGATTATCGCAACCCCCGGCCGACTGGTAGAGCATTTAGACAAGGGCTCAATCGATTTCGATGATCTTGAGTTTCTGGTGCTTGATGAGGCTGATCGGATGCTAGACATGGGTTTTACAGAGGATATGAATACGATAGCGGCTTCGTGTAGAGAGCAGCGACAGAATCTGTTGTTTTCGGCGACATTGAAACATCGGAACTTTGGCCGTATTCAGGATATTTTAAGCAATCCTGTCTCTATCGAAGTTGATTCTTTCAAAGAAGGCCATAGCCAGATAACCCAACAAATGGTTTTGGCTGACGGTGATGATCACAAGCGGAAGTTGATCAGGGTCCTGGTAGAAGAAGAGAAAGCAGAAAAAGTTTTTGTTTTTTGCAAAACCCGGGCGCAATGCACTGCGGTGGGCGAACATCTTGCAGCGACGGATTTGAAGGTGGGGTACCTGCATGGCGAGATCCCTCAGAGTGATCGGAAGCAGGTGCTGAATCGATTCCGTGATGGCAAACTGCAGGTGCTGGTGGCGACGGATGTCGCGGCCCGGGGCCTTGATGTGTCTGATGTTGATCTGGTGATCAATTACACCGTGGCCCATTCAGGCGATGACCACGTGCATCGAGTGGGAAGAACCGGGCGTGCAGGACGGGAGGGCAAAGCGGTTACGCTGGTTGATCGTATCGACTGGAACAAAAATTCCAGTATCGAGCGGTACCTGAAAATACGTTTCGAACATCGATCGGTGAAAGGGCTGAAAGCAGCCTATACTGGGCCCATTAAGGTGAAAAAGTCGGGCAAAGCGGTCGGGACCAAGAAAAAACCCCGCAAAGATGCGCCGCTAAAAGGTCCTGCCCCGAAACAGCGCGCCAGGAACAAGAAAAACATCGGCAAGGGACGCAACCCGAAGCGAGGTGAGGCTAAGGGTGACGAAACTAAGGGTGACGAAACTAAGGGTGACGAAACTAACCCTTATAAAGCTAAGGGAAGCAGTCTCTATAGCAAATATCGAAAAAGAACGCCGGAGGGGCAGGTAGGGGCGAGCGCTAAACAGGAGACCGCGAAGGATTAGGTCGTCCATGAAATACTCCGGCCCCTCAGCTTGTGAGCGGAACTAAAACTCAGTCATGAACACCCCGTCTGGGCAGGGATGGTTTGCTCATTCGTCAGCGGATTGCTGTAGTTGCCAGTCTTCGTTAGGTTGGTCTATGAAGTTCGGCGTTTCGCCCTTGAGCAAGGCGATGATACCCGTCGTCATATTCCCCAGCGCTACTTCCAGCGCCTGACCTATTTCGTGCTCATTCAACGTGTCATCTGCGGTCATCTTCCCGGCCCAGCGAATCGTGCAATGTTCATCATCAATTGGGGTCACGGTAGCGACGACGGTGTAGTCCTGCATGCCTATGGGCTTGCCCGCGGTGAGCGTGTACGAAAACATCCGTTGGTCGTTATCAAACGCAACTAACCTGTGTTGTACATAACCTTGAGTCGCGAGTTCGATATCGCGGACCATACCGATCCCCTCGCCTTTGACTGTGATTCTGCTTTCACCCCCCCGAGGGATCCAATTCAGTACACGGTCGTAGTGGCGAATTTCCTCCCAGACTGTAGCTGCGGGCAGGTCGGTGTCCCGTTTGTGTTCAATGTCTATCATGTTTTGTTCTCTTTTCTGGTGAAACAATGTGTGGCAAGAAATCACATCAACCGCAGGAGAAAAGGCCTGTTTGGACGCTTTACTCCAAGCCGATAGAACACTAATCTGGAATAGACTTATCTGCAAGCAAGCGAGATGTTGATGACTGCTAATATCGATATTGATTCGAGTATGTTTTTCAGTAAGGAATATGCTGACAACCCTTACCCCACGCTGAAATTGTTGCGAGATCACCGGCCGGTTTATTACAACGATTTAATGAAGCAATGGATGGTGACCCGTTACGAGGATGTGATGAACATCTTCGCTGATACAGAAAACTTTTCAGCGTCACCTAATGGTGATCATATCGGTGCCGTGTTCGGTTCGACGCTGATGGAATTTGATGGCGAGGAGCACCGAAAGTTGCGCGGTGTGGTCGCACCTGAGTTTGTCGGCATGAAACTGCAATCATTACTGCCGATCGTACAGCGAAATTCAATGGCGCTGATTGAAAAATTCACGATGAAGCAGGCGTCCCTGATTGCAGAAAAGGCGGCCCTAAAGGGTGAAATCGACATTGTGGACGATTTTGCGACCAGGCTGCCGTTGAACGTTATCCTGGATGTGCTCGATCTGCCGCAGGAAGCCCATGAGATGTTCCATGGCTGGTATCCCGCCATGATGAACGGCATTAGTGGCGGCCCAGAACTTCGCATTGCCGGCCAAAGAGCCAATGCCGAATATCATGCCTACCTAGATCCGCTGATTAAGCAACGATCCTTAAATCCAGGCGATGACCTGCTTTCACGGTTGTCAGTAACGGAGGTCGACGGCAAGCGCATGACGCCAGCGGAGATAAAATCTTTTGCGAGTTTGATACTGGTCGCGGGCGCAGAAACGACGGATAAGGCAATCGCTAATCTCTGGTATCAGTTACTGGCTCATCCTGACCAATGGCAGGCGGTACAGCAGGATCCGGAATTATTGGATCGTGCTTTTACCGAAATGATGCGTATTCATGGTCCAGCTGGTGCTCAGACCCGAAAAGCGATCAATGACGTTACCCTGCATGGCGTAACGATTCAGGCAGGTGACTACGTGCATCTATCGCTTTACGGTGCCAATAGGGATGAAAGAGTTTTCAAGGATCCGGATACCTTTAATCTGTTTCGTGATGACCTTTATTTCAGCAAGGAGCTTCGTTCAGGCTATTTCAGGGATGGCACTGCAGGGCACCTTGGATTCGGCCTGGGTCCACACTTTTGTGTTGGGTATCAATTGGCGCGGGCAGAGACAGTCATCGGCACGAAGCTGCTGATGGAAGTCGTCAAGAATCCCCGGTTCAAGCCAGGCACTAACCCAAAACCCATAGCGATCCGTTTAGAACCCTGGCACCTGCAGTTGGAATTTGATGCAGGTTTAAGCCTGCGCGAACCTTGATTTGGCACCACTGTGATTGCTTGCCTAGCAGGGAGTAGTAGCGTGACCAGAGACCTGGTGTACCTTGTGTTTTTCTTAATGCTCTGCCTGGACGCTCATGCTGCAGGCTGGGATAGCCAGGGAACGTTTAAAACCAGCGGCGGTGAACTTCACTATCGAGTATCAGGCGTGGGTAAGCCACTATTACTGCTACATGGTTATTCGGGATACGGCCAACAGTGGCAGAGTTTTCTTGACGAATTCATCGATGATTACAAGGTGATTGCCGTAGACCTACCCGGTCACGGACAGTCCAGTAAGCTGAAAAGTAGTTTTGTCGTCGCGGACGGAGCCAAAGACATGTGGCAGCTTATGGACCACTTGAATGTGGAACAGGTTCATGGCGTGGGTTATTCTGCCGGGGGGATGATATTGCTGAAGATGGCTTTGCTTGAGCCCTCAAGAGTGCGGGCAATGGTTTTGGCCTCCAGCGCTTTTACAGTTCTTGAAGAACGCCCCAATGGGCCGTTCGAGAAGCTACCGGAGATGTACCGGAAGGATTTGCTGCGTAATCACAAGGGTGATCTGGACAAGATCCGCGCCATACTCAGCGCGAAGTTTGTGGCGGACATAAATGTCGCGGAACTCAAGAGTCTTAAGACCCCAACGTTGCTGGTGTCAGGTGACCGAGACGATTCGTTCCCCTTGTCCGTGGTTGTTAAAACCTACTTGGCTTTGCCCAAGGCTAGGTTGTGGATAGTCCCAGACGTTGGGCATGAGCTTTTTTGGCCCTGGGGCGGTAGTGAGCGTCTGGCGAAGCAGTTCCCTGAAGAGGTGTTGCGGTTTTTCCACGAGGTTCAATAAAACGTAAATTCCAAAGGGCCGAAATACGATACGAAATGTGGCTGATTTAAAATGCATCGAGCTGACTGTAATTGAAAGAATTCAATTGCTATAGTCTGACCCATGCTACCCAATAATCTTACATTGACTCCGTTGTTGGAGATGATCGCTGCACAGGCAGGGGAGGCGGACTCGAATCGTTCCGTTTCGCCGCAAGTCATCAGTGAGTTAAAGAAAAACGATATTATGCGCTTCACAGCCGCCGAGTCCTTGGGTGGGTTAGATCAATCCTGCACAAGAGTCGGGCAGGAGCTAGAGGCGATTGCCGCGGCGTGTAGTTCAACGGCTTGGTGTCTCTGGAATCACCTGAGCACCTTTCACTTTTTTTGCGGTTTGCTTGGGCCAAAGCACGCAGACTTCCTTAGTGAAATTGTCCGCAATCATGAGTGGGTTTGTTTCCCTGCGGGGGCAAGCACGGCGGTGAAAGGATTGCAGGCGAATCAAGAAATTTTGCTAGAGGGAAAAGCAGCGTTTGGGTCCGGTGCGCGTTACGGGGAATGGGCCGGTGTGGCGTTTATGTACGAAGACGACCGGGCACCGAGTTTCTCCATGGTCAATTTAAGCCAATCAGGCGTGGGTATTGATCGTAATTGGTTTGCGATGAGCCTGCGCGCCAGTGCTACGGATACCGTTCTTTATGAAGGCGCCAAAATTCCTGGGTCGCGCCGAGTCGAGTTTCCGTTCATGTATCGGGTGCCTTTCAGAGATCCGGGTCGCCCGATGATTGCCCACCGTTACCGGGAGGATTGGGTTGGGTTATCAGATATGTGGTTAGGTGCTATTGCTGTTGGTTTGACGCAAGCAGCGCTTGATGAAGTGACGGAAGGCATTAAGGGTCGCGTAGCAATTATGGGTGTAAAGGTGGCAGAACGGCCAACGGTACATGTCAATCTGGGGCAGGCCCAAGCGAGGATAAATTCAGCCAGGGATACAGCTTTTGCAGCTTTAGCAGAAACTGATGAGCGCATCGACATCCAGAAAACGCCTGACGAAACGGACTATCTGAGACAACTTTCAGCATCGATGAGTGCCTTGCAACAATGCGAAGACGCGATGCGTTTGCTATTGCGTGTGATGGGCGGCAATGGTCTGCGTGAAGGTCCAGCTTTTGAACGACGTTTTCGCGATTTACAGGCGATGCCTTTACACATCAATGCGCATCAGGACCGTGTGAGCGAGCAGTTTGGTCGGCACCTGCTGGGGCTGCCAACAGAAAATCCTTTTTAGACATTAGGACATTTCCAAACCGTCGTTTTTTTGGGTCTACTGGAAAACCTTAGGAAGCACCCATTGGCCATTTTTGTTGCGGGTAAACTCGGCCTTTCGTTCTACCATGCTCAGGTCAAGGCCGCGGTAGTAATCAGGGTTATCACCGCTCCACCTTAGATCCTTGTCGCCATCATCAAAAGTAACCTGTAGTAAAAACAGTACTTTCCTATCGATGTAGGGACCGTTGGCATATGACATGATTAGTTCGAGTTTAGAAAAATGAATATATCCTTCAGGCTCGATTGAAAGAGGTGAATAGATATTATCCTGGGTAAGTGTCTGCAGGTCATTTTGACTAACGATATGGTTTGAACGGCGGTCGCCGACAAGGAGTCGCCTGACATTTTTAGACGACGTCATTCATCCTTGACGTGCGTATAGAAATGAAGGGCGATGGTCAGCAGAAAACCTGCGTTCGGGGTTGCGTGGGTCAACTTTCCTTAGATACCGCCAGGGAGTTCTTTGAAATAAAAAACGCTAAAAATAGTATGTGCCTATGCGGGAGCGAAAACCTAACGTTCATGGGTTTAGCTGGGGCAGCGCACAGTTTGGCTACATTATCGAATGGATCTAGGCGCCTTGGGTCATAAACCGGTCTACCCATGCGTGGTAATTTTGCACCGCCGGTTCATTTCTGCCGTAAACAAATGATTGATTGGCGCCCGAGTTGATCGATTGCTGAATGCCAAAGCCAATGCGGTAATCTTCATCCTTGACGGCTTGTAAGACCATCGCACTAAAGTTTTCGGTAGCGTCAATTTGTTCTTTTGTCTCTGGAGGTTTCGCTGACAGAATATACTGAATGGTTTCAGTGGTGTCAGGTTCGGGGCCAGGGAATATCTGGCTAACTAGGCAATGATCACCAAGGATGCCAGAAATAGACAGGTTGGGAAAACAGGAATGAATCAGGCGAATATGCTGTCCGGGATTCCAGGTTGATTTTTCTTGCTTGGACAGGACACCTAATGTCTTGCGACCAAACGTCAGTCGCTGGTGCGGCCCATAGGTGTCCAATACCAATAAGTTCCCGACGGTGTGTTGCCCAACGGTTTTACCGTGAACCAGATTGTGATGGTAGGCCTCAAGATAGCCATCCATGGTGATTTTCCAGCCGGGGCTTTTCAATACTCGACTGTCGTGAAGGTGCCAGTCAGCGAGTGTCAGCGTATCAAGTTCTGCAGCGAAATCACCAAGCCACTCATCCAAGTCAAAATGTGCCTGCGGTGTCAAACTGACCCAAATTAATCCACTGCGTTCTTCGCAAGGTAGCTCTGTCAACCCGTACTGTGAATAGTCTAACTCCCCAAACGTTTCGGCAGCATATCTTCCTATGAGAGCGCCGTCTCGGTCATAGGTCCAGGCGTGGTAAGGACATGCAAAAACTCGATTCGATGAGCGTCCATCTTCGCAAAGCCGGGCACCGCGGTGCCGGCAGGCATTCAGGAAACATTTGACGTTTCCCTGATCGTTTCGACACAGGATGATCGGAGTTTCCATCACGGTCATCGCCTTATAATCACCCGCTTCGGGAAGTTCTAATGATAGTGCTAAAGCGAGTGGAAGGTTTTTGAAAATACGTTCACGTTCAGCAGTGTACCGCTGGCGGTTGGTATAAGCGTCGACGGGCATTTGCATCGGTTCCGGCGCCATGTCGGTCGTGTGATTCTGAAAATGATCCAGCGCCCTGGTTGCCAGGCCCATCAGTTCTTCGTGGCGAGATTTTTTAGTCACAACAGTACTCACCCTAATTCTAAAGGACCGTGGTTATCGATGAAGCTTTGCCAAGCGGGAAGAGCCTCGGGGTAATCCGCCGCAAAGCGGGTGTCGCCCATTAGCACTCGGTTAGCTTGATTTAAACCCTGGCTGTATTCAGTCGCAGGAACGTAATACAGGAACGAAATAACGCGTTTACAGAAACGCCATTGGCCGTTTGGTTCCCGGCGATAATCATCTGCGTAGCGCATAGCCGCAATTGAGACAACGCCATTGGGGGTCGTTTCTGCGTGACTGAGTACCAACCCTTGCGCTTTGTCAGGGTCGTTGGCGTCCATTATGACGGTGGTATCGTGGGTCCAATGATAAGCAGGACCACGAATTTTAAATGTCTTTTCAAACATGGTTTGAATCGCTTTCTTCCCGTCGGCCACCATTGAACCATTGGGTGCATCAAAGCAGGCATCATCAGAGAACAGACTCATCAGTCTATCCATGTCGTGTTCATCACAGGCAATGGCATAAGCAGTAACAATGTCGCGAATCGCTTCTTTTGACTCCAGCCGGTCTAGACGCGCTGCTAAAGCCTCAAGAGTAAGTGTATTGACCATTATTAATTTTCTCCTGCCCTGATCGATTGTCGGGCGTTATCAGTTAAGAGATCTACTTCCCTTTGCGTTTCAATATCTGAACAAGCTGTTTTCAGTCCGCGAAATGGTCGCAAACACCTAGGATTCTAAATTTTTATTTTAGCAGTAATCTTGGCTAATTTACCCTATGTACATGGCGCCATGTGTGAGTTCGCCGCGTTTTGGCATCATGATATTGGAATAATGCGAAAACCCGGTTGTGTTCGCGCTTGACGCTCTGATGTGAATTTTTAGCTGGCTGGTAAAGGCTGAACCCATCTTTAGACATAAATTGGTTGAGCCTGCAGGGCCGCACTTGTTTTCTACGGCAGGTAGTTAAGACACCAGGCAAACGCCAACATTTAGCAGCTAGATTAGGCCTTTTTTATGCGGAGGGGATCATAGCACAGGGTTAAAAAACGAAATAACAGCCGCTGGTGCATTCAGTTTAATTTGGGTAGTACATTAAAAAAGTATCCGCTTGTCTTATTGAACACGACCAATTGTGTTTCTGGCAGTGCCAGTCATTTCAGGACCAAAGAGCGGTTACCGACTGACTCAGCCAAGTGAGGCTCCGCAGCTTGCTATCGGGTCGGCTGTTCCAATATAGTCTTGGCTGTACCAACGTAGTTTTGCCTGTATAAATAGAGTATCGCCCTGTTAATGAGTGTTAGGTAATGAGATGAAGGTTATTATAGTTGGCGCCGGTATTGGCGGATCTACACTGGCGTTGTCCCTGGCTCATTTAGGGATTGATTACACATTGATAGAGCAGGCACCTGCCCTGACAACGGTAGGAGCCGGTATTCAACTAAGCCCAAACGGTGTCCGAGTGCTCGAGCAACTAGGGCTTGGGGAACAGCTAAAACAGTTCTGTACAGAACCTGACTTTCATAAATATAGCGTTTGGGATTCGGGTGAAACTGTCCTAAAAACGCCTCTGAAATCGATGGTAAAAGCTACCTACGGGCACGCGTACTACCATGCCCACCGTGCGGACCTGATAGACCTTCTGACTGTACCACTTGATCCATCCAAGCTTCTAATGAATACCCGTGTTGCAACTGTCGAACAGAATGAGCATGGCGCCTGGGTAACCACAACTGATGGCCATCGAATCGAAGGCGATGTCATCGTTGGTGCAGATGGAATTCATTCACTGGTGCGTGAACAGGTATTTAGGCCTGGCAGTCCAAGGGATTCCGGGTACGCAAGTTGGCGAGGCGTCATCGATAGTGATGCTATCGCTCATTTGGATATCCCTGTGTCAGCCTATGTCGATATGGGTCCGCGGCTGTCGTTTGTTTACTACTTTGTTTCAGGCGGCAAGAAATTCAATTGGTTAGCGTTGGGTAGAACGCATGATCCTCTCAGGGAATCGTGGTCACAAACAGCAACTCGTGAGGATGTGATCGCCGCTTTTGATGGCTGGTACGAGCGTCCCAAACAAATTATTGAAGCGACACCAACGATCTTTGTCACTGCCCTGCACGACCGAGAGCCACTTGATTCTTGGGTAAGCGGCAGAATTGCGCTGATGGGAGACGCTGCGCACGCCATGTTGCCTTACCACGCTCAGGGTGCAGTTCAATCGCTGGAAGATGCCTGGGTACTGGCACGCACATTGGAGCTTCGCGGAGACTCACCGTTTGCCGCGCTGAAACACTACGAATCTCTACGATATGACAGAGCAAACCTGTTGGTACAGCAGTCAAGAAGCGCAGAGGGTTGGTACCACGTCGACACCCCAGAGCAGATTGAGTCGCGCAACGCGCGATTCCGCACTACCAGCGCGAGGTTGGACGGTGGATTCTCGCCTCAGCAACACTGGTTATACAGCTATGACGCTGATCGCGCGGCGCTCGGTACTGATGATGAATGGCGGGCCTTACGCCCTTGGTCTTAGGCTCCAAGCCCCCCCTGCAGATTCTGGTATAGGTGTCTGACATTTTCGCTCGGAGTAGTTGCACATTATGTGCGGCGGTAAATTGTACGCTTACTAAACTAACCTGGTGCGACGATTGTCACTAGGGATGTGCAGGGAAAAGTGCTTTAAAGGAGAAAATGCTGTAGCGGAGAAAATGCTCTAACTCGAGGGAGCACCTGTCAAGAACGACTGTCCATGACGGCTACATCGCTCATTAAGTTCAATTTCCTTGCCTGTTCAGGTCAAGGCGCGGCCTTCTCTTTCTGGGCTTATCAGCAGCGGGGCGTGCGTTGGCGTTACTGGACTTACTACTGCGGCTTACCACTGAGGTATACCAGCGAGCAATCGAGCGTGATCAACGTTTAATAAATTAACGCCTCAGGGGCGATTTCGAATTCGCATGTCTAGAGCACGGCTAACGGTCACGGCTAACGGTCACGGCTAACGGTCACTGTTAACGGTCACTGTTAACGGTCACGGCTAATGGTCACGGCCAACAGTCACGTCTAATAGCCTCACCGAAAACGCGGCACGACTCGCTCAATAGATTGTTGCGCCGTTTGAGAAAATATTCACAGTTTTTAAAGGCAGGTATATGTCAAAAGTAGTGCCTTTGTCGGGCGCAGAGGTAAGTGTCACCTTACCATTGTGCTCTTCGACGATTTGCTTAACGTTCGCCAAGCCGATACCCGTGCCCTTGTTGCCTTTGGTAGTAAAGTAACGATCGAAAGCTCTACGTTGTATTGTCTTAGACATACCGTAACCATCGTCTGAAACCCAGCAGTGGACGGTAGTACCGTCGACGATTTCCACGCCTAAGTCGATATTCCCGGTCTGTTGTAGCGCGTCACAAGCATTCAATAACAAGTTCTGTATTACTCGTTTCATCTTGCCCTCGTGACCGACTACAGTACAAGCAGCATCAATGTTAAGGTTGATAGCGATTTCAGGATAAAGATTACCAACGAAATCCGCTTGTTTTGAGAGAAGATCCCCGATGTTGACACATCTTTTGGGGTGGCCTAACTGAGGCCGACCGACTTGGTTTAATTGTTTGGCCAGTTGCTCTATTTCAGAAGATGCCTGGACGATTTCTTTGATCAACGGTTGGCCATTTTTTCCACAATGTTCTCGGAGTTCTTGTAGATAGCCATTCATCCAGCAGAGTACATTGCAAAGGTCATGGGAAACACCACGAGCAATATCGATATCAGGAATAGGTGCTTCCTTACTCGGCATTAGGTTTACGTGGTTGCTTGCGACGAGTTTCAGTTCCATTCTAGTTTCTCCTCTAACGTTATTCGGTAAAATCATCCTCGGCTTCCTCCCCGGGGTAGGCTAGATAAAGCAATCGTCGTGCCAATCATGTTCCTCAATCCGAAAAATACCCTAGGCTATTGATATTTATAATAAAAATACTATTTCCGTCATTCTGTTTGAACAGGCGCGACCCTAATGACTCAAACTGAGTTGCATATCGGCATGCCTTGTAAATTGCATAATGTTTAGTATTCGCAAACTGCAATATACCTGCAGTGACTGTCCGGGGCCCTGGCAGCAATTTGATCGTTGCCCCTTTCGGAGCCTTTAGAACACCGTGCAGAAACGCCTATCAATGTAGTCTGTGGCAAAAGGCTATGAGAATAGCCATCAACGCTCTTTCAGGGTTACGTGTGTGAGATAATGATGCCGTTCAGGTTATGCGATTTCTCACGACGGGTAAGCGCGTAACACGTTTGTCACTTCGAAGAAGAACCCATATGTTGACCGAGTCAAATCACTATGACGTAATCGTTCTGGGCGCCGGCGCCGCTGGATTTTTGTGTGCGATGACGGCCGCAAAGCGTGGGCTTAGCGTGTTGCTGTTAGAAAAATCCAATAAGGTTGGAAAAAAAATTCTGATGTCCGGCGGGGGGCGATGCAATTTCACGAACCTGTATGTTGAACCCGATAACTACGTTTCAGCCAACCCCCATTTCTGCATTGCAGCCTTAAGCAGGTTTACCGCGTGGGATTTTATCGCCATGGTCGAACAGCACAATATAGAGTACGAGGAACGAAAACACGGTCAGTTATTTTGCGTTCGTTCCGCCGGAGATATTCTGGAAATGTTACTGGATGAATGCGCCCGTTCGGGTGTGGTCACGGAAACCCATGTAGAAGTAAATAAAATTGCAGTATTAACGGGTGAATCCGACGCAAGGTTCTCACTTCGACTGGAACAATCTCGAAAACACGGCGACTCAACGGCGGTTTCAATGACCTGCAGGTCGCTGGTCGTTGCAACGGGTGCCTTGTCTATTCCAACGTTGGGCGGCAGTGGTATCGGTTATGACATTGCAGAACAGTTTGGTCTGCAGGTTTTACCGCAAACGGCAGGGCTTGTGCCCCTAATGTTTACCGATACGCTTAAAGTTGTTTGCGATCGGCTAGCTGGGACTTCTCTTGAAGTTGAGCTTAGCTGCAATGGCCAATCTTTTACCGAAAGCATGCTATTTACTCACCGTGGTGTAAGTGGCCCGGTGGTTTTGCAGATCTCCAATTATTGGCATCCAGGTGACGAAATCCACGTTGACCTGTTGCCGGGGACGTTTGCGGCAGATTGGCTTGTCGATATGAAGGCTAATCACGGCGCAAGTCTTCTACGCACAGTATTAACCCAAAAGTTGCCCCGATCGGTAGTGAAAGAACTGGCATCACTGCTGTGGGCCGCGTCAGACCACTTGTCGCTGGCCGAATTCAGCGACACTGCACTGTGTCAAATTGGTAACGAATTAAATCGATGGCCATTAAAGCCATCTGCTACAGAGGGTTATCGTACGG
>Ga0209830_10000627_pt1 | contig 35718 bp, 33 predicted proteins | sample ArcticOcean_MG_C_12_FD_187439 | JGI IMG/M metagenome (GOLD analysis project Ga0209830, IMG submission 187439) | Marine microbial communities from western Arctic Ocean - ArcticOcean_MG_CB8_130 (SPAdes) (version 2) | ecosystem: Environmental > Aquatic > Marine > Oceanic | place: Arctic Ocean...
GTTAGCACAACTACCGGTAAAAAAAAATCCCTGTTCAGCGACGGTATAGAAGCAGAGGAAGTCGTAATTATAGGATTGGTTGTAACATCGGCGACGATATTAATACTATTATCTGTCAAACTGTATACGACACGGATGTAGAGGCCGATATCCAATAACATTCCACTTGCTTCTTGGAAACCATCCAGAAGTTCTTGGTAAATCGAATAAATATTTTTTTTTATAATTTACTTACATAAAATTTAGGAGGTGAATAAATATGTAAGGTAATTAAATTGTCTGTATCGGATATATTTTCTATTAGATGTTCGTCCTTATCTTTAATAAATAATATATCATTTTTTTTGAAATGTCGTATTTTGGTTGTGTTTGGGCCGTATCTTTCCTCAAGCAAATTACCCTCTAATACTTTCATTAAACAACCATTTTTAGGGTGTTTGTGTATGTGACTCATTTGACGTGGACCCCAACAAATTATATATATTTCAAAAAGTTTGTTTTTATATACTAGATTTTTACAATAACGTGTAGGATCAAACTTTACATATTCTTTGTAGTTTGTAATATCATTTTTCAAATAATTTCGTAATTGATACATATGATTTTGTATCATATACGAATTTTTATTTAATATTTGAATCAGTCCGTTAAGTGGCAATTTCATAGTAAGTAATAATAGTATTGTGTATACATATTTGTATGTATACATAATATCAAATTTATATAAGCATTATATAAAATATTTAAATTTGATATAAAAATTTCATCTATGTTTTTGTAGTATACATTATGGATAAACCTAAACATACAAGCACACAAAGAACAAATACAAAAGACACCGTAATCATTGTATCCGCCTATACCTCCTATAACCCCAATGATATTCCGGTTTCTAAAGGTTTTAATTACAATAAATTAGGAGTATGTTTAGAACTATGTGCGGGTATACTGTGTTGTATATTATATCTTACAATTATATTGGTTACGTTTCTATTAATCATTTTTAATGTGTTTTGGTGGATCGAATATACACCACATGTTAATATAACATCTAATACTATAAATATATCAAGCTATGTGCCTACCTATCACCCTACCGAAATGCCTACCGTGGCCCCGTCATATTCACCTACGATTGAAATACCTCAATAACAGAAAATATAAATTTAAACTATGTGTTGACGTCTTCCAATATTTCTCCGCCAAGGCGGGTCTTGCGGAGATCGGGTGGTTTTTGTGGGAGCATTTCTCCGGAGGCGGGGGTTGTCTGCCCCTCCATCTTTGATATAAGGGATTTCATGGCACTTGCCAACGACCGAGCAACAGCTTGTGCTTCTGCTGCTTCTCCATCTGCCGCTGCTTCTGCTGCTTCTCCATCTGCCGCTGCTTCTGGTAACGGAGTTATAATCTCAGAACATAGTGAGTCTTGGACGACATCATTATCCTTAAAGCCGCTGGGGTCGTTATTATCTAAAATCCAAGAATTACCATGTCGTAAATTATCTCTTGTTGCTTTATAATTTATATCGCAATAATCATTGGGATTATTTATAGCATACTTTTCACTTAAGCAGTTGTTTAGTTGTGTTTTAACTGTGTTACTAGTGTCGGTATGACAATATGAACCACTTTCTGTGGAAAAAATTTTTTTTAAATCTGGAGATTGTTTAAAATTTTTCACCTGATGGCCGAACACATCCAGCTTCACGCCGTGTCGATCGAGTCCTTCAAATTCCCCTAGACCCGCCGGTATATCTATAGATTCTAAATAAGTTAATCGAGCGGCTGAATCAGAACCATATGCTATATAAATTGTATCACTTAATTTTTCATTAAATTTTATATAATGCTTATCTCGGCCTATCTGGGGGCCGACAAAGTCTTCTACATTGGTTTTCCACCATTTCATAAAGTTATATAAATACTTTTTAAATATCTCGACATTTCCATCGCACTCTTTGTTAGGATATATTACTATATTACCTCGTGCTGCTTCTGAAAAGCTATTATTCATCCAACCATCAGCGGGTTCCCATAATTTAGTAGATGGAGATTTTTTTTTAGGTTTAGATTGTACGAGCGAATCATGAATTGGTAAAGTATTTTGTTCTCCTGTATCATTTTTATTATAAAACTGGTTGGTGGTGCGTATCCAAAAAATTTTATGCTTCGCAAATCCAACATCGGGAACGTGTTGTGTATCAGTATTAAAACTCTGTGGATTTCCGTTTTTGTCAGGACCTGTAGATAAATATTCAATAAACTTTTTATAACAAAATGTATGATACTTATAATTACATACAATATGTATTTTGTATTTGCTCGAAGTCCAATCGTGATCCTTCAATGCTACATATGAAGCTAACGGTTGGGACCCCTGCCAGCCGCGTCCTCTCGCCCCATTGTATACTTTTATATTTATAGGCAAACTATCTTCATTGAGGTCAGGACAGGCTGTTTTGAAAAATTTAGTAACAATTCGCTTATGTAAATTGGCCAGGGAGTCGCAAAACCTGGGGGACTGACTTGTCGCGTTTAACAGTAATCTATATTTTAGAGTTTCACGTGTTCCAAATCTATATTCTTTCTCTGTGTGCTTGCCGTATGCTATATACCCGCCATCGTTTCCCGTCACCGGGGTTGGGCCGCCGACTTCAAGATGCCCGCTCGGTATGGTTGAGGGGAGATCTTTGCGTCGAAATTCATTTATTAATTTCGAGATCGTCACATGAGTCGCATTAATAGCTTGGGGGCCCATATATATTAACTGGTCGTGAGGACCTGTGGCCGTAGGGTTGCGATATTGCGTAAAGTCGGAAGAAACGGCACTAAGGACTATATTAATACCATGATCTTGTAACGTAAAATGAACCACAGCGGCCGGTACTAATAATGACCAGAGTTCTGGAACTGTTACCCATCCTATACTGGGCTTAGGCCAGCTCGCTTGCGCGGGCGCTTGAGCGTGCATTAGATTTGCAACCATGATTTTATCGATACGTTCGGAGGCCTCGACGTTCCACACGGAAGCGACAGTAGTAGGCTGCCGCGTCTTCGCCTTTAAGGCCTTAGCCTGATCGAGTCGCATCTGAACCGAGTTTGTAGTGCCAGTATCGGCTCCACCACGTTGTCTACGACGAACTGATTTTTTCCTGTTTGAAGAGCGTCTGCGACGAACTGATTTTTTTCTGTTTGAAGAGCGTCTGCGACGAACTGATTTTTTTCTTTTAGAAGAGCGTCTACGACGAACTGATTTTTTTCTTTTAGAAGAGCGTCTACGACGAACTGATTTTTTTCTTTTAGAAGAGCGTCTACGACGAACTGATTTTTTTCTGTTTGAAGATTGTTTAAGACGTAAAGATATTTTTTTAACCATTAGAGTCTTTATATATATAATATATAAAATAATCTATACAATAATATATATAATAATATATTTACACTTCAGTCTCAAAGTTAACTACCGTACGTGAACGGTTGAGTTTGTCTAGTAATCTAGTAAATAAAATAATATATATATATTTTATTGTATAGATTATTTTCTAATAATATTATATAATACTATGCCTAGAAAAAGATCTTTAAAAAAACGTTCGAAAAGACGTTCGAAAAGACGTTCGAAAAGACGTTCGAAAAGACGTTCGAAAAAACAACAATCAGGAGGTTTCGGGAGTTGTGATCTGCCCGCAGAAGTAGCTAGATTATGTGATCCTGCACTCACGACAAAAGGTGCGGTAAAAAAAGCTTGGCGCAAAGCGATGAAAGCGTGTCATCCAGACAAAAATCGAGAACATGAGGCCGCCGCCACCGACGCCATGCAATATCTAACAAACATAGCAAATTACCGCATCAGGCGTCCTAACCCTGACCTTCAGATCTCTCAAGTGCGCGGTTCCGTCGGCCACCACCTTTCAATGCCGTGTACTTTTGATGGAGCATCACCGCTTAGACCCGAGCACGCAGCAGCAGCACCAAGAGGAGCACCAGCACCAGCAGCACCAAGAGGAGCACCAGCAGCACCAAGAGGAGCACCAGCAGCACCAAGAGGAGCACAGGCAGAACAGGCAGCACGGGCAGCACAGGCAGCACAGGCAGCACAGGCAGCACAGGCAGCACAGGCAGCACAGGCAGCACAGGCAGCACAGGCAGCACAGGCAGCACAGGCAGCACGGGCACGACATCCGCAGCAGATTCAACAACTACAGCAGTGGGTGGCGTTTATCGAGGAGCAGCGCGACAATATATTAACCAACCTCATCGTTCGCGACCAGCCAGCACAAGCCGACGTGTCCATAGGAAATACCTATAACACTGCCCAAAATGTTTTAGCACTTGCTAACCAATTAGTATCAGAAGGTGTAGCACAACAACAATTAGCTGCCATGGTCGCACGAGCAGGAAGAGGGTATGCGCAAGCAGTAATGAATAAAGTAACTCTTTATATACAAAAAATAATAGATATGTCGAATCAGGGTATCTTCGACCAAGCATATCATTATAGTCAAGAGGCGACGGTGATGTTGAGCGGAGCAGTTCCGCAAGCATTACATGACGCGATCAATGTCTATGGGTGGCAATTCCCCGCAACAGCGCAACAAGATTTACAGAACTTACAAGCCGGTCTTACTACCGCAAATGCGCACGCAGCCAACGCATCACAACAAGCAGCACGAGCGATGGTGGCGGCATTACCGGTTCTACCGCCAGGAGTCGACCCCTATCAACGCGCGGCGGATCTGCGTCGCGAACAAGCTCGGCGACCACCCCGCCGCGATCCAGACCGCCCGTTCCGTGCGATGGAGCAGCGCGCACGCCCCGCTCGACCTCGTCAACGGCCTAACATTAGTCTTCTTTAGTAATTACATATCATTTAATTTTATAATATAAATAATTTCTTCGGTTTACACTCATATATTCTTGTTCGGCGCCAATTAATATTTGACTTTCACTATCGCCTATTCGTTTAGTAAATATACCTGCCGAACCGTCTCGATCCATCATATCCAATGAAGTTAATTTATCAACGGTATCGCACAAGGGAATTACAGATAGAATTTGACCAATTGGTTTGCGACGAAAATCGCCATCTAAACCAGCAATAATAAAAATTTTATTATGGAATTCCGCAATATTTATAAAATCTAACAAATCTTCAAAAAATTGTGCTTCATCAATACCAATCACATCCGCATCTAAAAAATGTTCATGTTCAAGCAAAGGCATTAGCGAATTCGTTTTCAATGCTCGTTTGACTTGGCGAGAGTGTGTCTGGATAAAATTGGTTGTTCGTGTATCATTTTCATGATTAATTAATAATATTTGTTTACCAATCGCTTCATAACGACTGACTCGTCGTATGAGTTCCGTTGATTTACCTGAAAACATGGGTCCAATAATAATTTCAATACGTGTATGAGACATATTATACGGTTCTGGGTTCTTATATTATTATCATATTTATTTTTTAAATATTAAATTTGATAATATTATATATATTACATATATACATACGATGCATATAAAGACACGAAGTTTATCTACACAACAACTACTTACGAGTATACAAACTAAAATAAAAGAACAGTTTACTGCTACATTTATTACTAGTTTACGAACACAATATGGTAATACACAAAGTGTGGAACGAATATATATAGAAAAAATTGGTTCTATACTTACAGAAAAAGGAATATCCTATGAATCCGCTGGTTCCCAACAGTCCAAAGATTTTCGTAATGTAGGTGGTACAGGACTAAATTTAGAAATTAAGAAAACAGACAGTTTTACTATAAAATGTAATGATACATGTCCTTCTCAAGATATAGAATACATTATTATCAGCACCAAACAAACCAAAAAATACAATCCCCAAGTTATATGTATTAATGGACTACATATAGTTAAAACATCTCCTTGGTTAACAAATTATTTACAAGATGTAGAAATAATTAAAAATAAATATTGCCGAGGTGATAATAAAAAAAATTTATGTGGTATGGTAAATGTGTATACTCGACCTAATATTGATGTCAATATTCGACCGATTTTACAAGAAAATCCTAGAAAAGGCTGGGCATTATATGAATTATCAAAAAAAAATTTACTTGAATTATGTAAAGAAAACAAGATAAATCATAAAGGATCAAAAAAAAACCTCATCGAGCGTCTTATGTTTAATAATATAAGTGTGTAAGTAGGAGTTTACACCGGAAATCGTTCAATCACTTGTTTGATGAGGGGAGGTGGGACAGCATTACCTATTTGGACGATTTGTTTAGCAGTCGTACCCGTTACAACGTAATCACTAGGAAATCCTTGAATTTGTTTGAGCTCATCTGGTAACAAACATCGAATATAATAACCATTTTTATTTTTTAATGGAACAAAGAAACGTGGTTGTCTCGCATAGGTACATATAATGGTATTCAATGGTTTACGAATATCAATGATTTCTCCTCCTACAGGGATTCGTTTTCCAAAATCAAGACGATGATTATATACTTTTCCTTTATATTCCCAACCTCTATTTTTAGCTAATACAAACACGTAGGGATGAACTTCCTCGGAGGGCGGCTGATCGTCATTATCCATATCGGTAAGAATACATTCTTCTGGTATTGTCTGAATATCAAAATGTAAATCCTCAGGTTCTATTTTTACTGCTCCTTTCATTGAAAATTTAACAATATCTTTAATATGTAGATGGTTGGAAGATTGTTCAGGTGGAAATACATATGGCCCATGAATATCTGCGATATCGTTACGAATACCTACAATAATCAAACGATGTCTATTTTGTGGTATGCCATAAAGATTGGCTTTCATGACTTTATAGGTAATTGTATATCCTAATTCTTCAAAGGATTTTTGTATCACGTCAATAAATAGTTCTCCTTCGTGCGTTTTTCGTTTCAACAACCCTTTTACATTTTCTCCGATAATATAGTTGGGGCGGATACATTTTGTAGCACGTAAAAATTCGCGGAATAATGTATTTCTGGGATCATTAGGAAGTTTTTTTCCTGCTTGAGAAAAACCTTGGCACGGAAATCCCGCAAATAGTAAATCAATTACATCTTTATATTGTAAAAATTCTTCATCTTTAATCTTAGATATATTACTGTTACAATCTTTCCCTAGTTGTGTACACGTAGGAAAATTCGCATCGTGTGAAGCACGAAATATTTTTTCTTTTTCAGAATACGCTACTAATTTGTAACCTGCCTGTTGTATACCTAGTGAGTCGCCACCCATACCAGAAAATAAACTAATCGCTGTTTTGGATATTGTAGAGTTGGTATGATTGATAGTATTAGCTGTTTTGATATGAGGTATATTCATTTTGTTGTTATATACAATAATATAATATATGTGTTTAAATCAAATTTAATATAAATAATAAACACAAAAATATGTCGATTATATCTTAAAAATTTGTATTTAAACATTATTATAAAATATAATGTATATATGAAATTAGAATGCTCTATTGATCTTAAAAAATGTACGTGTGAAAGAAACTTTTGTCGAAAAAGTTCCAGTATACATCCACGACTGGATTCAAGTAATTCGTATTCATCCTATCATCAACGACAGGCCGCTTCCATATCAAAACATTCGGATAGTACGGGATGCTGTTTATTATCATTATTATTATGTGTTGGACTATGTTGTAGCGTGTTACCTATCTGTGGAGTATGGATAGGACCCATACTATATTATGTTCAATTAAACAATGGCCAACAATCTCCGACAATTGTGTCAACAATGTCTCCGACAATGTCTCCGACAATGTCTCATATAGTAATACTATTAAATGATACGAGTAATAATATGACGAATATGACGAATATAACTATATAAAAATAAAATATATTTAAATATAATATATTTATATAATACTATAATAATATAGCAATAATGAATATATGTACTCGAAATTCTGTTGTTAATAAACGATTTGTATATACAACCGATAACACGGAACGATTTATATATATAAATAATAATTATATTGATCAATTACTCGAACAATCTGTAGAATCCAAACACATACACCAACAATTAGAAGAAAAAATAAAACATAAATTACTCGCAAAAAAATATAACAAAAATAAAAAAAATCACTATATATTACGACGTTTAGAATAAATTATTTTTTTTGTATGTTTATTTATGTATATTATATATAAAACTTACGGTTTAAATTGAATTCCATGAATACGTGCTTTAGTATTACTATATTCATATAGGTCAATTAATTTTTTATTAAATAATGCTTCATTTATCTCGAGTTTTTTTTCTATTATAGCATCAAATACTTTTTTTTTTTCTGAAGTATCTTCTGCTTCAAGATTAGTAATATCCATAGTATTCATAATATCCATAGTATCTTTTACGTTATTATATACTATTTCTTTATGATATGTACTATTGGGTTTACAGTAAATATTTGAATCCTTTGGATCAACAATCCAATTATGTTTTATTTCATTTATATGCTCAGCAGAAAATGCGTATCGTTGTCGAAGCAGTTGTATATCTACACGATTCGCTTTAGGAAATCGACTTTCAATATACATACTCGTAGACATTAATAAACATTCAAATAAGGTATGTTTATATTATATTAGAATAAATAATAAATCAAATTTATTATTATTTCTATACATGATTTTTATAAATGATTTTTATATTATTATATACTGTTTATATATGTTTAAAATTTATTGAATAAGAGGAGCAGTTGGTTGCGAAGCAATACCAAACAAACCTTTATCATGGGTAAAATTAATAGCAATACGAATATATCCGTCTTCTCCCCATCCTGTACCCCATGAGTTTCGAACAGTAAAATGAGGTATTTTATGGGTAAGATCATATCCCACCACAACAACACCATGATCTAGTTCAGGAGGATCCAGTGAAGAAGGACATTTTTTACCGGTAACGATACCAGATGTGTATTCTTGCCAACAACCATCCGCAGCTACAGCAACGGTAACTGGTTGAAGAGGCAACCAAGAAATAATATCTTTTTGTGTAGGTTTAACATATACCCAGTTATCCAAAAAGGCTATCTGAGTTTTATTTAGACTGGGTGTACAGTTTGCCGTTATCGCCGTATAAGGATCTTCTGAATTTAATTCAATACCTTCATTTGTAATAATCCAATCGTATACGGAATGCATCCATCCACCATTACAACCTTCATTGCCCTGTGTGGTAGAGCAATCCATAGCTTGTTGAACGGAAAAATTATGCTTTCGACCCGTATGAATCGTCCACATTGCTTCATAGGTTGCTACACTTGATTCCGCATAGCAAGAACCACACTGCGCTTGGTCTTTAATAGGTGTCATAATATAACGCCAATCAACTACGGGAGGAGAATGTGTTTTATTAGGAGAAGAAGTGTACGGTTTTGTCGGGGGAGATACGCGTGTTTTTTGTAATTCTTTAAATTCACTGTATGTCATATTAGATACATTCAAAGCATTTGCCACATAAAAACTTGCCAGTACAAACAAAGCATACATTCCCATCATTGTAAATAATTATTACATATTATTAGGATATTATCTTTAAATGATTAACCTTGTTATCATTATATTGATAAATTTGATATATATATATATATATATCATTTAAGTAATAATAATAGTATGACCATAAGAGATAGGTCAAGAGAAAACGCATTAAAATTTGTATATTGTATGACATACATACTGGGAAATATTTGTTCGTGTATTAAACAGGTTTGCGCAAGTAATCAAGTTCAGCCCGAAGAAACTATCGAATATAATTAATGAACAAGTATAATTATATAAATATATTTATTTTTATATTAATATAAAAATAAAAATATTAGCGGACGTCCGAGCGATCATAACCGAGAAACCTATGTTCCTTTACTAATGGATTTACTTTAGTATGAATAGTTTAAATTAATATTTTATATATTTTACGTTTTTACAAGTTTATATATAAAGATTTTTATATTATACTATACTATAAAAAGATTAAAAGATGAGTGTAGAAAATATGGTTAAAGTTGTTAGAAAAATACATCATGATTTTAATACGAATTCAACAAGATTTGCGACGGATAAGATCGCATATATTGAAAGATTAGAAAAAGGGCATCCTGAATTGGTTCAAGCCTATTCAAGTATTTTTGATATGTTTAAAAACGAAACTATTGACAACGAAAAATTAAATCGTCTCCATTATATGCTTCAAATGGCCTCTAAAGTTAAAGCAGGCAAACTTGATTCGGAAGATGCGAATGTTAAAGTAGGTCAAGTATTAGTAGACAAAATTGTTATTCCACAAGTGGAACGAGTTCGTAAAGAAAATAATAAATAACTACGATATCGTATTACGTTCTAGCATATTTACTCCACAGTTGGTACAAAATTTTGTATAACCAGTGATGGTTTGATATTTATTAATTTCTGCTAGTAAATCTTTATTTTCGTCATTTAAGGTTTTATTTTCGTCAGTTAAGGTTTTATTTTCATTAGTTAAACGTGTATTCTTGTCCCTTAAACGTATATTTTCTGGGTTATACTTCTCGCCCCCTCCCTTATTAATATACTTATTTAGTTTCTTACGTCTTGATATTCTGCGTTTAGTGGAACGACGACGAACGTTGGATCCTCTTCGTTTTCTTACACTTTTTCTTTTTACCATAACTAAATATATGTATACTATATATATATATATATTATTATATAATTAAAAAAAAATTTAAAAAAAATTTAAAACAAAATCGATTCTTGTTCCGTCCCACAATAACGTTGAAATTCTGGAGTATTGCATAAATGTTGTAACATATGCATAGTTTTATCGACTTCAGGCAAAATAATATTTAAATCTTGTAAAGTATCTTGTGCGTCTACTACTGTTTTGGATACATCTGTATATATTATGATTCCAGAAATACACAAGAAAAAGACCATAATACACGAAAATACCGAAGTACAGGTATTTACATAAAATATATTATCAAAAACAGTATCTTTCGTACATTTTTTTTTAGGTAAAGGAAAATGTAATGATGAACGAGGTGGCGATCGAAGTGGTGATCGAAGTGATTTGTGTAAAGTTGTTACGTCAAAGGAATTTAGATCAATTGGATGAGCTGCCATATATTACGTTACTTAACTATATTTATAATAATATATGTTATGTTTAAATATATACTTTAAATTTTATTATTTATTTAAACAATATGGACATATATACTTGTAAGTTTGGAACTATACTTATATATGTCGAAATTATCGATACCTAAAGTAACATTAGTGGACGAATACCTGTCCTATCAACAAAAATATAAAGCTAAATATGGTCCATCTACTATTGTATTGATGGAATGTGGATCTTTTTTTGAAATATATGACTATCCTTCAGAAGATGGCACAGAAGAAAACATTTATAAAATTGCGGACATTATTAATTTGTCGGTATCCAGAAAACGCAACAAAAATGGCAGTGATAATTATTCTTTGATGGCTGGATTTCCTAATCACGCATATGAAAAGTGGCGGGATATCTTATTAAAACATAACTATACAATTGTAAAAATTGAACAAGACAGTCATGGAACAAAAAATCCTACACGCACAGTGACCGAAATTATTTCTCCAGGAATAAATCTGGATTCTTCACACTATTCGAATAATCTAGTATCTATTTATTTGGAAGAAATATCGCATAACGGTAAAAAAATAATGTGGGGCGGTATCAGTAGTATGGATATTAACACGGGTGAAAATATTATTTATGATATACCTGGTGTTCCTTCAGATGAAACCTATGCGTTGGATGAAATATTTCGTTTTATTCAAACCTATAATCCTAAAGAAATTATTATTAATACGGAGCATATAAGTCAAGACAAGCAGGATATTATTTCCTATCTTGAAATAGAAAATAGAAATGTTTTATATAATAACTATAGTTCTAAAAAAAAACTTCTTAAAATAAACAGTATTAAAAAATTACTGGAAAAATTATTTCCTGAGTATGGTATGCTAGATATACTTGAATATTTAGATATAGATCGTAAAACATGGGGAATGAATAGTTATGTATTGTTGTTACAATTTGTATTTGAACACAATGAAAATATAGTTAAAAATATGAACAAACCTGTTATTTGGGATGATACTAATTATTTAATATTATCGTATGATACGATCAATCAACTAAATATTATTCAGGATAAAACAAATATGAATAAAAAATTAGATAGTGTCATGAACTTATTGGACAATACGAATACGGCCTTTGGAAAACGTTTGTTTCGTTATACTATCAGTCATCCTATTGTAGATATATCAACATTAGAATATCATTATCAAATTATAGAATCTTTACAAGATAATTATACGGATTTAGAAAAAATACTTAAAAAAATAAATGATATTGAGCGATATCATCGAAAAATAACCATTGGTATATTGCGTCCAGGTGCCTTTGTTCATTTACATAATTCCTATCGCTATATTATCCGTTTATATGAAACGATACAAGGGTACGATAAACAAAAACTTACCTCTTTACTTCCTACAGATAAAGTATATGAATCCTTTAAAGACTTTATGTCAGTATATTCGTCTCATTTAAATATGGATGCTATATTAGATAGTCGTCAAGATAATATCAAACAAAGTATTTTTACTTTAGGATTGTATCCGGAAATTGATGCTCTTCAAGTTAACATAAATGCTTCTCTAGATTATTTTGAAGGGTTACGACTACGATTAAGTAAAATTATTGATATCGATAATGATAGCATAGTTAAACTTAAAACAACAGATAAAGACGGACATTTTTTTTCCCTTACAAAATCAAAAGGGAAAATATTACAACATAAATTAAAAAACATACCAAACATTAAATGGTCGTGTCAGGAATCCTCTACTTGTTCTATTGATTCCACTACATTAGACTTAAAAACGCTGACAGGTAGTGTAAAAATTACGTCCAAAGATATTAAACAACATTCCGAACGTTTACATTTTTATTATATGCGAATGAATACACTTTGTGTAGAAGCCTTTACCAAACTTTTATTAGACTATGATACACAATATAATCAAGTATTAAAAAATATTGTAGATTCAGTAGCATACATTGATGTGGCAGTATCCAATACTAAATCAGCTGTTATAAATAATTATACACGCCCCATTATCGTTTCCACAGACACGCAAGAACCAGACGATATACAAAGTTTTGTAGATTGTACACAACTACGACATCCATTAATCGAAAAATTACATACACGTGTGGAATATATACCTAATGATATATGTTTAGGAAAATCATTACATTCAATTAATCAATCTCATATAAACGGTATGTTATTGTATGGTGTAAATGCTGTAGGAAAATCAAGTACTATGAAATCCGTAGGAATTGCTATTATTATGGCACAGGCAGGAATGTATGTTCCCGCATGTTCGTTTTATTATTACCCCTATAAATATATTTTTACACGTATTTCTGGTAATGATAATATCTTTAAAGGGCAATCTACTTTTGCGGTAGAAATGTCTGAACTTCGTTCAATATTAAAGCGTGTAAATAAACAAAGCTTAGTATTAGGAGACGAATTATGTAGTGGAACGGAAACAACTTCCGCTATTTCTCTGGTGGCCGCAGGAATTATTACTCTAGATGCGGCGACTTGTACTTTTATTTTTGCGACTCATCTACACAAATTATCGACAATGGAAAGAATTACGGCTCTTGAAAAAATTAAAAGTTTTCATATGGAAACAACGTATGATGAAGATACAGAAACATTAGTGTACAATCGAAAACTTAAGGAAGGGTCTGGTAATTCTATATATGGTTTAGAAGTCGCTAAATCTATGAATCTAGATAAAGAATTTATTTATTTAGCGGATCAAATACGTCGAGAAGAACTACACATACAAAAAGACATTATATCGGATAAAACGTCTTCTTATAATTCAAATATTATTATTGATCGCTGTGCGATTTGTTCGAAACAAACCGATGACATACACCACATTAAGTTTCAAGAATTTGCTGATAAATATAATATGATTGACCATCATCATAAAAATATTGAACATAATTTAGTTCAATTATGTGTAGATTGTCATTATCAAGTCCATCATGGGCAGTTAATGATTAAAGGATACCAGCAAACAAATAAAGGTATTCAACTGGATTATGAACGTCTTCCGGCTACACCAGTCGCGCATAAAAAACGGAAATTTAATCCAAAACAAGTAGAAATTATTCTAAGTTATAAATCTCTTTGTAATAATAATCGCACCGAAGCACAAAAATTAATTGAATTAGATAAACAAATTAAAATATCGAAACCAGTGATTAAAAAAATATGGGATGGTTCGTATTAACATTTTAAACTATATTGTTTGGGTTTATTTAAATCACAAATATTGTTTATGTATAATAAAATATTATGCTATTATATAATGGTTACATTTCGAAACATTGGCAAACATGATTACGATGCGGTATATTCGTTGCTAAAACAATTAACAGAAGTGGGGGAGTATAAAGAACAACATTTTTTACGCTTTCTTGCTACCTTACCTTCCAATATACATATTATCTGTATTTGTGATAAAGAAAATATTGTAGGTATGGGAACTCTTATGGTTGAACAAAAAATTATTCATAATTTTAATAAAGTTGGACATATTGAGGATGTTGTTATTAATTCTAAGTACAAAGGACAAGGCTATGGTAAACAACTGATTCATTATTTAACATATCTTGCGAAACAAAATAAATGTTACAAAGTTATTTTGGACTGTTCACGAAAAGTAAGTGGGTTTTATGAAAAATGTGGTTATACTGAAAAAAATATTAGTATGGGGATATATTTTTAATTATTTTATTCACCACTACCCTGGCGGTGAATTGTACTCTTGATCATTGTATTGTATGACCCTGTTCGGTGGCGGCCAATACTTTCTTATTCTTCTTCTTCGTGGCGGAACGGGCGGCCCATGTATGCTCTCAATTGTTTGCTAGCAGCGTCACGTTCTGGTTGTGTTAATCCGGCCGCGCCCTGCCGCAGTACCTTGTCCTCTAATTCCCTCAGCTCTTCTTCTGCCATCCCTTTTGTAATGTACAAGCGAGCTGCTTCATCAACCAAGTCGGTGGCGGTCAGCGCAGCACCTTCAGGCGAGTTGCCGTGTTGCCTCCTCAATTGCTTCGGAAGACCCCGCTTCGCGGCGGCGTCGCGGGTGGCGACCGGGTCATCCTTAAACTTCTTCGCCCAACGGGCACGGATTTTGTTAGACATCGCAATCTGTTCCGTCGCGAGGACGTCCCGTGCGTTGTCGTCTTCCGCTGGATGATCTATAACTGAACCGCCTCGTTGCTTTCTTCTTACACGCCGCCGACGTGAGACTTTTTTTTTTCTACGAGATGTTTTTCTACGAGATGTTTTTCTACGAGATGTTTTTTTACGAGATGTTTTTTTACGAGATGTTTTTTTACGAGATGTTTTTTTACGATTTAATGAACGTTTACGTCTTATACTTCTTCTTACAACCATATTGTTTATACTATATAATTATATAATTATTATATAATAATTATTATTACTATTATACCTCTTTTAATAAATTCATAGGTCTTGCGAAACATACCCCGCCACAAGGGTATAAGCCGGTTTCCCCTATATATAATCCATTTAAAGTAATAAAAAAATCTATAACAAGAATATCCGGTTTCATAAAATAATTAGATACTGTTTTTCCAATATGTTTAATTTCATTTATATGTTTAAAATTATAATCACGAATACCATGTTTTTTATTGTTGTTAACACTAGATTTTTTATACAAATAATGTAATTTTCCTTTTTTTAATAAAAAAAATATTTCACTTATACTTAAAAATATTCCCTTTTTTTTTCTTGTTTCAACATCATAAATTTCTCTAACAATATTATCAGATATTTTTCCTCTTGGTGTAATAATATATTTAACTGAACCTTTAATTACAACCGCCCTTAATTCTGTACAAGGTTTATTTGAACAAGTTATGAGTTCTTCAGCATATACCAGATTTTTAACTTTATTACCTAACTCTAACGGATTATGATGATTTATATATAGCCATTTTTTAGATTTATTAAATACATCCTCTACATTACTTTTACTCGTGACTAATATTTGATTTCGCCATCCTTTATTACATTTTAACATAAACGGTTTTTTAAAAATATTTATGTTTTTTTTTAATTCTGTTTCATTTTTACAAGTAAAAAATATCCTTGGCAAATATTTTGAAAAACCTAATTTTTTTAAAAAATATCGTTCACGATAAGAATCTTCTATATTAATATAGTTACTATTTTTAACAGTAAAAAATTGTTTAATAGTCATATAATTAATTGTATTATGGAAAAATATATAATATATAACTACAATTGTTATTATTATTATTATTAATATTAGTAATATAAATAGTAATATTTTTTTTTGTAAAGAATATACCATTAAAAATATAATTATTCTTTATATTATATACTTTATATAAAAATAATACATTTTTTCACTAAAATAAAATACAAAATCCCTTAATCTGTTGTTACGCATTTTGCTAAATTTCTAGGCGTATCAATGGGCAGACCCAACTGTTTACCCAAATAAAAACTTAGATATTGAATGACGATAATCGCAAATATTTCATTGTATTCCGAGTGGGGAATAACAATTTTATTTTCCACTTGTACATCAGTTATATCGGTTATAACTAGTATAAACCCACCTCGAGCGTGTATTTGATGGTAACAATTCATCATTAAATCTTTGTGTATATCATCCATAATAAATAAAATTACGGGAAATCCTGGTTCCAACAATGAATAGGGACCGTGTTTTAACGCACTTGCGGGATATCCCTCCGCATGAATATACGATATTTCTTTTATTTTTAACGCCGCCTCTTTTGCCAGTGGATAAAATTTTCCTTTTCCCAATACAAACATGGAAGGTTTTATTAATTTGGGAATATACTGTGTAAGAGTATGTTTACATACGTTTAATACTTGTTCTATATGACTATATACATATACAGCATTATCCCTGTGAATATTATTATTTACAAACCAATGTGCTAATATTTTTAAAACGAATAGTTGACCGGTAAACGATTTCGTTGAAGGAACAGAGACTTCTCGACCTGCTTGAATACATAGTTGTATATCCGTATTACGAAATAATTGCGAGTGAATAACATTTACAATACCTATTGTAAGAATACTAAATTTAGGAATAAGCTGTAAACACCGTAATAAATCTTTTGTTTCACCTGACTGCGATAACAAAATAACACCCGTTCGACCTTTTTTAGGTAAATCATTTTTAGTAAAATTAGAAGCATCATACGCACGAACAATTGAAAAATATTCTATCTCTTTTAAATATATTTCTCCTAACATAGCAGCATAATAGGATGTTCCGCACCCTAATAAAATAATATTATCTAGATACAAGGTTTGAAATTTATGATTACTTTCATTTAACTTAGTATAATACTTATTGTCTATATTATCATGAATATATTTAATACTACTATACTGTTCATTGATCTCTTTTTCTAACCAATATGTATATGGTGCGGGGGTCGTATTTCCTTTATTTTGATTGTCATACGTATACGTCGTTTTGTTACAACAATTAAACATGATTGTATCATTTTCTTTGGACAACGTTATGATTTCATCATTATTAGGAATGATATAATGTTCTATAGATTCATCAAACGCAGATAATTCGGATGTAAACATACACAAGGACTTGTCACGCTTATAACCTACTAATAAAGGCATTTGATATTTTATACCATATAGGATAGTAGGTGTATCTACACACATAATAATTAATGCCCACGTTCCCTTTAATTGAGATATCGTATTCATAATAGCCGTTTTAATATTTTTATGTATAGAATAGTGGTAGGCAATTACATGAGCAATCACTTCTGAATCTGTTTCTGATATACAGTCTATGTGTTTTGTTTGCAAAAATTGTTTTATTTCCTCATAATTTTCAATAATACCATTATGAATAATACTAAATTTTTTATCATAACTTATATGAGGATGAGCATTTATAGTATTTTTTTCCCCGTGAGTCGCCCATCGCGTATGGGCCATCATCATATGGATATCCGTTTTGTCATATATATATGCGGTCTGTGTTTGTATTTTTTTTAGTGCCAGTTGTTCGTCATCAGATGCTTCTTTATGAATAGTTATAGATTGATCGCATATATAGGCTACCCCAGCAGAATCATAACCACGATTTTGTATTTGCGATAAACCTTGTATAATGAAATCGTACACATTTGTATGGGAAAGAACTGCAATAATACCACACATAAAATAATATAGTATATAATATAGTATATAATTATATTATTTAAATAAAAATATATGTATATTTATTTATATTGTCAATAGTATATATGTCCAGACTACTACCAGTTGTAACCTATCGTGCTTGGAAGAAAATAAATACTATTTTACAATATTCTATTTTAGATTCTATGCTATATTCCGCAAAATCAGGTGGATGTAATGGTTTTACTTTTAATTTAGATATATTAAATAATGAAAATAAAATCAATTTAGATACAAAAAAAGTTCCGCCCAGTATAATGTATAGTCCTATTGCGGAATATCAACAAATATATATAGATCCTACTTCCGAACTTTTTTTATACGATACAGAGATAGATTACATCTCTGAAGATTATACAAACAACCAATTTGAAAGCAGGTTTATTTTTACTATTGATACATCTACTATGAGTAGTTGTGGTTGTGGTACATCTTTTAGTAGACGATAATAGTTATTTTTATTTATTTTTATTTATTTTTATTTCACTAACAAGTAAAATTAATAAAAAAAATATATAATACTATATATATATATTACTATAAATATGTTTAATGTTGATAAAATATATGATTATGTCGTAATTGGTGGAGGTATGGGGGGTATTATTACGTGTTTTATTTTATTAAAAAAATATCCGGATATCCAACTTGTATGGGTCGATAAGGATAACTTTACCTGTGGCGATTTACGAAAATATTCATGTGTATATGCAAATACACCTATGAAAAAAATGTCAAAATTGTTAAAATTGTTAGTACCCTTTTATCAAGATTGCTTAACATTATGCTCTAATCCTGACGATTGTGAACAATATTGTATTTTAAGCGAATTTGTAAAAGAGCTTAAAAATCTTACTCGAATTTTACAAAATAATCCTCGCGTTGTATGTTTAACACACATGATAGACTCTATAGATAATACAGATCAAGAAAAACATATTATTAAAATATCTACTACATCTGATACACTTATATTATGTAAAAAAGTGGTGATGGCTACAGGTTGTTCTCCAAAAAAACTGGATTTAGATATACCATGTATCGATTTATATAAAGCTTTAAATAAATGTATTATGACTACTTTACAGTATCAAAACAAAAAAATTGTTGTCTTTGGTAATCGTCATTCGGGTATTTTAGTATTAAAAAATCTATATGAATTAGGTTATAAGAATATTACAAACATTGTTCGTTCAGATATTAAAATTGCCGAATATATTGAAGAAGATGACCGTGAATTATATGATCAAACTGGTATTCGGGGATTTACTTTACAATGGGCACAAGCGAATTTATTACCAAATAAAACAAATATACGCATACTTAAAAAGGAAGAAGATGAAGAAGCTTTCAATAAAGTTGTACAAGAAGCAGATTTTGCCATCTATGCCATTGGTTTAGAACAAAATAATGATATTACTATACACTTTAAAAATAAACCAGAAAATAATCAAGAATGTTATAAAAATATTGAATATAATGCTAAATCAGGTGTAATTGATGAAAATATATATGGAATGGGTATAGGATTTTTAAATTTTTTTATATACAAAGGTGAATATGAATGTGAAGCAGGTATGTTTGAATTTTATGAACAAGGTATGCGTATTTTATAGATTTATAGGGTTATTGTGTTATTGTGTTATTGTGTTATTGTGTTCAAGTTTATTATTGTAAAGTCGCATATTACACATTAAAATATATTTTAACTTGAAAAATTAAAATATATTTTAACTTGTATAATTAAAATATATTTATTATAGTAGATACAGTGTATAATGATTGAATTACTCTTAATATTTGTGTTAAGTATATTAATATCGTGTTCACCCTTTATAAAAAAAATACTACTACGAACATTTAAGTTAGATGAAGTTATGATAATGGAACAGTATTTAGTTATTCTACCCTTAATAGTATACACACTATATAAACTAGTATACACTAAACATTCATTTACATTTATGAAAAAAATTACAACTACTCATGTGTGTTTTCTAATATTTTTAATGTGTAGTGCTATTATAGGTGCCATTTTATATAATTTTTTACTTAGTAACTTTAGTATTACTAAAATTGTTCCAATACTATCACCATTGATTATTGTATTTACTATATTAATAGGCTTTTGCTTTTTTAATGAAACATTAACAAAAAATGAATGGTTTGGTATTTTATTTATTATTTTAGGTATTTATATTGCTAAATCAACCTTTTTACAATCTAAGTAAAAGAATCTAAATGATTTAGTTTTCGTAACTGTTCATAGGTAGTCCAAAATACGAATTGCCACGGAGCTAATCGAAACCAATTAGGAAAAAACCCTTTCCACAACGACAAGAGACCTTCATTTTTTATAATATCCTTTGAACATTGTATCATAGTATATTTTGAATCAGCCATCAAGCGCGTTTTTAAAACATCCGCGGGAGTACTCATTAATGTCGACCAAAAACCAGAATGTATACTCGCTAATCCATGACAGGCCACGGTATCATCCATATACTGTAATAAATACTGTTTACCATTATCATATGCTACTAACTCACCTACATTTACTAACATTGCTCGCATTACATTCGGCTGCCAACCATAATAAAATCCTCGCAGACCTTGTTGTTTATATATATGTTTAGCAATAGTATACATTGATTTTTTTTGTATACGTGATGCGGAGTGCATATCGGTTGATTGTTGTAATGCTTGTGTTTGAAGTTTTACTTTAAGTAAATCAGTAGGAGATGATATGGCTTGCGCAACACCACCAGCCAGAACACCCGAATATAATTTATTTAAAGTGTTTGAATCCTTTGATCGTAAACGTTCGTATAAACCTACTCTAGTGGTTGTATATACCCAATGCCTTATTACGGCCGGAACAATAGACGGATAAAAACCTTTGACACCTTTATTCTTATATGTTTGAGTAAATAATGTTACGACAGGTATCGGTGTTTTTAGGTATTGTTTTTGTGTTTTAATAAAATCTACTGGATGAGTTACTGTTTCCGCCAGTAACGACGCAAAGGGTATAAGGGTTAATTCTTTCATATATGTTTGATATATACTATATATATATATATATATATAAACATATAATTTATTTTTTTTACACACCTACATATTCTTGTTTATGTATGGTTATGTATGGTTATGTATGGTTATGTATGGTTATGTATGGTTATGATCGGTATGATCTTCAGAAACTTTTTTTTTCTTTGTAACAAAAAACCAATTACGTAAAGCTTTAATCGATAATACTATTAAAAAACTAAAAATAATAATATGTAACCATGAAATATAATTTGTAGGATATTGTACTAATCGTGATAAATGTCTACGTAATCCAAATATAATAATAAATAAAAAACCAAAACCTATAAACGAATGCATCACTTTTAAATTTAATTTTATATTTGACATTCCTAGTACTACGCTTGATACTAATATGGTTATCGCTATGACTAGTGCTATAATTGATTGTTGTTCCATGTATATAATATATATTTATATTTTATTTTTTTGTAAATTCGACAATCCAATTACAACGTTCATTATAAATTGTATGTACGATTATTTTTTCAGTAAATTGATCTATAAATGTTCGAAACATCTTTTCGGTAAAGATATAATAATAACGTTTAAATATTTTTTTATCTTTTTTTCGCATCCATGGGACATAATTATCGCCAGGAACAAATAATCTCTTTTTCATATTATTGTTACGATTATCTTGATTACACGCCCATACACTTACTATACCTTTACCACCTGGTTTTAAAATACGAATCATTTCTTTTAGTGCCTTATATCTACGCGTATCTGTTGATAAATGGTGAAACACAGCAATACTTAGAGAATAATCAAATAAATTATCTTTAAATATTAGATTACAACAATTTTGTTGAAATACACGTATATTTTTTTTAGTACATATATCTACAAATTTCTCACAACTGTCTATACCTATAATATCTAAATCATTGCGAATACATAAATGTTTACCATTGCCACATCCAATTTCGATACCTTTTTGTGATGAAACTTGTTTATCTAAAAAGTTTTTTACAAAATCCCAAATACAATATCTGGTGTCGGAAAAATGTTCCGCTATATTATCGTACACATCAAGAACAAATTCCTGTTCGATATCCATAATAATTATATAAATATATATATATAAAATAATATAAGTGATTGAACATATATCAAATTTTTTATATACATACATCCTATTTTACTTATGATTACTTTTCTATTATACTGTCCCATGTTGTCATTATATCTTCAAGTGTCGGAATCTTTTGCTTATCTGAACATATTTTATGACGAATCTTATCTATTTTATCAGTATTTTTTAATAATTCGCCAATAATATTAGCTACATTTTTATACGATTGGACTTGTTCCGTATTAAAATCAAAATGTAATCCCTGTAAATCTTTAAATACACCCTTATTCGAAAGTATAGGAATACAGTCACAGTAGACACTTTCTTTCGAAGATAAACTATCATGTTTTATTTCATCTATAAAATATATGTGAAAAGTGGATTGAAGTTTTTCTTTAATTATTTCTTCATAGGGACATAACCCATGGTCAATAATGCCTGATTGATCTATATGTGTTTCTAACATTTTTTTTAATTCTGGATGAACAAATGTATTTATACCCCCATATAAATGTAGTTCTACTTTTGGTTCAATTTTCTTTAATTCCGGATATAAATATTGTATAATTGGCATTACACCGCGTTCATACGCATTCGTAAAACAAAACCGATACGGATTTCGTACAGGTTTGTTCCCAGGTGATGTTTGAAGTTCGCGTATAATGGTATCTATTTGGGTCTTATTAATAGCCAATGGTACTATTTTTGTTGTTGGAAGTATGTCTTTTACATATGTGTTTGATGCAATGAACTCTTGTTGAAGATGTGTGGAACGACTAATAAACGTATCCATAGTAATCTCATCAAAAATATCATTTGTTATTTTATCAGTATATTGTGTCTGAACAAAATGAATATTCTCTGCTTGTACATTTAATATCGGTAATAAATCAAGCGACTCTTTGCCAATAGCAATTACATGCTTGAATTTTTGCCGAGTATCAATGGTGTACATATGACGGTACTCTACGTTATCAATCATTGTTATCGTTTCATTTTGTAATTTAATACCATCGACTTCTTTTTTTTCTTCATCTTCTATATCTGCGTATACAATTAATCGTTTTCCCTTTTTTTTATAATAATTACTCAAGTACTGTAATTGTTGATTTTCAGAATGTACTAGGGGTTGTGATAATTTTAGAGGAACAGAAGATTGTCGCATGATCACGGTAATGTCCTCATTATCACAATCGTGTTTTTTAAACAAACGTTTATACATTTTTAATATTTTTGTATTGGTTATATATGATCCCAATGAAAAACTCGAGTTATAAATAAACTTTTTTTCTTTAGGGCGTAATTCATTTTGATAAAAATTTTTGGTTTTTTTATAGGTACTGCTATGAGCTATACTTAATAACGAATGTTCTTTATCAAATTGTATCATCGTTTGTTCCTTTTCAGTGCCTGGTGCTGCCCCATAGCCCATGTAATTTTTAATAAATGTTTTTTCTTCTCCACATGCTACAGGTTCATATGTGTGTGTTTTAGCATAGTTTTTTGTATAGGCCATCGACGCATTGCCTCCTTGATTTATATGAAACTGTTTCCACTCATACACTTTTTTAAATTCTATACAATAAATACACAAATTAGCACACGCTCCAATTTCTAAATGACTATTTTTGAGTTTTTTTACACAATGAGATACTCTCGTCCGGGGATAATAATCATCATCATCCATACATACAATAATATCACCTCTACAATGTTCATTGTATATATTACGTAAAGCCCCGATCGTTTTATTATTATCAGGAGGAGGTTCTAAAAAAACTATTTCAGGTAGTTTTGGATATTCTTTGCGAATTCGGTCCACATATTCGCGCAAGGCGTGTTCATCATTTTGTGTTCCATCTACTATAATCCATTCAAGTATATTATTATAATCCTGATGTAAAATACATTGAATTAATACTTCTAAATAATCTATACGACTGATCATAGTAGGAGTAGCAATCGTTACGGATAATTTTTCCCGTACATTGGATTTTTTTTTGCCTTTACGTTTATTTTTTTTCTTTCCCATATGTATTATTACTATATTTATTTATCTTTAAATAAATGTAGTCATATAATGTATAGTATTTTTTATGTAAATAAGTTTTTTATTATAGTTGAACTTTTATCTGGGATTTTCTGGGTAATTTTAATATTTTTTTTAGAAGAAGATGCTTGTTTTGTAGATGTTTTTTTAGGATGCGCAAATCGTTTTAATTTATTTGTTTTATTGTTAAGAAGTAGTAATTCTAGATTTAATTGTAATTGATTGTCCATTATGTACATAAGTACAATGCTTTTATTTTTATCTTTAAAATAACGCTTGAAAGATGGATTTACAAATATATCCTCTAAATAACATTTTAATTTTTTAATAGAACTGAAATTACATTTTAATCTACATGTTTTAACAGGATTTTGTATATCTGATACAGAAATAGTATATGGTTTAACTAATAAATAATTATCTGTGTCATTTATCATTTCCAACATTAATAAGCCTGTGTTTATCTCAGTTTGTTTAGATTCAAAGTATAAATATTGTTTTAATGTTTGAAGTTTTAAAACATCCTTGTTAATAATTTCAATTTCACCATTTCCTGTTAATGTATGACGTAAGGTAAAAAAATTATATATTTCTGTAGTTTTTTTTACGTTTCTCCCACTACCTACTTGTTTTGGTTTAGTTTCTGTTTTTACTGGTTCGTCTGTTTTTGCTGGTTCGTCTGTTTTTGCTGGTTCGTCTGTTTTTGCTGGTTCGTCTGTTTTTGCTGGTTCGTCTGGTTTTGCTGGTTCGTCTGTTTTTGCTGGTTCGTCTGTTTTTGTTGGTTCGTCTGTTTTTGTTGGTTCGTCTGTTTTTGTTGGTTCGTCTGTTTTTGTTGGTTCGTCTGTTTTTGTTGGTTCGTCTGTTTTTGTTGGTTCGTCTGTTTTTGCTGGTTCGTCTGTTTTTGTTGGTTCGTCTGTTTTTGTTGGTTCGTCTGTTTTTGCTGGTTCGTCTGCTGCTTCTGTTTCTTCTCCCGGTTTAGCTGTGGTTGCTGTTTTAGTGGTTTCAACACCTTTAAACAATTTTCCAGCAATATCTTTAAGGCCTTTATCTAAAGCGGCTGTCGCCGCTTTTACTGTTTTATTTTTTTCTTTGGAACTTGATGAACTGGATGAACCATCTCCGCAACTTTTAGATAGTTCTTCACACTTTTTCTGAAATGCCTCCGCCTTTTTAGCGGCTTCTTCTGCTCGTTCTACCGATTTTTGTATTTTTACCTCTGATTCTTTTTGTTCTTTTACTGTTTGTGCTTCTTCTTTCACGTCTTCTACTTTGGTATTTCCTGGTGCTCCATCTGCTATTGCTAGTGTTCCGTCTGTTATTGCTGGTGTTCCGTCTGTTATTGCTGGTGTTCCGTCTGTTATTACTGGTGTTCCGTCTGTTATTGCTGGTGTTCCGTCTGTTATTACTGGTGTTCCGTCTGTTATTGCTAGTGTTCCGTCTGTTATTACTGGTGTTCCGTCTGTTATTGCTGGTGTTCCGTCTGTTATTGCTGGTGTTCCGTCTGTTATTGCTGGTGTTCCGTCTGTTATTGCTGGTGTTCCGTCTGGCGCTGGTGCTGGTGTGTCACAAGAAACAGCGTCTCCAGCAGTGAATGTATGAATAGACTTTATGCCGTCACCACCTACACGTTGATCTGCTTTTTCTTTTATTTTGTTAAATATATCATTATCACCACCCTTATCAGGATGACATTTTTTAATCATTTCACGATATTTTTTTTTTACATCCGCTTTCGTCTTTAGTTCGTCATCGCATAAATTTGAAGGGTCGCATGTAGTAGAAAGAGATAGCTCCGTGGCTGCTTTTGCTTTAGCTGCTTCTTCTTCAGCTGCTTTTGCGTCAGCTTCTGCTTTTGCTTTAGCTGCTTCTTCTTCAGCTGCTTTTGCGTCAGCTTCTGCTTTTGCTTTAGCTGCTTTTGCGTTAGCCGCTTCTTCTTCAGCTGCTTTTGCGTCAGCTTCTGCTTTTGCGTCAGCTTCTGCTTTTGCTTTAGCTGCTTCTGTCGCTGCTGCTGCGACTGTATCTTCTATATCACAAGACTTCTTTAATGTCTCATTTGTTGTATTCGGTTTAAAGAAGGCGAGCTCCTCGATGGCCCGGGCCTCCTCCTCGCGCGTCCCGCGTGATCGCGTATCGCCGTCGCGCTTTATTCGAGCCGGGTACGCCTTCACTCCCTTTTCCATATCCATAACACAGTTGTTTGTGTGTTTGCTGCCCCGAATTGGCACAAAGCCCCGAGCGAGTGAACGTGCTCCACACCCCTTTTCAGCTGGCTTCACGTTTCCGTTCTCGAATTGAACTTCGGTTTGAAGTTTAATATCGAGTTCTTTGAATCTCGCATCATCAGTTGTAATACAGGCAGCAGCTGTAATGTTTTCCTTTGCTTTTTTTTCTCCTGTAAACATATTTGTGAATAATGTATCATCATCATCATCCTTCTTCCAACCGTGCGAACCTTTTGGCCGGATTGGTATGGCGACTTTAGCTTCTGCCGCTGCTTCTTTTGCGTCAGCTTCTGCTTTTGCTTTAGCTTCTGCCGCTGCTGCAGCGACTGTGTCTTCTGTATCACAAGACTCCTTTAATGTCTCCTTTGTTGTATTCGGTTTAAAGAACCCTCTCTTTTCAATATCAATAAGACATCCTTTTGTTCCTGCCTGTCTAGTCGATGGTCTACAACCCGTTTCAGATCCTCTTTCTTGAAGTTTAATGTCGAGTTCTTTGATTCTCGCATCATCACCTGTAATACAGGCAGCAGCTGTAATGTTTTCCTTTGCTTTTTGTTCGCTTGTATACATATGTGTGTATAATGTATTATCACCCGAAACCTTACTCCAACCGTGCGAACCTTCTGGGGCGATTGGAAAGGTAGCGACTTTATCTTCATCTAGACGTTTGGCTGCTTCTTTTTTAGCTTTTTTCCATGCCTCTTCCCCTTTACCAGCAGTTTTATATGCCTTAGTTATACCTCCGGGCGTTGCGCCGATAGAAGCGCCTCCCAATAACAATGGGTGATGACGTTTAGAATTAAACGATCGATTTTTACGTAAGTATTTATTTTTTTGTTTTCTTTTAGAAATTTTTTTTCTAAATTGATTACGTTTAGACTTTATCGTTCGTGTTTTCTCCTTGTATAAAAATTTAAAACCACCATTATCCTGAACTTCCGCAATCATACCATTTGATAATTTAACCAATGTTCCTGCTGGATGTTTAGTTCCCTTTACATGTGTAATAATTTTTTTAACATTGGAAGATTGTGTTTGTGTATTGGGTGTAGATTTCGGCATAATTTTATGACTGCCATTTTCCTGGACCTGAACAATTGTACCATTTTTCCATTGTAACATTGTGCCTACTGGATATGTTTTGCCCTTTATATATTGTTCTATCATTACTATTAAATATACTATATTATTATATTATATTTTAATTATGAATAAAAAATATATAAAGAAATAAAAAGAGTATATAACATATCTTATATTAAATGACTATACCACTACACATAAAAAATCTATTGGTATTTTTATTTTATAATATTCATACAATTTCCTATTCAAGATTAACACATACCATCGCAACCATACAGCAAACAACAGATATATCTATAGATGACAAACAATATATAAAAAAATATCTACTCACACTTATTTTTCACACGCGTAATTCTCATTATGGAGGTCTTAACAAACGAAAGGTAAGTTATGATCTAGTATTTATGTTATACTCTTATTATCCTAAAGAAATTATAAATATAATTGAATTATTTATTTATTATGGTTCCTTTAAGGATATTAACACGCTTATTCGCTTAAGTTCGTATGATTCTACTTATCTACCTATAACTAATAAATGTTACCAATTATACGCTAAATATATTATTACGGATTACTACAAATGTAAATATTTTGTCGAACATAAAGGAACATCCGTATTTGTATCCGATTGTGCTAGGTATATACCCAAAGAAAATAAAAACTTAGATAAGCGAACAAATGCTACTCATGAAATAGTAAAAATACTTTATCCACGATTATATACACACCATCCACATTCCGCATTAAAACAATTTAGAAAATTATATCAACCTATATTACGTTTACTTAAGCAAAGCAGTGAAACAACCGAAAATACCAAACATACTTATTCAGACATAAGTTTTACCTTTTTATCAAGTGAACATATATATGTGCGGGCCTTAGCCAATTCCTTTTATACTCTTCCCGATATTCGTAAACGCACACTGATTTCTTATAATTATTTATCAAATTATCGTTCCTATATTATTGATTATTTATATTTTACATGTAATATATCCTTTAATTATAACATTGATATATATAGAATGTATAAAGATACTCCAGAATACATACTAACGTATTATGAAGCCAATATGGACTTTTTCTGGAATACCATCACAACCATTTTTGATCAAGAATGTTATAATAGTATATCTAGTTATATATAGTAATATTATAGTAATATTATAGTAATATTACAAAGCATTCATTTTTTGTAAGAATGTATGTAAAATGTGTTTAAAAATAAACATATTTGATTTACAATTTTTATAGGCCCATACTACATATTGTTTATCAAGTAAAAATATCTCCATTATGGTTTTGTTTTTATATTGGCCGAATGGAACAGGACATTTTCCTAATTTTTGTATACGACTATTTTCAATATCTTGCTTAATTCCTTCATCTGCTAAACAATCGGCCTGTTCATTGCCCAACGAATGAATATCTTGAGCTTGTGTATGGGAATACACATGATGAAATTTTACGTTAGGATATTTTTTTAAATAATAATAAGCTTCTTTAAAAAATCCTACATTTGGTATAGTTCCTTGTGGATTTGTTTTATTTTTCCAATTATTTTTATGACATTTATCGCCATAGGTTGTAAAACAACGAATACTATATTTAGAATCCGATATAATAACGATATGTTTGTTATCTTCTATTTCCGCTCGTACTAACTCAATCGCTTTATTAATAGCACATAACTCCGCAACGTTATTTGTACCATCGGTTATCGCTAATGAAGTGTTACGAAGATCATTTTCGCCAAAATATATACCAGAACCCGCAAAGGAAATCTTCTTACCATTGCCATAGCAACCACCATCCGTATATACATACATTATATCTTTTTGTTTATCTTCTAATGTATCATTTGTAGTGTGATTATTCATAGAATATACTATACTATTACTCCTATCAAATAAGTCTTGTAAATTTTTTTCAGGAAGAGCGTTAAAAAAAGCGTCAATTGTTTTGTTTTGGTTCATTTTTTTTTTAAGATTTTTTTTTTTACTCGTATACACCCCTCCCGAGTTCATGAATTGTTCTGCGTCACTTTTTAATGTAAATTTTTTAAATACTGGTTTAGGAAAACCTTGTGTTTGGTTTTGGCATTCCGACCACGTATTATATATTCCTGGTTTACATCCTCTATATACGGCATAGTATGGCATAGTATTATAAAATAAATTTGATCTTTTTATGTTTAAATGTAAATACAATAAAACATATATATAGAATGAACACAAAATCTAATTCAATCGCGGTAGGCATGAATGATGTGTCGACATCTAGATCACTAAAATTACCTCTTACATTTAAAATGACTGTAACTGGTGAATCAACAAAATACGTAGGTTCTCTGTCCGGTTCGTATACTCTAACAACTATATGTGTGGGAGGAGTTGTGCGTGAGGCCTGGAAATATGATGGTAATTTTATAGATTCAAACGGTTATATATTCTCCGATATGTATATAGCCATGGCCAATATTCGCAATAGCAGTAAAGCGATGCTTGTTTGCGGTTCATTGTCACAATGGACTAAAGACAAACAAATTGATAAAAGCTATTTAAAAACTACATTAGAGGATGTTTCTTATGATACGGCCATATATACACCAGGAACAAAAGTTCTTGGTATGTTTACTAATAGAAATTCTACTGAAGACACTGCCTACCGTGGTGTAATCGGTGAGAAAGGATATAATGCTGCCTCTAATACTTATGAAATTCGCTTTGATGATGGTGATTGTCGAACTACATTTAGAGCAGAAGATGTTCGCGATGCTGCCTGGTTTACACAAACTAAAAGCGCTAACATACTTAATAAGTTTATACAAGATGATCCTCATTCATTCTCTTGGGAATACTATAACGGTTCTAAATGGATTCCCACACCCAATATTACAAGTACTTGCGTAATTACAGAAGATACATCATCGACCGGCGTAACACTTCTTGACGAACAATATTTTTCGCAAATCGCGGAAAATATACGCTCTACTCGCATTGGCGATCGACGGCCTCGGATGCCCTCTGTATATGATAAATTTAAACTAGTAAAAGATAATATTGTAAAGGGAAATATCGTTGAGGCACATACAACACATCCTACTCCTAAAGGCATGAATATCGAACTTAAAGTTCATCAGCAACGTATGCTTTATGAAATGATTCAAAAAGAACAAACTAGTTTTCGCTTCGGCAATAAATTAAACATGTTTGTATTATCTGATAAAGTAGGTTCTGGTAAATCACTAGATATTCTCGCTCTTATACGTCAACATCCTACTCTAGATACCAGTTCTTACTACAATATACATACGATGAATCATAAACTTCCTAATTCCTATAAATCACGCTTTACAAGTTTACAATTAACACCCTCTGTAGTGTTTAAAACTAATTTAATCGTCATTCCTCATAATATATTTAATCAATGGCGCGAGTATATTACAACGCTTACCAATTTAACTGTTTATTCCATTCACATTCGAAAAAAAATTAAAACTCTATCCCTACAACATTTAATCGACGGAAAATATAATATTGTGTTGATTAAATCTACAATGTATAATGATTTAATGCGCCATATTTATACCACCTATCCCTTTAATGGAAAATTAATTGATACGCGAATAGATGCTTTAACAGATGTTAGACAACTACATCGGCTAACAACAAAAATTAAAAATACACTAGAATGCCTCGTCACACAAGAGTCAATGGCGACGCACGGAAACTATACAACCCTTTTAGCGGATTTTAAAAAACTACAAAAATTATCAGCAAATACAGATATTGAACCCTGTGTTCGAGATATATTGCATTTGAATACAAATGAACTTACATATACCATACGTAAAATTTTCCAATATAGTGGTCCTATATTTGAACGTGTTATTTTTGACGAAGCCAATTCGATTAAAATTCCCAGTTGTAAACCAGCCTTTGGTAAAGTTAATTGGTTTGTTACATCTTCTGTAGAGGATCTATTATATCCTTATGGAAAAAATGAAGTAATTAACCCTGACGCATCCTACTCTAATAGACGAAGTGTAGTGACGGTAAATGGTATAACGGGCACCGGTTTCGTTAAAGATACCTTTATCCGTAATTCAACTCGATATTTATATGAGTCTATACAAAATACGTATCTTAAAAATAACAATACATTTATAGAAAACTCTTTTGCTTTGCCTGAAACCATTAATTATACTATTAAATGTTGGACTCCACCAGAATTGTTAGTACTAAACGGAATCGCTTCTCCGGCAGTTATTCAAGCACTAAATGCGGGTGATTCCGAATCGGCGATTCGTATGACCAATTGTAATGTATCCAATGAACTGGATATTGTAGAAATAACCTTATCATCTCTACATACGTCACTTGAAAAATACACCAAACTATTAGAAGAAAAAAATACCATTAAACACGAAACGCAAACCACTCTTGACAATGAATTATCATCTACTTCCGCTCCTAATAATGAAATCGTCCAAACGTGTCAAAGGCAGCTTAAAAATGTTGAAGTTTCTATTAAAAATTTCATAGATAAGAAAAAAAATCTACAATTTAAAATTGAGGCCTTAAAAGAACGAGTATCTAATGTTCAAGAAAAAACGTGCCCGATTTGTCTTTGCGAGGTTACAAATCCATGCGTAACAGATTGTTGCCAGAATATTTATTGTATGGGTTGCTATATTCGAGCATTAGAAAGTACTCGTCAAAAATGTCCCCATTGCCGAGCACCCAATCGTAAAATTTCTAATGTAACGCTTATTAGTAATAATGTAGTTAAACAACCTAAATTATTACCTGAAAAAAGTGAAGAACTGTTACGAATTATTGCAAGCAAGCCAGACGGTCGCTTTTTGATATTCTCTGAATATGATAATACCTTTAGAAATATACTTTCCTTACTAGAAAAACATCATATAAACTACAATAAACTTACTGGTTCTTCTGGTAGAGTTACAAATATTATTAAGGATTTCAAAGACAATCGCACGAATGTCTTGCTTCTTAATGCGAAAAATTATGGTTCGGGGTTGAATCTTCAAATGACTACTGATATTATTATGTATCACAAAATGAGTACAGATTTAGAAAAACAGGTGATTGGACGGGGTCAGCGCCCAGGACGCACAGAAGCATTACACGTTCATTATCTTTGTTATGAAAATGAATGTTAATACGCAAAAAAAATTATTATTATATATAAAAAGGATGATCAATCATTCCCTCCTCAAAAGATATATCTTGGTTAGTATCTTCAAAGGGAATATAGTCTTCATTTTTTTTTGTATATAGCCACGAAAACATACGTTTTAATTTATCAATAATCGTATCTAAAAAGAGGATACGCGTATGATTGTATATATTAGCTTCAAACCCTACACCTAATGGGTGTTCATCCAATGAAAGTTCATCCTGTGAAGAATTATCTGGCGAGGGTTCGTCTTGTGAGGGTTCATCTAACAGTATAGTTTCTTTAATACTTAATTTTATATAATGATTATCATCTGTTCTATGTGACAGCACCGATTCTGTTGGTATACTTTCAAGTTTCATCATTATTATATATACTATATAATAAATATACTATATATACACACTATTTAATTTAATTTAATTTATCTTTTTTTAGAGCGTATCTTTGATTTAGATGTACGTTTAGAACGTTTGTTGGAACGACGTTTAGAACGTTTGTTGGAACGACGTTTAGAACGTTTGTTGGAACGACGTTTAGAACGTTTGTTGGAACGACGTTTAGAACGTTTGTTGGAACGACGTTTGGAACGGCGGATGGTTCTTGACTTGGTCTTAGATTTACGGTTGGAACGTCGGGTAGTTCTTGACTTAGTTTTAGATTTAGATTTACGTTTCAGACGTCTTTTGGAACGTATGCCTTTTACTTTTCTAATCACGCGTTTTTTATTTTGTTTTGGATATCCATACCCTTTTTGCGGAAATACGGATGAACCATCAGAATAAGCTGTTATTGGACAAGATCTTGGCTTTGTATATATCTCTAATAATACTTGTAAGATATCGTCAATATTTGCTTTATATAAGACACACAACTCATCGAAAAGTATTGAATCCTCCTCTTCTTCCTCTTCTTCCTCTTCTTCTTCCTCTGCTGCTGCTGCTGCTGCTGCTGCTGCTGCTGCTGCTGCTGCTGCTGCTGCTTCTGCTTCTGTTTCGTCGTCAGCAGACGCAGTATCATTCTGATTTGCCCAATAGTTTAGTTTAACCATTACAGTATCTCTATTAAGACTGGCAAGTTTATTCGAAATATTTATATGTTTCTCCTCAACTGATTTTGTATATGATGTATATGCTGTTTTTAATATTTCTATTTTTTCTCGTAAACCTTCATCCTTTTCGGTAAATATACCCGTATCGTCTAAATCTACAATTAATTCTATAATGCTTAGTATATTATTATCCTCTACTTTTTTTAGCAATAACTTTCTTTTGTGTGGTTTAGATGCTGTATATTCACTTTCTCCTAGCAGAGCCCCACTTACGGGCCATTTTTGATTATCAGCCGCACAATAATCAAATTCCCCTTTTTGAAAATTAGCAAAATCGTTAAATGAATGCTCTTGTATTTTATTGATCATATCTCCTATTACTTTATATATACTATAAAATATATTCGGACCATATAGTACAGGTACAACCATATTGTGACCACATATAGGGATTGATGGTCGTACGTTAAAGCAAATTGGTAATATAATTAGTCCTCCGTTAGGTATAAGTATATCGCACAATCTTTGTAAGGGAATAACCATATTTACTAATGGAAAATAAGGGATGACGGGTCGAATACCCGGCCCTGAGATGGATTTTTTAACTTTAGCTAATAATTTTGTATCATCTATATAATCAAAACTACGATTCGTTAATTTTTTTGTTCCATCTTCTGTTAATTTATGTATACCCATAGCTCCTTCCTCATCATGGTGTTCAATATTTGTGGAAATATTTATATTTGGGACAATATTACCGGGTGTATACAAGCACGGACGTTGATATATAGACGGTAACGGAACCTCTTGTTCAGAATCTGTTTCAGTAACAACTTTAACTTTATTATTTAAAATAAGATCAATAATTTTTTCCCTAGTTTTACCCGAAAAAAATATATCGTTGGCTTCCTCCGAAACATTTGGTTGTACTAAAGTAGATACATTAGGAACAATACCGTATATAAATTGATTTTTTTTTAGTTTAAATAAAGCAGGATCACTGTCAGCAGTTCCATCATCACCAAATGAGCCGTGATATTCACCATGTGATATAGTTGTACACTGTAAAGACGTTTGAAAACCAGTATGTTCACCTAAACTAAATTCGTTATCTTGAAAGTGATAATCATTTATCTTACCTAAACCGGCGAGTGTAGACAATTTATTTATGACACTATCATCGCTACTTTCATATTGTAGGCTACTGTCTATTTTTGTACTGGTACTTATACACACGGGATTATATGATCCATGTGCGATCACGTACCAAGAATTGTCTGTGGCTGTATCACGAAATATATCCTGATGTTTTTTTTTCTCCTCATCACTTGACATTTATATTTTATTAAAGTATATATAATATAAGTATATTATTTATTTAAAAAAATAATTTATAATATTAAATAATATTTAATGAATCGTTTTATTCAAGACACACAAAAAACAAAAAAAACAAAAAAAACAAAAAAAAAAAAAATACCACTTACA
>Ga0209830_10000630_pt1 | contig 35604 bp, 36 predicted proteins | sample ArcticOcean_MG_C_12_FD_187439 | JGI IMG/M metagenome (GOLD analysis project Ga0209830, IMG submission 187439) | Marine microbial communities from western Arctic Ocean - ArcticOcean_MG_CB8_130 (SPAdes) (version 2) | ecosystem: Environmental > Aquatic > Marine > Oceanic | place: Arctic Ocean...
GCATTCATTCGAATAGATATTCGGATTGGCCCTTGCAACAGGCGAATTCTTTGCTTCTTACCACTAAAGTAGCGAGGCAGATTCGACATCTATTCCACTTCTGCGAACTTCTGCTGTTCTTTTTTTGAGAATACAAAACCAGAAAGAAGAACTGCCGAGCCAAGGCATCCCGCAAGAATGAACAGAATTGCTCCGGACATTCCAGGACTTGCAATTGCGACGCGCAAGATGACTGTGGAGAGAATGAATCCCGTGTTTCTCGCTAAATGTGCGAATTCGGTAATGTAATGGTAGGATACCAGCAAAATCAGGATATCCGCCATGATGAGTAGGGTGAAGAAGTCGAGGAAGAAAATGGTGCGATTCGTGCTTCCATCTCCCTCAAACACGTTATATGTCCATGTTGAAAGGGAGTAAATCGCCGTTAAGATATAGACTAAGAGCAGTAAGATTGCAAGTAGCTTTTTCTGCGAAATGAACTTCTCCAACTCTTCACTGTCATTTGTCATTAAATTTGTTTCACGTTGGGCACTGCTGAAGAACAGCGCAGTGCCGAAGAGAATCAGAAAGGCCAGACATTCGACTGCTAAGATTGTGATACTGTCATCGACTGTCGAGGTGACAGAAGCATCGATATCAGACAATCTCTTCAAAATATCTCGGACAACCAGTAGCGTGATAATTTCAAACTGTTTTCCAATCGAGTTCGTGAACGAATCTGGAATTGTACGAATCAGTTCGTACACTTCGTATGCCAAGAAAATAGAGAACGGAGTGTATAATGCATCGAGGTACGAATCGAATAACCCACTGGTTTGTACACTAAAATCGATGAAGCCCAACTGATAGAGCAGACATAAAAGCAAGTGGAGTAAGAACCCGAGTATGGCGGTTCGAATGCAAAGATGCCGTAGCGTTTCATTCGCTCTGTGACCTAGGATACGATCGTACAAAGCGGCACTGAGCATGCTCTTCCCTCAATTGAATCACTCAAATAGGTGCGTTCCGACCCGTACATGGATTTGGATGAATTACTTAGGCGGGGATATCGTCTGCTCAGGCTTCCGTTGATTCTGGTACATCTGCCACCAACTTTGAGTCCGTACTCAAGAAAATCGAAGAACTCAACGCCATGAACTTACGTTCTTGAACTTGAAATGCCCAGGTCTCTAATACCTCTTGTAAGAAGAGAAGAATGCATACAGAATCAATATGCTACCGATTGCAATACTTACGATGCCAGATATGAGGAACCCGAACCACCCATCGGTCATGCCACATCCAAACAAACAAACTTCTCCCATGTTCCAAAATGAGATCATCGCAATCAAAAAAGCCAATCCCGATGCAATGAGGAGTTGCTTTGTAAATGGATTCATTTCGAAGGTGACTCGAAGACTCTTCTTGAAACGATGTCCACATTGAGGGCACTTCACGTACCCTTCATACCCCTCTGGGAGATTCAATATTTGAGAACAACGTGTGCAAATAATACGTTTCTTAGGAGTCGAAACCGAGTCAATATCAACAACAGGTTTTGAATCATCATCGAAGTTGAGAAACTTTTCTTCTTCACCTTCCTTCAGTCTCAAAATGAGTTCTTTTTTAGTTCCAGATACTTTTTTGCCTTGATCTCTTAACTTCTCTTTCAACTTTGAAACAGTAAGTGATTGAAGGTTATCCATGAAACAAACTTACACAGAAGGAATTAACCTTTTTCCCGTACTTGCAGAATCACTCGACGGCATCGTTTGTCAGGTGTTATAGTCCACGGCGATTCTTTGAGAGTTGAAGTCGGGTACAAGATGCAATGGAGGACTGATACACCCACTTTTCCATTGTATTGAGGGGTTTTCATCTCATTCGCCCGGTTTTTTTAGAATCTAGACTCAAGGGTTTAACCCGATGCTATCATATATGGATGGTTGGTCGGAGGCTCGTTCACCATGAAGCGAGGCTCACGTGCTTGGAAGAAAACCGGTAATCAACGGTGGAAGTGGCGTAAGAAGAAGTTGCGCCGTCGAAAGCGTGCTCGCCGACAAGCCAAGTCTTGATATTCGCAGTGAATTACTCACTGGGGGTATAGTATAGCTTGGTAGTATCGGTGGCTCCAAACCACCTGGGGGGGGTTCAAATCCCTCTGCCCCCACCATTGTTATCTGTTCAATTCGCAAGACAATGTCTTTTCAACCAAGGCATATCTTCTTGACTCATGGCAATACCGTTTACATGAGGGAAGTCTATGCGTCGTCTACTTGCTCTGTTTCTTTTTGCTGTAATGATGGGTCCGGTTACCGGATCGCTTACTGTTGGCGACTATGATGGTCGTAACAATTGGTCAAGTGTGGATGGTGAAGGTCTGCAATGGATTCATTCCAGCCAAACGTTCGAAGTTCCTCAACAAACCCCTCCTCAATGGGTCGATGATGATACACCATGGTGGGAGCGAACCAATCTTGACCTTGACCGAAATGAAATTCACGATTCACTTGAGACCATGGTTGGGATTACAGGTATCGGTTTGGTCTATCAAACCGATGTGACTGAATCTCATCTAAATGCTCTTGAACAACTCGGTTTGACTGTTGTTGATGTCATCGAAGCGGTTAATGGCGTTCTTTTGGGCCAAGTCAATACTTCTCTTGCTCCAACTCTTGCCGCTCTTGAAGATGTAGTGATGGTTGAAGAATACGGGAATGTCATCTTTTACGGTGATGTTCAAACCCCTGCCGTTAAAGCAAGTAATTCGAGTTTCTATCCAGTCGGTGCTTGGGACCTTGGTGTCTCTGGTGCTGGGGTTAACATTGCCATGGTCGATACTGGGGTCGATAACGAACATCCAGGTCTGAGCGAGAAATTTGTCGCCGGTTACGATGCAGTTTGTTACACTCCATCGGACCCAATATGCATCGCTGCAGGTGGAGGTCTCCGTGAAACTGACGGGACTTTTGACCCTGATGATGGAAATCAGCATGGAACTGCGTGCATGGGGATGGCTGCAGCTACAGGCATTGACGCCAGTGGCGCACAAACTGGATTTTATGGTGCTGCACCCGATGCTGCATTGGTCGATGTTCGAATTGGAACCGATGCTGGTGCCGGACCGTTTGAAAACTATGTTCTCGAACAAGAGTTCTATGAATCTGCAATGAACGGAATTCAATGGATTATCGATAACAAAGATACAGCATGGCAAGATGCAGACGGTACCAATTACGGTATTGACATCCTTTCTCTTTCTTGGGGTATTACCTCTCATGAAGGAGGCGGCTCAGATGGAGGCGATATGCACAGTGAGATCCTCAATGTGGCTATGGAAGCGGGTATTGTCGTGAGTGTTGCTGCAGGGAACGATGGACCGGATAACGATGGGCTTTCGGGTATGGGCTCATCCGACCTCTCGATTACAGTAGGTGCAACAGATGATTTGAACACCGTCAACCGAGAAGACGATGTCATTGCAGGATATTCTTCCCGAGGACCACGTGCAGACAACGGTGATGGTAATCCACTCAATGAACTCAAACCTGAAATTTCAGCACCGGGGTCCAACATCATACAAGCGGAAGGTTGCGTGACGACCGGTCTGTGTAACAATTTCCTTGGTGGCGATGCTGCTGAAAACGGTTATACTGGCCGAGGTTCAGGAACTTCGTATGCTACACCATCTGTGTCTGGAATCATCGCTTTAATGCTTGAAGCCAACCCAGACCTTTCTCCTGCAGAAGTAAAAGAAATCATCAAACTCACTGCTGAACGAAGAGGCGAAGCAACTCAACCTGATGTTGACCCGTTTTGGAACCGTGACTTTGGCTGGGGTATGGTAGATGCATATGAGGCTACGAAAATGGCTTTCATGCTCAAAGAGCAAAACCTCACTGGCGCAGTCGATGTCTTTACCCAAGTGCACATCGTCAATGCCTCGGTCAATTCAAGCAACGGCTTGTATGTCATCGAAGGAATGGCATGGAGTCAAGCAAGTACTGTTCGTGCGGTGGAATATCGAATTGGAAACGGCGCTTGGAAGAGTGCTGCATTTGATGATGCTAGCGATCAACTTGCTGCATTACAACGCTTTACCTGGGCCATTGCTTTGGATCTTGATTCCTTGGATAAAGGGAACCAAACAATCGAAATCCGTGGCCTGAATGACGCCGGCGTCCAATCTCTCCCAGTTTCCGTAATGGTCATGGGTTCAGGCGATGCAAGTTCTATCGATGAAGGATTCACTCTCGGTTTGACACTCGGTGGCATGGTTGTGATTTTCATGCTGCTTGCCACCATGTTGAATGCTCGTACTCAAACGCCACTCGGTCTTTTACCGATGGATTCAGAAGCATCGATTGAAGCAGTAATAGAATCTGATGCGGAGATGGCTGACGCTATTGACGCCATTCTTGTCGAAGGCGCAGTTGTGGAGAAAAAGGGCAATTGATGCCTTCTTGTGTCCTTGACTTGAAAAGGACCCTTTGATTCGGTGATACTATGCGAACATATAGTGACAGGGTTTTGGACCTTCAACCGACTGGTGTTCGCAAGATGTTTGACTTGGCTGGAGACGATGTCATCTCCTTCGGACTTGGCGAACCTGACTTTCAACCTCCTCCAATTGCCATTGAGGCCTTTCATCAAGCCATGCTTGATGGCCGAAACAAATACACAACAACTGCAGGTTATCCTCCATTGCGTAAGAAAATTGCAGAATCATGGGAGGCGTATCAAACTGGAATGGATGAAAAGAACGTTTGTATCACCATGTCAGGAACCAATGCTTTGCTTAATCTCTTTTTGACGCTTGTCAATCCTGGCGACAATGTGTTGTTGCCCGAGCCGTATTTCCCATTGTATGGCCCTGACGTTTCTATTGCAGGTGGAGATGCTCGATTCTATCCATGTTTATTTGAAAACGAATTTATACCTCGTGTTGAAGATTTAGAAGCACTCGTCGATGAGAACACTGTAGCAATTCTCTACAATTTCCCAAGTAATCCTACTGGCGGGACATTAAGCGAGCAACAACGAGATGAATTGCTTGAATTCGCAGAGAAGCACGATCTTTGGCTTATTTCCGATGAAGTCTATGACCGAATCGTTTTCGAAAGCAAGCACGTCTCATTTATGGGCACTGGATACGACCGGGTGCTACTGGTGAATTCTTTTTCCAAAACTTTTGCTATGACCGGATGGCGAATGGGATACATTGCTTCGACCAACCTCGAAGCGATGAGTCAAATCATCAAAATGCAATATTATATCGCAGCGTGTTCAAACGATGCCATGCAACATGCCATTCTAGCAGCTATGGAGCATGCAAGCGATTACCCCGACAAACTCGCAGCAGAATTTCAAAAGCGTTGTGACCTCATTGTCGATCGATTGAACGCAATGCCTGGTGTTGAATGCCACAAACCGAAAGGTGCGATCTATGTTTTCCCCAAGGTCGACGTTCCGAACATGAGTTCTGAAGAATTGGCTTTAGAATTGCTCAAAGATGGTGTTTTGTGTTCCCCAGGTTCTGCTTTTGGACCATCTGGAGAAGGTCATCTTCGGTTTGCCTACACCATCAGTCAAGAAGATATTTCCCGAGGCATGGATAAAGTCGAAAAGACCCTAAAGCGTCTACAATCTTGATTTGAGGTGAACAGATGAGTTTGATTGCCGGGGTTGGTTCTTTCACACTCGGCTGTTGCATAGGTCACATCCTCCCACGTTTTCCGTATCTTCTTCTTTCTCGAACGAAAGGGTTCAACACTCGTTTCCCTCCACATCCTGAAGCAATTCCTCTTTCTCCCTATCTCACTCAACGCGTGCTTCACATGCGTATGTTTTACTGGATGGGGCTCGTTGTTGTCGTTCTTCCTTTGGCGGTTGGACTTGCTTCTGTTCGATGGGGTGATGCAACCTTTGGGTTTGGTCTGTGGATTGCCAGTGGTTGGTATCTCTTGAATCGAATACAATCACTGCTTGGTGGGCAAGCACCCCCTTGGACCCGGGATATGGCCACTGAGTTGCAGATTATTTTGAATCAAGAAGAATATTCAGATGGCTGCTGTAACTGGACTTCTCCTTACTGGCAAGTCACCGGAGTATATTGTGTAAATTGCAATTCCAAACTTTCTGATATGGCTCGGCCTGACCTTGGTCGTAAACGAAGTGAACGTCGACCATTTGGATTCATTCGTTTGTTGTTGAGTGATGGCTACCCTATGGTTTCCTTACCAGATGAAGAAGAGTGATGGCGAAAAGTACGCCATTACCATCCGGCCTTTTGGGCCTCAGTCCAAGGGCAATCTTTGAGGTATGTATGAGTCAGCCGTAGCCATGGGGCGGTATGCACGGCGGAAAACGCTCATACCCCGTATATGGTTGACCATTGTTGCTTTTTGTCAAGTATTTTTGACGCCTTTCATCGCCTTTTCCATCACGTATTTTTTCCAAATCTCTTTTGCCAATGAGGGTGCGGCGATTTCCTTTGATCGAAACATGCTGCCGTGGATTACCGCAGCATCACTGATGTACGGAATGATTGCATTAGTGCTGGCACTCTTGTTGGGAGGATTCCGGCCACTTCGAGTCATCGACAAAGGTGGATGGAGGCGTTACTTAGGCTTGAGTCGAGAAAAAGGTGACGCATCATCTCGGCGTATTGGTCGACAACAGTATGCGAATTCACCCCATGGCCGCCTCACTGTACTTGCGCATGAGCGATGGATAGATGGTCACTCAATTCTTTCGACACATGGTGGACTCATTTTGTTAGCAGTCCCATTTCAGGTTCTCTTAGCAACAGTTCCGTTATTTTTGGTTCTTATTATTCCTGATACGATCATGCATCCAAACCGAAGACTTGAACTGGCACTTCTCGTCTATCTTTTCGGCCTACTTTTTGTGATGAAAGTTTATCCGAGAATCGCTGAAAAATATATTGGTATTGCCTCATTTACTCGCAAATGGCTCATTTCGATGACCAAGTTGTCTTGGCTTGCCCCTGTTCTTGTTTTGTGGCTTCTTGGTCGAGTCGCCAGTGTAGCAGTCATCGGATGGATGGGCCCTGATCTCAACCTCAGTATCAACTTGGAAAAAGAATTGTTTGAAACTTCATTGTCAATTGGTGCGGTTCCTGAAACTTCATTCTTGGATTTGTTAACTGCATTAGCAGTCATGCCACTTGCAGCCTTCACCACCATTGCCGTGCTCGGTGCAGGTTCTTCTGACCCACCTGAGTGGATGTACGACCATCGTCCGCCTTCACCTGAAAAACCCCAATCTTCAACGTCAAAACTACTGGGCAAAAGCGTAGGCGTGGCGACGACAGCCGCTGTCGTTGCATCTACAGTTGTCGCTTCGAAAGCAGCAACTGCGTTTCAAGGTGTAAGTGCAGTTGTCGCAGGGTCATCCTCAGTCGTTCAAGCACCAACAGCGATTCAATCGCTCGGTGAAAGTGTCTCACATGTCGACCAAGCGAGTGGAATCACCGATGTATTACCATTGGACGGTGAACAAGTAGAATTCCAAGGCATCAGTGATTTGTTTGATCAAATGGGGACTGAAGAGGGTATTCTTCCTTCGTCAACGGATTCACTTTCAATGCCTGACTTTGACCAACCAGCCATAAAAGGGTTAAGAAAATTCAAGGAATAATCTCTTCTTTTCACTGGACCCCTACGGGGTCACCGAAAGGCCATCTCTATATGCCACTTGAAACTCCGAGGTTCTGTTGGTCTTATGCGTCGTATCACTCCTTTGACTCTTGTTGCCCTTATGTTACTCCAAACTCTTGCTATGGGCATAGGTGCTCCTGTAAGCGCTGCCGATGCACGAGGTGGGCAAAACGACGATTGGAAGGTTGTTCGAATTACACTTGGAAATGCCAGTAGCAGTGCAGAAGTTTGGACCCAATCAAATGGGACCACCTTAGAATATTTGTTCGAAGGTGATAAAATTGAAATTGGAATGGAAATCCAACGTACTGGAGGTTCTTTTTCTGGAAAAAGTTCCGACGCTATGATTCAGGTCATTCATCCAATCGGCTATGTGGTGGAGACCTTTGCTTGGACTTCTGGTGAACTCATCGGTGGTCAAACCGCTTCCAAATCTTTTGTTTGGACTCCAACTGCAGCTCATTCCATTCTCAACACGACAACCAACGACCTTACTGGTGGATTGACTCTCCGGGCAATGGTTGACAAAGATTCCAACAACGATGACCGAAACGAAAACGACATGCTCGAAAAGACCGTTCCAATTGCCATCATGAAAGATCCCTTCGATGGTACAACAACGCAATCTTCGACGTTCATGTCAGCACGTTACCCTGCTAACGGTGGCGATTCAACTGGTCAAGGTTCGTGGAATGACTTGAGCGGGGGAGCAGTTGGTTCCAAGCATTGGGGTAATGCTGCAGAAGGTAATAATTATCCATCCAATGCACACGACCGTTTGGTCAACTCATATTATTCAACTTCCGGGCAGAATTGTGGTCCAAATGCCCAACTTGACCCTGGAATGTCACAAACTTACCAATATTATATTTGTAGAAATATCTTCTATGCATCGAACTACATCTCTTCACAAATTCACATTCAAGCGTGGGGAAGCGTTGCTGCAGGCGATAGTGTCTCCATCGAAATGTGGCGAGGCTCCGGTTCTCAAAACATCAATGAATCAATTGTTTACGACATCAGTGCGGCAAACCCGAGTCAAGCCCCTGACCAATGGACGAACATTAGTTGGGACCCACAAGTCACCTACCTTCAGAATCCTTATGTGACCAATCAGAATGTATTCCTTGGTGGCAACTCATATTCCATGGGAATGGTACTCCGTAGCGACAGCAGCGGAGCATCTGGTGGTTTCCACATTGATGACTGGATTCATTTCGGTGTTCGAAAGGTCCAGGAATACACTTTGGACATCTCGTGTGATGCACCAGAAAACGGTTATTCTGCACCTCCAAGTGCAGTCTTATCGCTCTACTGTGTCGTGACCAACAACGGTTATTCCCCTGCTACAATTCGTGCAGACTCGAATATATCGAACATCACATGGATGGACCCAGCTAACCCAATGATTCGTCAAGATGCAGTATACGTGAACTCTGCAGGCTATTCGATTTTAGTTCCTGACCACGATACAAGTATCTTGATCCCACCGATTCAAGGTGGCGCTTCAATCGACCTATGGGTGAACCTCACGGTCCCTCCAGGCGCTGACGTTCAGCAATTAACATGGGAACTTTGGTTGACGGATGCCTCTGGACAAAACGCAGGTGAAAAAGCGCGTGTAACTACTCCAGTCGGAGTAACTGAACAATACGGAGTCTCCCTTTCCTCAACCGTCGGTTTGCAAGCAGGTTCCTTTGGCCCTGGTGAATACGGTATGGTTCCTTTCCGTTTGCAGAACTCTGGAAACAGAGATGCTTCGTTTAACTTAGCAACCACCTTCTCCGAAGATAACTGGGATGCTCTGATTGTCAATGAAACCGGGGCTCCTGTTTCGAGTCCAGTGTTCGTCGCTCGTGGAAAAAGTATCAACTTGCAGTTGAATATTACGGCTGCTACCCAAGCGAACCCAGGTACAGTTTCCTTCAATCTCCGTGCAACATGTCCTTCATGTGGTGCTTTGTTTGGTAACGATGTCTTAGTTCGAAATATCGAAGTTCCAATCTACCGTGAAGTTTCACTTCAAACCGACCAAATTGACTTTTCAGGTGCAGCAAATGGCATTTCAAGAAAAGTCTACATCTCCATTGCCAATACTGGTAACGATGATGAACAGTATGATTTGTCTCTTACGCAGCAAAATTGGCAACTTGGAGCAAACTTGGTGGCAAGTCAAACTGCGGTCATGGATGCTTGGGATGGCTCTTCAATCATCCAACTGAATCTACCTATGCCTATTGGCCTTAGCCCTGGATTGTACGGCCTCACCGTCAAGGCAACCAGTGTTGACGACCCAAGTGTCTCTGCTTCGATTGCTTTAACCGTCGATATCCTCGATACTGCTGCTGTTCATGTGTCTGATGAAGATGCAGACCAATCCTACATCCCAGGAGAATCTGCTCAAACAATGTCATTCGAAGTCCGAAACGATGGAAACAGCATTGATCGGTTCACAATGTCATTGGATCTACCAATCGGAATGATTGCTGAATATACCAATCTTTACGATGGTAAAACTCCAGAGATTGCAACCGGTACGAGTTACAATGTATCTGTCCGTTTCTCGTTCCTTGACGGAACAGAAGGTCAATTGACAATGGGAGTTATTGCAACGAGTGTCAACGATATGAACATCAGCGCAACAGGCTCCGCAACTTACTTGGTCGGTTCCCAAAACTGGCTGAAAATTATTCCAACTGGAATCCTAGTGATTGATGATGCAGATCCTGCGGATGCTTGGTCCATGACGGTTACAGTTCGTAATCAATATACAACTGCTCAATCTGTGTCCATGAACTTGGATAACGGTGAATCTTCGAATTGGATTCAATCACGTATTGCAAACAATGACCGCACCTTTTCTCTCGCAGTTGAAGAAGAACGTGAAGTGACCGTTATCTTCACCGTCTCGAAAACTACACTCAACAACCTCGGTCAAGATTCATTATTCACCAATCTCACACTATGGGCTCAATCCCAAACTGTGAGTGATGCAGCAAGCACAACCTTGCAACTTGAACTCATTAAAACTGGTGCGCAAGCATCTGGTGATGGCGCAAGTTCGGGGTCAAGTGGACCCGATGTTGGTTCAATTTTGATGTGGGTTGGCTTTATCGGAATTTTCCTTGTCGGCGTTGGAGTTGTTTTCAAAATCCTCTCTGAGGAAGAAGAAGAAGACGATTACGGTGGCTGGGGTGCTGAAGGATACGAAGGTAGTGTTGAAGCAACCTACGGTTCAGTCGCAGCAGCTCCAACCGTCCCAGTTGCCGGTGCGGAATATGATGCGCCTAAGACCCTCCCTAATATTGCACCTCCAGCGGGTGCTCCACCGGCAATGGCTCCTGCGCAGATGGCTCCGCCTCCTGCGTACCCTGCTCCATCAGCCCCTTCACCCGACCTTGGGGCTGCTGATTCGGCACCTCAAGTACCGGCTGCAGGATTGCCTGAAGGCTGGACCATGGACCAATGGAACGTCTACGGCCAGATGTGGCTTGAGCAAAATGGTCAGGCTTGAAACGTCTGTTCACCTCAAGCGTAGGGTTCAAGGCGTATTCGCCCTCGGCAAAGTTGCAACGGAGACGTTATCATGTATGGAAATGGACAAGCACCAATCTTCATTTTGAAGGATGGAACACAACGCACACGTGGACGAACAGCCCAATCGAACAACATAGCGGCTGCAAAAGCAGTTGCTGATGCCGTTCGTTCAACTCTCGGTCCCAAAGGAATGGACAAGATGTTGGTTGACTCAATGGGTGATGTTGTCATCACCAATGACGGTGCTACTATTCTCAAGGAAATGGATATCGACCATCCAGCTGCAAAGATGATCATTGAAGTCGCAAAGACCCAAGAACAACATTGCTATGATGGGACGACTTCTGCAGTCATTCTTTCTGGTGAACTTCTCAAGCGAAGCGAAGACCTCATTGAGCAAAATGTTCATCCTACAGTCATTTGTGAAGGATTCCGATTGGCTGCTGAAAAGGCAGTTGAACTCCTTGAAGCACATGGTATCTCGACTGAAAACCAAGACGCAGTTTTGATGGAAGTTGCAAAGACCGCACTTACCGGGAAATCTGCTGGTGCAGTCAAGAGTTTCATGGCTGACATCTGTGTCCGTGCAGTCAACGCTGTTGGAATTATAGAAAACGATGAGCGCATCGTCGACCTTTCAGATATCAAAGTCGAAAAGCGACAAGGTGGCTCGATTAAGGATTCATCTCTGATTGATGGAATACTCTTGGATAAGGAACGAGTTCATGCCGGTATGCCACGTTCAATGGCCAATGCAAGCATCGCTCTCATCAATTCGGCCATTGAAGTCAAGAAAACTGAAGTTGACGCTAAAATTCATATCACAGACCCAAACCAACTTTCTCTCTTCTTGGAAGAAGAAGAAAACTACATCCGTGGTTTGGTTGAGAAGATTCAAGCCTCTGGCGCTACTGTTTTGGTTTGCCAGAAGGGCATTGATGAATTGGCTCAACACTACATGTCGAAAGCAGGAATCTTTGCTATTCGCCGTGCTAAGAAATCCGATATGGAAGCTCTCTCAAAAGCAACTGCAGGTCGTATTGTTACGAACCTTGACGACCTTACCGCTGATGACCTTGGTCATGCAGCAAAAGTCGAAGAACGTAAAATTGGTGAATCCAACATGACCTTCATTACAGGATGTCCTGAGGCCAAATCGGTTTCAGTTCTCCTCCGTGGTGGTACCGAACACGTCGTTGATGAAATCCGTCGAGCCTTTGATGACGCAGTCGGCGTTGTTTCTGTTGCTTGGGAAGATGGCGCAGTCCTCACAGGTGGCGGCAGTGTCTTGGCAGCCCTCTCACGTGATCTTCGAACCTTTGCAGAATCCGTCGGTGGTCGTGAACAAATGGCTATTGAAGCATTTGCTTCTGCTCTTGAAATCATTCCACGTACCTTGGCAGAGAACGCTGGATTGGACCCCGTTACAACACTTATTGAATTGCGCAAAGCACATGCTGATGGACAATCACATGCTGGAATCAATGTGTATGAAGGTGGCGTAGTCGATATGAAGGCTGCAAATGTCATCGAGCCAATGCGTGTTGTCGAACAAGCAATTCAGTCCGCAACAGAAACGGCTATCATGATTCTCCGAATTGACGATGTCATTTCCTCAAAGGGCGCCTCGATGGACGGCGGCATGGGTGGAATGGGCGACATGGGCGACTTCCAAATGTGAAGTTTGCTTCTGAATTCTCAGTAGAATCCGTGGTTGAATCTCCCCTCAAATCTCTCTCTCGTTCCATACGAGCAAAAGCGAACCTTGAAAGGCCCCTCCATGGTGGCAAACTTTGCTTACGACTACGTAAGTAAGGGTGATTTACTTGACCATCGTTGCAAAGGTGTGGATTGAAGAAGATTGCATCACTTGTGACGCTTGTCAAGACATCTGTCCTGAAGTATTTTTTATTACTGAGGACACTTCCCAAATTTTGGCTGCAGTTCGTACTGATGGCGTCTTCGACCGTAACGTCGGTGGCGCTACAATGTCCGGTTCAACCGGTGCTGATTACGGTGAAATGATTCTTGAAGCTGCTGAGGCTTGCCCTGTTGAAATCATCAAGTTTGAACTTCAAACTGACGGCGCATCTGAAACAGTTACTGAAGTCGCACCTGCTGAAGCAGTTGCCGTAGCCGCACCCGCTGCAGCCGCAGCCGTTGCTACTGGCGGCAGTGAAGCATTGCAAGCCTTACTCGGCGGCGACCGTTCCTTGTCTATTTTCTTCGGTTCACAAACTGGAAATGCTGCAGGACTTGCTGAAAAGACTGCTAAGTTGGCCGCTAACTATGGTTTGATTCCAACCGTTTACGATATGGATGGATTTGACCCTGCTGCACTTGGTAACCACAAGCGCACTTTGATCATCACCTCGACATGGGGAGAAGGCGAAATGCCTGATAATGCAGAAACATTGTGGCAATCTGTCAACTCCCAATCTCCTTCACTCTCTGGCGTCTCTTTCAGTATCTGTGCAATTGGCGACACATCCTATGATGAATTCTGTAAGGCAGGAACTGACTGGGATGAAAAATACGTCGCACTTGGTGCAAATCGTGTCCATGCAATTCAATTGTGTGATGTTGATTTTGACATTGCTTACGGTCAATGGATTGCGGAAGCACTCCCAATGATCGCTTGTGTTGATGAATCAGGTACGCTTCAAGAAGTTCTTCTCGATGAAATGAAAGAATACGGTTCCGGCTCCGGTGAAGAAGTCGCTTCAGGAGACTTTACTCCAGCGACCATTACCCAAAATGAGTTATCAATTACTCTTTCTTTATTCCGTTACTGCCCAGCAGCAGCAGACACCGGATGGGATACCATTGCCTGTGCAATTCCAGGACATGCTACGGTTGAAGACCTTCTTGTAGCAATCCAGCATGATGTCGACGGAAGCCTTGCTTTCCGACGTGGTAACGGGAATGGAAGTCCAACTTCAGGAATCAGAGTGAACGGTCGTGTTGTTCTTGCAGACTCAATCCAAATCAGTGACCTTGTCAGTGATGGTGGCGTCTTAAAGATTGAACCACTTCCAGGCTACCCTGTGATTCGTGATTTGATTGTCGACTATTCCTCGTTTGAATCCCAAAGAAGTGCATCGAAGCCATGGATGCGGGCAGACCCTCGTGACGGGCATACCTTGCTCAATGGTAGTGCAATGGGAACAATGGATATCTCAACTGCTGATACTCTTCACGCTATGACTGATGTTGTCTCCTATCAATTACTTCAATCAATGTCCGATACTTTTGCTTATGACTCTGAATACAAAGGTCCTGGAGTACTCCTTCAACAATGGACTCGCAGTATTGACCCACGTACTGGCGATGCACAACAGAAAGACTTGATCACTTCCATTGGAAGTGAACATGGCGTATGGGCTGAAGCAGACTTCGCCTCCGTAGCACGCTATGGTTCCGATGGTCAAACCGCTTCTAAGGCATTGAATTCCGCCCGTGGCAAACTCTTGAACTCAACAAATTACACCGGTCCACATGGACGTTTGGTCAAATGGTACGGGCGCAGTGTCAAATGGAGCGGTAAGGTCAACGAAACCACTCTTTACCGGCAAGTCCTCGGTCCTCTCGGGCTTTTGAGCAATGTCTTTGATGGCGTCTCAGCACGGATGGTACTCGGTTTCACTCGAACCGGTTCACCTCCATTCCGTAGTTTGCAAGCACTTCTCCTTCCTCCAGCTGGAATTGGTAAGATTCCAAACATGATTAACAGTAAAGTGGCTGCACATCACGAAGTCGTGAATTTGTTTAATGAGATTGACCAAAGGTTCTGAGGTGATTGCATGGCTATAAAAATTGCATATTATGCTGGTAACGCTGCTCGAGCCTCCTCTGCAGAAGTTGAAGACTGCATCCAACCATTGTGTAAGACACTCGGTATTGTTCTGATTGAACTACCAAAAGCAAGCAGTGACGGTGCTAACATCATCAAGCAATCGTCTCCAAAACTCCAACACGCTCTTGTGGCTCGTAACCTCGCTTTGGCAGAGTCCAAGGGATTAGATGTTTTGACGACCTGCGCTACCAGCCATGGAATCATGTGCGATACCATTGATGAGTTCCGTGAAGATATCAGTTTTGCGAATCATGTCAACAACATTGTTGCTCGAACCTCGAACGTAGAATTCACGGGTGAATCAAAATCACGTCACTTGTTGCATTTCCTCGTTGAAGAGATCGGCCTTGAAAAAATCAGAGATGCCGTCATCAACCCTATACGATTGAATGTCGCTGCTTATTATGGGCCAAACATGCAACGTCAAGGGGCCTGTGGAGACGATGACCCGTTCATGCCAACGTACATGGAACAATTGATTACTGCCTTAGGAGGTACACCAGTCGAGTATGATTTGAAATGCCAAAGTGTTGGTGCTCCTGCTTTGTTAACCATTAACAAGCCAGTTATGAAAATGACAGCATCTGTGCTTTCTGATGCCAAGAGTAACGGTGCAGACATTCTCGTCTCAGCCTGCACAATTTCACATTCAAACCTTGACTCGTATCAATCAAAGGCTGGAAAAGTGGCAAGAAAAGACACATCTATGCCCATTCTTCATCTTGCAGAATTAGTGGCTTTTGCTTTGGGACACTACCCGACTCGATTTGCACAACTCCGCACCCGTGCGTTAGTGATTGGCGGATAATCATCCGTGAAGCATTTCAAACACTGTAAGGGCACTGGCGGTGCCCACTCCATCACAAGCACTGAGTTCCTCTACGCTTGCAGCAAACACTCTTGAAACGGTCGTGAAGGAGTCAATTAATGATTCAGCTTTCTTCTTTCCAATTCCAGGTATGGCAGAAAGAACTTCGACCGACTCAGACTTTTGAAATGAAGTCCATCGTTGGGCTAAAGGTGCATCGATATTTTCACTCAATTCAATTGCCTTGATTTCTGCTACAGCTGCCGATATCGCACGTTCAAGGCTTCGCTCATCGTCAAAATGTGTCGTTCTTGTATGTGCGAGTGATGCCATCCGTTCGATTAAATCGTGTTCTCGTTGAGCAGCGGATGCAAGGAAATGGGCAGACTCTTCTGGGCTTTTCGTCATCATAATCGGAATTCCCAAATCGAGACTTACATGGGCAAGTGCTCCATGGACGGCGTTTGGATGAACGAATTGACCATGTCCTTGCCCAATTTCGATAAGTAACATTGGCCGAGAGGCAGCGGCGACTAATCGCCTGCATTGATGCAACAGTCTGCCATCGGTCAAAGATTGAACTAAATCTCTGGCTGTTTTTCTTTCGATGAGAATGCGGTCAGATATTCGGATATCACCGTGGAGGAGATGGCTAAATTGAATTTTCACGCCTAAACTTCTCAAGTAAGGTCCTAAGGTAGAAGATGATTCACGATGATCAAGCGTTACGACAATATCTTTGTTCTGTGCCACTCCCATTTCAGATACTACAGCAGAAGCGGCTGCTGATGACAAATTCTCTTGATGGCGATGTGCTTGTCCATCGAGGATAGGAGCAGGGTACGTCGTTCGTAATTCCTCAATTTTTGAGATTTCTTTGACGGGTATTGTTTCAGCATTTCTGGCAAATTGTTCAAGGCCCATTTGTTGACTGTGCCGTCGTTCAGCAGGTGCAATGACCGGAGGTCCTCGTTCCGGTGTGGTTTCATTGACGATTTCTTCGACCTCTGTTGGTTTGTTCTGTTCCAATTCATCCAAGATGTTCTTTTGTTGCTGCTCGATGAATTCAGGCACACTCAAGATCTCATCTTCTGTTTGAATCGAAAAGAATTCGAATACTTCATCGGTTGGAGGTGGGCGAGAGGGGATTAATCCTCGTGTTCGTATTCTTTGCAACAACCTATGCATCCGCTTTTCTCGCTTTTCGGCGGCAATATTGACGTATTCATCACGTGTTCCTTCTGCAATCAACGTATGTACGGTTCCTGCTTGTTGGCGAGCAGTACGCCCTCTGCGTTGAATTGCACGTATTGCACTCGGTACAGGTTCGTAAAGAATGACCAGTTCAGCAGCAGGTACATCTAATCCTTCTTCACCGACAGAGGTAGCGACCAAGACATTGATTTCACCCACTCTAAATCGACGTAGCTGTTCCAGTTGTTGCTTCTGAGTCATACCTTTTCGCTTGCCTTTACCCGATTGACCGATGAAACGGTCAGGGTTGATATTTTCTATAGAGTCGAGCATTCCAACGATATTCTCTACGGTGTCTCTGTATTCAGTGAAGACAATAATCTTGCTGTTTGGATGTTCGATGATTTGTTTTTGGACTAAATGTCGAACATGATTTGGTTTGGGGTGAAGTTCTGGAATATCCTTTGCAGCGATTCGGAATTGATGTACAGCTGGTTTTGCTACAAAACGATTCGTAGTCCTTTCACCAGTTCTCCCGTCTTCCTCTGCTCTGTCCAAAAACGATAATGCAGCCTTGAGGCCCTGTGTCTGAATGAGGTCTAACAGTATGTGTGTTCGGCGTAAATCGCCTATTCGTCGAGCAGCATCGTATCCTCGAACATCTCTACGTTGAATGGCTTGACTTGCACGGAACTGGGCCTCATCAATCATTTTCCCAGATATGTGGGCTGTTGGCGAGAGGAAGCCGAGGTCTTGGAGGTGTTTGGCTTCTTGTTCGAAATGATCTTTGAGAGGTTGGAGAAGGGTGGTAAGGGTACTTGGAAGGGGAAGGCGGTGGGGTACAGTGCTCATATCAACGGCATAAGGTTGTAACATTGGGTCTTCCTTTCGTGAGACGTCCAAACAATCAAACCCGTATGTTCGAATCACTTCCATGATATTTTGTTCGGTAGAACCTGGGCTTGCCGTTGCTCCCAATACCAATGGTGCATGCTCATGAGCCTCTCGATACAAGCGACCTACCTGAGCATAAGCATGTTTTCCAGTTCCATGGTGTGCTTCATCAACAATAAGTAAACTCACTTCAGATAAATCGATCAACTCGTTCATAGCATCGTTTCGAATAACTTGAGAGGTTGCCATTATTATGCGGGCCTTCTTCCATACCGGTGGTCGCTTCGCAGGAGTAATATCTCCAGTATAGGTTTGAATGAGTCCAGGTTCGAGATTCAACATTTCTCGTGCCATACGTTGCTGTTGTTCTACTAAACCTGTCGTTGGAGCAATGAGGAGAATTTTCCCATTGTCCAATCGTAAGGCTTCAGCCATAGCCATCCATTCCACTGCAGTCTTGCCAAATCCGGTGGGCATGACCATCAGAGTCGAGGCAGCTAATGCATTGCGTAGCGCCATCATTTGATAGGCTCGGGCGTTGACGCCGTCGTTCAAGAAAGGATGAACCACGACTGCCATATCAACAGTTTCGAGTCGAGGGTTCAAAAGCATAGTGTGAGCACCTGGTGTGAAAGTGAAAGGAAAAGCCTCCTTACAGTTCATACGGAGAGATATTCCAAACCATCACCTTAGTTGCGAACTTTACCGAAAGGTTCCAAAGCCCTTGGGAATGAGGACAAATCACGCAACCTCTCCGCTGTTGACGACCGAACCACTCATATACGGGAGGTAAGTCGCATGGTTGCTCAAAGGTGAGCAGCCAGACACAACGGGCCATCCCCCGAGGACCCCTACTGTCTTGTTTCCCGTTCTGGGGAGTGAGGCGCAGTGTCACGGCTACTCCTTTCCTGAGAGCCCTCGTATGCCCCCCCACGGTGGGGCCAATGCGCTGTATAAAACAAAGGAGGAATCCAACATGGCAAAGAAAAGTCACCCACGACGAGGATCAATGGCGTTTAGCCCGCGAAAGCGTGCAACCCGTCCATTCGGTCTGGTAAAATCGTGGCCTACAACCGATGCGAACGAAGTAAGAATGCAAGGGTTTGCTGGTTGGAAAGCCGGTATGACTCATATTCTAGCTCGAGATTTAAACCCACGTAGCCTATCTGCTGGACAGGAAGTTCGAATTCCAGTCACAGTTGTCGAGTGCCCTAAAATGCGCATTCTCGGCGTCCGTGGTTACACAATGACACCATACGGCAAGCAAGCAGCCGGTGAAGCATGGGCAGATGCAAGCCAAATCAGTGAAGCATTCCCTGATCTCTTCAAGCGCCTTCCAGCGCGTAAAGAACACGACGCAAACAAGCACTTCGAAAACCTCGAAGCAGCAGATTTGGTCGAAGTTCGTCTTATTGCAGCAACTCAACCATCTGGAGTTTCAAGCCTCTCTTCAAAGACTCCTGACCTCATGGAAATCGGTCTTGACGGTGGCAATGTCGGCGAGCAACTCGCCTTCGCTAAGGAAAAGTTTGGTGAAGAATATTCCTTCGCTGACGCTTTCACTGAAGGCGGCTTTACTGATATCGTTGCAGTTACCAAAGGATACGGATGGCAAGGTGTTATCAAGCGATTCGGTGGAAAATTGCAATCTCACAAAAACTCGAAGAAACGCCGTCAACACGGTAACATGGGTGCATTCGGTGACGGATACGTTCGAAAGTCTATTCGACAAGGTGGTCAAACAGGATACCATCAACGCACAGAATACAACAAGCGTATTTTGCGAGTTGCATCTCCTGAAGAACACGCAATCACACCAGCTGGCGGTTTCCTCCATTATGGTGAAGTCAATTCCGATTACATTCTCGTTAAGGGAAGTGTTCCAGGACCTGCAAAGCGTTTGATTCGTTTCCGAGACGCTACACGTGGATCCGACAAAGAACTAACACCTTACGAAATCACTTACGTAAGTACATCATCTAAGCAGGGGGTCTGAAGTTGAAAGTCAATGTTCTCGATATTACAAACACCGTCAGTCAAGACGAAGTCGACGCAGGCCGTCTTCAAGAGAATTTCGAAATTTCCGTAGAAAACGGAAAGAAAGTCACCCTCTCTGAAGCATTTTCAACCGAACTCCGTACCGACTTGATTAAGTTGGCAGTTGCCTCAAGCCGAGCCAACCGCCGCCAAGCATACGGTTCACGGGCACACGTTGGAAAGCGAGCGCCAATGGCTGGTATGAAGCACTCCGTCGAATGGTGGGGGAAGGGCCGTGGTGTTTCACGTATTATGCGTAGAACCGGTCAAAGCCGAGCTGCACAAAACCCGCACACCAAGGGTGGACGTCGTGCTCACGGACCAAAGGTCGAAAAGAACTGGGGTCGAAAACTCAACCTCAAGGAACGACGTATTGCTCGAGACTCTGCATTGGCTGCAACCACTTCCATTGAAACCGTCAGTTCCCGAGGTCACCGATTCTCTGAAGAGATTTCTACTCTCCCAATCGTTCTCGGCAACTATGTCGAAGTTCGTGATGGTAAAACAGAGAAATTCAACATTGAATCCTTCAATCATGGATCCGCTACTCGCAAGGTCATTGCAATCTTCAACCAAATTGGTCTTGGAGAGGATTTGACTCGTGCTCGTGACGGACGAAATATCCGTGCTGGTAAAGGTACAATGCGTGGACGTGTCCACAAAACACCAAAATCAATTCTCCTTGTTGTCAAGGAGAAGTCCGGCTTGGCTCATGCTGCTCGAAACCTCCCTGGTGTCGATGTAGTCGCAGCCCGCGACTTGTGTGCTGAAGACTTGGCACCTGGTGGCGCAATTGGTCGTTTGACTGTCTTTACAAAAGATGCCGTGGAGGCACTTAACTGAGGTGAATATCATGAATGCATACGATATTATTATTCAACCATGGTTGACTGAAAAATCGATGGAAGCTCGTACTCAAGAGCACCGTCTTGAATTCATTGTCCACCGCAGCGCTACAAAAGCTCAAATCGCACGTGCGGTTGCAACCATCTTCGAAGTCGAAGTGGCAAAAGTCAACGTTCGAAATACAAAACACGGTAAGCACGCTTCCGTCAAGCTTGCCGAAGGTTATGACGCAGAAGACGCAGCAATGCGCTTGGGAGCATTCTGAGGTGATTTATCATGGGTAAGAGAATACGAGCACAACGAAAAGGTTCCTCTCCACGTTACCGTGTAGCTAGCCATCGGTTCCCAGGTGAGAATCGCATGCCTCGTGTCAGCGGTGTCGTCGGTGAGATCACGGAAATACTCCACAGTCCAGTACATTCAGCGCCTCTCGCACGAATGAAGTTGCCAGATGGTGCATCGACACTCGTCGTTGCAACTGAAGGACTCGCAGTCGGATCAAAAGTCGCTATCGGTGATAACGCAGCTCTTCGACCGGGTAACATTACAGCTCTTTACAACATTCCTGAAGGAACTGCCATCAACAATCTAGAACTCCGTCCTGGTGACGGAGGTAAAATCGCTCGTGCTGCTGGTAACTCATGTTACGTTGAAGCACGAATCGGTGACAAAGTCCGAGTCCGTATGCCCTCTGGTTCACTTCGTGAACTTCCTGCAAACTGCCGTGCAACTATCGGTGTTCTTGCAGGTCATGGCCGAGACGAGATGCCACTACGAACTGCTGGTGCAGCATACTACAAGGCCAAGGCCCGTGGTAAGCTCTTCCCTCACGTGAGTGGTGTAGCAATGAATCCAGTGGATCACCCGCACGGTGGTGGAAATCACCAAGCCGTTCACGGTCCAAGCTCAGTAGGTCGAGGCACCCCTCCAGGTGCTAAGGTCGGTCTGATTGCACCAAGCCGCTCCGGACGTGGACGCGGTAAGAAAATTTGAGGTGATGATGTATGGCACGTAAGAATAAGAAATCCTTTATGACCCCTAAAGCCAGTCGACGTAAGGCACGTAAGCGCCTTTCGACTACCAGTGGCCGGGTAAAGAGAGAATTCACCTACCGTGGTTATTCGGTTGAAGAATTGTCCAAAATGCCCCTCTTCCCTCCTGAAGAAGATCCTGCAGCAATCTCTATCGCTACAGTTCTTTCTTCTCGTGCTCGCCGTTCAATGGTTCGTGGCTTCTCTGAAGAGAACGAACACTTCCTTGACCGAGTTCGCCGTTCGAATGGCAAGACTGTTCGTACACACCGTCGAGATATGCCTATACTCCCTGAATTTGTTGGTAAGACCATCTCTGTCTACAGTGGACAGAACTTCATTCCTGTCGAAATTAAGCCGGAAATGATTGGTCATTACCTTGGTGAATTCGCAATTACCCGAAGAGGCGTCGCACACAGCGGCCCTGGTGTCGGTGCAACACGTTCTTCCAAGCACGTGGCCCTAAAGTGAGGTGTGATATATGGTAAAGACACAATTAGACCGACGTTCAAAGCGACGTGAGAGCCCGCAAAAAGGTTACACGCAATTACTTCAAGGCAGCCGCCTTGCTACAGCTCGTGCAGTCAATATGGATATGCACGTTAAGCACTGTTTCGAAATATGCCGATATGTCAAGAACATGAAGGCAGGAGAAGCAATCGCTTTCCTTAACGAAGTACTCAAGATTGATTCAGACCGAGCAGATATCCGTCGAAAGGCATCTGCAGTTCCTTTCCGTCTTGGTAGTGGAAACAAGAAGAAGCGCCGAACTGGACCTTCGATGGTTGGACACCGTAAGGGTAAGATTGGACCTGGTCGTTATCCTGTCAAGGGTTCCCGTGCAATCATTAAGTTGATTCAAAGCGCAATGGAAAACGCTCGACATCAATACGAAGATGTGGATCCTGAAGAAATGCAAATTACACACATCGCAGCACACCGTGGTCAAATCCGTAAGGGATTCATCGCTCGTGCTCGTGGACGTGCTACTCCTTCGAATCACTACCAAGTGAATCTCGAAATTTTCCTCGAAGACTTTACTGTCCAAGAGGATGAGTTGGAGGACGACTTCTGAGGTGATTGATTATGGCTGGAAAACAAAGTACTCTCAGGAAAATCGTAAACCGTAACGTCGAACGTCTTCTCGTCAAGGAATTCTTGATGAAGAATACCAAAAACTCCGGATTTGGAGATTTGGTTATTCGCCGAACTCCTCAAGGAACCGAAGTTACCGTTCACGCAGAACGCCCAGGTATGGTCATTGGCCGTAAGGGTAAGATTATCAACGAATTGCAAAAGCGCCTTAACGAGGAATTCAATATTGAAAACCCTAAACTTAAGGTTGAAGAAATTGATCGAAAGGCTGCTACCTTGAATGCTCAAGTTATGGCTGAAAAGATTGCTTCTGCTCTCGAGCGTGGTTGGTATTACCGCCGTGCTGGAGCCAGTGCAGCTCAGAACATTATGGAATCCGGCGCACGTGGTGTCATCGTTACCGTTGCAGGTAAGTTGACTGGTTCACGAAACCGAACTCAGAAGTTTATTCTTGGTCACGTCAAGTATTGCGGTGAAACTGCTCTACAACACATGGACAAGGGTTACGCTGTTGCAGTTAAGAAACTTGGAACCATTGGATGTACAGTCGAAATCATGCGAGCAGGAACTCGCCTACCTCACGAAATCAGTATCTTCAGCGATGAAGAACTTCGAATTCGTGCAGAACAAGCAGCGGCTGCTGAAGCTGCTGCACCAGCGGGGGCGAGCGAATGAGTCACGTATCAAACCGTGAAATCGCATCCATGAGCCAAGAGGCTCGTGAATCCCGTCTTCTCGAACTACAAGAAGAACTGCTTCAACTACGTGCTGAAAAAGCGCTTGGTGGAACACCTTCGAACGTCGGAGCATACAAGGCAACTCGCCGAAGTATCGCTCGACTCAAAACCCATTTGAATACGAAGTGAAACCAAAGGAGAAGAATATAATGGCGGCTATTTGTAATGTATGCGGACTTCCAGATGAACTCTGCATATGCCAAGAAATAGCCAAAGAGCAACAAAGAGCAATCATATCAACCGACCGACGACGCTATGGAAAAATCGTAACAAAAGTGGAAGGTATCGAAGACTCAGCAATTGACATTAATCAACTCGCAAAATTACTCAAAAACAAATGTGCAGCTGGTGGAACCGTGAAAGGACGAACAATAGAACTTCAAGGCGATCACAAAAAGAAAGCATCAGGCGTACTCAAAAATAACGGATTCAATGTGGAGGTGCGCTGATATGGAAATCTACAACAACACTTGGATTGGAACGACATTGAACGTCGTTGGATCCAGCGACCCAACACTTGTTGGTCGCTCAGGTATCGTTCTTAACGAAACCAAAAACACACTGGTTCTTCTCGATGGTGACGCACATGTTACCCTCGGAAAGGCCGCAATTACATTTACCATTGACAACAGTGATGTTGTCATTCAAGGCGCATTCGTGGGTCAGCGCCCAGAAGACAGAACCCATCGAAAATACAGGAAGGCCTGATACCATGCGAGATATTGGAATTGACGTAAAAAACCCCGCCGGTGAGTGGGATGGAGATGCAAACTGCCCGTTCTATGGGTCCCTTCGCTTGCGCGGTCAAGTGCTCGAAGGAACCGTTTCGAACGTTGGAATGCAGAAAACGATTACTATCAAGCGTCATAATGTTCGCTATATGGATAAGTATGAACGATATGAAAAGCGCACAAGTTCAGTTTCTGCTCACTTGCCAGCCTGTATTGGTGAAATCAACATCGGCGACTCAGTCAAAATTATGGAATGCCGTCCTCTTTCGAAGACCATTTCATTCTGTGTCGTAGAAAACTCTGGGGGTGAAGTCTGATGCGAGGAATTGCAGGTAAGCAAACCCGTGGTCTTCCAACTGCAGCACGTCTACACGTCGCAGATAATACCGGAGCTAAGGTTGTTCAAATCATCAACATTCTCCGTCTTGGAAACACAATTCGCCGATACCCAGCTGGTGGTGTCGGAGATCTTGCAAAGGTTTCAGTCAAGAAAGGAACTCCAGAGACTCGACGACAAATGTTCAACGCAGTGATTATTCGTCAACGCCGACCTTTCCGTCGTGTTGACGGTACCTGGGTACAATTCGAAGACAATGCTTGTGTCATCACCAACGAAAAGGGTGATGTTCAAGGGTCGGATATCAAAGGGCCAGTGTCCCGAGAGGCTGCAGAACGATGGCCTCGTATTGCGGCAAACGCAAAACAAATTATTTGAGGTGAGATTATGGTAAAAAGTATGAAACCAACGAAACAACGCAAGGCACATTTCAACGCTCCTCTTCACGAGAAGCGCAAGAGAATCTCTGCCCGTCTTCAACTTGACAAGCCTGACTCACGATTCGATGGTGTCCGTACGGTCACTGTTCGCATCGGAGACACAGTCCGTGTAACTCGTGGCGATCTCGCCAACGGTGGAAAGCGTCACGGTGGAAAGCGTGGAACTGACCCATTGACGGGCCCAGTAATCCGTATTAATTCAGAAAAAGGTCGCCTTTACATCGAAGGTGCCAAGGCCAGCAAGGCCGATAACAAAGAAGAGGCGGTTCCGGTCCACTCTTCGAATGTCGTTGTCGTCAAACTTGACGAAACAGACAAGTTGCGTGTTCAGCAACTAACCGGTAACAGGAGTTGAAAAATATGGGAAGCAGTAACCACTTGAAGCGATTGGCCATGCCCCGTAGCTGGCCTCTTCCACGTAAGACCAGTATTTGGGTAACACGCCCAACGCCTGGATCTCATTCACTTGAATTGTGCATGCCAATTAATTTGGTGATTCGGGATGTTCTCGGATACGCACACTCAACACGTGAAGTTCGTCACATTTTGCATAACGGTAACGCTCTTATCGACGGTAGAATCTGCAAAGATGTTCGTCGTGGCGTTGGACTCATGGACGTTCTCACACTTGGTGAAAACAATTACCGATGTGTCCTCGACCACAACGGACGACTACGATACCGTACTATCTCTTCTGAAGAAGCAGGTTGGAAAGTGTGCAGAATTGAAAGCAAATCTACCATTAAGGGTGGAAAGACACAATTGAATCTCCACGACGGCCGTAACATCATTGTTGAAGATGCGAGTGAATATTCATCCGGCAGCTCTCTCAAACTTGCTTTGCCAAGCCAAGACATTCTTGAGCATATCAAATTCGATGAAGGCGTTCGATGCTACCTCATTGGTGGTGCTCACGTTGGAGACTTTGCAAACATGAAGTCCTACGATGTTAAGCGTTCCAGTATGCCAAACGAAGTCTTGTTTGATGACTTCGGAACCACTGCATCAAATGTTTTCGTAGTCGGTCCTTCGACACTCCCACACACTGAGGTGGTTGAATGAGTGAGACTTCTAATTCCATGACCCACCCTCGTATCACGAAAGTGAGCGTTAACATTGGTGTCGGTGAAGGCGGCGACCGCTTGGTCAATGCAGAGAATGTTCTCGAACTCGTTACTGGTATCAAACCACAACGTACACTCGGTCGAATTCAAAACCGTGACCTGAAGGTTCGTGAAGGCGCTCCTATTGGGTGCAAAGCAACTATGCGGAACAAGGAAGTTATCAAGAAGTTCTTGACGGATGCTTTTTGGGTCCGTGAAAATATGATTCCAGCGTGGAACTTTGACCGTGAAGGCAATCTCTCGTTTGGTATCCGTGACTACACTGATTTCCCAGGTCAAAAATACGATCCTGATATTGGAATTTATGGAATGGATATCACCGTTGTTCTTGAGCGACCTGGCCACCGTGTCAGCCGCCGACGACGTGCTAAGGCAAAGGTCGGAATGGGCCATCGCTTGACTCCAGAAGAATCCCGTCTCTGGTTTGCAGAACACTTTGGCGTCACAATCATGGAGGAATGAATATGGCAAGAGATCACGGAGAAAGAATTGGACGAAGCAATGGTTGCCGACGCTGTGGACGACGACGTGGAATGATTCGACGACACGGACTACGTGTTTGTCGACAATGCTTCCGCGACATCGCTCCCGAAATAGGTTTCAAGAAAATGAATTAAGGAGGAGAAAGATATGCAATTTGATCCACTCAACGACGCACTCATCAAGATGTACAACGCAGAGCAAGCAGGTAAGTTCAATGTCGAACTTTCACCGGCTTCTAAACTGCTTGGAAACGTTCTTGAAATTATGCAAAAGTCAGGCTATGTAGGCTCGATCGACCGAACTGAAAACGGTCGTGGCGGCACTTACCTGGTAGAACTACGCGGCGCAATCAACCGTTGTGGCACAGTTAAGCCACGACACAGTATTCGCCGTCAAGAATACGAACAATGGGAGACACGCTATTTGCCTGCTCAAGACTTTGGTCTGTTAATTCTCACAACGAACTCCGGCATCATGCATCATTACGATGCTAAAGATGCCCGCATAGGTGGTAAGCTACTCGCTTACGTATACTGAGGTGAATAATATGGTAAAACTCGACAGAATCGAACACATCGTAACCATCCCTGAAGGCGTTAACGCATCGGTCAGCGAAGATGGCGTCGTCACTATCCAAGGTCCAAAAGGAACCTTGACGCGAGAATTCACAAGCACCTTCCTCGAATTGTTGGAAGATGGCAACGGCTTGATTGTCCGTGTGGACCTTCCTCGCCGTAAGCAACGTGCTCTTGCGGGAACATGGAATGCTCACCTGAACAACATGGTCAAGGGCGTAACAGTCGGCTTCACATACAATTTGAAAGCCTTCTATTCTCACTTCCCTATGACTTTGGCTGTGAAAGGAAACATCTTCGTAGTGAACAACTACTTCGGAGAACGAGTTCCTCGAAACGCAGATATTCTTTCTGGCGTTCAAGTCAAAGTCAACAACAAAATCGAAGTTGTTGTTTCTGGCATCGACAAAGAAAATGTCGGCCAAACAGCTGCAAACATCGAAAAGTGCGCTACGGTCAAAAACCGTGATCGCCGTGTATTCCAAGATGGAATATACCTCATCAATAAGGAGTGATATGAATGGCAGAAGATTATGAAACAATGACTGTTGCAGAACTCAAGGACCTTCTCAAGGAAGCAGGCTTGCCTGTCTCTGGAAAGAAAGCGGACCTCGTTGCACGCTTGGCTGAATCAAGCGTTGCAGAAGAAGTCGAAACCTCTGATTCCAATGAAGATTGGGAAGAGGATGGAGATTGGGACGAGGAGGCTGTTGTCGGCCACGTCGCTAAGCAAAAACCAATTCTCGATGAAGAAACCAAAGCAGCTCTTTCCCTTCGGTCTGAGCAAAAGAAAAAGACACCTTCTTTCCGCCGAACCGAATGGTTCCGTTACAAGCGTCTTTCACGCTCTGGCTGGAGAGCACCTCACGGTATGGACAGTAAACAACGACGTAACTACAAATACCGAAGTTCACTTGTTCGTGTCGGTCACGGCAAGGTTTCGCTTACTCGAGGATTTCACTCCTCTGGATTCCGTGAAGTTATGGTTCAAAACACCGTGGATCTCGAAACCATTGACCCTGAAACCGAAGCAGCACGCGTCGGTCGCGGAGTCGGCGGACGAAAGCGAGAACACATCTATTCACGTGCCGATGAACTCGGTATTCGTGTCCTCAACCGAAGGAGGGATATCTGATGCAAATTACAAATCAAAAGCGTCTTGCTGCTAAACTACTCAAGTGTGGAGTTCACCGTGTTTGGATTAACCCTGCATACCTCGACCAAATTACTTCTGCTGTTCAAACAGATGATATACGTGAGTTTATCGAAGAAGGATGGATTAAAGCAAAGCCGATCAAGGGAACTTCCCGGGTCCGTGCACGTGCTCGTCTCGAACAAAAGCGTAAGGGACGTCGTAAGGGTCAAGGAAAGCGAGCAGGTACTGCCAACGCTCGTAACCCACGTAAGAACCGCTGGATGCGAACTATTCGCTCCCAACGACGTACACTCAAGGAAATGCGTGAAGATGAAACGATTAAACCATCTCAATACCGTCGATATTATCTCAAAGCCAAGGGTGGTTCATACCGTTCCATTGCACACATGCGTTCTCAGATGACCATCGAAGGCGTTGTATTCAAAGGGGGTGAAGTCTGATGCGAGGCACTCGTCGTCGCTCTATCTTCCGTCGCCGTAAGTCTGGTTTGACAGACTACCGTCGCCGTTTGAAGCTTCTCCGTGGACGAAAGCCTCGTGCTGTTGTCCGTGTGTCGAACTCTCGAACAACCTGTCAACTTGTTGACTGGTCTGCTTCTGGTGACCTTGTTAAAATTTCAATCACAGGTTCTGACCTGTCGAAGAAATACGGATGGCCTGCTGACTTCTCCAAGAAGTCAGTCCCTGCTTCCTACCTTGTAGGATATGCAATGGGTAAGGCAGCAATTGCACAAGGTGCTGAAGAAGCAATCCTGGACATCGGACTTGCTGCAAGCACTCCTGGTAACCGTGTCTTCTCTGCTCTCAAGGGTATGGTCGACGCTGGACTAGATATTCCACACAGTGATGGTATCCTTCCTGATGAAGGCCGTGTTAACGGAACTCACATCAGTGACGATATCGCAGCAGCAGTTGAATCTGCAAAAACTAACATCGAGGGGGCATACTGATGACAGAAGAAGAAATCGTACAAATGGCACCAGGGCTTATGCAAGCTCTTGCACCTGAAGAAGTTGAAGAGTCTCCAAATGGTCGCCCACGTCGTCGCAAGACAGACGATCCAATGTCGGGCCTCCGTAAGTGGGTTCCAAAGACACGATTGGGTCAAATGGTCATGGCTGGTAAAGTCTTGACCTATGAGCAAGCACTCGCTACTGGTCTTCCAATCCGTGAAGTTGAAATTATTGATGCATTGATTCCTAACCTCGAAGACGATGTTATCAAGGTGAACATGGTTCAACGAATGACAGACAGTGGACGTCGTGTTCGCTTCAATGTCATGGCATGTGTTGGTAACCGAGATGGCTATGTTGGTCTAGGAATGGGTAAGGCAAAGGAAGTCGCTGCAGCTATTCGCAAGGCGATTATGGCTGCCAAACTCAATCTTATCTCAGTTCAACGTGGAAACGGTTCTTGGGAATCATCCGCAGGACCTGGGACTTCGATTCCATTCAAGACCAACGGTCGTGCAGCTTCTACTCGAGTTACATTGATGCCTGCTGCAAAGGGCAAGGGATTGGTTATCGGAGAAACTGGCAAGCGTGTTCTTGGCCTAGCAGGGATTTCTGATGTTCTTTCTCAAACCAAAGGCCAGACCCGAACCACCATCAATTTTGCTGGTGCAACATTCAACGCTCTTCAGAACATGAACACTACTCGTGTTTCAGAAGAATCGAAAGAGCGATTGTTTATTCACAAAGGGAGGCTATTAGAATGAGTTGGATTGTCGTAAGAGCACGAAGTAACGTTGGTGTTGAACGCCGTATCAAAGATACGATGTTGCACATGAACTTGACAAAAGTAAATCACGCTGTGATCATTCCAGAGAATGAACAATACCGTGGTATGCTTCAAAAGGCCAAGGATTACATCACTTGGGGAGAAGCTACACCTGAACTCGTCGAAATGATGCTTTCAGGTCGTGGCCGTATGGTCGGTGACGCTCCTTTGACTGATGCCCTTGTCGCTGAACACACAGACTACACTGACATCAGTGCTTTCGCTAAGGCTATTGCTGCTGATGAATCAACGGTTAAGGCAATACCTGACCTGAAGAGAGTTTTCCGACTTCACCCACCTCGCGGTGCAAAAGGATGGGGCGGAATTAAGCGCTCCTTCGTCGTAGGTGGAGCACTCGGATCTCGAGGAAGTGAAATTGGTGCGCTCGTTGAGCGTATGATTTGAGGTGATTATGATGGGTACAAAAGCAAACAAACATCGTGGACGAAACCGTTATCATGGACGTGGAAAGAAAGCTGGCCGTGGTGCTGGTAAGCGTGGTGGACGTGGACTTGCTGGTATTAACAAGCACCGTGTCATGACCCGTATCAAGTACATGCCAAACCACTGGGGTATGCACGGTTTCAACCGTCATCCAACACTTCGTACTGTTTTCGTTACTGTTAACGTCAGTCAACTTGAAGACATGGCAAACGGTAGTGATACTATTGATTTGACCGAACTTGGAATCGATAAGATTCTCGGTAGTGGCCGAATTAACTCTGCTCTAAATGTGGTTGTTCAAGAAGCAAGCGCCCGAGCAATTGAAAAGATTGAAGCCGCAGGTGGAAGCATCGATGTCGGTAACGATGACCAAAGTGATGAAGACTGATTCACGAATCGCATAAGGAGGAATAACGATGAAACATAAGCCAATGCCACTAGCAGTAGCTGTAACAGGTCTTCTCTATTGGGGACTACTTGTGTATTGGGTTTCTGATGACCTCGAAGCAGGTATGGACACTGTTGCTGGTGAAGCAGCAGTTTTCGGCCTCGTTTTCTCTTTGATTTATGTTGGTTATCTTTTGGCTTGTCTCAAAATTGACATCCCAGAAGGTATGAAAACTATGCCGATTGTTGGCCGCTATGGTAAACTACTCGGCTGGCTTGCAATGCTTGGTTTTGCTGCCTGGTATGTCCGTCCATCAGCATGGGGCGGTTATGACGAAGGTGTCGGCTTCTTCCTTGTAGGTATCTGTTTACTTGGTTTTGGTGCTGCAGCAATCCTCACATGTTTCATGTGGGGTGGAGAAAAAAGCAGTCGTCTTTACGCTCTAAGTCGCTTCGTCGATGTTTATCCAACCATCACCAAGCCAGAACGCCACGTTCGGTTCAACGAAAAGATGTGGACCACAACCTTCGTTCTCATCATTTACTTCGCTATGACTAACGTCATGCTCTATGGTCTCTCTGGACAAGCTCTTGACTTGTTCAGTGGGTTCCGTTCGATTATGGCAGGTGCTTCTGGAACCATCATGCATTTGGGTATTGGCCCAATCGTTACCGGTTCCATTATCATGCAATTGTTCGCTGGTGCAAAGATTATCCGATTGGATTTGAGTGACTCTGAAGACAAGGCAATGTATCAGGGTGTTCAGAAACTTTTGGTTCTCATCATGATACCTATTGAATCGATTCCGCAAACCTACGGTTTCCTTGATCCTCAAGAATTCTTGATTGACTCCTATGGGTTGGGTTGGGCAAACTTTGTCATTGTAGCTCAACTCTTTGCTGGTTCATACCTCGTGTTCTTACTCGATGAATTAGTCAGCAAGTGGGGTATTGGCTCAGGTATTTCCTTGTTTATTGCAGCAGGTGTTGCACAATCAACGTTTGTTGGTACGCTCTCACCTCTACCAACTACCTCAGGAGTTCCTTATTCACTCCAGAACCCACCGTCAGGGACCTTACCTATGATATTCTATATGTTCCGTGAGGCGACGAACGGTGAAATGATTTCGAACAATGGTTTTGAACAGATCTTACTGACGCACGTCAATCCTGTGGCAGCATTGTTTTCATCCGTCGTGGTGTTCCTTGTCGTTGCGTTTGCTGAATCAAGTAAACTCGAATTGCCATTGACCCATGGAAAGGTCAGAGGCCACCGTGGTAAATACCCGATCCGTTTAGTCTATGCATCGAACATTCCAGTTATTTTGATGGCGGCACTTCTTGCAAACATCAACATGTTCTCTCTCTTGTTCTGGAGCCACCCTACTCTTTCCCAAACCCCAATTCTAGGGCGTGAAGGTTGGATGAGTGCCTCACAGTATATCGGGACATATGAAGCGGGTCAAACGACTGCTTCTGGAGGGTTTGCCTGGTATGCGAGTATGGTCAACGGTGTCAATGACTGGTTGCTGCCGCTTTTGAATCAACAAGGCGATGTATTCGGACATAGTCTGACGCAAATAATGGTTCACGTAATCTTTTACGTAGCTCTCATGACTGTTGGTTCCATGGTTTTCGCTAAGTTTTGGATCGATACCACCAACATGGGTACCAAAGACGTTGCAAAGCAAATTGAACGAACTGGTATGCAAATTCCAGGTTTCCGTAAGAATCCTAAAATCTTGGAAAAGATTCTCGAAAATTACATCCCTCCAGTTACCTACTTCTCAGGTGCTTTCGTAGGTTTACTTGCCGCAGGTGCCGATTTACTCGGAACGGTAGGTAATGCTTCAGGAACCGGTCTCTTACTCGCCGTAGGTATCATTTTGAGAACTTATGAGCAGATTCAGAAGGAACAGGCTATGGAAATGCATCCAATGATTCGCCAGTTCTTCGGTGCTGACTGAAACAGATAAGCATTTAATCGAGTGTTTCAGTCACACGAGTGACTCCTCTTGATTTCATTTTGTCACTCAAGTGCTGACTGATTTGGCCTTGCCAAATCATTCGCTGGCTGAATTGTAACATCACTTAATGAATGTTCAGCCATGCTGACTGAAACAGATAAGCATTTAATCGAGTGTTTCAGTCACACGAGTGACTCCTCTTGATTTCATTTTGTCACTCAAGTGCTGACTGATTTGGCCTTGCCAAATCATTCGCTGGCTGAATTGTAACATCACTTAATGAATGTTCAGCCATGCTGACTGAAACAGATAAGCATTTAATCGAGTGTTTCAGTCACACGAGTGACTCCTCTTGATTTCATTTTGTCACTCACGTCAATGTTATCGATGATTCGAAGGCTGAAGACTGGTATTTTTGGTTTTGTCCGGTAAACAATTTATATCATTTATCGTTAATTGTCCGGTATGTCTGATGAACAGTCTTCTTCTCCGTGGCAGAACTTGGAGTCAAAAGAACCACCTCCTTCTCAATTCCTCAATAGCATGCCTTCAAAGGAGTTATCGATAGGGATTTTTATTTTTGGTACACTTGTCGTTCTTGTTGCTCTGGGACTTCTTTTTGCAACAACTCTCTCGACAGAAGCAATCGCTTCGACCTTAGATTCAGATGATGATGGTGTTCTCGATAGAGATGATATTTTCCCTCACGATTCGGCAGAATGGCGTGATTCCGATTTTGATGGAATGGGTGATAACAGTGATCTTGATGATGACGGTGACGGTTATTCTGATTTCGATGAATCAGTGCGTTGCCTTGCGCATACAGATGCCCTTGACCATCGTGATGTCCCACTGGATACAGACGGTGATGGCATTTGCAACACCATTGATCCCGATGATGATGGTGATGGTTTTTCTGATGATTTAGACATATTCCCTATGGATTCTACGGAATGGTATGATACGGATGGTGACGGGATTGGGAATACCCTTGATACCGATGATGATGGCGATGGTTATCCTGATGCATTTGATGACTTACCCCTGGACCCAACGGATTGGTCAGACCTCGACGGCGATGGGCTTGGTGATATTGTAGACCCTGATGATGACGGTGACACCTACAGCGACTCTCTCGACGAATTCCCACGCGATGCCTCTGAATGGATTGACTTTGATGGAGATGGTCAAGGAGATAACGGTGACCTTGATGATGACGATGACGGCGTTCCTGATGATGTCGATGTCAACGATCACTCTGATTCTGGTATAAGCCTAACACTTCATTCGTTCACACTTTTTGACTCTCTCGACTACTTTGATGACTATTCTGAAATCTATTTTTGCATCGAGATAAATGGGGTCAATATCGGTTGCTCTCCAACCGGAGAAGAAGATAATTTCTATACCATGACTACAGATGTAGAAGTCTCTTTTGAGTACGAGTTTTTCTATGATTTGCCAGAGGATATTTCTCTACATGAAATTCAAATTTTAGCCTGGGATTCAGACCCATTTCTCGATGATGCTGTCGATATCAATGTCGCAGATGATCTTGATGCTTATGTGTTCACAATCAATAGCAGTATTGCTTCAGTCTCCGAAACCCATGCGTTGGAAGTTTCCGGTGTTGGCGATAATAATGGCTATGATGGGGAACTTGATTTCTCATACACTTTCAAAGACTTACGGGTCATGAATACGCCTCTTTTCGACTGGGTTTTTGACTATCAAGCATACACCATTTCGCTTGATTTTGAATATTCATTATACCGTACATTCAAACTCTATGATCACTCAACTTATTCATGGGATGATTACCAACGTTTTGTAACTCCAAATGAGGAATATGTTCAGGAACTGGCCATCGAATTACGAGACCTGGCTCTTGAGAATGGTTACACTTCAGAATTGGAAATTGCTAATTTTATTCTGGCCTTTGTTGGTGGGATCCCCTATCAATATGATATTGATGGAATGGGTGTCAATGAATATCCCAAATACCCTATTGAAATGCTTTGGGAGCACGCAGGAGATTGTGAAGATGCAGCTTCTCTTTACCTCTCGCTCGTTGAGTCAATCGGCTACGATGGGGTCTTAATTCTCCTCCTGGTAAAGTCCAATGAAAACGAAGATTGGGGAGGGCATGCGATGCCAGCAGTTCACATTCCGAATTATTCAGGAGGTGAAGGGGTTGAACTCGACGACCCCGAAAAGGCAAACATGAACTTCTTCTTTGCCGAAGCAACGGGTTGGTATGACGGTTATTCCGGCATTGGAGTCGATTGTTGGTATGATATGACCGACCTTCACCTGTATGACATCGAATGACGGTTAAGTCGCGTTTAGCATCGAATCCCGTCTCTTTCTGCGGTCACACGAAGTTTTAGTGTCTAATTACGGCTCAGTCTGCCTTTTCTACCGCCCGTGCCGAGAGGGTACGTTGATATATGGGAGGTAAGTGCCAAGGTTGCTTGCGTAGTTAA
>Ga0209830_10000637_pt1 | contig 35228 bp, 34 predicted proteins | sample ArcticOcean_MG_C_12_FD_187439 | JGI IMG/M metagenome (GOLD analysis project Ga0209830, IMG submission 187439) | Marine microbial communities from western Arctic Ocean - ArcticOcean_MG_CB8_130 (SPAdes) (version 2) | ecosystem: Environmental > Aquatic > Marine > Oceanic | place: Arctic Ocean...
GATCACATGGTTCAACTTTTGGAGGGAATCCCATGGCCTGTGCTGTAGCTAGTAAAGTAATAGAAATAGTCTCAAATCCTATTTTTTTAGATGAAGTAAAGAAAAAAGAAGCTTTAATCGTAAAAGGTTTGGAAATTATCTCCAACAAGTTCAATGCATTCAGTGCCATTAGATCTTCTGGGCTTTGGATAGGGTGCGATTTAGAGCATCCTTATGAAATTAACGCTTTACTTAATAAGTGCTATGAAAATGGTTTAATTGCTGTTTCGGCAGGCACATCTACATTGAGATTTGCACCAGCTCTAAATATAAAGGAAGATGAAATTGCCGAAGGTTTAGAAAACCTGGAGCAGGCACTCACTAAATAAGGGATAACTAAAATGAAATATAGAAAATTAGGAAGATCGGGACTTAAAATATCAGAATTGTCATTTGGATCTTGGGTTACCTTTAATAAACAGGTAGATTCGCGCTTAGCAGAAAAAATGTTTGGTACGTGTTTTGATGCCGGCGTGAACTTCTTTGATAATGCTGAAGGATATGAAGCTGGTGAGTCAGAAGTTGTTATGGGCAAAGCCTTGAGATCGTTAAACCGACCAAGAGACAGTTACTGTGTTTCATCTAAAGTTTTTTTCGGTGCTAATAAAAAACCAAGCCCTACTCAAGTTGGCTTAAGCAGAAAACACGTAACTGAAGCTTGTCATCAAGCAATGAAAAGGCTTCAAGTTGATTACTTGGATCTGTATTTCTGTCATCGTGCCGACCCAGAAACTCCTATAGGAGAAACCGTATGGGCAATGCACAATCTAATAACTCAAGGGAAGATTTTGTACTGGGGAACATCGGAATGGACAGCTGAAGAAATAACAGAGGCTTATGAATTTGCTGAAAAAAATCATCTAAGTCCTCCGACCATGGAACAACCTCAATACAACTTATTGGACAGAAAAAGGTTTGAAGTTGAATACAAACCTGTATTTGAAAAATATGGAATGGGAACCACCACCTGGTCCCCTCTTGCTTCTGGTGCTCTCACAGGAAAGTACTTAGAAGGAATACCAGAAGGTTCAAGAGCGTCTTTAGAAGGTTACGAGTGGCTAAAAAATTCAATGGTTGAATCTGAACGCGGTCAAGAAAGGATGACAAAGGTTTCTGCTCTGGCTCCTATTGCAGAAGAAATGGGAGTAAAACTTTCAAACCTAGCAATAGCTTGGTGTTTATTAAATGAAAATGTTTCAACAGTAATACTTGGGGCATCCAAGGTTGAACAACTTGAAGAAAATTTAAAATCTCTAGAAGTGCTCCCTCTCATAAATCAGGAAGTTATAAATAAACTCTCTTCTATTTAATTTTAAGCCTCAGTTCAAAGCCTACATCGCCGGCTTGAGCGTGCTCTTCTTTCATTGTATTTAAATTATCCAGAAACCAGACCGGCATCACCGAAGACTTTCTTGTGGTCATATCAATATGCACCTCTACCGTTTCATATGTAGCAGAGACAGCGCCCTCTTCTGTTAATAAAATTCCTCCATAATGGATTAATTTAGGGCTTACATTTATTATCCTGTAGTAAGGACAGCACTGCTCATCTTTCTTAACTTCCTTTAAGTAATTTAAGTTTGTTTCTAAGGTAAATGAAGAAAACCCTTTTAAAAAATAATCACTGGAAAACCCCATGTCATCGTACAAATCATAGGTATTCTCTGCAAAAATATGGTAATAATGAACTACGTTCAAGTGACCATTCAAATCACACATTTCTTGTGTAATTACTGCTGGTTTTCCTGGGTAAGGAAATCTATCTTTCATCTTCTCTCCTTTATTTAATTTTTAACCTTAATTCAAAGCCTACATCACCGGTTTTAGCATGCTCATCTTTCATCGAAACCAAATTATTCAACATCTTTTCTGGCATGACTGAAGACTTTCTTGTGGACATATCAATGTGTATCAAAAGTATTTCACAAGTTGAAGAGACCTTGTCTTTTTCGGTTAATAAAATGCCTCCATAATGAATCAATTTAGGGCTTACATTTATTATCCTGTAATACGGAAAGCACTTCTCGCCTTCTTTAAGTTCACTTAAAAAGCGTACGTTCGTTTCTAAAGTAAAACTTGAGAAGCCTTCTAAGAAATAATCTCTGCCAAAGCCTATTGCCTTATAGAAATCACGGTTATTGTCTTCAAAAATAGGATAGTAATGAACATCTTGCAAATGACCATTGAAATCACACATTTCTTTTGTAATTACTGCTGGTTTTCCTGGAAAAGGGAATTGATCCTTCATTTTTCTTACTTATTGATGATTAACTCTGCACCGTTTCCTTCAGATTCGAACAAACTAATAGCACTCAGCTCAGGAAAAGTTGGTATTAATTGAATGCTCATCCATTCTACAAGCCCTACCAATGAAGGATTTGATAGATTGTCTAATTCTTTAAGGTTTTGGTGATCCATTTTTAGAAAAACAGGCTTAAAAATTTCTTTCACGTCACCAAAATCCATTAACCAACCCAAAACCTTATCCAAAGGCGACTCAACGAACAGTCTGGATGTGTAACCGAAGCCATAGATTTCTCCATCAGGTTCGTAAGACATTGCTGACTCTAATTTTTGATCTCTCCAGATCCTATAATTTTTTCCATCGAAAGAGCAACCGGCATGGTCCGTTTCCATTATTGCTACTTTAGAAATAAAATTATTGGATGCTTTAATTTTTGAATAAACCCACGCAGCAATTAATTCACTGGTGGGGTTTTCAAGTCCAACTATATTGTTCAAACATTTTTTATTTAACTCTGAGTACAGTGAATTACTTAAAAGGTTCAAATCTAGTAATGTTTTATGCTCTCCATCCGATGACTCTGCATAAAGAATTACTTCGAAGGTATGGCCATGCATGCTCCCACACTTATGTCCTTTTGGAACGTTGGGTAATCTATGAGATGCTTGGAAAGAGAACTTTTTCCAAACAATACCATTCCCTGGGCCTTCGTAGCTTGCTCCCTGAGACGAGCCGCTTGAAATATAAGAGCTGATTAAATTCTTACTTCCATATGCTTGAAACAATTCATTAGCCAAATTGAGGTCAGAAGGATTTGGAATTTGATCATTCAAGAAGCTGAAGTCCATTGGATTAATAGCGATCGATAATTGTTCTTTTAAATCTGACAATGCAAAATGGGAGACATCTTCTAATTTAAGCTTAACTCCGCCTTTAAAAGTGTGACCATGAAGTCCATTGGAAGGATGATTTTCAGGTAATATTTTTAATTGCCTAGCGGCATTAAACTCTTTTTGACCGTAAAGGAAGATCTTATTTTTCATGTCTGATTAAGGAACTTTATTCTTCTGAATCTTCAATCATATTTTTTGAAGTCACTTCTATTTCATCCAAATTCCTATACCCAGGTGGGAGAGAAAGACCTCTTTTTCCTCTTGAGCTTAAGAAATTTTCCAAGTCTTTTGTTTTAGGAGAATAATGGGTTTTACCATTTATCAACTTAATATTAGACCCGTCTTCAATTACTGCTATAAATTTCAGGAACTCTTCACCTGATTCAAATTTTGCTTTTGGTATCCCTATAATCTTATTGCCTTTTCCTCTTGATAATTCAGGCAGTTCTGAGATTGGGAAAACTAAAAGTTTACCTATATTGGTAATTGCAGCTATCTTAGCATTGGCAGAAGTAACGAGTTGAGGAGCTAACACGTTTGCCCCATCAGGAACGCGTAGCGCAGCTTTACCGGACTTATTTTTAGTTTGTAAATCACCTAATTTTGCTACAAAGCCATAACCTGCAGTGGTGGCCAAGACCACCTTAGAATCTAAAGGACCAGATATTACTCCCGCAAAAGTTTCTCCCGATTCTGCATTTAATTTTCCCGTTAGAGGCTCGCCTTGCCCTCTCGCAGAAGGTAAAGAATGGCATGGCAAAGTGTATGCTTTTCCTTTTGAATCAAAAAAAATGGCATTGAGATTATTTTTTCCTTTTGCCGAAGCGAAAAATTCATCGCCCTCTCTGTAATTAAGTTTTTCAGCTTCTACTTCATGACCTTTTGCAGCCCTTACCCATCCTCTTTTAGAAAGAATTACTGTAACTGGATCTGAAGAAATAAGTTCAGTCTCATCAAAAGCCGAGGCATCTTCTCTAAATACAATAGGACTCTTTCGATCATCTCCATAAATTTCAATATCGGCTTTCAATTCGTTCTTTATAAGAGTTTTTAGTCTAGCCTTGGAACCGAGCGTCTTTTCTAAATCGATCCTTTCTACATCCAACTTACCTTGCTCTGATTGTATTTTGATTTCTTCTAATTTTGCAAGTTGCCTTAAACGAATTTCGAGTATGGCGTCAACCTGCACAGTACTAAGATTAAATTTCTTTTGTAAGACTTTTTTAGGCTCATCTTCATTTCTTATAATATGAATCACTTCATCTATGTTTAGATAGATTGCCATAAGACCTTCAAGTATATGTAGTCTGTCTAATACCCAATCTAAGCGATATTGGAGTCGTCTTGTGACTGTCTCAGTTCTGAACTGCAACCACTCTTTAAGTACAGATTTTATGTCCCTCACTTGAGGCTTGCCATTTAAACCTATGATGTTCATATTTACTCTGTAATTCTTTTGTAGATCTGTAGTCGCAAAAAGATGATTCATTACAGCGTCTTTATCAACTCGATTTGATTTAGGTACTAATACCAGTCGAGTAGGATTTTCTTCATCACTTTCGTCTCTTAAATCTACAATCATGGGTAGCTTTTTAGCATCCATTTGTGCTGCTACTTGCTCTAAAATCTTTGAACTTGGGGTTTGATGTGGAAGTGCCAGTATTATAATCTCACCATCCTCAATCTTGTAAGTTGCTCTCATTCTGATGGAACCCTTTCCTGCTTGATAGATAGCCTCCAAATCCTCAACAGGAGTTATTATTTCAGCTTGAGTAGGATAATCTGGGCCTGGAATAATTTTGTATATATCTTCTAGGGTTGTTTTAGGTTCATCTAAAAGCTTAATGCAAGCTGTGACAACTTCTTTCAGATTGTGAGGAGGTATATCAGTAGCCATGCCAACCGCTATACCGGATGCTCCATTGAGAAGCAGATTGGGCAGTCTTGCAGGAAGAATTAAAGGCTCTAATAGAGTACCATCAAAATTACTGCCCCAATCTACAGTTCCTTGTCCCAATTCTTCTAATAAATTTTTTGCGTAAGGAGAAAGCCTACATTCTGTATAACGCATTGCAGCAAAAGATTTTGGATCATCAACAGACCCCCAATTTCCTTGGCCATCAATCAAAGGGTATCTGGTAGTAAAAGACTGAGAAAGCAGAACCATAGCTTCGTAAGCAGCCGCATCCCCATGCGGATGGAATTTTCCAATAACGTCTCCTACTGTCCTAGCACTTTTCTTATATTTAGCTGTAGAACTTAAACCCAATTCAGACATGGCGTAAATTATTCTTCTTTGAACTGGTTTTAACCCATCCCCTATGTGAGGCAAAGCCCTGTCTAAAATTACGTACATGGAGTAATCCAGGTAAGCTTTTTCTGTGAATTGACTTAATGGTTGTTGTTCAGTTTTTTCAGACATCAGCTAAATTTCCTTTATCTTCTAACCACTCCTTTCTTTCAGAAGCTCCTTTTTTTGACAGCAACATATCCATTACTTGCATGGATTTGTCTCCATTTTGTATTGTTAATTGAACTAGCCTTCTGGCACCCGGAAGCATGGTTGTCTCTCTTAATTGAGAGGCGTTCATTTCACCCAAACCTTTAAATCTTTGTATCTCAATTTTTGTTTTCTTATTCGAAGACTGAAGCTTTTCTACTAACTTATCTTTCTCTACTTCATCCAAAGCGTAATAAACTTCCTTGCCTTGATCCACTCTGAAGAGAGGGGGCATCGAAACATAAATCCTTCCAGATTCAACAAGGGGACGAAAGTGTCTAAGAAACAAAGCACATAATAATGTTGCAATATGAAGACCGTCCGGATCAGCATCAGCTAGGATACAAACTTTTCCATACCTTAAGCCATCTAAATTGTTACTACCCGGCTCAACACCAAGAGCAACGGCAATATTATTGACTTCTTGAGAAGCTAGAATATCTCCAACATCTACCTCCCAAGTATTAAGAATTTTTCCACCCAATGGCAAGATGGCTTGAAAAACTCTATTTCTTGCTTGTTTTGCTGAGCCTCCTGCAGAATCTCCTTCAACTAAAAAAAGTTCTCCTTTTTCAGCATCTTGAGTAGTGCAATCCGTTAATTTTCCTGGCAACGCCGGGCCGGCAGTTGCTTTCTTTCTAACTATCTCTTTTTTACTCTTCTGCCTTAGCTGTGCATTAGCTATACACAACAATGCTATTTGTTCACCCTCTGCCGTATGCTGATTTAGCCAGAGACTAAAGGCATCTTTTATTATTGCTGAAACCACTGGGCTAAATTCTTTTGAAGATAATCTTTCTTTAGTTTGACCAGTAAACTGAGGGTCTTTAACTTTTGCAGATAGAATTGAACTGCAATTCAACCAGATGTCATCGGCAGTTAGCTTTACTCCTCTTGGAATAAGGTTTCTGAAATCACAAAATTCTTTCATAGCATCGGTTAAACCCAACCTCAATCCATTCACATGAGTCCCCCCTTGCGTAGTGGGAATTAAATTCACGTAACTTTCTGAAACAGGATCGGTTATTCCCTGAACCCATTGAAGCGCCCAAGTTAAACCCCCATCATCGGTAAGTTGATCTCCTTCAAAAGGCTCAGCAGGGATAAGCTCGGCACCTTTGTTACTTGCTACTAAATAGGCAGACAAACCTTCTACAAAACACCACGTTTCACTAACACCCGACGCTTCATCTTTGAAGGTTATGGTTAGTCCCGGACATAAGACTGCCTTTGCTTTTAAAGCAGATGTTAGTTGGGTAACAGAGATTTTAACGCTATCAAAATACTGTGGATCAGCTCTGAACGTTATCTTTGTTCCTGTATTTTTTTGACCTACTTTATCTATTTCGCAAAGATCAGAACTTTTCTCACCGCCTTGAAATTCAATTAAGTGTTTGGAACCTCCTCTCTTAATTTCTGCAGCAAGAGATAAAGATAAAGCATTTACAACCGACACCCCTACTCCATGCAAACCACCAGAAAATTTATAATCTTCATTAGAGAATTTTGCCCCTGCATGAAGCCTTGTCAAGATCAGCTCCACACCTGGCAAGCCTTCTTCCGGGTGTATATCTATTGGCATGCCCCTGCCATCATCCGAGACTGATATAGAGCCATCTTTAAAATGTTCTACATCTATACGACTGGCATGCCCAGCCAACGCCTCATCAATACTATTATCAATGACCTCTAAGGCTAAATGATTAGGTCTGGAAGTATCTGTATACATACCAGGTCTCTTTCGAACGGGATCAAGTCCTGATAGGACTTCTATAGATTCTGCGTTGTATTCTCTTGGCATTTGGGTTTTGGCTTATTATACATTTAGAATTTTAAGTTACTCTCATAGATTAATAAATTGTGAATAAATATTATAAAAATACCCTAATTTTTTAATAACCATCCTATTTTTGAGCTATGAAGCTGGAGAGAATGGAATAGCAATAGCTGATCTTGAAATAATAGATTAAAGGTTCAATTAAAATCTATAAAACACATATTTCACAAAGATTTCACATTATATTCACAATATCTATATCTTAATATAAGTTTAAATGATAATATGTATTTATAGAAAATATATTAAAATTTAAAAAAATGAAAAAAATAGAAAAAACAGCTACAAGCTTCTTCAAAGCAATACTTCCGGCAATCTACATGGCCCCAATGGTCATTAGTGCTTGGGGATTTGTTTCGTTCTTTCAGTGGGCCAGTTAAGAATTTAGACTCAGGTTTTATTCTGAAGTACGCTAAGCAAAGGACTAATTTTTCTATGTCCATGCATCTCCCTAAGAATAACCCAACTCTCTTTCAAAGCAGTAATATTTCCCAAGCCTTCCAGAATTTCTTGGACTTCAACAAATACGGCTCTTAATGATTGATTATGCTTATCTAAAGTAGATATCTTGATGTCTTCTACTTCCATTGAACTAACATCTATCATCCGCTTCTTTAAAATCTTATCATCTACAAGATCCAACTTAGATTGGAACCACAAACTTATTTGTTGGTTCTCTTTGTACAAATTATCTGCTGCTGAATCTAATTGCAAAGAAGCTATAAGCATAAGACCTCCCCAAGAACCCAATCTTGATTGATCGTATTCTTCTTTTAATAATGGTAAAAACCTTGAAGTAATTTCTTGTGCAGAAAAAACTAGTGCTGTATTTATATCAGGCTTCATTGTACTAATTCAGCTCCTTTTCTAAAGTATTTAAGATTATCTCAGTATGTATATCTCCAGGAATCCATGCAGAGAACAAGTTTATCGGATCAGTGTTGTCTCCTGATGTGAATTCATGACCAGCTGAGATCCAAATCGCTAAACCTTTTACGCAAGAAAATAACTCCCACCAAGATAAATCTTCTTTATCAATCTCTATTTGACTAGAACGACTCCATATCCTTAAAGCCTCTTCTCGATCTATCAGATAAGCTGGTTTTGAATGATCTTCCCAACTCCATATTGGTGATAATGCCCATGCAAGATCTTCTAAAGGATCCCCTATATGAGCCATTTCCCAATCCAAAATTCCAGTTATGTCTTCTCCTTCGGTTAGAAAGTTACCATTCCTGTAGTCTCCGTGTACCAAACATTTCCTTGAAGAGTCTTGGGGAGGTTTTTTATAAAGATGCCTTATAGCTGCCTCTAGAATTGGTTCAACACCTATTGAATCTGAGTTTATAACTTTTACCCAATGATCAAGCTCTCTTTTCCAAGGTTTTTCATTATCTTTAGGTCCATCAAGGTTGGTAAATGCAGGATCAGAAATGTCTTTGAGTGTTATTTCAGCTAGAATTTTCCAGAATTTTTTACCGATGGCTTCTTCAAAAGGAGAGTAAGCAGATGAATCGAAGGGGCTTGCAGCCAAACCTTTGAGTTCTTCCATTATTATAAAAGGGGCTCCCAACTTATCAGAAGTTTCTTCGATGGCTATAGTTCTAGGGACAGGAACTGATGAGTCCTGAAATGCTAAATAAGCAGAATATTCTGTCAGCTGGTCAGTCTCTATCAAAGAACTTTTTTGAGACCTTCTATAAATAAGATTAACCTCTTCTTTATTTGCATCAAAAAGTTTTACTTTATAGGTTTCCTTTGAAGCCCCTCCAAATACTCTATTAATTTCTTTAAGGGTGAACTTTTTCTTGGTAAGGTCGGAATAATAATTAAGAAATTCTAACCCCAACCCCACCTCTTCATTCAATGCCATTGTTATCGGTCCAATAAATCTTTAAACCCACTGGGTTTATGCGGTCCTATTAAAAGCTCTTCTAATACCCCCATTCCTTTCTTACTGTTATTACCATCTATCAAAGTAATTTCCGATACTGCTTGTACGTGCAGAAAAGGAGGATCATATGGATCATTTTTAAGATCATAGCTGTCGTAAGCAGAGTCATCCTCTCCATGATAAAGGCCATGGCCCCAGGTAGGATGCATGTAACCTAATCCACACATGAACATATGATATTTTGGAGTAATTAAGAGTTTTACCTCAGTACCATCTTCCTTGTATGAAGAGAATTCAGCAGATTTAATTCTTCTAGAACCTTTCTCATATTCAATTTCTTTTGTAATGTTTGAAAGAATTTCTATTTCACTTCCATTATCTTGAAGAACTGAATGAGAATGGGTTGCCTTACCTTCTTTGTCATCTACAAAGTAGATATGGGCGCTAGAGTCTTCAAAATTTACAGGGCTCCATAGCCAGTAGAATTGCGGCAATTGTAAAGGTGGCAAAGGCTGAGAGTCTGGAGAGCCTACAGGACGTACTCCCCAAGATCTATCCCTAGTACCTAAGAAATTATTTGGATCAACTTTAATTTCATCGCCTTTAAATTTTATTACTCCCGTCCAATTGCCGTGTTGAGTCAGACGGGTTGCATCCATAAAGACCCTAGGGCCATTTTGTATAGTCATTCGAGGCTCTTGGACAGGTTCAAATCGTCCGTTAAAAGTTAGTTCTGCATAAATTTCTTTTTTTGGGTCATCTATGGTCAATTTGAGTGTCTTTAGTGGCTCTAAAACTTCCAACAAAATAGAGCCAACTCTTGTTTGCATTCTTTCTTGTCCAAGAATACGAGAGTAACGAAAATTGTGCTGGATGCCGTCTTTAATGAATACAAAACTAGCATCAATTACATTTAAACCTGGATATATGCCCATTGCAGAAGCAAAAAATATTTCTCCATCTGGACTGTATCCATTGAAAAAATATCTGTCATAGAAATTTCGTTCAGATCCTACTTCTGCAATAGGTACAGGCAACTGATGAATCGGATAATCATCCCCTCTGGTTAGCATTCTATATTTGCACTTTTAATTCTGAAATCCCTGCTAAGAAATTTGAAGGCACTCTAGTTGGTTCTGCAACCGACCTTATGTTTGGATATCGTAAAAGTAATTCTTCAAAAAGAACTCTTATTTGCATATGGCCTAATCTGTTCCCTAGACACAAATGCTCTCCAGCACCAAAAGCCAGATGTTTCTTTGCATTCTCTCTATCAACTTTAAAAAGATGTGAATCTTCAAATATATCTTCGTCTCTGTTAGCAGAGCCGTACCACATCACAACCTTGTCTCCCGCTTTAATTTTCTGCCCACGTATTTCTGTGTCTTTGGTTGCAGTGCGTCTAAAATATATTACAGAAGTGACCCATCTCAACATTTCATCTGTAGCATTAGCAATCAATTTAGGATTATCTAAAAGCTTTTGTCTTTCTTCGGGGTTTTCCGTAAGCGCTATCAAGCCGCCAGTTATAGTATTCCTAGTTGTTTCGTTTCCTGCGATGACCATTAGTAGAAAAAAACCATCCAAAAGTTCAGCTGGAAGTTGATCACCTTTTACTTCTGAGTTTGCCACCATACTCATTAAGTCATCTGTAGGATTTTTTCTTCTTTCCTCTATCATCTCCCTTCCCATTTTGAAAAGTTCCATGTAGTTAAACCATATTTGCATAGATTGCTCTGGATCTTGGGCAATAGATGCGTCTGTTAAATTATTAACTAGATCACGAATTCTATTTCGCTGAGAGTCTTCTATTCCCATCATTTCACAAAGAACCCATAGTGGAAGTTGCTCAGCTATTTCAGTTACAAAATTAAATTCTTTCTTATCTTCGACATTATCTAGAAGTTCTCGGACCTTCACCCTCATGCCTTCTTCTAAATTTTTGATAGTTTTTGGACTGAAGCCTGGAGAAACCATCTTTCTATAAACTTGGTGTTCAGGTGGGTCCATACCAATCATGTTTCCAATAATCGCAGCAACTGCAGAAGGGTCAACTACGGCAGGATCTCCCATGGTTATGAGGTGTCCACCAACTGCCGAAGAAAATGTTCCAGGATCTTTTGAAACTTTCATTATATCTTCGTGCTTTGTTAGAGCCCAAAACCCTGGCTCAAAATCAAGACTTTCTTCGTGCCAATATATGGGGGCTTCGCTTCGCAATCTTTGAAATAAATCAAAAGGTTGTCCTTCAATAAATGTCTCCCATTTATCAAGTTCACATATTTGACCTATGTCATATATAGGTTTTGACATATCTAGATCCCTGCAAGAATAGTTTCAGCCGAACTAACGTCTAAGCCAGGTCCGGATTCTACATTGAGTGTAGAAACAACCCCGTCATCAACTACCATGGCGTATCTTTGCGATCTAGTTCCAAGACCGAAACCACTTCCATCCATTTCAAGGCCTATAGCAGCAGTGAACTCTCCATTGCCGTCAGATAACATAATTACAGAATCTCCTACTTCTCTATCTTTTCCCCAAGCACCCATTACAAATGGATCATTCACAGATATGCACGCAACCGAATCCACGCCTTTATCACTGAGCATTTGTTTATTATCTATAAATCCAGGTAAATGTTGCGCGCTGCACGTTGGAGTAAACGCTCCGGGAACTGCAAATATTACAACTTTTTTACCTGCACAAAGTTCAGTCATGCCGATGGGCTTTGGCCCCTCTTCTGTCATCGTTGTAAGTGTTAAATCTGGAAGCCTATCCCCTACTTGTATTGTCATTTTCTCTCCTTATTTTTTATTTCTAAATTAAATCCGATATGAATATAGTGTATCAATGATTGTATTAATCAGGGAGTATTTGATGATGATTGTAGCTATTTATTTTTTTAAAAAGAGAAAGTATTGGAGTTAATTAAATAGGTGTTATACTTAACTAACACACCTAAAGAATGAAGAGACAGATATGCCAAAAATAATTAATTCGATAAAAGTAATAGCAATGAGTCTACTTATTGGTTCTAGTCCAACTTTCTCAGAGAACTTAGAAGATATTTATGAACTGGCTTTAAAAAATGATCCTCTTCTAAGATCAGCAGAAGCTACATACAGATCCAACAGCGAATACAAGGCACAGGGAAGAGCTGGATTATTGCCTCAATTGTCTATTTCTGGTTCAACAAGCTGGAATGAGTATAGGGTTCTAGATCAATTACAAGATGCCTATAACTCGAACAATTACTCAGCTAATATCTCTCAACCTTTATTCAGAATGGACAGATGGTTTCAATTTAAGCAAGGCAAAGCAATATCAGAAAGCGCCGAGGCTGAATTTTCTCATCAGCAGCAGCAAACTATTATTAGAGTTGCTACTGCATATTTTAATGTGCTTAATTCAATTGACAGCTTGAATGCCTCAAAGGCAGAAGAAAAGGCTATAGGCAGGCAAAAAGATTTAGCAAAGAAGCGGTTTGATGTGGGCTTGGCTGCAATAACTGAAGTGTATGAGACGCAAGCAGCATTCGACCTATCAGTTGTTGCTTCGATTGCCAGAGAAGCTCAGCTTGACCAAGCCAGGGAAAGTTTAGCTGCAATCATAGGTGGTGAAACCCCTTTACTCTCACCCCTATCGGTAGATTTTGAAATTTTATTGCCTAGTCCGATGGATAGAGAAAGTTGGGTGGATTTAGGTTTAAAAAATAATTATCAGTTGATTTCATCTAGGTTCCAAAGGGATGCTGCTAAAAATAAAGCCAGATCAAGTAGTTCATTGCACCTGCCTAAAATCGATATAGTTGGTGGAAGTAGAAAGAGTACTTCAAAGCAAGGAAAGTTTGGTGGATTTATCCAGAACCCTTTATTTGGAATTGAACAGGACACACGTCAATATTCAATACAAGTCAACATTCCTCTTTTCACTGGGGGCTCTATTAGCTCAGGAAGAAGACAGGCATGGGCTGATTACGACAGGAGTAAAGAACAGGCGATCTACTCAGAAAGATCAGCAATTCGTGATATCAGATCCAATCATTTTGGAGTCCAAACTCAAGTTGCTAATGTTACGGCAAGAAAACAAGCCCTAAAATCTGCTAATTCGGCACTCGAAGCAACGGAAGTAGGATTTGAAGTAGGCACTAGAAATACTGTAGATTTATTAGATGCACAAAAAAGACTCTTTGCTGCACAAACAGAATATGCCAAATCCAGATACGATTATGTAATTTCAACTTTAAAGCTCAAAGCATCAGTCGGCTCATTAAATCCAGGGGATTTAATCTTGATAAGCAACAGAATGGACTAAGGTATGAAGCGCCTTTTGCTTATATTGGTCCTGGGTGTCTCTTTAAATCAAGAGATTCTTTCTGATGAAGCAGCACCTGGTATCTTAAGAACCCCAGATGACCGCTTTGAGAATTTACAAGATTATCCTTTTGAAGCAAATTATATGGAAATAGATGGTCTGAGGATTCACTATCTAATAGAAGGAAAAGAAGTAACTGATTTAATGGCTTCAACAGATTAATACCCCAAAGTGCCTGAATTACCGGAAGTAGAAACAACCTTGCGAGGAATAGAACCTCACATATTAAATAGGCAAATAACCTCAATAAGTGTAAGAAATCCTTCTTTACGTTGGCCTGTTCCAGTAAACAGTCTAAAAGACAATCTTGTCAGTAATTCTTTTTTATCTATAAGAAGAAGAGGTAAATATCTCATACTTGAGAGCCTAAAAGGTTTTGTGCTTATTCATCTAGGCATGTCGGGGTGTCTTAGAATATTTGATAATAAAGCTGCTCCAGAGAAACATGATCATATAGACGTTTGTTTTGATGACAACTCTATCTTGAGATACACAGACCCCAGACGTTTTGGCTCCTTTTTATGGACTGAGGAGCCTGAGTCCCATGTTCTAATAAATAAATTAGGACCAGAACCATTAGGGAATGAATTCTCAGGAACCCATCTTTTTAAAAAATCTAGAAAAAAGAAAATGCCTGTCAAAAATTTCATTATGGACTCGCAGGTAGTAGTGGGAGTTGGAAATATATACGCCAGCGAAGCTTTATTTCTTGCAGGCATAAGGCCAAAAAAAAACGCAGGCAAAGTTTCATATGATCAATACGAATCTCTGGCTTCAGAAATACGCAATTTACTTAATAAATCTATAGAGAAGGGAGGAACAACATTAAGAGATTTTGTAGGAGGAGATAATAAACCTGGCTATTTCAAACAACAATTGAACGTTTACGGAAGATCAGGGGAGGAGTGTAAGGTTTGCAGATCAATCCTGAAGAATTTAAAAATAGGCCAAAGAGGAAGTGTGTACTGCCCCAAATGTCAAAAGTAATTAATTATTAAACCTTTCCTTTAATGCTTTTTCAATAATTGGGTCAACAAAAGAAGAGACGTCTCCACCCATTGAAGCTATCTCTCTTATCAAAGTTGATGAGATAAAGGAGAATTGAGTTTTTGGAGTTAAAAATACACTTTCGAGCTCAGGAGACATAGCTCTATTCATGCTGGCCATCTGAAACTCGTATTCAAAATCAGACACAGCTCTCAAACCTCTAATTAGAATATTGCTTTCCTCTTCTCTGGCAAGGTCAACAATTAAACCATCAAAACCGATCACTTTGATGCGCTTATCATTATTAAAAACAGCTTCGATATGCCCTATTCGTTCTTCTAGGTTGAATACAGGTGCCTTGGTTTTACTAGTAGCTATAGCAATAGTTACTTCATCAAAAAGGTTGAGTGCTCTTTTGATAATGTCTATATGTCCTAAAGTGATAGGATCAAACGTTCCCGGATACAAAGCTTTTGCCATTTTTAGCTCCTTATAAACTTAATGTCTTTCATTCTCTCATATTTATGAAATTAATGAATACTCATTAAGAATCATCCCTCATCTGATTCCATGATCGATAACCAAAAAATATAATAATTAGATAGCCCACGAACAGCATGGCGGTTAAATTTAAATCTCTAGATACGAATAAAAAGACGGAAATAAAATTAATTACAAACCAATATATCCAGTTTTCTATTAGCTTTTTAGCAACCATATAAGTAGCCACGACCGCCCCCCAAGTAGTGAGCGCATCAAAAAATGGTAAAGCAGCATTTGTAAAATTTTCAAGAAGGTAACCAGAACTTAAAGTTAAAAATAAAATCAAACTAACGGCCTTAAGGTGATTGGTATTGCTCCAACTTCTTACCAAAAATTTAGACTCATTGGATTTCCATTGTGACCAACCATAGAATCCCATTGCAATATAAAACACCTGCAAACAGGCTTCCATGTACAACCCTGCCGAGTACATTATAAAAATATAGAGAGTTGAACTTAATATTCCGGCCAGCCAACATAAAATATTCTGCCGGACAACTAGTATCAAGTAGAGAAGAGCCAATGAAACTGCAAGCACCTCCATTTATTAAATCTCGTAATGATTAAAAGTCATATCTAAGAGAGATCCCATAATGCCTTGGATCTCCATGTCTTTGATAAAGGGTATCTTCAAAGTTAGGGGGTTCGTTGCCAAAATAGAATCCCCTTACCGAATAGTACTTATCAAATGCATTACGCACCCAAAATTCTGTATTCCACTTATCTTGCTTGTAACCTAGACTCAGGTTAGTTAGAGAATAGGAATCTGACTGTTTGTCATGTGAATCAGAATAATAAAAACTGCTCTTTCCTGTTACGTCTAGCCTTAGGTAATAATTAACAGTTGGGTTCCAATTAAGGCCAACGGCATAGCTTCGTTTCGGGGCATGGGCTTGGGCCCTGCCCTCAAGGTCTGGTCGTGATTTCCAATTCTTTATTTCAGTTTCTAAAAAGCCTAAATTTGCAAACAGATTAAGAGTTTCACTTAAATCCATATCCATATTTATTTCTAATCCATAATTTACCCCCTCTGCTGCATTTTTTGTTAAAAAAGAGAACGTGTTTGGATCTGAAGGATCCACCTGTGTAGATATAAGAACCTGCTGATCTTCTCTATCAGAATAGAAAATTACGGTTGCTAAATTTAAATTTGAATCAAAAAATCTAGAATTTAAGCCTAGCTCATAATTTGTTAAATACTCAGGGTCATACAAAAGGTTCTGATTGCTAGAATCAGATCCAAGACCCAATCCAAGATTAAAACCTCCTTGCTTATAACCTTTAGCAATACTTGCAAAAATATTCGTACCATTTCTCATATTTTTAACCAAAGAAATTTTACCTCCTGACATGTCATTGGTGGGATTAAAATCATCCCCTAAAGTATCTACAAATTTAGACTCCCAATCTTCCCACCTCAAGCCTAGTGAAAGTTTTAAGGATTCAGAAATGAAATAATCCAGATTACCAAATAAAGAAGTATTATCTGATTTGTATTTACTTGAGGAAGAAAACACGCTTGAGTAAGGTCCATAAGGGTCCAAAGGATCACCATAATTTCCATCGTCTATTTTAAGATTTGATTCTTTAATTTCTAAATAACTAACCCCAAATACCCATTCTATTTTTTGCTCTTCGTCCAAATTTGCTTCGTCAGATATCAACCTAAATTCTTGACTGAACGTCTTTCTATCTCTTAAGGTTTCAGAGAAATAGTCATAAATAAATGGGGCCCATGAATCTGTATTGCCCCAGTCAGCGTCATAACTAAAAACAACACTTGTATCCGTGGAGCTTGTTAAGCTTTGTAACTCAAACCTTATAAAGTTGTGAAAAATCTTTAGTCCATAAGAATTTGTTTTCTGAGAATCCATTCCAGGTCTGTCTGACAAAGTATTTAAGCTTCCATCAAGAGTCCATATGTCGGCGGGATCATCAAGATCGACTTGTGAAATTAATAACTTAACTGATGTCTTTTCGTCCATCTCCCAATCTATTTTCAGTCGACTTGTTGTCTCATCTTTTCTAGAAGTATCGGACCTTTTTAGGTAAAGGTTCTTTCTAAATCCATCACTGTTGTCTTTACGCAAGACCAGTCTATAGGCGATATTCTTATTGTTGGCCAAGGGGCCTCCAAAGGCTAGACCGGCACTCTTAGTCCCAAAAGAACCAGTGGTTATTTCGCTGGTGGCTTCAAATTCTTCCGTAGGGTCTTTAGTCTTAATATAAATAAGACCTGCAAGGGCATTGGCACCAATTCTAGATCCCTGAGGACCTCGATGAATCTCAATTTGATCCACGTCAAAAGTTGTAGCTATTCCTCCTTGTCCTGAATAATCAATGTCATCTATCAGAAATCCCACAGAAGAATTTGGTGTGCCTTGATACCCGGATCTCTCTCCTATTCCTCTAATTTGAAAATATCTAGCCCTAGAATCACTGGCGGCAAAATTTAAATTAGGCACTAGATAAGAAAGTTGTTCAAAATGCTTCATGGACTGGGACTTAATTTTCTTCGCATCCAACAGAACAACACTTGAGTCTTCTTGATCAGTTGAAGTTTCTCGCCAATCCCCCAGGACAACTATTTCTTCAACTGTTTCTTCAACTGTTTCTGAAATTATTTCTTTGCTGAATAAAGAAAGTGATAAAAAAATTAAAATTAAAATTCTTTTTTGAATAAGCATGCAATTCCTCCGCCATTATTGTATGGATCAGGTTCAAAGAGTTTCTAAAAGATCTCAGGCAAATTGCCACCCCTTTACATTGGCAAATATGATAATCTTTTTTTTAAAGGAAATCAAAAAAATTAATGAAGGTCTCAGTGTAGGGCCAAGAATCATAGATATTAGTCTAAGAAAAGTCTCTAAACTGTTTATTGTGGATAAAAAAAAGGCTCAAATGAACCTTTTTTTTAATAAGCCTAAGCTAATTCATCAGGCAAGATCACTGTTCATCACTTTATTCCATGCGGAAATAAAATCCTTGGCAAATTTTTCTTGAGCATCATTGCTGGCGTAAACTTCAGCCAAAGCTCGGAGTTGAGAATTAGAACCAAATGCAAGATCAACTCTTGACGCAGTCCTAACCTTTTCACCCGATACACGATCCATACCATCAAATGCCTTACCTGTTCCGTTCGGCTTCCATTGCACAGACATATCAAGGAGTGTTGCAAAATAACTATTGGTTAATTTTTCTGAATTATCAGTAAATATTCCATGGTCATCATTGCTGATTCCTAGAGACCTCATACCGCCTAAGAGAACGGTCATTTCAGGAGCTGTTAGTCCTAGTAACTGAGCTTTATCAAGCATCATTTCTTCAGCCGGCATACTAGATGAGGATTTTTGAAAGTTCCTAAAGCCATCAGCAACAGGTTCCAAAACGGCGAATGACTCCACATCTGTTTGCTCTTGTGACGAATCTCCCCTGCCTGAAGTAAAATCAACACTTAAGCCTGATGCTTTTTCAATGCCGACATTACCAGCCAGTACAATTACATCAGCAATGGATACGCCTGCTTCTGAAGCAATGCTCTCATAGACAGACAAAACTCGTGCTAATTGCTCAGGTTTATTAGCTTCCCAGTCTTTTTGCGGAGCTAAACGAATTCTTGCGCCGTTAGCGCCGCCCCTCATATCTGAACCTCTAAAAGTAGAAGCACTAGCCCAGGCAGTCTCAACCATTTCTTGAATGGTTAGTCCGCTCTCAGCAATTTTAGATTTGATGGAATCAACATCATATTTAGCATTGCCAGAAGGAACTGGATCTTGCCAAATTAATTCCTCTGCGGGCACTTCTGGTCCAAGGTATTTCCCTATAGGGCCCATGTCTCTGTGAAGCAATTTGAACCAAGCTCGAGTAAAGGCATCTGCCAACTCTTCTGGATTTTCATGGAAGCGTTTGGATATCTTGTTATAGATTGGATCCTCTCGAAGAGCCATATCAGCGGTTGTCATCATAGTTGGGACTTTGATTGATGCATTTTGCGCATCAGGAGCAAGGTCCTCTTCCTTTGGATCAACAGCATGCCAAACAATGGCTCCAGCAGGGGTGGTAACTTGCTTCCATTCATAGCCAAACAACAGATCAAAGTATCCGTTATCCCATTGAGTAGGGTTTGCAGTCCAAGCACCTTCAAATCCACTGGTAATGGTATCGCTGCCTTTTCCTGAAGCATGAGAACTCATCCATCCAAAGCCCATTTCTTCCATCTCTGCGCCTTCTGGCTCAGTACCGACATTGCTATCAGGCCCTGCCCCATGGCCTTTACCAAAAGTATGGCCTCCAGCAACAAGAGCAACGGTTTCTTCATCGTTCATTGCCATGCGTGCGAATGTTTCGCGAATATCTACAGCACTGGCAAGAGGATTTGGATCTCCATCAGGACCTTGAGGGTTCACGTAAATTAAACCCATCTGAACTGCACCAAGAGGGTTGGCTAAATCTCTTTCACCTGTGTACCTCTCATTGGTCAGCCATTCTTTTTCTGCGCCCCAATTAATGTCCTCTTCAGGTGCCCATATATCAGCTCGACCGCCTCCAAAACCAAATGTTTTTCCGCCCATAGATTCAATGGCAACGTTTCCAGCCAGAATTAAAAGATCAGCCCAACTGATTTGTTTTCCGTATTTTTGTTTGATTGGCCAAAGCAACCTTCGGGCCTTATCTAAGTTTCCATTATCTGGCCAACTATTAAGAGGAGCAAATCGCTGTGCACCAGTTCCTCCGCCCCCTCTGCCATCGCCTGTTCTGTATGTTCCTGCTGCGTGCCAAGTCATACGGATAAAAAACGGTCCATAATGACCATAATCTGCAGGCCACCAATCTTGTGAGTCAGTCATCACATCATTAAGATCTTTTTTTAAAGCTTGAAAATCAAGTTTATTAAACTCTTCACCATAATCAAAACCTTCATCCATTGGATCACTTTTGTGATCGTGCTGATGCAGGATGCTTATGTTTAATTGATTAGGCCACCAATCTTTATTTGATGTGCCGGTAGAACTATTGCTTGCTAGGCTCCCGTGCATTACAGGACATTTGTCTTCAGTATCGTTATTCATAAATTTACCTCCACAAAAATAAATATGAAATGGTTAAAATACATATAAAAAATTATATTTATATTGTAACTTTATCGTTAACATATGTATTGGTAAATATATAAAATCCGAATGTTATATTCGATTTTATCGATTATAAAAGGAAAGAATATGATCACATTAAAGCAAATTGATTATGCTTTGGCTGTCTCTAAAACACTGCATTTTAAGAAGGCTGCTCAAGCCTGCTTTGTCTCTCCATCAACTCTAAGTAATGCGATTACAGAAATGGAAAAATCTTTGGGATTCCAAGTCTTTGAAAGAGATAACAAAAAAGTTTTTGTTACCAACCTAGGAAAGGAGCTGTTGCATAAAGCACAATCAATACAATTACAAGTTCATGACATTCAAAAGTTAGCAGAAAATCAAGCCGAGCCCCTTGGCAATCTTGTCTCAATTGGAATTATTCCAACCATCAGCCCTTACCTCCTACCCATTGTCTTGCCGCCAATCAAAAAGAACTTTCCAGCCCTAACCTTAAAAATAGAGGAAGGTCAGTCAAATATTATTGTAGAAAAAGTTAAAAGTGGAGAATTGGATATGGCTATTCTAGCTCTGCCCTATGACCTTGATGGCTTGATTTCATTAAAATTCTGGGAGGAAGACTTTTATTGGATTGCTCATCATGAAAACAAGCATGCGGGTAAGCAAGAAATACGAGCAGCTCAGTTAGAGCATTCTGAATTAATGTTATTGGAAGATGGACACTGCTTAAAAGATCACATTCTTGATGCGTGCAATATCTCTTATGAGACCAAACATATTGTAAAAGCGTCTAGCTTGGTAACTTTGATTCAACTTGTTCGGGGAAATATGGGCAGCACGTTAGTACCTCACATGGCCCTCACACAATTGCTCAGTGCTAATAAAGATTTATTAAAATCACATTTAAATGAATTAGGGCCCCACAGAGAGATTGCTCTTATTTTACGACCAACATATCCAGGAATGAAAGGTGCTGAATTGCTACTAAACTTATTTAAAAATGCACTGAATCACCATTTTAACTAAGAAATATTAGAGATTTACTGTGAATCAAGGTAAGCAGTTTTTTACCGCTGAAAAGTAAGATGCCTGTTTAAAACTTTGCTTCGAAACTTAATGATGTCATTGTAAATAATACACATTCCTTGTGGCTTCACATAAAAATTCTGTCAAAATAGCAAAAGCGGTTACTAAGAAATTTGATGCAGCTCAACCCGAACACATGATAAGTGACTGCCCATTAGCTACAGAACAGATAAGACGTGTTTCAGAAAGTAAATTAGATAGTGCTCACCCAATTTTATTATTGAGAAAAGCCTAAGAATGGAGTAATTAATGACAGCCTTAAGAAGAGAAGATTTATTAAATTTAGAACAGTATAGCGAGCAACGAGAAATGCTCCTTGAAGAGGTTATAGAAATAAAAAAAGAACGCCTCATTCAAGTAGGAGAAAACGTAAGCCTTCTTTTTGAAAACAAAAAAACTATTCAATACCAGATTCAAGAAATGTTAAGAATAGAAGAAACCTTTGAAGCAAAAGATATCGAAGAAGAACTAAATGTCTGCAATCCTCTTATTCCTGATGGAACTAATCTGAAAGCTACTATGTTGATTGAATTCCCAGAAGAAGAGATAAGAAAGAAGCGATTAGAAGAAATGCATCTGGTAGAAGATAAGGTTTGGATTCAAATTGGAGAAAATGAAAGAGTCTTTGCCATTTCGGATAAAAACATAGAGAGATCGAACGAAGAAAATATCCCTGTTACTCATTTCTTAAGGTTCGAGTTTAGTAATTTAATGATCAAAGACTTCAGGGCGGGCATGACAATGTTTGTAGGAATTGATCACCCCAAATACAATGTTAGAACCAAAGAGATTCAAAAAAAGGTAACGAAATCTTTATCGGAAGATCTTATCCTGTAAAACTGTACAAACGTTTCTTCAAATTAATCAATGTAATTGCTGAGTTCTGCTAAAGCAATTGTCCTTCTGTGAACTTCATCCGGTCCGTCTCCTAACCTTAAATATCTGATAGAACTGTACAAGCCTGCAAGAGGTGTATCTTGAGATACTCCAGCTCCACCGTGTATTTGAATAGCGCGTTCAATGACACGCACTGCCATCATAGGAACTTCAGCTTTTGCTTGCGCCAATTCACTCTTGGCTACTTTATTCCCAACTGTATCCATCATATATGCAGCTTTGAGTACCAACAGTCTGCACATCTCAATTTCAGTCCTACATTTTGCTATAACATCATAATTTCCACCAAGCTCAGCTATGGGCTTGCCAAAAGCAATTCTAGACGAAGCTCTTTCGCATAAAAGTTTTAGAGCAGTCTCTGCCCCTCCTATTATTTTCATACAGTGATGTATTCTTCCAGGTCCCAGTCTTCCTTGAGCAATCTCAAAACCTCTGCCCTCCCCCAAGATCATATTCTCTTTTGGCACCCTGACATCCTTGAAAGTTAAATGCGCATGACCATTAGGTGCATGATCTGACCCATAGACAGTTAACCAACGCTCCAGATTAATTCCCAGTGTGTCCTTAGGAACAATAATCATTGATTGTCTTTGGTGTTTTGGTGCGTCTGGGTTAGACACACCCATGAATATCATAAAGCTGCAATCTGGTCTTCCATAGCCTGAAGTCCACCATTTTTCTCCATTAATAACGTAGTCATCTCCATCGGCAACTATTGAACTCGAAATATTTGTTGCATCTGAAGAAGCAACAGCGGGTTCGGTCATGGCAAACGCTGATTTCATGGTTCCATCAAGCAATGGTTTTAACCATTTATCTTTTTGTTGGTCTGTTCCGTATTTTGCTAGAACTTCCATATTGCCTGCATCGGGTGCTGCTGAGTTAAAGACATCTGGAATCCAACCAGGCCCCATCATTTCTGCTAAAGGAGCGTATTCTAGATTTGAAAGCCCGTAACCCAATTCTCCAGTCAAAGAGAAATTCCAAAGCCCTTCGGATTTAGCCTTATCCTTTAGCTCGTAAATTACAGGAGGTACTTGCCAGGGATTGCCGCTATCTCTAAATCCTTTCATCTGCCCTGCATAAACTTTTTCTGCAGGGCGTACGTTGTCTTCTATAAACTTTGATACCAAGTTCATGAGGTTTTTAGTTTTTTCTGTGTGTTCAAAATGCATAATTAAACTCTCCTTAAAATTTAAACTTTCACTAAATAATTTTTATAATATTACATTATTACCATCTCCAAACTAATTTTTAGTATCAACATATTATTCTAAAATAGTAGATTTTTTCTATTTCGATGGCAAAGGAAATTAGTATTCGTTTTTCTCCAAATACCAATCAACAATGCTAATATCTTCTAAGCGTATTAAACATAAAGATTTGAGGGGACGAATAATGGATTTTAGAGAGTATTCAATAAAGGAATTGGTAAACAAAGTTAAATCTAAGGAGGTTTCAGCTAAGGAAATGACGGCTGCAGCCTTAGACAACATTGATAGGCATGATAAGGTTCTGAACACCTTTTGTGCCATCAACCAAGAGGATGCTCTTAATCAGGCCTCGGCTTTAGATGAAAGAATTTCCAAAGGTGATGATGTTGGACCGTTAGCGGGAATACCTATTGGGGTCAAAGATTTAGAAGACGCCAAAGGTTTTGTAACAACCTTTGGTTCTGCCTTACACGTTAACGATAAACCTGCTTCAGAAGATTCTATTTTGGTAGAAAGATTAAGGAATGCGGGCTGCGTTATTCTAGGAAAAACAAATACGCCTGAATTTGGTCACAAAGGAAAAACTGATAATTTTCCTTTTGGTGAAACAAAGAATCCTTGGAATATTGAATATTCCTCCGGCGGTTCTTCAGGAGGAACCTCGGCAGCTCTGGCTGCAGGAATGATTCCTTTAGGAACTGGTTCCGATGGGGGCGGGTCCATCCGGATACCTGCCAGTCTTGGTGGTTTAAGTGGTATTAAAACCTCACAGGGAAGAATTCCCATAGGAGGAACCACCCCTCCTGGCTCAGGTTTATTGACGGTCAAAGGGCCAATGGCAAATACGACCATGGATAATGCACTAGCATTAGATGCTTGTGTTGGAGCACATCCTACGGATATATTTTCTCTTGAAGGCGGGTGTCCAAATTGGGCAAATCAACTATCAGGAGAGTTGCCTAAAACTGCTATCTGGTCACCAACAATGGGCTTTTCAACTTTAGACAAAGAAGTCAGGACTGCCTGCGAAGAATCTATAGGTCTTCTTCAAGATGCGGGCGTGACCATCATAGAGAAAGATAAGATTTGGGATGAGAACCCTGTAGAGCCTTGGATGGTTTTCTGGGCATCTGCTTGTGCAAGAAGACAGCAACATTTAGTTGGGACTGATGAGTATGAAAAAATAGACCCACTGCTAAGAGTCTTTATTGAAATGGGAATGAAAATGGACGGAGCCTCTTACGCTTCCTCGATAGATGCTTGCCATAAACTGGGTTATCAATTGGAAGAAGCATTTAAAGAATCTCCACTAATTATTACTCCTGCAACTTGCGGACAAGCTCCTAAATTGACGGGAGAAGGTTCAGTAAATGGAGAAGAAACACCTGCTTGGGTTGATTTTACTATGGGCATCAATATGACAAGAAATCCTGCTGGAGTTGTTCCTATTGGATTGTTAAATTCTGGAATGCCAGTAGCGTTACAAATTATAGGGGGCCAAAGAGAAGATTTAAAAGTTTTGCAGGCAATGCATGCTTTTGAAAGTGTTTTCAATTTTGATCACAAGGCTGTTGGCCATGAAAACCAGTAACGTTCCTACCATAGACTTAGAAGCTGCGGCAGCTGACCCTTCGCAACTAAAATTACTAGATCTTGCCTGCCGTGATCATGGTTTTTTCTTATTAAAAAATCATGGGATACAGAAGGTCATCAATGAAATGTGGAGCTGTTCTGAATGGTTTTTTAGTCAATCTAGAAAAAACAAACTAAGCATAAAGAGAACAGAAACTGTTCCTCTTGGCTACTACGATAGAGAGCTAACAAAACAAAAAAGAGACCTCAAAGAGGTATTTGATTACATGCAGCCCAAACCGGATGGAGAAGACCTCAATCAATGGCCAGAACACGAATACTTTAGGCAGGTCATGGAAGAATTTTTTAAAAGATCTTCCGAAGTTGCAGAGAAAACTTTGGAACTGGTTTTTTGTGCATTGAGGAATCAAATAACAGAACTCCCTTTAGGAGATTCCAGAACCAGTAACGTTAGATTAAATTATTACCCCACGAGTGATCCTCTTGACTTAAAAGATCAGAGCACGGTTTCACAACTTGGAAATATGGCTTTACATCACCACACCGATCCAGGAATCCTGACCCTTCTTTTGCAAGACATGACAGGAGGTTTGCAGGCCAAATCAAGAAAATCTGGTTGGATAGATGTCCAGCCTGAAGAAGACACTATTGTTGTAAATCTAGGTGATGCGATGCAAGTTTGGACAAATGATCAATACGTAGCTGCAATCCATAGAGTACTTCAAAGGACCAACGATCCTCGATACAGTACCCCGTATTTCTATAACCCCAAAAGAGATGCCGTCTTAAAGCCAATAAAAGGACTTTCAGATGATAGCGATCTTTACAAATCCTTTACTTGGAAAGAATACATTCAAGGTCGAATTGACGACAACTATGCTGATTTAGGTGAAGACGATATTCAGATAGCGAGATTTAGAATCTCTTAATCCTCTAACGAGGTCTTGTGGTTCCACCAGGCCAAGTCTGAAAATGCCCTTATATCTATTTCGTGAGTCCAAGCAGATCTGTGTTGTTGCGCCAAATGAAAATAAGTTTCAGCAATTTCTTTAGGGAGCAAAAGACCATCATGCTCCAGCCCTTTAGTCTCTCTTAGTTTTTGGTACATTTCAGGCCCTAACATCTTACCCAAAGTATCCGGGGCATCTACTGCGCCATCAACCACTATGTGAGCAACGTGTATGCCTTTTGATGAAAATTCTGCATTTAAAGATTGGCAAAGCATTCTTCTAGCGCCCATAGCGGCTGCATGAGAATGTTGAGTTGCATTTCCTCTCATGGCCGCAGTTGCAGAAGTTACAAGAATTGTTCCTTTTCCTCTGTCTTTCATAATGGGGCAAAGCACTTTTGCCACTCTAAATAATCCGAGGCTTGCCATTCTCCAGCCCCATTCATACTCTTTTAAAGAGGTTTTATCTAAAAGTTTCATTCCAGTTTGAGCGCCTAAATTATAAACAAATACTTCAATAGGACCCACTTCTGACTCAACTTTGGCAATCAATTCTTCAAGAGCATTCTCTTCGATGGCATTGATCAGGTATCCATTTGCCGAACCGCCCTCATCTTCAATACCTTTTACTAATTTATCAAGACCCGCTTGATCTGACCTGCGGCACAAGCAAGAGTGGTAACCTTCTCTAGCAAACTTCGCTGCGACCGTGCCCCCTATTCCTGCACCTGCTCCTAAAACTAAACATACTGGTTTCATAAAATTCTCCTAATTTAAATTTTACCTTATTGGGGAGGTCTGTCTACTGGTTGAGCGGTGTGCATCAATGTCGCAACCAACTTATGATCTGAGGAAAAAATTCTCCCTTCCGCAGTGGCACTTCTTCTTCCTAGCTTTATTACTTTTACCTCAATATTAGCTTCTCCTAAAGGAAGAGGTCTGTGAAATAAAATATTCAGATTAGTACTGAGGGGTGCCATCTTTCCGTTGTAGCCAGATATCATAGCAACAGAAGTTGCATCATCAAGAACAGCGGCAATCATTCCGCCCTGAACAAAACCCATTGGATTTGCTGACTCTTCTGGAAAAGAAGCGATGAATCTTATGAATTCATCGTCCTGATTTACGTACTTTAAATCAAAAAACTTCATGGAGGGGCCTGCAGCTTTTTTATTTAATTTTTCTAAGATTTCAATATCCATAATTTACTCCATGTAATGTACAAACAAACTGATAATAATAAAAATAATTGATACATTAAACATTTAAATTAGGAGCGGATATGGGAGCAAATGATATCTTAGAATTAACACCTTTGCTTAAAGGCATCTTGTGGGTTGAATTAATTGTTTATATGGGCATAGGGCTTTTTGAAATATTAGATTCTTTCAGAGAAGAGAAGCCTTGGGTAAAAAGGAACGGAAAATTAAACAGCTATTTGGTCATGAAAGAAACGGTTGGTTACAAAATGCATGCATCTGTATGTTTTTTGCTGGGTTTTGTTGCATTGAATGGCATCCTGGAAGGAGCTGTAACAAGATTTGAACTTGAATTAATATTTGTTAGTTTAGCCTTAATAATGATGTTGCTTTGGATCACTTTGATGCCAGGCAGACTTGGTCTTACTGTTGTGTTTTTAACAAAACCCGAAACCACACTGCAAATTCTAATGTTAATCTTCTTTTGGGACTTGATCAGACCTGAAGTTCTGCTTCTTTGTTTGTCTCTTAATGTATGGGGCTTTGTTGTTTATTTTTTACACACGAGAAAAAAAGCACTTCACCCTTATGTCTATAAGACAATGAGAGATGATGCCGAAGAAGCTGGTCTTGATGAAAAAACGCTCGGCATGTTTGATAAACTTGCTGGTAAATAGCCCAAAGTAAAATTGAGAACACTTTTAATAATTCTATTCCCTGTTATTTTATTCTCTTGTTCAAATGAGAGGCCTTACCCCTGGCTTGCCGAACTAGACTCGAAAGAAGGTTTTGAAGAGTCTGGTAGAAATCTCATGGCAGTCAAAATGGGTTTAAATCTATTAGAGCCAAGTACAAAAGAAGAAACTAAAATATTAATTGCTGTTCACGGGAGTAACAGCAGAGGGTACGAATGGATCTATCCACTTAAAACATTAGACGATGACAAAACGCTTACATTATTTTACAGATGGGATGATGGTGATTGTCCAAATCCCTCTTTTCTTTCTCTAAACAATTCAATTAAGAAATTGATTAAAGAAAATACCAAGATTGAAAAAGTAATAATTATGGGTCACAGCTACGGTGGCTTGCTGGTTTCCATGTTTGCAGAAAGGTGGAAGTTAAACGTCCCTGCAGAAATTCATTCTGTTGCAGGACCCTTGGCAGGTATCTCAAGATTAAATTTAAAATGCAATTATGAAAAGCCTAACTTCATTTCCAACAATGTTGAATTCTTTGAATGGAGGACTCAGAAAGCTCTAGACAACGCCTATAAAGATCTAGAAACAGACCCTCAGACGATTGACTTAGAAGGTAGTAATGTCAGAAGGCTGCCAGAACTTTATAGAGGGAAAAGACTCGGTCACAACTGGTCAATAAGCTGGGTTGCTGATGAAATAAAGCCTTAATGAATGTTATAGAAGTAAAAACTTATTGCATCTCATTACCTGAATCTTCAGAAGAATTTCCCTTTGGTGAAGACATTAATGTCTTCATGATTAAAGGAAAAATGTTTGGTCTCTTAACTCATAAAGATGGAGTGGATAGAATAAATCTAAAAGCAGACCCTGATGAATCAATCGTTCTAAGAAAAATCTACGATTCGGTTATTCCTGGTTATCACATGAACAAGACTCACTGGAATACTGTTTTACTTGATGAAAGTGTTCCCAGTGAGGAGATTGAGGGCATGATTGATAATTCATACGACTTGGTAATAAAGAATCTTAAAAAATCTGATCAGCTGGCATTGAAATTAAGGCACAAATAAATTTACAAAATGTTGTCTAAATTTTAATCAACGTGTATATTCTGTTCATCGCGATTTGATCCTATTGCCACGATGTAAAATAAAAGGCTAAAACGGAATTAATATTCTCAAAAAATCCGGAAAGTGGAGAATATTATGAGTCGAATTCAAAGGAAGATTTTTATCCTGATTGCAATCTTAGGAACAAATATTATGGCAGCTGAATACATTACCCTTGATGAAAATGAAACACTTGTGTCTCCACTACCGCTGCCTTACGAAAGGCGGGAGATTGGAGAGTCAGCGGTAAGGAGTTTTATTAATAAAAGTGAAAAAGGACATCAATCCATCATAATATTCGGAGCGAACTGGTGCCCTGATTGCAGAATTCTTGAAGCCACCCTGAAACTCCCAACCATCGAAAGATACCTAGACAAATATTTCTCTGTTCTCCATGTGGATGTAGGAGATTACGATATCAATATGGAACTGCTTGAGGTTGCTGGAGTAAAAAAAGAAGAAGGAATTCCAAGAATTGTTATATTTGGTAAGGGCAGTGAACCTCTCAACATTGGAGCAACCGATAAAATGAGAACGGCAAGAGACACAAAACTGCAGGATATCTTTAATTATTTTCAGAATTTTAGGATTGAATAGAACTTTTTCTTTAAGAATTAGGCGTTTAATTTTTCTGTCCTTTAAGTTACAAGTGGATTTCTAAATTTTTCTGTTACCTTTAATCAAATACAAAATAGTTAAGTTCTTCCTAGAAATCTATCCTAAAAATCATTAAGATTCATACTCTTAAAAATTCACAATACTAAAAAATTATGGACATAGAGCTTAGCGCTGAAGATATTGCCTTTAGAGAAGACGTAAGAGGGTTCTTTAAAGAGAACAGAATGGAGAAAGGTGCAGACTATTTCTCATGGAGAAATGATTGGTTTGCAAAGGCAAAAGAAAAAGGTGGGTGGGACGTTCCTAAATGGCCAGAAAAATTTGGTGGACCGGGTTGGACTCCAACTCAACACTACATATGGGAGCAAGAAACGGCGGTAGAGAATGTTCCTTTTGATATCCCTTTTGGTTTGGGCATGTTGGCTCCTATAGTTATGGGATATGGCAATGAAGCACAACAAGAAAGATTTCTTCCAGACATAAGAGCAAGGACGGTTAATTGGTGTCAAGGTTACTCAGAGCCAGGAGCTGGATCTGATTTAGCCAATCTTAAAACCAAAGCAGTTTTATCTGAAGACGGAACTTACTACACAGTCAACGGTTCAAAAATGTGGACGACCTTAGCTCACGTTGCTGATTGGATATTTTGTTTAGTTAGGACAGATGACAGTGGCATTAAGCAAAAAGGAATAACTTTTTTACTTTTCCCTATGAAACAAGAGGGAATTGAGATTAAACCTATCATAACTTTAGGAGGAGCACATACCGTCAATACCGTTCACTTTACAGATGTAAAGGTTCCTGTTGAAAACAGAATTGGTGAAGAAGGTAAAGGATGGACTTATGCAAAAGGACTCTTGGAACATGAAAGGACTGGCTTGGCCGGTCTGTCTAGATCCCTGGTTGCTCTTGATAAGCTAAAAGACAGTGCAAGGTCTGTGGTGAGAGGGAACGGTAATTTAATGGATGATTCTAGTTACAAGGCTAAAATTGCTGAATTGGAAATAGACATAATGGCAACCGAATTTACAGAATTAAGAAGCTTAGCGTCTGCATCTGCTGGCGGAGAACTTGGACCGGAATCTTCTATTCTTAAACTGAAGGGTACTGAAATAAAACAAAGAATTGAAAAATTAACGGTTGAAGCTAGTGGTATTTATTCGTCTGCTTGGTCAGATAAACCGGTTGGTCTTCCTTTTGCAAAAGGCGGAACTCAAGGTTATCTGAACAGTCGTTATTTCACTATTTATGGTGGTGCCAGTGAAGTTCAAAAAGATATTGTTGCCAAGAAAGTTCTTGGACTAACCAAAAGGTCATAAAATGAACTTTGAATTATCAGAAGAACAAAAAATGATCCAGCAAAGTGTCGAACGCTTTGTGCAAGATAATTACGATCTAAATACCAGGATTAAACTGAGTGCAGAAGAGAGTGGTTACAGTGCTGAATACTGGAACTCAATGGCTGAATTAGGATGGTTGGGGTTGCCGTTTGGAGAATCCGATGGTGGTTTCGGCGGGAATCAAATAGATACACTCGTCGTAATGGAACAATTTGGAAGAGGTTTGGTTCTTGAGCCATACCTGGCAAGTGTGGTTATGGGTGGAGGCGCCATCAAGCGAGGTGGCTCTGATGCTCTTAAAGCTGAAATCTTACCTGAACTGATTGAAGGTAAAAGACAATTGTCCTTTGCTTATGCAGAACCACAAAGTCGTTTTGATTTAGATGATGTAATAACTTCTGCAAGAAAAGAAGGGAATAGCTTCATACTTAATGGTCATAAATCCATGGTTCAAAATGCCGAATCGGCTAAGCAAATAGTTGTTGTTGCAAGGACTAGCGGCGGCCAAGTGGATCAGCAAGGCATTACCCTTTTCTTGGTTGATGCAGATGCGGAAGGATTAACCAGAGAAAACTTTCCAACCGTAGATGGATTGAGAGCTTCTGAAATAACTCTAGAGAACGTTTCGGTAAAAGAAGAAAGAGTGATTGGTTCTGTGGATAAAGGATTCGAAATACTTCAAGCGGTAGCAAATGACGCCATACTGGCCTTAAGTGCCGAAGCGGTTGGTGCTATGGAGGTGCTTTATAAAGATACGGTTGATTACACTCAACAAAGGGAACAGTTTGATCATGCGTTATCAGAGTTCCAAGTCCTTCAACATCGCATGGTGGATATGTTTATGGAATACGAACAATGCAAATCCATGTTGTTTAGAGCAACCATGGAGATTGTACAAGATCCTGAAGCTGCTCAAAAAACCATTCATGGCCTCAAGCATTTGATAGGAAAAGCTGGTATTTTTGTAGGTGAAAATGCTGTCCAACTTCATGGAGGCATGGGAGTTACCGAAGAATTAAGAGTTGGTCATTTCTTTAAAAGATTGCTTGTTATTGATTCTATGTTTGGCAACTCCGATTACCATTTAGAAAAATTTAGCTCTTTCTAAAAACTGAAATAAGGAATATGGACATCAATAAAAAAAGAATTGATGAGACCTTAGATAGAGCGTTTCAAACAAACCAGGTACCGGCAATAGCTGCAGCCGTTTTATCTTCTGATCAAACTCTGTACAGAGGTAATTTTGGCTATTCTGATTTTAATTTGAAAACCCCTTTGAAAGATGACGCTATTTTTAGAATTGCTTCAATGACCAAGGCTGTAACTTCAGTCTGCATCTTTCAGCTTATCGAGCAGGGGCAACTAAAGTTGGATTCAAAATTAAAAGAGTTTTTTCCAGAAATTGGTGATTTAAAGATAATTGATGGCTTTGATAACAACGACAATCCTGTATATTCAAAACCTTCTACAGACATAACGATTGCACACTTGCTCACCCACACTTCTGGTTTTAGTTATGAGATGTGGAATGAAAATATTTCTAAATTAATTGCAAAAGGTGAATTGGCTACCTTATTTTCAGCAAACTCAGATTTTCTTAAAGCGCCTCTGGTATTCAATCCTGGTTCGAATTGGGATTACGGTATAGGCATTGACTGGCTGGGTGTGTTGATTGAGAAATTGTCGGATTTATCTCTTCAAGAATACATGCAAAAACACGTATTTGAACCGTTGGAGATGACCGATACCTCTTACGACACAACGCAAGAGATCAGAGACAGAATGGTAAAAGTGTATTCAAGAAACGGTGACGGTTACTTAGAGCTCCCCTTTGAAGGACCTGAAAAATCTGCATTCTATTCTGGTGGAGGGAATCTAAACTCTACAATTTCAGATTACTCAAAATTCCTACAGTTGTTTTTAAGCGGTCCTTCAGTGAAAGAAAAAGTTTTGAGACAAGAATCTATAGACATGATGACTTCTAATCAAACCGGAACTTTGTTTATGAAGACCATGAAAACAACTTCAGCAGCAATTTCTAATGATGTAAATTTTTTTCCTGAGACAGAAAAGCCTTGGGGTTTTGGTTTTATGATAAATGCGTCAGATGCAGTTAATGGTAGGCCGGCAAAAAGTGCAGGCTGGGCTGGATTATTTAACTCGTTCTTCTGGCTTGATAAAAAGAACAACCTTGCAGGCTTAATAATGATGCAAATGCTCCCTTTTTTGGAAGATGGTGCGCAAAAAACACTTCGCGACTTTGAACAAAGCGTCTACGAAGCTTAAAAGCTTTTTAGCAAACCTTTAATCTATAATTGCCTGATAAGTTGTTAGCTGCATAAGCTGTTGAACAGGATACGTGCCATCTGGTAAAAGCTGAGTATGAATAATTCCAACCAAGTCTTCTTCATGACCTACCCAAAAGTGCGTACTCGCTGCACCTCCCCAACCATAAGTTCCTTTTGACATTGGCAGCCCTGCGGTTGCAGGATTGGTAATTACCATACCTGTTAGCCCAAAACCAATTCCCCAGGCTCTCTGACCATTGCCTAACGTTCCCCACAATGAAGTCAATGGATCATCAGGAAATCCAGGAGTTAAATGATTGGACATCATGAATTCAACCGTCTTTTTACCCAAATATATTTTTCCTTCGTATTCGCCTTTATTTGCAAGCATTTGAGCAAACTTAAAATAATCCCCAACCGTTCCTACGAGACCTCCTCCGCCTGATTCAATATCAGGATCTATTCCATAGTTGCTCTCAGCAGGATCGTCCATAAGATTCATTGAACCATCTTCTGAAGGAAAATAATTCGCCGCAAATCTATTCACTTTCTCTTCGGGAACATAAAAACCGGTGTCCACCATTCCTAATGGAGAAAATATTCTCTCTTCTAAGAATTCTCCAAAAGTTTTTCCAGAAATTACCTCTATCAAACGCCCAAGAACATCCATGCCAACACTGTAATTCCAAGCGGTGCCTGGCTGGCAAATCAGAGGAAGTTTTGTAAGAGATTCACTCCATTCTTTTAGGTTTATTGGTTTTTCATTTTTACCTTGAGAGAACATTGGATTGGCTTCTGTTGCATCTCTTCCTAAGCTTGCATCAACGCCTGCAGATGCATACATGGCTGCGACCGGCGAAGGCAGGAAGCTGTAGGTCAACCCAGAAGTGTGTGTCATAAGTTGCTGGATGGTTATTGGAAGCGCAGGCTCCGTCTCGCCCTCGCCTTTGTAAACTTCCATGTCTGCAAATTCTGGTAAATATTTTGATACAGGGTCCGTTAATAAAAAATGGCCCTCTTCAAATAACATCATCACAGCCACACCCGTTACCGGTTTTGATTGGGAATAGAGCCTAAAAATTGTATCTTTCTCCATCGGCAAGTTTCTTTCTACGTCTCGCAACCCATTGGTTTCAAAATGCACTATTTCACCTTTCCTGGCTACCAGACTTACCGTTCCTGGAATCTTCTTCTCGTCTATTAATCTGCGCATTGTTTCTCCAATACGCTCCAGTCGCTCTGTTGAAACTCCTACATCTTCAGCCTTTATCATTTTGACTCCTTCAAATTAATTACGATATTCACTATATATAGACATAGTGAACATGTGAACAAATCCTTTCAGAAATTTAAAAGACTGGTGCCCCCTGTTGGATTCGAACCAACGACCAAAAGATTAAGAGTCTTCTGCTCTACCAACTGAGCTAAGGAGGCTGTGGTATTTTTAACTTTATAGCATTATAGTTTCAGAAAGAAAATTTTACTTGGAGAGATTATGGACAATTTATGTAACAAGAGCGCAACCGAACTAGCAGAGATGGTTCGTTCTAAAGAAACGTCGAGCAAAGAAATAGTTGAAGCTCATTTCAATAGAATAAAAGAGGTCAATCCTGACATCAATGCCATCACCATAACCTTAGAGGACTCAGCCCTGAAAATGGCAGATGAGGCAGACTCTGCTAGTGAAGAAGACAGAAAAAGACCCTTTCATGGTGTGCCTTTTACAATAAAAGAGAACATAGATTTTGTAGGAACTCCTACAACCAATGGCATTCCTCTGTTGGCTGAATCCATGCCGCCAAGAAACGCACCGATTGTAGATCGCA